>Ga0075420_100000122_pt1 | contig 51525 bp, 44 predicted proteins | sample SoiMetdeltSBSDD4_FD_75296 | JGI IMG/M metagenome (GOLD analysis project Ga0075420, IMG submission 75296) | Bulk soil microbial communities from a Populus tree surrounding site in Tennessee, USA - Soil MetaG P. deltoides SBSDD4 | ecosystem: Environmental > Terrestrial > Soil > Tree plantation...
GGGCGGCGGTCCCGTCATTCCGATGGCGCAGGCGATCATGTGGGAGATCTTCCCGCTGAAGGAGCGGGGCACCGCGATGGCGGTGTGGGGCTTCGGCATCATGCTGGCGCCGATCCTGGGGCCGACCGTGGGGGGCTGGATCGCCGACAACTGGTCGTGGCGCTGGATCTTCTACATCAACCTGCCGATCGGCATCCTCGCCTTCTTCATGGTGAGCGCGTTCCTGTTCGACGCCCCCTTCCACAAGAAGCCGCAGCGCGTGGACGTCGCCGGCATCGCCCTGATGATGCTCGGCTTCGGGTGCTTGCAGCTCGTGCTGGACCTCGGCGAGCGCGAGGACTGGTTCGACTCCGCCCTCATCGTCGGCCTCGCGGTGGTGGCCGTCTGCATGCTCGTGGGGTTCGTGGTCCGCGAGCTCACGACCGCCGAGCCGATCCTCGACCTGCGCGTGTTCCTCGACCGGAACTTCGGCGTCGCCTCACTCGCGATCTTCCTCATCGGGCTCGGCTTCAACTCCAGCCTGCTGCTGGTGGCGCTCTACACGCAGAAGATCCTCAACTACGACGCGTGGACGGCCGGGCTCACGCTGGCGCCCGGTGGGCTCGGCACCATGGTCGCCTTGATGATCTCCGGGCGCCTCGTCTCCCGCATGGACCAGCGGGTGATGCTGGCCTTCGGGTGCCTGCTCCAGGCGGTCTCGCTCAGCCTGATGACCGAGGTCACGGCGACGATGGACTTCTGGAGCCTGGCCTGGCCGCGCTTCGTGCAGGGCTTCTCGTTCGGCTTCATCTTTGTGCCCCTGCAGGCGCTGGCCCTGGCGACCATCCGCACCGAGCGGCTGTCGAACGCGACGGCGGCCTACAACGTCGTCCGCAACATCGGTGGCAGCGCCGGCGTGGCGCTGGCCACGACCCTGCTCGCCCGCCGCAGCCAGATGCATCAGGCCACGCTGATCAGCCACATGCACGACTGGAACCCCGCCTACGCCGAGCGGCTGGAGGAGTGGACCGACCACTTCCTCACGCAGGGCGCCGACCGCTTCACGGCCGCCCGCCGCGCCCTCGCGATGGTCTATCGCGAGACGCAGGTGCAGGCGCAGGTGCTCTCCTACGCCGACGACTTCTGGCTGATGCTGCTGGTCTTCTGCGGCGTCGTCGTGCTGATCCCGTTCATGCGTCGAGTGCGCGGCGAGCCCGCGCGCGCCCGTCAGGCCGCCGCCGAGAAGCCCGAGCGCGACCCCGGCCTCCCGGCGCCGGCGGAATAGGTCACTCCACTCCGGTGAGGCGCTCCACGACGGGGGCGAGGGTGTCGAGAGCGGACTCGAAGACGGTGTAGTAGGAGAACCCCCAGCGGCGGCGCTGGGCGGCGAGCTGGGCGAGCATCTCGTCGATCGAGCCGAGCAGCACGAAGGGGCTCCCGAGGATCTCGTCGGCCGTGAGCCCCGTCCACCGGCGCGCCAGCTCGTCGGCCGCGCCACGACGGTCCGCGGTCTCGACGACCCGCTGGACCAGCACGTTCATCTCGAGCTCGGCGAAGCGGGCGCCGGCGGCCTCACGCACGAGGCGCACGCGCTCGTCTACGGCGGCGGCGCGGAACGCGGCGACGTTCGGCTCGGCGCCGCCGCGGACGAACGTGATGCCGCTGAAGCCGACGATGTCGGCCTCGCGGCCCGCCAGCGAGAGGAGCCGCGGCCCGTTGCCGCCGACGAGGATCGGCGGCCTCGGCTGCTGCACCGGTCGCGGATACAGCGTGTGGCCGGCCACGCGGTAGTGGCGGCCGTCGAAGCTGACGGCCTCGCCGGTGAAGAGCCGCTTGAGGACGGCCACCGATTCCTCCAGCCGCTCCACGCGCACCGCGCCGCGGTCGTAGCGCAGTCCCGCCTCGTCGTACTCGGCCCTCGCGTAGCCGGCGCCCAGCCCGAGCTCGAAGCGCCCATCGCTCAGCGCGTCGATCGTCGCCGCCTCCCGTGCGACCAGGACGGGGTGCCGGAAGTCGTTGTTGAGGACCAGCGTGCCCACGCGGAGGCGGGTGGTCGCCGTCGCCGCGGCCGCCAGGGCCGGCAGCGGGGCCGGCCGCTCGGTGAGGTGGTCCGGCAGGGTGAGCGTGGAGTACCCGAGGCCCTCGACCGTGCGCGCCAGGCCGATCCAATCCGCCGCCGCCCCCGGGGTCCTGACGCTCACCCCGAAACGGAACGGCCGCATGGCTCAGACGTCTCGCTCGAAGTGATACTCCCGCGTCTGGTTGACGTCCTCCGGCAGCTCTCGCTCACCGGTCTGCCGGAAGCCGTGCCGCAGGTACAGCCGGTGCGCGTGCACGAACCGGGTGTCCGACCACAGGACGAGTCGGCGGACGTCGCGGTCGCGGCACCAGCCGACGATGGTCTGCACCAGCGCGTCGCCCAGTCCGCGGCCGCGCACCGCCGGGTCGAGGTAGAGGCGATGGAGCTCCGCGGCCCCATCCTCGGGCCGGTCGACGCCGACGGAGCCGACGACGCGGCCGCCGTCGCGGACGACGAAGAACGCGCCGTGGGGCGGCTCGTAGCCCGTCCAGCGGAAGAGGTCGGGTACCTCGGTCGCCGGATCCCAGATCCAGCCGTACTCGACGAACACACGGCCGATGAGATCGATCACGCCCGCGGCGTCGGCCCGCGCGGCCGGAACGATCGACGCGACGGACGCGTTCATGGGAGCGATGATAGCCCAGGGCCTGCTTGACACGGACCGTCCGGGCTCGTACGGTTCGCTCACGGCTCGCGTCGTGTGATCCACGACCTTCGACCGGCCCGCCCACGGAGGGACGAGCGATGATCCCCGCGACCTTCGAATATCACGCTCCGACGTCGCTCGGCGACGCCACCGCGCTGCTCGCGCGGCTCGGCGAGGACGCCAAGGTACTGTCGGGAGGCCAGAGCCTCATCCCGATGATGAAGCTGCGCCTGGCCGGCCCGGCCCACGTCATCGACATCAACGGCATCCCCGGCCTGGCCGGCGTCCGCGAGGCGGACGGCGTGCTGTCGATCGGCGCGCTGACCCGGGAGGCGGACCTCGAGGAGTCCGACGTGGTGCGGACGCGTTATCCCCTGCTCCACGAGACGGCGAAGGTCATCGCCGATCCCCTCGTGCGCAACCTGGCCACCGTCGGCGGCAACCTCGCCCATGGCGATCCCGCCAACGACCACCCGGCCACGATGCTGGCGCTCGGCGCCGAGGTCGTCGCCCAGGGGCCTCGAGGCCAGCGCCGCATCCCCATCGCGTCGTTCTTCACGGGGCCGTTCGCGACGGCGCTCGATCCCGGCGAGATCCTGGTGGAGATCCGGATCCCCGCGCCGCCCGCTCGCAGCGGCGGCGCCTACGTGAAGCTCGAGCGCAAGGTGGGCGACTTCGCGACCGTGGCGGTCGCGGCCCAGGTCACGCTCTCGGCCGCCGGCACCTGCGAGCGGGTCGGGATCGGCCTCACCAACGTCGGCCTCACGCCGATCAAGGCGACCGCGGCCGAGGGCGCGCTGCGCGGCAAGCGGCCGGACGACGCCGCCATCGCCGAGGCGGCCCGGCTCGCCGCCGAGGCCGCCGAGCCGGCCGCGGACCTGCGCGGCTCGGTCGAGTACAAGCGTGACCTGGTGCGGGTGCTGACGGGACGCGCGCTGCGGCGGGCCGTCCAGCGCGCCGGCGAAGCGAGGTGACGACGATGCGCGTCCAGCTCTCCGTCAACGGCGAGAAGCACGAGGCGGATGTCGAGCCCCGCCTGCTGCTGGTGCACCTCCTCCGCGAGAACCTTCGATTGACCGGCACGCACATCGGCTGCGACACGAGCCACTGCGGAGCCTGCACCGTCCTCATGGACGGCCGGCCGGTGAAGTCGTGCACGGTGTTCGCCGTGCAGGCCAACGGGCGTCAGCTCATGACCGTCGAGGGGCTGGAGCAGGACGACAAGCTGCACCCGCTCCAGGAGTCGTTCATGAGCCAGCACGGCCTGCAGTGCGGTTATTGCACGCCCGGCATGCTCATGACCGGCTACGCGTTCCTCCAGAAGAATCCAAAGCCGACCGAGGACGACATCCGCGCGGCGATCTCGGGGAACCTCTGCCGGTGCACCGGGTACGTCAACATCGTGAAGGCCGTCCAGCACGCGGCGGCCACGCTCGCGGGAGGCGCCTGATGGAGCCGCGCACATCGCCCGAAGTCGGCGGCATGGGGCACTCGCTCAAGCGCAAGGAGGACCCGCGCTTCATCCGTGGTAAAGGCACCTACGTCGACGACGTCCAGCTCCCCGGCATGCTGTACCTGGACATCGTCCGCAGTCCCTACGCCCACGCGAAGATCGTGAAGATCGATTCCTCCAAGGCGCTGGCCGTCCCCGGCGTGCTCGCCGTCATCACCGGGCAGGACCTGGCCAGGTACAACCTCCACTGGATGCCGACGCTCATGTCGGACACCCAGATGGTCCTGCCGGTCGAGAAGGTGATGTACCAGGCCCAGGAGGTCGCCGCCGTGCTCGCCACCAGCCGTTACGCCGCCGCCGACGGCGCCGCCGCGGTGCAGGTCGAGTACGACCCGCTGCCCGTCGTCGTCGACCCGCACAAGGCCCTCGAGCCCGGCGCGCCGGTGCTCCGCACCGACAAGAAGGACAAGAAGGACAACCACATCTGGCACTGGGAGTGGGGCGACCGGGCCGCGACCGAGCGCGAGTTCGCCGGGGCCGACGTGAAGGTCAAGCAGGACATCTACATCCCGCGCATCCACGTCGCGTCGATCGAGACGTGCGGGTGCATCGCGCACTTCGACAAGGTGAACGACAAGCTCACCGTGTGGATGACGACGCAGGCGCCGCACGCGATCCGCACCGTCTTCGCGCTGGTGGCGGGCCACGTCGGCCTGGCCGAGCACAAGATCCGCATCATCTCGCCCGACATCGGCGGCGGCTTCGGCGGCAAGGTTCCCGTCTACCCGGGCTACGTCATCGCGGTCGCCGCCTCGGTCCTCACCGGCAAGCCGGTGAAGTGGATCGAGGACCGGATGGAGAACCTCCAGGCGGACTCGTTCGCCCGCGACTACCACATCACCGCGGAGCTGGCGGCGAAGAGAGACGGCACGCTCACGGCGCTGCGCATCAAGACGCTGGCCGACCACGGCTACGCCGACGCCGCCGCCAACCCCTCGAAGTTTCCGGCCGGGCTCTTTCACGTGTGCACCGGGTCCTACGACCTCAAGGCCGCCCACGTCGAGGTGGACGGCGCCTACACCAACAAGCCGCCGGGCGGCATCGCCTACCGCTGCTCGTTCCGCGTCACCGAGGCCGTGCACACGATCGAGCGCATGGCCGACCTGATGGCGCACGAACTCGGGATGGACCCCGCCGAGTTCCGGATGAAGAACTTCGTCAAGCCGGAGCAGTTCCCGTACAAGTCGGCGCTCGGCTGGGAGTACGACAGCGGCAACTACCACGGGGCGCTCCGGAAGGCGATGGACACCATCGGCTACGCCGAACTGCGGCGCGAGCAGGCCGACAAGCGCGCGCGGGGCCAGCTCATGGGCATCGGCATCTCGAGCTTCACCGAGATCGTCGGCGCGGGCCCCTCGAAGCACTTCGACATCCTTGGGCTCAAGATGTTCGACTCGTGCGAGATGCGCATCCATCCGACGGGCAAGGCCATCGCGCGCTTCGGGACGAAGTCGCAGGGCCAGGGCCACGAGACGACGTACGCGCAGATCCTGGCCGAGGAGCTGGGCATCCCGGCCAAGGACATCCAGGTCGAGGAGGGCGACACCGACACCGCGCCGTACGGCCTCGGCACCTACGCGAGTCGCTCGACGCCGGTCGCCGGCGCCGCCGCTGCCGTCGCCGCGCGCAAGATCCGGGACAAGGCCCGCAAGATCGCCGCCCACCTCCTGGAGGTCGCCGAGGAGGACCTCGAGTGGGAGCCGGGGAAGTTCTCGGTCAAGGGCGCGCCGGGCAAGTCCAAGACGATCCAGGACATCGCCTTCGCCGCCTACACCAATCACCCGCAGGGGATGGAGGCGGGGCTCGAGGCGGTCAGCTACTACGACCCGCCGAACCTCACCTACCCCTTCGGCAGTTACATCTGCGTGGTGGACATCGACACGGGCACGGGCGAGGTGAAGGTGCGCCGGTTCGTCGCCATCGACGACTGCGGCAACATCATCAACCCAATGATCGTCCAGGGCCAGGTGCACGGCGGCCTCACGATGGGGCTGGCCCCCGCCCTCTACGAGGAGATCTCCTACGACGAGAACGGCAACGTGCAGGGCGGCAGCTTCATCGACTACCTGCTGCCGACCGCCGTCGAGACGCCGAAGTGGGAGACCGGGCACACGGTGACGCCCTCGCCGCACCACCCCCTCGGTGCCAAGGGCGTGGGCGAGTCGGCGACGGTCGGGGCCCCCGCCGCCATCGCCAACGCCGTGGTCGACGCGATGTGGCACCTGGGCGTCCGCCACGTGGACATCCCGATTACCCCGGCCAAGGTGTGGAAGCTGCTCCGCCAGCACGGGGTCACGGACTGAGGCGCAATGGCTGACCCGCTGCTCGAGCGCGCCACCGAGCTGCAGCGGCGGGGCGAGCCGTTCGTGCTCGCCACCGTCGTACGCAGCGAGGCGCCCACCTCCGCCAAGCCCGGCGCCAAGGCACTCGTCCGCGCGGACGGCACCGTCGAGGGCTGGGTGGGCGGCGCCTGTGCGGAGCCCGTCGTCGCCCGCGAGGCGCTCAGCGCCCTGCGCGACGGCCGCCCGCGCCTCATCGGTCTCTACGGCGAGGGCGGCCGCGGACCCGAGCGCACCGAGGGCATCGTCGGCTATCCGATGACGTGCCACAGCGGCGGCACGCTGGAGATCTACGTGGAGCCTTATCTGCCGACCCCCGTCCTGGTGCTCCTCGGCCACGGGCCCGTCGTCGCCACGCTCGCCACGCTCGGCCGCGCCGCCGGGTACGACGTGGTCGCGCTCGCGGACGAGGGCGCATGGGCCCGGCTGGACACGCTCGGCCTCGGCCGTCGAGCGTCGGTCGTCGTGGCCACGCACGCCGACTCCGACGAGGGCGCGCTCGAGCGGGTCCTCGGAACCGACGCCGGATACGTCAGCCTCGTCGCGAGCCGCCGCCGGGCGGCGGGCGTGGTGGAGCGGCTGCGCCAGCGCGGCGTGCCCGCGGAGCAGCTCGCCCGCTTCAAGGCGCCCGCGGGGCTCGACCTCGGCGCGGTCACCCCCGCCGAGATCGCCGTCAGCATCCTGGCTGAGATCATCCAGCACCATCGCGGCGACAAGCTCGTCGACGCGGCGCCGTCCACGGCGGCGAACGAGCCGACCGAGGCCCTCGACCCGGTGTGCGGGATGACGGTGGAGATCGCGACCGCGCGGTACCAGTCGCGCGCGGGCGGCGTCGTCACGTACTTCTGCTGCCTGCACTGCAAGGAGACGTTCGAGCAGGATCCCCGGCGGTACTCGAGTCAGCCCGCCGAATGAGGCGCGCGCCGATCGCGGCGGTGCTGCTGCTGGTCGTGGCGGTGGCGATGGTGGGCTGCGCCACGCTCGGCCTGCTGGAGAGCGTCGAGTCGCTCCTCGCCCAGGCCAAGGCACTGCTCGACGCCAAGCGCTACGACGAGGCGCTCGCGAAGCTGATCGAGGTCATCCGTCGTGACCCCACGCAGTGGCGGGCCTTCCTCTATTCCGCCCAGGCCTACATCGGCAAGCTCGACTGGACCGCGGCCGTCACGAACGCGCGGCGCGCCTTCGAGCTGGCGCCCACCGACGCCACGGCCCTCGCCACCCTGGGCGACGCGCTGTGGGGCGGCGGCCGCGCGGCGTTGCAGCGCGGCGCGTTCGGCGACGCCGCGTCTCTCCTGGTGGAGTACGTCAAGCTGCGGCCCGCCGATCCCGCCGGCTACCTCGAGGCCGGCCGCGCGTACCTCGGCGCCCGCGACTGGAGCGCGGCCGCTCGCGTGCTCACGGACGGTCTGGGCCGCGTGACGGATCCGAAGACCCGTCAGGAGTTCGCGCGCACGCTGCTCGACGGCGGCCAGCAGGCGCTGGCGACCGGCGATGCCCGCGGCGCCATTGCGCTCCTGCGCGAGGGCGTACGCCTGGAGCCGCGCGACGTCACCGCGTACGTGCACCTCGGGAAGGCGTATCTGCAGAACGGCGACACCGGCGAAGCCTTCGCCGCCCTCCGCCGCGTCCTCGAGCTCGCCCCGCAGAACGACGAAGCCCGGCGGCTGTTACTCGGCCGCTAGCGCCCCGAGTCGGACGTTCGCCGATGCGTCGGATCGACGTGGGCGGGGCGGGCACGAGGGGAGCCCAGGGCGCGCCACGATGGCTCGCCTGTCGCCGTAACTCGCTCCGGGCCTCGGCGAGCGCGGGCCCCCCATCCCCCAGCGGGGGCTGTCGCCGGCGATGCGGTCCTCGGCGGCGCGCTCGCCGAGGCCCTGCGCTCGAACGGCGACAACGGCTCGCCATCAAGTGGCGCGCCCTGGGCTCCCCTCGTGCCCGCCCCGCCCACGTCGGGGTGACGCTGATCGAACTCCTGATTCGGAACGCTGGCGACTCCGAGGCTCAGGAAGGTTTGGCGGCGCGCACCAGGGCCAGCGTCTCGTCCGCCGTGTCGCGGGCGGTGACGGCGCGCAGCACGACCTCGTCCACGGCGCCCTTCCAGCGCGCGAGTGCCGGCGCGACCTCGGCCGGTGTGTCCACCGCGATGGCCGTCTCGATCGGCTTCACGCCCATCCGCGTGAAGTTGGCGCCGTAGGCCGGGATGCCCGCGTAGCGGTCGGCCTCGTCGGCGGTGCGGGCGCGCCCGGCCGCGCCGACGGCCAGGCGCACGTAGGCGTAGATGGTGGGCGGCTTGCGCTTGGCGGCCGCGGCGCCCTCGCGGACGATGTCGGCCGACCGGCGCGCGTACTCGGGCGTGACCCAGTTCAGCAGCACGCCGTCGGCGACCTCACCCGCCAGGTGACACATCTTGGGGCCGAGCGCGGCGACGATGATCCGCGTCGACAGTTCGGCGCGGAGCGCGGCCACGCCCGTGCGCACGCGCTCGAGCGACTTGGGGTTGGGACTCCCCACCCCGAGGAGCAGCCGTGGCAGCGGCAGCTTCTGCTCGCGGACTCCCTGCACGATGCCGGCGGGCCCGCGCGTGTGCAGCGGGATCACGCCCACGCCAAGCTCGACCCGCTTGGTCTCCGCGGCGGCCTGTGCCAGGGCCGCGAGGCCGTCCGTCGACCCCGGGTGGTTGACCCAGAACGAGGCGTAGCCGAGCGCCTCGGCCTCCCGCGCCGCGGCGCGGATGACGTCGGCCGCGGTGGCCGCGAAGAGCGCGAATCCCTGTGCCATACCCCGATCCCTCCCCGACGAAATTCGCCGCCACCGTACCACGACTTGCGCCGGGCACCGGGACAGGATAAACCGGACGTACCGTCCCGCCCTCGCGCCACGCGTGAGCGCGACCGGCGGCAGGCCGGCCCGCCCGAGGCGAGCCCACAAAGGAGACGTCGCGCATGACTGAGACGCCGAAGCTGCTGATGGAAAAGGACGGGCCGATCGGCTGGATCGTCTTCAACCAGCCGGAGAAGCGCAACGCCGTCAGCCAGGAGATGTGGGAGCTGATGCCGAAGTACGTCGAGGACCTGGCCACCGACGACAACATCCGCGTGGTCATCCTCCGCGGCGCCGGCGAGCAGGCGTTCGTCTCGGGCGCGGACATCTCGCAGTTCAAGGACAAGCGGAAGAACATGGCCGACGAGGAGAACTACCGGCGCATCTCCGCGCGCGGCGGCGAGGCGCTGGCCCATCTGCAGAAGCCGTTGCTGGCCATGATCCACGGTTTCTGCATCGGCGGCGGCCTGGCCATCGCCATCGGCTGCGACCTGCGGATCTGCTCGGACGACGCGCGCTTCGGCGTGCCGGCCGCCCGGCTGGGCCTCGGCTATCACTACTCCGGCATGGAGAAGCTGATGAAGCTGGTGGGCCCCGCCTACACCAAGGAGATCTTCTTCACCGCGCGCACCGACTTCAGCGCCCAGGACGCCTGGCGCATGGGGCTCGTCAACCAAGTGGTGCCGAAGGCCGAGCTGGAGACGTTCACGCGCAAGTACGCGGAGACGATCTCGCGCAACGCGCCGCTCACGATCCGGTCCGCGAAGAACACGGTGGAGCAGCTCGGCTACGCGCCCGACAAGCGGGACCTCGCCCTGCTCGACCGGCTCATCGCCGACTGCTTCAACAGTGAGGACTATCAGGAGGGCGTCAAGGCCTTCTCCGAGAAGCGCCGGCCGCAATTCAAGGGCCGCTGAGCGATGCGCCACGTCCGGCTCGGCCGCACCGGGCTGCCGGTCTCGCGCCTGTGCCTCGGCACGATGACCTTCGGCGTGCAGTGCGACGAGCCGGCGTCGCGCGCCATCCTCGACCGCGCGGCCGAGGGCGGCATCACCTTCCTCGACACCGCCGATGTCTACCCGCTGGGCGGCACCCCGGAGACGGTCGGCCGCACCGAGGAGATCCTGGGCCGGTGGCTGACCGGCCGCCGCCACGAGTTCATCGTCGCCACCAAGTGCCACGGCGCCACCGGTCCCCGCTCGTGGGACCGCGGCCTCTCCCGCAAGCACATCCTCGACGCCATCGACGCCTCGCTCCGGCGCCTCAAGACCGACTACGTCGACCTCTACCAGGCGCACCACCCGGACGACGAGACGCCGATCGACGAGACCCTGCGGGCCTTCGACGACGTGGTCCGGGCCGGCAAGGCGCGCTACGTGGGCTGCTCGAACTATCCCGCATGGCAGACGGCGCGGGCGCTCGGCCGCAGCGAGCTCGCGGGCACCGCACGGTTCGAGACGGTGCAGCCGCGCTATTGTTTAATAGCCCGCCAGATCGAGCGTGAGCTGCTCCCGCTCTGCGAGGCGGAGGGGCTCGCGGTGATTCCCTACAATCCGCTGGCCGGCGGCTTCCTGTCCGGCAAGCACCAACGCGAGGCTGGGCCGACGCCCGGCACGCGGTTCACGCTCGGCACCGCCGCCCGCCGCTACCAGGAGCGCTACTGGCGCGAGCGGGAGTTCGAGACCGTCGAGGCCATCCGCGGCCTCGCCGCCGAGGCGGGGATGTCGATGATCCAGCTCGCGCTGGCCTGGGTGCTCGCGCATCCCGCCGTCACCTCGGCCATCATCGGCGCCAGCCGTCCCGCCCAGCTTGACGAGGCGATCGCCGCCGTGGGCAAGACGCTCGACGCCGGCCTCAAGCATCGCCTGGACGAGCTGACCGCCGAATACCGCCTGGGCGACGACGTCCGCTGAGCCGCGCGCGGGTCCTCGCGTGGCTGTGCGTGCTGGTCGCCATCAACCAGCTCGGCTTCGGCGCGGTGGTGGCGGTGCTGGCGCTGTACGCGCACTCCTTCGGCGTGGGCCAGTCGGCGATCGGCCTGGCCATCGCGGTGTACGGCCTGGCCCGCTTCCTCGTCGCCGTGCCCGCCGGCCAGCTCGCGGACCGCATCGGGCGGCGCAGCGTCCTCGCCCTCGGCGGTCTCGTCACCGCGGCCGGCAACCTGCTCTGCGCGTACGCGCCCACCTACCCGGTCTTCATCGGCGGCCGCTTCGTGGCCGGCGCGGGCGCGGCGCTCGTGCTCATCGCGGGCACGATCGTGCTGGCCGACATCACGACCCCGGCGAACCGCGGCCGGACGATGGCGATCTACCAGGGCGTCTTCCTCTTCGCCGTCGGCGTGGGGCCGGTGCCGGGCGGCCTGCTGGCCGAGCGCCTCGGCCTGGCGGCGCCGTTCCTCGTCTACACGGCCGCGGGCGCCGTCGCGGCCGTCGTCGCCTGGTTCTCGATCCCGGAGACGCGGGTCGGCCACGCGCACGGCGCCGCCGTGGTCGCCGCCGAGCTGCCGGCCTTCGGCGTGCAGATCCGCCTGCTCACCGCCCGCGTCGGCTTCGTGCTCGCGACGCTGGTCTCGTTCATGGGCGCCGTGGCGCGGACCGGCGCGCTCTTCAACGTGATCCCGGTGCTGGCGCGTGATCGACTCGGGCTCAGCGCCGACCGCATCGGCGTGGGCCTGGCCCTGGCGAGCCTGGTCGGGCTCGTGCTGATCTATCCCTCGGGGATGCTGGTCGACCGCTTCGGCCGGAAGCTGCTGATCGTGCCGGCCACGCTGATGTCGGCCGCCTCGATGCTGGTCTTCATCCTGGCGCCGTCGTACGGCTGGTTCCTCACGGCGTGCGTCATATGGAGCCTCGCGACCGGCGTGAGCGGCGCCGCCCCCGCCGCCTACGCGGCCGACGTCGCCCCGCCGGGGATGAACGCGGCGGCCATGAGCGCCTTCCGCATGCTCTCCGACGCCGGCTACGTCCTCGGCCCCCTCGCCCTCGGCCTCCTCACCGACCTCTTCGGCGCCGACACCGCCCTCGCCACCTCCGCCCTCCTCCTGACCGCCGCCGCCCTCCTCTTCGCCCGCCACGCCCCCGAGACGTTCAGAGCCCGCTGACAGACGAGGTGGGCGCCTTGACAATCGCCGGCGCCAGACTCATGTTCCGCCTCAAGCATCACAAAGGAGCGCGCCATGGCGAATGCCGAGAGCCTTTCGCTACCCCTGTACTGTCCGCTCCTCGTGGATGGTGAAGAAGGCAAGGCCTCCAGCGGCCAGCGGTTCAAGCGGGAGAACCCGGCGGACGTCCGCCAGGTCGCGACGGTCGCCGAGGAAGGGACCCAGGCCGACGCCCGTGCCGCCATCGACGCCGCCCGGACCGCGTTCGACAGCAACGCCGGCAACTGGATCTACAACTACAAGCTCCGGGAGCAGACGCTGCTGCGCACGGCGCAACTGATCCGCACGAACGCCGACCGCCTGGCCCGCGTGGTCAGCCTGGAAGTGGGCATGCCGATGCGGCAGGCGGTGCCGCACGTCGGCGCGGCGGCGGACATCTTCGAGTTCTACGCCGGGCTCGCGGGCAAGCTGTACGGCGAGAGCTTCACGCTGCCCAGCGGCTCGATGATCAACCTGGTCAAAGAGCCGGTGGGCGTCGTCGGGATGATCACGCCGTGGAACTTCCCCCTGACGCAGACCGCGCGGAAGGTCGCGCCCGCGCTGGCCGCCGGCTGCACCATCGTGATCAAGCCCGCGAGCTATACGCCCGCCGCCACCTACGAGCTGGTGAAGCTGATCCAGCAGACGAGCATGCCGAGGGGGGTGCTCAACCTGGTGCCGGGCCCCGGCAATGTCGTCGGCGCGGAGATCATCGCCAGCAAGAAGGTGGACAAGATCTCGTTCACCGGAGAGACCGGCACCGGCAAGCGGATTGGCGCCCAGGCCGGCATGGAAGTGAAGCGCGTGAGCCTGGAGCTGGGCGGCAAGGCTCCGTACGTGATCTTCGACGATGCAGAGGTCGACGCCGCCTCGCGCGCCGCCATCTTCGGCATGTTCCGCAACGCCGGCCAGGCATGCGGCGCCACCACTCGGCTCCTGGTGCAGGAGGGTATTCACGACCGGTTCCTCGAGCGCGTGGTCGACCTGACGCGAAGGATCGAGGTCGGGCATCCCTCCCGGCCGTCCACCGACATGGGCCCGCTGATCTCACTCAACCAGGAACGCGTGGTGCAGGACTACATCCAGTACGGTGTGGACAAGGGATTCCGCCTGGTCACCGGCGGCCACAAGCTCACCGGCGACAGCTGGGACCACGGCTACTATGTGGAGCCGACCATCTTCGACCACGTCGACAACGCGTCGCGGCTCGGCCAGGAAGAGATCTTCGGCCCGGTGGTGACGGTGACCACGTTCCGCGATGAAGCGGAAGCCGTCGCGCTGGCGAACGCGGTGGACTTCGGGCTCGTGGCGGGAGTGTGGAGCGCCGACTACCCGCGCGCCCTGCGGGTGGCCCGCCGTATCCGCGCCGGGACGGTCTGGATCTGGGACAACTACGCCCAGCCGGTGGAAGGCATCTGGGGCGGCTACAAGCAGAGCGGCATGGGCCGCGAGCTCGGATACCACGGGCTCAACGACTTCATCGAGATCAAGCAGATCTTCACCGACGGCACCGGGCTGGCGATGAAACCGCCGTACGGTCAGGTGATCAAGGAGTAGCGCCCGTGGCCCGCGGCCGCCCTCTGGCAGCGGCGCGGGCCACGAGCGACAGACCGCTTACTGCAGCGGCGAGAACGCCGACGGCATGACGATCTTCGTCTCTTGCGTGATGAGCCGATCGCCACCGCCCGGCGGCGGCCACACGCCCTTCTTGCGCGCCTCCTCACGGATCTGCATCCGCTGGTCGAGGCTCGAGTACGCCCAGATGTGGACGAAGCCGTTGGCCCTGCCGAACTCGACGCCGCCGGCGAACACGACCGGCGACATCTTCGTGCGGTCCGGGATCTTGGCCTCCCAGCCCTTGGCGGTTTCCGGCAGCATGCCGGGCTTCAGCGTGTAGTAGCGGATCTCGAAGAACGGGCCCATCTTGCCCGGACGCGGGGCCGGCACGAACCCGAAGGGGACGATGATCTCCGAGCGCATCGTGCGGATGAACTCCCCGATCTTCGGCGGCCAGTTCGCCTCCTTGGCCGCCTCGCCGCGTACCTTGGCGCGCTCGGCGAGATCGTTGTAGCCCCACACGTGGATGATCTCGTTGAGCGGGCCGATCTCCGTGTGCCAGAAGGCGGTGAGCTCCGAGTACTTCTTGCGGTACTCGTAGGCCTCGCCGAAGCGCTTCTCGACCTCCGCGAGGCTCCCGGGGGCGATCTGGTAAGTCCGAATCTCGTAGATCACGCTGAGCTCCTTTCACTGACGTCGCATTGCACGGCCCGAGACGGCCACCGCACCGTGGGCGGTGGGCCCCGAACGTAACGCACCCGGTGGGGTCGCGCAAGCCGTGCGCCGGGCCCGGCGAGACCGTACTATCCTCCCGCCCCCGGCCGCGCCGGGCCCCAGGAGGAGACCATGTCCGTCCGCTCGCTGTCGCGCCTCGCCCTCGGCCTCGCCGCCCTGCTCGTCGTCGTGGGTGTGGCCGGCTCCCTCGCCGCACAGACCCCGAAGCGCGGCGGCATCCTCAACGCGATGCTGATCGAGAACCCCCCTGGCTTCTCCATCCACGAGTCGGCCACGATCGCGGGCGTCTGGCCGGTGGCGCCGTGCTACTCGAACCTCGTGACCTTCGACCCGCTCAAGCCGGTGAACACCGCCGACACCGTCATCCCCGAGCTCGCCGAGAAGTGGTCGTGGCAGGACAACTACCGCAACCTCGTCTTCTTCCTCCGCCGGAACGTGAAGTGGCACGACGGCCAGCCGTTCACGTCCAGGGACGTCAAGTACACCTACGACGTCGTCCGCGAGGCGGCCGACGCGCCGGGCAAGCTCCGGCTCAATCCGCGCAAGGAGTGGTACGCGAACGTCGAGGCGATCGAGGCGCCCGAGCCACACACGGTCGTGTTCCGCCTGAAGCGGCCGCAGCCCTCGCTGCTGCTGATGCTCGCCTCGGGCTACTCGCCCGTGTACCCCGCCCACGTGTCGCTCAACGACCTGCGCCAGCGCTGCGTCGGCACGGGCCCGTTCAAGCTCAAGCAGTACCTGCCGGGGACGATGGTCGAGATGGAGCGGAACCCCGACTACTTCGTGCCGGGCCGGCCGTATCTCGACGGCATCCGCTACCCGATCATCACGGAGCGCGGGACGCGGCTCGCCGCGCTCCAGACGGGCCGCCTCGACGCGTCCCAGCCCCTCGAGATGACGCGGACCATGGCCGACACGCTCAAGCAGGCGCAGCCGTCGCTCGTCGTCCGCGTCGTCGGTCAGAACGGCAGCGACAACGTCGTGGTGAACCACAAGCGCGCGCCCTTCGACAATCCGACCGTGCGTCGCGCCGTGAACTTCGCCCTCGACCGCTACGCCTACGTCAAGGGTGTGCGGCACGACGGCGCCGTGGTCGGCTCCGCCCTCATGTCGCCACCGCACGGCAGCTGGGGCCTGCTGGAGAAGGACCTCAAGACCCTCGCGGGCTATCGCGAGCCCGCTCGCGACAAAGCCGAGGCGCGCAAGCTCCTGGCCGAGGCCGGCTTCGGACCGGGCAAGCCGCTCCGCGTCGACCTCACCACGCGCAACATCGCCATCTACGTCGACCTCGCCTCGTTCGTGGCCGATCAGCTCCGCCAGGTCGGCATCGAGGCGGCCGTGAAGCAGGTGGAGTCGGCCCAGTACTTCCCCGCGCTCGCCCGTCGCGACTATCAGATCGGCGCCAACCTCACCGCCTCCGGCATCGACGATCCCGATGGCTACCTCTTCGAGAACTACAAGTGCGGCGCCTCCCGGAACTACACCGACTACTGCAACGAGGAGATGGACCGCCTGATCGACCAGCAGTCGGGCGAGCTCGACCGGGCCAAGCGGCTGAAGCTCGTCTGGGACATCCAGCGCCGGCTCGAGGCCGAGGTCGCCCGCCCCATGCTCGGCTGGCGGAACGAGTACTTCACGCACTGGCCCTACGTGAAGAACCTCCTGCCCCAGAACTCGCTCTACAACTACGCCCGCATGCAGGAGGTGTGGCTCGACAAGTGACCGGCACCACGCTTGCACCTAGCCGGGAACGTGGCCACCAAGCGTGCCGCGCCCCTGGCGAGCGTGAGCGAGGTGCTCGACCGGGTCCTCGATCGAGGCATCGTGATCGACGCCTGGCTGCGGGTGTCCGTGGCCGGCATCGCGCTGCTCGACGTCGACGCCCGCGTCGTGGTCGCGTCGATCGACACGTACGTCCGCACCTCCGACAGGGTGGACCGCGCCCTGTTCGGCTCGCCACCCGCGCCGATGATGCCGGACAGCACCCAGGCGCCCCGGCGTGGCCGGCGGGCTCGGGCGCGGTTGCGCTGCGAGCAGGGCTGCACCTTCGCCCGCCCGGCCAGTCGCTGTCCCGCCACGGTGCGCTGTCCGTTCGAGCGCACCCGATCCTGTCCCGTCGCGGTGATCCCGCTCACTGCCTGACCGACCTCGCCGCCGGCGCGCCCGCAGGCGCGCCGACGGCGGGTCGCGTCCGAGGGTCGTCTCTCAGAGCGCCCCGTTGCGCCAGGGGCCGGTGACCGCAAAGGTGATGCCCGGCGTCTGGATGTTGAAGAAGAGCCAGCGTCCGTCGGGGCTGTAGGTCGCGCCGGCGAACTCGCTGCCCCGGAAGTCCCCGCTGATACCGTTGCGCTCGCCGTTGAGAACGGTGTTGTTCTGGCAGAACTTGAAGATCTCGCCGTCCACCGTGAGCCCGTGCAGGAACTCGGTGCCGCTGCCGTCCTCGCAAAGCACGAGGCCGCCGCGCGGACTCACCGTGATGTTGTCCGGACTGTTCAGGATCTCGGCGGCCGGTGACTCGAAGACCAGGCGCAGCGTCTCGCTCGAGGGATCGTACTCCCAGACCTGGCCCTGCCCCGCGTTGCCGCCGTTGGTCGAGGTGAAGTAGATCGAGCCGCGCCCGTACCAGGCGCCCTCGAGCCGGGCGAAGGCCGCCCCGCCCTTCGCGGTGCCCTGGGCGAACACGCTCGTCGCGCCGGCCGGGACCGCCGGGTCGGGGACGTCGATCGTGACCCACACGACGTCGAGCGGCTCGTCGGGCGTCTGGTCGAAGCGGGCGTTGTACTGAGGCTGCCCCTCGATCGCCAGCATCTGCAGCGTGCCGCCGGCGGCGAGCTTGCCGCGCTGAGCGGGGATGAACCGGTAGAAGCCGGAGGTGAATCCCGTGTCCTCGGTCTCGTAGACGATGCCGGTGTGCGGATCGACCGCGACCGCCTCGTGCACGAAGCGTCCCATGGCCCGCAGCGGCTCGTGCGTGGTCGGGGCGAAGGCGGGCACCTCGTAGACGTAGCCGTGGGGCTTGGTGAGGCCGCCCGCCGCGGGCTGGGCGACGTTCTCCTCGCACGTCAGCCACGCCCCCCACGGCGTCGGCCCACCCGCGCAGTTGGTCACCGTCCCCGCGATGCTGGGCCACGCCCCGACGAGCTCGCCCTGCCGGGTGTCGAACTCGAGCGTCGTCGTGCCGCCGCCTCCGGCCGGATCGTAGGCGAGGGCCGGCGCGAAGGCGCCGGTGCTGGAGCCGATCTCGTGGTTGCGGACCAGACGCACCTTCCCGTGACGCGCCTGGAACGCGGCCATGCCGTCGTGGGCGGCCGGCGTCGGCGTCCCATCGGCGAGCGCGTCGCCGGTCCAGCCGAACGTCACGTACTCGAAGCCGGCGGGCAGGAGCAGCAGCGGGAGCCCCGTCGTGGCGTCGCGGACCGCGGCCAGCGGTCCGTAGTCCGCGCTGCACGAGCGACCTCGACCCTGATCGCGACCCTTGTCGCCGGCGCGGGCGGTGAGCGCGTGGAACGGGGCGGCGAGACCGACGCCGGCGGCGACGGCGGTGGTGCCCCGCAGGAAGGCGCGGCGGTTGAGTGAGGCAACGGGCTGGCTTGGCATGAACGACCTCCTGGCTGGCGTGCACGGCGCGGCGGCGCAACGGCCGCCGCGCGGACTATGCGGGCCGCCGGTGTCGTGGCGATGACGACGTGACGAAGACGTCGTGACCGTCGCGCGGCGAATCGATGGCGGCCCCGCGGGAAGCCGTGCTACCGTCAACGCACCTGCGAGAAGGTCTCCGCAGCTCTGCCTCACGACCACCGAACAGGAGGAAGCGAATGCGCGTCCGCTCCGTCCCGCTCGTCGTCGTCCTCGTCGCCCTGCTCCTCACCCCATTCACCGCCGCGCTGGCGGCGCCCGAGCCCGGCACCGTGATCATCGGCTTGCACGTCACGCTCGTGTCGCGCTGGCTCGACCCCGGTGAGACGGAAGCCCTCATCACGCCGTTCATGGTGCTGTACCCGCTACACGACGCGCTCGTGAAGCCGATGCCGGCGGGGATCAGCACGCCGAGCCTGGCCGAGTCGTGGACGGCGTCGAAGGACGGGCTGACCTACGAGTTCGTGCTGCGGAAGAACGCCAAGTTCCACAACGGCGACCCGGTGACGGCCGAGGACGTGAAGTTCACCTTCGACCGCTACAAGGGCGCGTCGGCCAAGGTGCTCAAGGAGAAGGTCAAGGAGGTCCAGGCCGTTGCCCCCAACCGCGCACGCTTCGTCCTCAAGGAGCCGTGGCCGGACTTCATGGCGTTCTACGGGACCTCGGCCACGGGCGCGGGCTGGATCGTCCCGAAGAAGTACGTCGAGAAGGTCGGCGACGACGGCTACAAGAAGGCGCCGGTCGGGGCCGGTCCCTACAAGTTCGTCTCGTTCAACCCCGGCGTGGAGCTCGTGATGGAGGCCTTCCCGGACTACTGGCGCAAGGCGCCGACGGTGAAGCGCATCGTGATGCGGTCCATCACCGACGAGACCACCCGCGCGGCGGCGGTGAAGGCCGGCGAGATCGACGCCGGTTTCCTGTTCGGAGGGGCCGTCGCCCAGGACCTCCAGAAGTCGCCCGGCATCCGCGTCGTGGCGCCGCTGCTCTACGGCATCTACTGGCTCGACTTCCTCGACCGGTGGGACACGAAGTCACCGTGGGCTGATCGCCGGGTGCGGCTGGCCGCGAGCCTGGCCATCGACCGCGACGCGATCAACCAGGCCGAGATGCTCGGGCTCGGCAAGTCCGCCGGCGGCTTCGTGCCGCCGCAGTTCGACTTCGCGCTGACGGTCGAGCCCCCGCGCTACGACGTCAAGCGAGCCAAGCAGCTCCTGGCCGAGGCCGGCTACGCGAACGGTTTCGACGGCGGCGATCTCACGCCGCTGCCGCCCTACACCTCGCTGGGCGAATCGGTGGGGAACTTCCTCGGTGCGGTCGGCATCCGGACGCGGGTGCGGACGATGGAACGGGCGACGTTCATGAGCACTTGGCACGACAAGAAGCTCAAGGGCCTGGTCATCGGCGCGACCGGGGCGGCGGGCAACGCCGCCGCCCGGCTGGAGCCGTTCCACACCAAGGACGGGCTCTACTCGTACGGCTCGCTGCCCGAGATCGACGATCTCTTCCAGCGCCAGGCGCGCGAGCTCGACCGCAAGCAGCGCGAGGCCCTGCTGCACCAGATCCAGAAGATCGTCGCCGATCAGGTGCTGGTGGCGCCGATCTTCCAGCAGGGCTTTCTCTGGGGCGTGGGGCCGCGGCTCGAGCAGTCGACGGCTGGGCTGATCCAGGGCTTTCCGTACGTCGGGCCGGCCGAGGACCTGAAGCTGAAGTAGCCTCAGCCGCCGTAGAAGACCTTGTCGCCGAGCTCCTTCAGCCAGAGGGTCGCGTCGTCCGCGCGCCCCTCCGGCTGACGGAGGAGCCCCGCGTCCACGACCTTGCCGACGAACACGGAGTGGTCGCCCTTCTCGACGGTCGCCTCCAGCGTGCACTCGACGAAGGCCGGCGTGTCGGCGAGGATCGGGGCGCCGGTGGTACCCGCCCGGAACGCCTGCCCCGAGACGGTCTGGCCCTGCCGCTCCGCCGGCTTGAAGAACGTGAACGCCATGGCCTGCTGCCCCTTGCCCAGCACGTTGAGAGCGAAGGCCTTCGACTCCTTGATGAGGGCGTGGGCGTGGGAGTCGGCCTTGACTCCGACCGCCACGAGCGGCGGCTCGAACGAGGCCTGCGTCACCCAGTTCACGGTCGCCGCCGCGACGCGGTCACCGGCGGCGGCCGTGAGCACGTAGAGCCCGTAGGGAATCATTCGCAGCGCGGTCTTCTTTTCGTTCGGGTCCATGGCAAGCCTCCTGCGCAGCGGCGCGCAGCATATACTACCCCCCGCGACGGGAGGGGGGACGACATGGGGGGCTTCACCGACGTCGGCTACGACGAGGCGCTGCGCCGGGCCCGCGCGCTGGCGCCGATCCTGCGCGAGCGGGCCACCGCGGCCGAGACGCTGCGGCAGATGGACAAGTCGACGCTCGACGACCTGCACCGCGCCGGCCTCTTCCGCTTCCACCAGCCGAAGCGGTGGGGCGGCATGGAGCTCCCGTTCGTGGCGATCTTCGACGTGCCCTTCGAGATCGCGCGCGGCTGCGCCTCCACGGCGTGGAACGTGGCGAACCTCGGCATCCATCACTGGATGCTGGCGCTGTACGACGAGCGCGCCCAGCAGGAGGTGTGGGGCGCGGACCCCGACGCGCTGATCGCCTCCGGCATCGCCTATCCGCAGGGGCGCGGGCGCCGCGTGGACGGCGGCTTCGTCGTCAGCGGCTTCTGGAACTTCTCGAGCGGCGTCGACCCGGCCACCTGGAACATGCTGGCCGTGACCGTGCGCGACGGCGAGCGCGTCGTCGACCACCGCATGTGCCTGGTGCCGCGCGGTGATTACGAGATCGTCGACGACTGGCAGGTCGTGGGCATGCGGAGCACCGGCTCAAAGTCGGTCCGCGCCACGGACCTCTTCGTGCCGGAGCACCGCGCCCTCTGCATGTACCTCGCCCGCGGAGGCACGGAGTACCCCGGCGCCGCCACGAATCCCAACCCGCTCTATCGCATCCCGCTCTCCGCGCTCGGCTCCCACTGCCTGGCCGCGGCTGGCGTCGGCAACGCCCAGGCCGCGCTCGACCTCACTATCGAGGCCGTCACCGAGCGCAGCACCAACTACACCGGGCTGCGCATGCGCGACTTCCAGGCCGTCCAGCTCCGCGTCGCACGGGCTGGCGCCCAGGTCGACGCCGCGCGGCTGAGCATCCGCACCGACTGCTTGGAGGCCGAGCGGATCGCTCACGAGGGCCGGGCGCCGACGCTGGAGGAGAAGCTGCGCTTCAAGCGGAACGTCGCGTGGGCGATGGAGCAGTGCACGGAGGCGGTCGACTCCCTGCACGCGATGGCCGGCGCCAACGGCATCTACGATCGGTATCCGATCCAGCGCCTCTTCCGTGACCAGCACGCGCTCTCCGCCCACATCGGCTTCAGCTGGGACGCGCAGGGCGGCCCCTGGGCCCTGGTCGCCATGGGAGGAGAGTTCTCAAGCCCGACCATGTAGATGGGGGGCCCCGATATGGGCCCCCATACCCCCCAACGCTCGTCGCGCCCCGGCGCAGCCGTGGCGCTCCTCGATCACGCAGGCGCCTGACCTGATACCCCCCGCCTGCAGCCGTATACCCCCGGGGCGTACCGAGATCCCGCGCCGGTGGGCGGGGACCTACTCGTAGCGGAGGGCTTCGATGGGGTCGAGGCGGGCGGCTTTTCGGGCCGGGTAGAGGCCGGAGACGATGCCGACGGCGGCGGCGAAGCCGAAGGCGACGGCGATCGACTCCACCGCAATGCGCGTCTGCCACTCCGCGAAGTAGGTGATCGCGCGCGAGCCGCCGAGGCCCACCGCGACGCCGAGGACGCCGCCGATCAGGGCCAGCGTCACGGCCTCCACGAGGAACTGCGTGAGGATGTCGCGGCTGCGCGCGCCGACGGCCATGCGCAGGCCGATCTCCCGGGTGCGCTCCGTCACCGAGACCAGCATGATGTTCATGATCCCGATGCCGCCGACCAGCAGCGAGACGGAGGCGACGGCCGCCAGCAGGTAGGTCATGACCCGGGAGGCCTCCTCCTGCCGCTGGTGCACCTCGGTGGGATCGCGGAGCGTGAAGTCGTCGTCCTGCTCGGGCTGCAGGTTGTGGCGCTGGCGCAGGAGCTCCCGGATCTGCGTGCCCGCCTCGGCGAGGTCCTCGCCGTCCCACACCTTCACCGTGATGACCCAGATCGCCCGGACCTTGCCCGGGATGCGGCCGAAGAGCTTCTGGCGTGCGCTGGAGAGCGGGACCATCACGGTGTCGTCCTGGTCCGCGCCCATGGGGTTCTGGCCCTTGCGCTCCAGGACCCCGACGACGGTGAACGGCACGCGACGGATGCGGATCGTGCGACCGATCGGGCTCTCGTCGCCGAACAGACGGTGGGCGGCGGTCTCGCCGACGAGCGCGACCTTGGCCGCCGATCGATGGTCGTCGGCGGTGATCGGGCGGCCCTCGAGGATCGTCCATCCCTTGACCTCGAGCCACTCGGGGGTCATGCCCTGGATCAGCGTTCCCCAGTTCTGGTTGCCCGCCACCACCTGCATGGTGCTGCCCCAGGTGGCGGCCGCCGCCTGCACGGCGGGGATCTCGCGCTGGATCGCGAACGCGTCGTCCTCGGTGAGGCTGACGTGGGTACCCTGCCCGGCGCGGACCCCGCCGGCCCTCGTGCTGGCGGCCGTCACGATGATGAGGTTCGAGCCGAGGCTCTGGATCTGCTCCATCAAGCGGGCCTGGGCTCCCGCGCCGACGGCGACCATGGCGATGATGGCGCCCACGCCGATGACGATGCCGAGCATGGTGAGGACGCTGCGGAGCTTGTTGACGCGCAGGGCGCGGGCGGCGCTGCGGGCGTTTTCGAGGAGCATCCCGCTCCCAGGATAGCCCCACCACGCCGGGGGCGGGCGGGGCCGGGAGGGCGCGCCCCCCGGCCCGCCGCGCCGAGCTAGTTCTTCAGGAGCGCGTCGATCCCGGCCTGACCGATCTGGGCGTCCTGCTGGGAGGTGACGCCGGACACGCCGACCGAGCCGACGATCTTGCCGTCGACGACGATCGGGATGCCCCCTTCAAGCACGCTATAGCCGATGTTCAGCAGACGCAGGTTGGCGCCACCCTGCCCCACCAGGTCCTGGAGCGCCTTGGTCGGGCGCCGCAGCGCCACGGCCGAGCGCGCCTTCTCCTTGGCGATGTCGACGCTGCCCCACTGGGCGTTGTCCAGGCGCTGGAGCATGACCAGGTTGCCGCCGGAATCCAGGATGGCGATGACGACCGGCCAGTTGTTCTTCTTCGCCTCTGCCTCGGCGCCCGCCATGACCTTCTTGGCCTGGTCGAGCGTGATGGCCGCCCCGTACGGCGCAGGCGCCTGGGCACTGGCCGAGGCTGCCGCGAACAGCACGACGGGAATGACGAGTAGGGAGAGAAGCCTTGCCATCCTCATAGGTGGTGCCTCCTCGTTGGGGAACGGAGGTTGAGCTGCACATCCCGGCGGGCCGCCGGGCCTGGCAAGTAACCCCGTCCGCGGGCCCGCGGTTCCCGCCTGGCCCCCGGTTCGGGCCCAGGCCAACGGTCAGTCCATCGAGAGGATCGCACGAGAGGATCGCACGCGCTCACGCTCGCTCGGCGTCGATGAGGAAGACGCGCGTGCGGCGCACGCTGATCCCCTCGTCCTGCAGGTCCGGCCGCACGATGACCAGGCGCACGCCGTGGCGGGCGGTGACGACGACGAGGCTCGCGTCGCGCGCGCCGAGATACCAGGCGCGGTCGCCCGGGCGCAGCCGCTCGCTGACGCGCAGTCCGACCCAGCCGCTGATCGGCCGCCAGCGCACGCGCAGGGGCTGGACCGCGGCGCCGACGCCGACCAGGATCAGCGCCACAACGGCGGCGGCCTCCAGCCGCGCCGCGCCCAGGCCGACGGCGGCCGCGACGGTCAGGAGCGCCCACGCGAGCAGCGCGTCCGCCCAGCGCAGCCATCGGCGGCGCGCGATCCAGCGCCCGACGCTGGCCGGCACCGGGCGCATCGGCGTGGTCATGACGCCGATCGTACCGCGTGGCGAATGGGGGCGTGGCGCTGTTATAGTCCCGCTCGTCGCAACGACGGACAGGAGGGCACCGTGAAACTGCTCTACTTCGACGACTTCAAGCTGGGCGTCCTGAAGGGCGAGTCGGTGGTGGACGTGTCGGCGGTGGTGCAGGACATCCCCCACATCGGCCCCCACGACCTCATCAGCGGACTCATCGCGCGCTTCGGCGAGTACCGGGCCCGCCTGGAGGACGCCGCCGCCAAGGGCAGCGGCGTGCCGGTGACCCGGGTCCGGATCCGGCCCCCGCTCCCCAGGCCGTACAACATCGACGCGATGGCCGTGAACTACATGGAAGACGGCACCCGCAGCGAGCCCGCGCCGATCAACGCCTTCCACAAGTCGCCCAACAGCATCATCGGCCACGGCGACACGATGGTGCTGCCCGACGTCCCCGCCACGATCTTCGAGGGCGAGGCGGAGATGGCGGTCGTCATCGGCAAGCGCGCCTCCAACGTGCGCGCCGCCGACGCGATGAGCTACGTGTTCGGCTACGTGAACTTCATCGACGGCTCGGCGCGAGGGCTGCCGCCCGCGGGCAACGTCTTCTACCAGATGAAGTCGCGCGAGACGTTCTGCCCCATCGGCCCCTACCTGGTCACGGCCGACGAGATCCCCGACCCGCACCGCCTGCAGATCAAGCTGTGGGTCAACGGCCAGCTCATGCAGAACTTCAACACCGACGACATGGCCCACAAGATCCCCCGCTGCATCGAGTGGGTGACGTCGATCCACACGCTCGATCCGGGCGACATCCTCGCCACCGGCACCAACCACCGCGGGCTGAGCGCGTTCCAGAACGGCGACGTGGTCGAGCTGGAAACGGAGGGACTCGGCCGCCTGCGCTTCAACATCCGCGACGACCTCAAGCGCACGTGGTCGCGCGAGACGCGCCTGGAGCGCCAGGAGAAGAAGCTCGAGCCGGCGACGACGCCCCAGCTCACCGGGAAGTACGCGCCAGGGCAGAAGTAGCGGTTCGGCTCAGCCCAGCTCGGGCAGCACCTCGCGGGTGAAGCGCTCGAGCTGGGCGAGCTGGTCGTCGCCGATGAAGCGGACGCAGAGGTCGGTGGCGCCGGCCGCGGCGTAGCGCCGGAGCGCGGCGATCACGACGTCGGCGGGACCGAGCCCCATCGTGCCGCGCGAGTGCACGCCGCCGCCGTAGTACTTCGCGAGGAACTCCGTCGTCATCCGTTCGGCCACGCCCGGGTCGTCGTCCATCCGCACCGTCGTGTACACGCAGATCGGGACGTCGGCGCGCGCGCGGCCGTGACGGGCCAGCGCTTCCTCCGCCCGCTCGCGGATCACACGACACTCCTCCGCGTGGATGTACGTGGTGACGATGCCGTCGCCCAGCCGGCCGAGCCGGTCGAACTGCGCGGGCAACAGCTCGCCGCGGTTGCCCGCCGTGATCAGGACCGGCGGCCCCGCCTCCGTCCACGGCAACGGCCCGATCGTGTGCTCGGTCAGCTCGTAGTCGTCGCCGCGCTCGGTCAGCGGCTCGCCGCGCCAGAGCCGTCGCCAGACCGCCACGTGCTCCTCCAGGCGCCGCACCCGCCGCTTGTGGTCGGCGCCGCACGCCGCCCACTCGCGCTCGGCCGACGGCAGGCTCCAGCCCACGCCGACCCCGACGACGACGCGGCCGCGCGAGATCGCGTCGACGTTGGCGATCTGCCCGGCCAGGACCACGGGATGGCGCAGGGCCGGCAGCAGGACGGCGGTGCCGAGGCGTACGCGCGTCGTCATGCCGGCCAGGAAGGCGAGCGTGGTGAGCGGCTCCAGCCGCGGCTTGGCCACGATGCTGTCGCCGACCCACAGGGCGTCGTAGCCCGCCTGGTCGGCCAGCCGCGCCATCGTCCAGCACTCGTCGACGGGCGGTCGCCGCGCCGACTGCATCACGACACCGCGCGTGGGGATCAGGACGCCGATGCGCATGGCCTGCTAGTGTAAGCGAGCCGGACCCCCGGGAGGAGCCCTCGATGACACAGGCGTCGGCCCGCGGTCTCGTCCACCTCGTGGGCAGCGTGCCCCTGCCCTCCACCGACGACGTGTTCCGCACGCTGGCCGGCACGCTCGGCGACGTGCTGAGTCGCGTCCCCGACGGCGAGACGGGCGAGCGGCGGCGGTGGATCTGGTGGCAGCGCACGATGCTCGAGCGCCATCCGGCGATGGAGATCGATGCGGAGGCGGGGCTGCTCGAGCTCCGCCAGTGGGACGGCTCGCTGCTGCGACGCTCCGAGCTGCTGCGCTTCCGGCCCGGCGTCGACCCCGACGGCGTGCGCTTCGAGACGGGCTACACCGAGGCGGCCCTCGCGTCGTGGGCGATTTTCGACGGGCTGCGCCGCACGGGTGTGCTCGCGGACGGCGTGCGCTTCCAGGTCTGCCTGCCCACGCCGATGTCGAGCGCGTGGATGTACGTGAGCCCACGCGCCCACGACGACTACCTGCGCGTCTACGAGCGGGCGCTGCTGGGCGCGCTGCGACGGATCACCACGACGATCCCGTACGGCTCGCTCAGCATCCAGTGGGACATCTGCCAGGAGGTGCTCGTCTTCGAGAACTACTTCCCGTCGCGCCCGCCCAACTACAAGGAGCGGATCTGGGCCCTGCTCGGCCGTCTAGGCGACGCAGTCCCGGCCGGTGTGGAGCTCGGCTACCACCTCTGCTACGGCAGCCCCGCCGACCAGCACCTGGTGATGCCCAAGGACACGGCGATCCTGACCGAGCTGGCGAACGGGATCCTCGGGCGCGTGCAGCGCCGCGTCGACTTCCTGCACCTGCCGGTCCCGCGCGAGCGCGACGACACGGCCTACTTCGTGCCGCTCCACGCGCTGCGCCTGCCGCTCGACGCGCGTCTCTACCTGGGACTCATCCACCACGCCGACGAGGCTGGTGACCGCCGTCGCATCGCGACGGCGCGCACCGTCACGCCGCGGTTCGGCGTTGCCACCGAGTGCGGCTGGGGCCGCACCGACCCCGCGCGCGTCACCGGGCTCCTCGCCAGCCACCGCCGCGCGATCGACGCCCTCGCCTAGTTGAGATGGGGGGCCTCGAACGGGCCCCCCAAGCCCCCCTTTGACGGCTCGGGACGCCCCGGCGGAGCCGTGGCGCCCCTCGATCCCCGACGCGCTCCTAGAGCGGTCTCACGGGAACGCGCCGGGCCACGGTCCGGGCGACCGTTCGGGCAGGTCCTCCTCGGTGTGCACGACGTCGAAGACGCGGAAGCCGCGGGCCTGGTAGGCCGGCAGCGCGCTCGGGTGGTCGAGCGAGCAGGTGTGGACCCACACGCGGCGCGCCCCCATCGCCCACGCGCGCTCGACGGTCGCCGTGAGCAGGGCCCCGCCGAGGCCGCGCCCGATGAAGCGCGGCAGCAGCCCGAAGTAGGCGATCTCGACGTTTCCTCGCTCCTGGGCCTCGAGCTCGAAGTAGCCGGCCGGCGTCCCCGCGACGTAGGCCACCCACGTCTCCACGCCGTCGCGCTCGAGGTAGCGCATCCACTGCTCGTGGGACCACGGCAGACGCTGCAGCCAGTACCACTCGCCGCCGACCGCGGTGTAGAGGAAGCGGTTGAGCGCCGGACTCGGGATCTCCGCCCGCGTCAGCACGAAGTCGGCCGGCGGCGCCGCCGCGCGGACGAGCTCCACCGGATCGGTCATCTCGAGGTGGTACGTGACGACCGGAACGCGCACTAGCTCGGATTATTCATGAACGCCCTCGCGCCCGGCGGATGGGCGCTGGCGGTGGGCGCGGATGGGGCCGGCCGCGCCGGCAGGGCTCGCCTGTCGCGGCAAGCTCGCTCCGGACGGGGCGAGCGCGGCCCCCCCTTCACGAGGCGAGGGGTTGCCCTAGTCGAGTCGACTCGTCGGCGGCGCGCTCGCCCCGCCCTGCGCTCGCGCACGCGACGACGGCTCGCCCTGATGGCGCGGCCAACCCCACCCGCGCCCACCGCCAGCGCCCATCCGAGGCTCGTCGCCCGTTCATGAATAGTCCGGACTAGCCCCGCACGGCGCCTGGGCGGCCGTCGGTGACGACGAAGGTCGCCAGGGTGTCGCACTCGGCGCGCGGCTGCGTGACCGTGCGCATCGCGCGCAGGTCGGCCCGCCACTGCTGCGGCGTCACCTCGACGCGCACGTAGCCGCGCCTCGTGCCGTCGGCGAAGCGCACGTGGGGGTTGTCGGGACGCTGAGCGTCGATGACCTCGGGCCGTCCGAACTGCGAGGTGATCGAGGTGCCCACCATCTCGGTGGCCACGACGGGCGACGTCGGATCGTCGAAGTCCGGCTTGAGATCGGTCACCCAGAACGAGTGGACGTCGCCGCCGATGACGACCGGGTTGGCGGGCTTGCGCGCGCCGAGGTAGTCGAGCAGGCGACGGCGGGCCGCCGGGTAGCCGTCCCAGGCGTCCGTCCAGAACTGGCGCTCGGGGCCGGGCTTGCGGTCGATCTGCGCCATGATCGTCTGCTGCGCGAGGACGTTCCACCGCGCCCGCGAGCGATCGAGCGACGTCTCGAGCCAGCGCTCCTGGACCTCGCCGAGCAGCGTGAGCTTCGGGTCGAGCCGCGTGGTGCACTCGTCGCCGGCCACGGTCGCACCGCCGCGGCCGGGGCCCACGCACGGCTGATGCGAGCGGAACTGACGGTCGTCGAGCAGGTGGAACTGCACCAGGGTGCCGAAGGCGACCTGGTGGTAGAGACGCAGGTGGGGCCCGAGCGGGACCATCTGGCGCCGCAGCGGCATGTGCTCGTAGTACGCCTTGTAGGCGGCGGCGCGGCGCGCGAGGAACCACTCACGCGGGTGCGCGAACTGCGAGCGGTCGTCGGCGTAGTCGTTGGCGACCTCGTGATCGTCCCAGCTGAAGATCCACGGACAGGCGGCGTGGGCCGCCTGCAGATCGGGGTCGGTCTTGTAGAGGGCGTGGCGCACGCGATAGTCGTCGAGCGTGTGCGGCTCGGGTGCGCCGTGGCGGCGCACGTGATCGCGCCCCCACGACGACTCGTAGATGTAGTCGCCGAGGTGGACGACGAGGTCGAGGCCGTCGGCGAGCATGTGGTGGTAGGCGCCGTAGTAGCCCTGCTCGTACTGCTGGCAGGACGCGTACGCGAACCGGAACCGGTCGATCGCGGCGGTGGGCGCGGGCGCCGTCCGCGTGCGCCCGATCGCGCTCGTCTCGCCGCCGGCGCGGAAGCGATACCAGTACCAGCGCCCGGCCTCCAGCCCCTCGACCTCGACGTGGACGGCGTGCGCCCACTCCGGCGTGGCGGCGACAGTGCCGCGCTGGACCACGTTAGCCATGCGGTCGTCGGTGGCGATCTCCCACTCGACGCCGACGACCTCGGGCGGCATGCCGCCGCCGGGCTGCAGCGGCGTCGGCGCCAGCCGCGTCCACAGCACCACGCCCGTCGGCAGCGGATATCCGGAGGCCACGCCGAGGGTGAACGGCGTGGTGGCGAAGCGCGGCTGCGCCCAGGCGCGACGTGCGACCGGCGCGACGACCTGCGTCGCGCCGAGCGCGAGGGCTCCCGTGAGCAGCCGGCGGCGGGTGAGGCTCAACGCCCCCTATCTTGCACGCCAGCGTCCCTCGATCCACACGAATCCGGGCCCGCGCGGCGCCCAGTGCCCCGGCACCCAGACGTAGCCCGGCGTCGTGGGCACAGCCCAGTAACCCGGCAGCCAGACGTACCCGCGCCGGCGCCACACCCAGTGGCCCGGTACCCAGACGTACCCGGGGCCCGGGGTCGGCGATGCGACCTCGACCTGGGCCGGCGGCGCCGGCGGCGGCGCGCTCACGACCGGCGGCGGCTCGGCCACCACGCAGCCGGAGAGCAGCCCGACCACCACCACCGCCACGAACGTCGCTCGCGTGCCCAGTACGCTCACGTGGCCTCCGTCGGCGAACGGGATGTCACCGCTCGGTAAGACGCGCGAGACGCCCTGGATGTTTACGCCTCAGACCTGGCCCTCCCACGACGACGGAGCCACCTGTCGCCACCGCGCGCGGATGCGCTCGACGTCCGCCTCGGGCAGCGGCCCCGCCGCGAGCAGCGCCGCGTTGGCCTGCCAGCGATCGGGCTTCGCCGTGCCCACGATCGCCGTGTGCACGCCGGGCGCGGCCAGCGTGAAGCGCAGCGCGGTCGCGACCGCCGCGTCGCCCTTCAGGAAGTCGTAGTCGAGCGTGCGCAGGCGCATCCAGTAGTCCTGGTAGTAGGACTCGGCCGGCTTGCGCGGGTAGCGCCAGGCGACGTTCGCCAGCGGCCGCTTGGCGATCACCCCCATGTCGCGCTCGCGCGCCCGCGGCAGCGTGAGCTCGAACGGCTCCTGGTCGGCGATGCTCACCGACGTCTGCAGCGTGTCGAAGCGGCCGCACTCGACGGCGTACCGCGCGGCCTCCCCGTCGCCGCTGTAGCCGATGTAGCGGGCCCAGCCGCGCTCGCGAGCACGCTCGAGCGCGTCGATGACGTCGCCCTTGCGCAGCTGCGCGAGCGAGCAGCTGTGGAGCTGGATGAGGTCGACGTGGTCGGTCGCCAGGCGCTGCAGGCTGCGCTCGATGCTCGACAGCAGCGAGCTCGGCCGCCAGTTCGCCCGCGCCCAGCCGCCGGCGTGACCGCACTTGGTGAACAGGTGCACCTCGCCTCGGCGGCCGCCGAGCGCGCGGCCGATGAGGGCCTCGCTGTCCTCGTAGCACTCGGCGGTGTCGATGACGTTGAGGCCGGCGTCGAGCGCGCTCCCGAGCAGACGCTCGACCGTGCGCCGGCTGGCCCGCTCGTAGCCGATCTCCGAGCCGCCGAAGCCCAACACGCTGACGTCCATGCCGGTCCGACCGAGCCGCCGTCGCTCCATGGCGCCCCAGAATACCCGGTCCGGGGCGGGCGTCTAAGCAACCAGAACAGCCGGGTCGACCGGCAAGGAGGCGACGCGATGAAGACCGTGGGCGTGCTCGTGCTGGTGGCACTTCTGCTGCTCCCCGGAGTGGCAATGGCCGACTCGGCCACCGACGCCGCTCTCGGCCTCGGCGCCTTCGCCGTGTTCAATCAGATCATCTCCGGCACCGGGATCTTCGGCGGCCTCGCCCCGCGTCCCGTGGTCGTGGCGCCGCAGCCGGTTGTCGTGGCACCGCCGCCGCCGGTCTACGCGCCGCGGCCGGTCGTCGTCGCACCGCCGCCGCCCGTCTATGTCCAGCCGGCGCCGGTGTACGTGTACCCGAAGCATCCGCACAAGTATTACCGGGCCCGCGCGTACCACGGCCACGGCTGGAAGCACGACGGCCGCGGGTACCGCGCCCGCTGAACACTAAGCCGGCGCGTCGGCCCGAGGCACGGGCCGGCGCGCCGGCGCCGTCTTCTCTCCCCGCCCGCCTCGGTTCACCGTCACGAGCCCGCCGGTCTGCGGTAGTGTAGACGCGCGGTCGCGCCCCAAAGGAGACAGACGGCATGAAGGTCACCCACGTCACCACGCGCGTGCTCCGGACCCCCGCCGACAATCCGCTCGTCGTCGGCCTCCCCGCCCCCACCGACACCCGGGAGTTCGTCACGCTCGAGCTCGGCACCGACCAGGGGCTCGTGGGGATCGGGCTCACGTTCTTCGGCGGTGCCCTCACGCCGGCGCTCCGGGCCGCCGTCGAGGGGCTGGCCGGGCTCATCGTCGGTGACGATCCGACGCAGGTCGAGGCGGTCACGGCCAAGTGCCGGCGCGCCGCCGGCAGCTCGGGGCCGGGTGGGATCTTCACGTTGGCACTCTCGGCGGTCGACATCGCGTGCTGGGACCTCAAGGGCAAGGCGCTGGGCCGCTCCGTCTGCGCGCTCCTCGGCGGCCTGCGCGACCGGGTGCCGACCTACGCGAGCGGCGCGCTGATGCGCCCCCACCCGATCGACTATCTGGCCAAGGCCGGCCCCCGCCTGCGCGACATGGGCTTCCGTCAGATGAAGATGCAATGCGGCAGCGAGCCCACGCTCGGCGCATCGATCGAGCGCGTGCGGGTCATGCGCGAGGCGATCGGGCCCGACGTCGACCTCATGTGCGACATCAACCAGCTGTGGACCGTGAACCAGGCCATCGAGATCGGCCGTCGCGTCGAGCCCTACCAGCTCTTCTGGCTGGAGGACCCGATCACGCACGACGACTACCCCGGCCTGGCCCGCATCGCGGACGCGCTCGGCACGCCCATCGCCGCCGGCGAGTACCACTACGGCATCGTGCCGTTCCGCCACATGCTCGAGCACCGGTCGATCGACATCGTCATGATCGACCTGCTCCGCGCGGGCGGCATCACGCAGTGGATGAAGATCGCCGGCATGGCCGAGGCCTTCAACCTGCCGGTGGTGAGCCATCTGATCCCCGAGTTCCACGTCCACCTGATCGCCGCGATCCCCAACGGCCTCACGGTGGAGTACATGCCGTGGACCTTGCAGCTCTTCGAGGAGACGCCGGCCCTGCAGAACGGCCAGCTCGTGGTGCCGTCGAAGCCGGGCCTGGGCCTGGCGTTCGACCAGGCCGCGCTCAAGCGCTACCAGGTCGCCTGACCGGAGCGTCCGCGCATGGCGCTCGATCCCCGGCTGTTCGACTCGCTCCAGTGGCGCCTCGTGGGGCCACACCGCGGGGGACGGGTCGTCGCGGTGGCCGGGCATCCCACCGAGGCGATGACGTTCTACTTCGGCGCCTGCGCGGGGGGCGTCTGGAGGACCGTTGACGGCGGCACGTACTGGGAGAACGTGTCCGACGGCTTCTTCGAGACGGCGGCGGTCGGCGCGCTGGCGGTGGCGCCGTCCGATCCCAACGTCCTCTACGCCGGCACCGGCGAGTCCTGCATCCGCGGCAACGTGTCGCACGGCGACGGCGTCTACCGGTCCACCGATGCGGGCCGCACCTGGACGAATCGCGGGCTGCGCGACACCCGCCACATCGGGCGCGTACGCGTGCATCCGCGCGATCCGGATCTGGTCTACGTCGCCGCGCTCGGCCACGCCTGGGGTCCCAACCGCGAGCGCGGCGTGTTCCGCTCGCGGGACGGCGGCGTGACCTGGCAGCAGGGGCTCTTCAAGAGCGAGGGGGCCGGCGCCGTCGATCTCGTGCTCGACGAGACGAACCCGCGCAACCTCTACGCGGCGATCTGGCAGGCGCAGCGGACGCCGTGGGGCATGACAAGTGGTGGACCGGACTCGTCGCTGTGGCGGTCGACCGACGGCGGCGACACCTGGACCGACGTCTCGCGCAATCCCGGATTACCACGCGGCACGCTGGGACGGATCGGCATCGCCGTGTCCGGCGCCGACGGCCGGCGACTCTACGCGCTGGTCGAGGCCGACGACGGCGCGCTGTTCCGCTCGGACGACGGCGGCGACACCTGGCAGCGGTGCAGCGAGGAGCCGGGACTTCGCGGCCGGCCCTGGTACTACATGCACGTCTTCGCGGACCCCTGCGACGTCGACACCGTCTGGGTCGCGGACTACTCCCTGTGGAAGTCGATCGACGGCGGCAAGACGTTCGGTGAGGTCGCCACACCCCACGGCGACAACCACGACCTGTGGATCGATCCGGCCAACCCGCGCCGGATGATCGAGGGCAACGACGGCGGCGCCTGCGTCTCGTTCAACGGCGGCCAGTCGTGGTCGAGCATCTACAACCAGCCGACCGCGCAGTTCTACCACGTGTGCGCCGACGACCAGCGCCCGTACCGGATCTACGGCTCCCAGCAGGACAACTGGGCCATCAGCCTGCCCAGCCAGTCCCACCGCGGCGCCATCACCACGATCGACCAGATCCAGCCCGGCGGCGGCGAGAGCGGCTACATCGCCGTGAAGCCCGGCGATCCCGCCATCGTCGTGGGCGGCGCGGTCGGCAGCGGACCCGGCATGGGCCGGCTCATCCACTACGATCACCGGACCGGGCAGGAGCGGCTCATCAGCGTCTGGCCCGAGGGGTACGGGATGGGCATCGCCCCGGCCGAGCACCGGTACCGCTTCCAGTGGACCTTCCCGGTCTTCTACTCGCGCTGGGACCCGCGCGAGCTGTGGATCGCCGGCAACCGCATCTTCCGGTCCGTCGACGAGGGCCACACCTGGGAGATCGTGAGCGCCGACCTCACCCGCAACGACGCCACCAAGCTCGGCCTCTCGGGTGGGCCGATCACGCGCGACAACACCGGCGCCGAGGTCTACGGCACGATCTTCGCCCTCGTCGAGTCCCCGTACGAGCGCGACGTGCTCTGGGCCGGCACCGACGACGGCCTCGTCCATCTCTCCCGCGATCGCGGACAGAGCTGGCAGGCGGTGACGCCGCCGGAGCTGCCCGAGTGGGCGCTCATCAGCGTGCTCGAGCCCTCACCGCACGACGCCGCCACCTGCTACGTGGCCGCCACGCGGTACAAGCACGACGACACGCAGCCGTACGTGTTCAAGACGAGCGACTACGGCCGCACCTGGAAGCGCATCACCAACGGCCTGCCCGCCTCGGAGTTCACCCGCGTCATCCGCGAGGACCCGGGCCGGCGCGGGCTGCTCTATTGCGGCACCGAGACGGGCGTATGGGTCTCGCTCGACGACGGCGGCGCCTGGCAGCGTCTGCGGGGGAACCTGCCGGTGGCGCCGATCCACGACCTGATCGTGAAGGACACGGACCTCGTCGTCGCCACGCACGGTCGCTCGTTCTGGATCCTCGACGACCTCACGCCCCTGCACCAGCTGACCCCGACCCTCGCCGACGCCGACGCCCACTTGTTCACGCCGCGTCCCACGGTGCGCTGGCGCGCGTATCGCGGCCACGGCATGAAGCCCGGCCCCGGGCGCGAGGTGGGCTACCGCATGGCCGGATCGGTCGGCTATGCGTACCGGCAGGTCGAAAGTCCGACCGGCGAGAAGCAGGAGCGGCCGCTCGACGCCGGCGAGAACCCGCCCAGTGGCGTCGTCGTGCACTACTGGCTGAAGGAGGTGCCGGCCGGCGACCTTACCCTGACGTTCCTCGACGGAGAGGGCCGGGAGATCCGCTCGTTCACCAGCCGCCGCGACGCCGCGCCGGCGGGCGGGGCGCCGCCGTCGCCGGCGGCCACCGGAGGCGAGGAGCCGGAGCCACGGCAAGCGCCGGAAGCGGGAGGCGAGGACGAGCCCCGGCCCACCAAGCAGGCCGGCGCCAACCGTTTCGTCTGGAACCTGCGGGGGCGCGACGCCACCAAGCTGCCCGACAACAAGGGCCGCGGCGGGACGCTCGAGATGCTGGCCGCACCCCGGGTGCCGCCCGGCACCTACGAGGTGCGGCTCACCGTGGCCGGCCACAGGCTGACGCGGACATTCCAGCTCGTGAAGGATCCGCGTGTGCACGCCACCGACGCCGACCTGCGCGAGCAATATGCGTGGGCGAAGCGGACCCACGACCTGCTACGAGGCGTGCACGAGGCGGTCCTCACCGTCCGCGACCTGCGCGGCCAGGCCGACGCCTGGGCGGGCCGGGCTCAGAGTGCCAGGATCCGCGACGCGGCCCGGTCGCTGGCCCGCGCGCTGACGGCCATCGAGGAGGAGCTCGTCCAGGTCCGCGCTGACGACCCCCGGATGTTCCCCTCGAAGCTGAACTCGCGGCTGGCGACGATCGTCGGCCTCATCGAGTACTCCGACGCCGTGCCGACCCAGGCCCTGCGCGAGCTCTGCGAGAGCCTGGCCAGTCGGATTCGCGACGAGTTGGCCAAGCTGGACCGATGCCTGGCCGACGACGTCCCCGCCTTCAACGCGCTCTGTTTCGACGAGGGCGCCCCCGCCCTCGTGCCCCGGCCCGCCCCGGCCCGCGCGTGAGCGACGGTCAGGGGCGCGGAGCGCCGACGGCAGGCTCCCGGCGACCGGCGATCACGTGCCGGACCACCTGGATCACCGCGTCGATGACGCCCCAGGTCGCGAGAAACGTCAGGGTCTCGAGGGTGAAGCTGTGGAACTTGTAGAAGAGCTCGGCAATCACGAAGGCCAGCAGGAAGGCTGGCACTTGCTCGCGCAACAGGCGGGCCACCGGCAGAATGCGAACGAGGCTGTACATGGGCCCCTCCTCTCGGGGGCCCATACTATCCCGTGAGGAGGCTCCCGTGCAGAAGCCGATCCCCGCGATCTACCAGCGTCTCGGCGTTCGTCCCGTCGTCCACGGCTCCGGCACCACGACCCGCTACGGCGGCTCCCGGCTGCGACCGGAGGTGTTCGAGACGATGCGCGAGGCCTCGCAGGTCCTCGTGAACCTCGACGAGCTGAACGAGGCGGCCGGCGCGGCCATCGCCCGCATGCTCGGCGCCGAGGCGGCCTTCGTGAGCGCCGGCGCCAGCGCCGGTCTCATCCTCCAGGCGGCGGCGTGCATCGCCGGCTCCGACCCCGCGAAGATCACGCGCCTGCCCGACACCCAGGGCATGCGCAACGAGATCGTGATCCAGCGCGCGCACCGCTTCGCCTACGACCAGGCGTACCGCGTCGCCGGCGGCGTCCTCGTCGAGATCGGCCTCGCCCGCCGGACGCAGCCCTTCGAGCTCGACGACGCGATCGGCGAGCGCACGGCGGCGGTCGCCTACCTGATCTCGCCGTTCACGAGCCCGCCCGGGATCCTGCCGCTGGACCAGGTGGTGGCGATCGCGCACAAGCGCGGCGTGCCCGTCATCGTCGACGCCGCCTCGATGCTGCCGCCCCGCGAGAACCTCACGAAGTTCCTGCGCCTCGGCGCCGACCTCGTGAGCTTCAGCGGCGGCAAGGGCATCCGCGGCCCCCAGAGCACCGGCATCCTCGCCGGCCGGCGCGACCTCGTCCGCGCCGTCGCGCTCAACGCCAGCCCCAACCAGGCGCTGGCGCGCGCCGCCAAGACCTCCAAGGAGGAGATCTGCGGGCTGGTGACCGCGCTCGAGCTCTTCATGGCCGAGGACGAGAAGGCCGAGATGGCGCGCTACACGGAGAGCTGTGCCCGCATCGTCGAGGCGCTGGCCGACATCCCCGGGCTGCGCGCCGTGGTCGAGCACGACCCCGTCAATCGCGTCATCCCCCACGCGGTCGTCTACTTCACGCCGGACTGGGTCGGTCCCTCGGGTCACGCGGTGCAGGTCGCGCTCGCCAAGGGCGAGCCGCACGTGTACGTGCAGCAGGGGGCCCACCAGGGCGGCTACGTCGACGAGATCGCCGTCGATCCGATCAATCTGCAGCCGGGCGACGAGCAGGTGATCGCGGCCCGCCTCCGGGAGGAGCTGACCCGCCGCCCGGTATAATCGCCTCACGGACATGTGGTACGTCCGGCTGGCCGGTTCCCTGTTGTTGCTGCTGGCGTCCGTGGCCCCGGTCGCCGCCGAGGCCATCGTCACCGAGGTCGCCGTCCCCATCACCGTGCGGGACGACTCCGGGCCCCGGACACTCCGACTCGCCGCCGTCGAGTACCGGCCCGACAAGCCCGGGCGCCTGCCCGCGATCGTCCTCAGCCACGGCGCCCCGGGCGACGCGCGCGCGCGCGCCGCCTACACGGGCCGCTACCCGGTGCTGAGCACGGTCTTCGTCGACTGGGGCTTCGTCGTGCTGAGCCCGGTGCGACGCGGGTACGGGAGGTCGGACGGCGAGTTCGCCGAAGACTACGGCTCCTGCTACGACCCCGCGTACGTCCACGCGGGGCTCGAGACCGCTCGCGACATCGAGGCGGCCATGACCTACCTGGCCGAGCGCCCCTACGTCGACCCGACGCGCATCGTGCTGGTCGGGCAGTCAGCGGGCGGCTGGGGCTCGCTGGCCGCCGCGAGCCGCAGCGATCAGAAGATTCGCGGCGTCGTGAACTTCGCCGGCGGTCGTGGCGGCAAGCGCTGGAACATCCCCAACGACAACTGCGCCCCCGAGCGCCTGATCGAGGCGGCCGGGGTGCTCGCGCGGACCACCGACGCGCCCAGTCTCTGGCTCTACACCGAGAACGACCAGTACTTCGGCCCCGAGCTCTCGCGCCGGATGCACGAGGCCTACGTCGCGCGCGGTGGGCGAGCGACGTTCCATCTCCTCCCCGCCATCGGCGCCGACGGACACCATCTCATCGGGTTCAAGCAGGGCGTGGCGCTCTGGAAGGACAAGGTCGAGGCCTTCCTGCAGCGCATCGGCGTCCTGCCTCGCCGCTGATCCGCCGAGCGTCGGAAAACTTGCCGATTCCTGCGCTCGATACGGCAGTCACCGATGTGTCGCCGGACGTTCGCCGATAGTGAGGGCACTGGCCTAGAGTTGGATGTTGACCCCATAGCTTCTGCGCTCAATACTGCTCGCCACTCTCGTGTGGAGGAACAGACTATGAGACTGGCGGGCGTGACCGGCAACGTCGCCTTCCTCGCACGAGCAATCGCGCTCCTGATCACGCTCATCGTGGTGCTGGCGCTCGGCTCGCCGCCCACCAGTTTCGCGCAGACAGCCGGAGGCGCGGTAGCTCGGGCGACGTCGGTACAGGGTACGGTCGAGGTGCGCCGCGCGGGCCAGACGGCGTGGCGACCGGTCACGTTGAACGACACGTTCTCGCCCGGCGACACGATCCGCGTCCTCGACCGCAGCCGGGCCGACATCGCGATGCTCGACCAGTCGGTGTTGCGACTCAACGCCAACACCGAGCTCACCGTCGAGGCGGTGAAGGACACCCGTACCGGCGTCGTGAGCCTCCTGCGGGGCGCCACCCACTTCTTCAGCCGCGGCCCGCGCAGCCTGGAGGTGCAGACCCCCTTCACCATCGCCGGCGTGCGGGGCACGGAGTTCTTCATCGGGCTCGAGCCGGATCGCGCGCTGCTGACCGTGTTCGAGGGCACGGTGCTCGCGCAGAATCCCGCCGGGAGCCTCACGCTCACCAGCGGGCAGTCGGCGGTCGCCGAGACCGGCAAGGCGCCCGTGGTGCGCGTGGTGGCGCGCCCGCGCGACGCCGTGCAGTGGACGCTCTACTATCCGCCCGTCCTCTACTTCCGCCCCGACGAGTTCCCCGCCGGCCCCGACTGGCAAGGCATGGTCCGCCGCTCGCTCGATGCCTACCGCGCCGGCGATCTGAGGGCGGCGTTCGACGCGATCGCGGCCGCTCCCCCGACTGTCACCGACCCCCGCTTCTTCGCCTATCGCGCCCATCTCCTCCTCGCGGTGGGCCAGGTCGACGAGGCCGCCGCCGATATCGAGCGCGCCCTGCGCCTGGCCCCGAACGACCCCGACGCACTGGCGCTGCGCACGATCATCGCCGTCGCCCAGGGCGACCGCGACGGCGCCCTCGCCAGCGCCCAGCGCGCCGTCCAGGCGGCGCCGAACTCCGCCACGGCGCACATCGCCCTCTCCTATGCCCAGCAGGCCCGCTTCGACCTCGAGGGCGCCCGGGCCAGCCTGGAGACCGCCGTCGCCCGCGACCCCCAGAACGCCCTCGCGTGGGCGCGCCTGTCCGAGCTCCACGCCTCGTTCGCCGACCTGCATCGCGCCCTCCGCGCGGCGGAGAAGGCGGCCTCGCTCGAGCCGAACCTCGCCCGGACCCAGACCGTGCTCGGCTACGCCTACCTCATGCAGGTGAAGACCAAGCGCGCGAAGGAGGCGTTCACCAAGGCGATTGCCCTCGACTCCGCCGACCCCCTGCCCCGGCTCGGCCTGGGCCTGACGCGGATCCGCGAGGGCGCGCTGCACGAGGGCAGCCGGGAGATCGAGGTGGCCGCCAGCCTCGATCCCGGCAACGCCATCGTCCGCAGCTACCTCGGCAAGGCGTACTACGAGGAGAAGCGTCAGGGGCTCGACGAGCGCGAGTACGGTGTCGCCAAGCAGCTCGACCCCAACGACCCGACGCCCTACTTCTACGACGCGATCGCCAAGCAGACGACGAACCGGCCGGTGGAGGCCCTGCGCGACATGCAGACCGCGATCGCGCTGAACGACAATCGCGCCGTCTACCGATCGCGGTTACTGCTGGATTCCGACGAGGCGGCCCGCGGCGCGGCCCAGGCTCGCATCTACAGCGACCTCGGCTTCCAGCAGCTGGCCCTGGTGGAGGGCTGGAAGTCGGTCAACATCGATCCGACGAACTTCTCGTCGCACCGGTTGCTGGCCGACTCCTACGCGGTCCAGCCGCGCCACGAAATCGCGCGCGTCAGCGAGCTTCTCCAGTCGCAGTTGCTGCAGCCGATCAACACGACGCCCATTCAGCCGCGGCTCGCCGAGAGCAACCTGTTCCTCATCAGCGCCGGAGGGCCGGGCTCACTGTCCTTCAACGAATTCAACCCGATCTTCAATCGCAATGGCGTGAACGTCCAGACCACCGGTCTCGCCGGGAGCAACAGCACGTACGCGGGGGAGGGCGTGGTCGCGGGCATCTACCAGAACCTGTCCTTCAGCGCCGGCTACACGCACTTCACGACCGACGGGTGGCGGACGAACGCCGACCAGAAGGACGACATCGCCAACGCCTTCGTCCAGGTCGAGCTGACGCCCAGCACGAGCCTCCAGGCCGAGTATCGGTATCGACGCTTCGAGCACGGGGACCTGGTCCAGCGCTTTTTCAAGGACGACTTCTTCCCCAACGAGCGAGACCGCGACGAGCGGCGCACCTACCGGGTCGGGGCTCGGCACGCATTTTCGCCGAACTCGATTCTCCTCGCCTCGGTGATGTATCAGGATGCCGAGTTCACGCTCAAAGACGAGGGCCCGTTCCCAGTCATCTCCATTGACGTGCGGCGGCCCGAGAGCGCGATCAGCGCCGAGCTCCAGCATCTGTTCCGGTCCCGCTACGTCAACGTGACGAGCGGTGTGGGCTACTTCGACATCAACGGACGGGTCGATTCGATCACCAACCTCGATCCCGCTTTCGCCGCGCTCATCGGCGCCCCGGCCGAGACCCGCTCGTCCGCCAGCACCGACCTCCAGCACGTCAACGGGTACGCCTATTCCTATCTCAATCCCCTCAAGAATCTGAGCTTCACCGTCGGGCTCAGCGTTGACTCCTTGAGCGGCGAGACGCTCGAGGTGGGCGAGCAGACGCAGGTGAACCCCAAGTTCGGCGTGATCTGGGAGCCGTTCCGAGGCACCACCCTCCGGGCGGCCGCATTCAGAACGGTGAAGCGGACCCTCATCACGGATCAGACGCTCGAGCCGACGCAGGTCGCCGGATTCAACCAGTTCTTCGACGACTTCAACGGCACGAAGGCCTGGCGATACGGCGGGGCCATCGACCAGCGGTTCACGCGGGATCTCTTCGCGGGCTTCGAGATCTCCTACCGTGAGATGGAGTTCCGGGTGGTCGACATCTTCACGGATCCTGCCAACCCCGGCACGACCACGTTCAACTCCGACGAGTTCGTGAGACGCGCCTACGTGTTCTGGACACCCCATCCCTGGGTGGCGCTCAGGGTCGAGTACATGGTGGAGAACTTCGAGCAGGACACCTTTGGCGATACCCTCGAAGTGACGACCCACCGCCTGCCGTTCGGCGTGAACTTCTTCCACCCCTCGGGCTTCAGCGCGTCGGTGACCGCCACGTACTGGAATCAATACGGGCGGTTCGAGCGCCTCCTCACCGGAGCGGTCGAGGCGGGCAACGACCAGTTCTGGACGGTCGACGCGGCGATCGGCTATCGCCTGCCGCGGCGCTACGGCTTCGTCTCGGTCGGGGTGACGAATCTCTTCGACGAGGACTTCAAGTTTTTCGATCGCGACATCCGGAATCCGCTCATCCAGCCCACCCGGACGGTCTTCGGAAAGGTCACCCTGGCGTTTCCGTGAACCGCACGAGCGTCGGCCGCTTGGATGCACCATTGACTACAGATCATCGAGTTGCCGCGCGAGGTGCTCGCTCGGCACAGGGGGAGAGAACACGAATGAGAGTCACGATCAGACAACGTTCGCCATGGGCAGGGTTTCCACGGGTGCGGCGCCTCATTGCGCTCCCGATGCTTGTCCTGGGCTTCGGTGCGATCGGCCTGTCGCCGCTCGTCGTCACCGAGGCCCACGCTGCTTGCCCGAGCGGCACCCGGTACATCGGCGGGTGCTGCTACAAGGTCAAGGGCGTCGAGATCGACGCCGAGGTCAACCACACGGGGCAGCTCCGGCGGGACCCCAAGGCGGTGTCGGCCAGCATCGTGCCGGCAGGGAATGGCATCCTGTTCTGCGTCAACAAGCCAGGAAAGCAACCGCCGGGCCAGAAGATCATCCCGGTGCCCCTGGGCACGACGCTGGAGTGCTCCACGCAGGTCCAGAACAACGACGTCGTCTCGCCGCAGAATGGTGGTACCGCCCAGGTGGCCTGCATCGCGAACCTCGAGGGGGCGGACCTCCGGAATCTCGACCAGTTCTGCGCCACCGGTCAGCAGGCGATCGACTTCGTCCCCATCACGTTCCTGTCGGGTGTCACGTACTCCGACGAGGATGGCGCGATCGAGACGGCGCGCCATTCATGCACGCTGCCCAATCCCGAGACACTCGCCTGGGACAGGGCCTTGAACCGCCCGGAGCCGCGCGACTATGAGTGCATAGACGCCCCGTAGCGCCGGGCGCGACAGCATCGCGGAGGGCCCACTCCGGGGCATGATCTGGGGTCGGTCCTCCGCGCCACGGCCGGTCGCGAGACCGTCAGTAGCGCGTGCTAGAGTAGCGGCGTTGGGTTTCGACTCACCAGGCAACCAGAGCACGAGATCGCGACGACCACCGTCGCACGACGTGTGCAGTTGATGAGACGTCCTCGCAGGCTCAGCGTCCCCGCCAAACGCCTGCTTCGGCGCTTCGCCGGCGTCAACCCCCTCTCGCTGGTCCTCCTCAGCCTCGTCGCGGTTCTCGTGGTGTACGGGCTCCACGTCGAGATCTTCGAGCTCATCGAGCTGAAGAGTTACGACCTGCGGTTCGTCGCCCGGGGCCCCCAGACCCCCTCGCCGACGGTGGCCATGGTGGTCATCGACGAGAAGAGTCTCGATGCCGAGGGGCGCTGGCCGTGGCCGCGCTCGAAGATTGCCGCGCTCATCGACGTGCTCTCGCGCGAGGGCGCGAAGGTCGTGGGCTTCGACGTCGTCTTCTCCGAACCGGACGAGAACTCGAACCTGGCGCTGCTCGACCGGCTCGGCACGCAGCTGGACACGCTCGCCATCCGCGACGCCCGCCTGCGTGGCCTCCTCGCCGAGCACCGCCGGGGGGCCGACAACGACCTCGTGCTCGCCGACGCGATCAAGCGGTCCAAGGCCGCGGTCGTGCTCGGGTACTTCTTCCACCGCGACGAGTCCACGCTCGAGTACCAACTGGGCCAGGACGAGCGGGAGCGCCGCCTGCAGCGGATCGCCGGGTCCCAATATCCGCGGGTCCGGCGGTCGGGCCGGGCGGCCAACCCCGAGTTCATCACGGCCTACGCCGCCGAGCCGAACCTCGAGATGTTGACCAGTGTGGCGGCGTCTTCGGGGTACTTCAGCCTGCAGAGTGACCCGGACGGCGTGCTTCGCTGGATGCCGCTGGCGATCAAGGGCGGCGAGGACCTGTTCCCGCCCCTGGCGGTGCTGTGTGCCTGGCACTTCCTCGACCGCCCCTCATTGACCGTCGACGTAGGGTCGGACGGCATCGAGGGCATCGAGATCGGCAACCGATTCGTCCCGACCGACGAGCACGGCAAGCTGCTCATCAACTACCTCGGCCGCCCGCGAACCTTCCCTCACTTCTCGGTGACCGACGTGCTCCACGGGAAGACGCCCCCCGGCGCCTTCAAGGACCGCATCGTCCTCGTCGGGGCGACCGCCGTCGCGACCTACGATCTCAGGAACACGCCCTTCCACCCCCTCTACCCCGGGCTGGAGGTGCACGCCACCGTCATCGACAACATCCTGACGCAGCGGTTCATGGTCCAGCCGCGGTGGTCGCGGGTCTTCGACGTCCTCGCGATCGTTGCGATGGCCGTCGCCGCCGGACTCGCCTTGCCCCGACTGGCTCCGCTCAAGGGCGTGCTGTTCACGGCGGGGTTGTTCGTGCTCTACGTCCTCCTGGCCCGCTGGCTCTTCAGCGCCGCCCAGCTGTGGCTGAACATGGTGTACCCGCTGATGGCGCTGGTGGCCGTGTACACGACCCTCACCGTCCACTCGTACATGACCGAGCAGCGCGAGCGGAAGCGGATCAAGGGCACGTTCAAGCAGTACGTCGCGGAGCACGTGGTCGAGGCGATGATCAAGGACCCGAGTCGGCTGCGGCTGGGCGGCGAGGAGAAGGTTCTGACCGTGCTCTTCAGCGACCTCGAGGGATTCACCACATACTCGGAGCACCACACGGCCACCGAGACGACCGAGATGCTGGCCGAGTACTACAACCGCGTGACCGAGCAGGTCTTCAGCTACCGGGGCACGCTCAAGGAATACATCGGGGACGAGCTCCTGGCGTTCTTCGGCGCGCCCCTCGACGAGCCGCAGCACGCGCAGCAGGCGTGCGATGCGGCCCTGGCGATGCGCGAGCAGACGCGGGCCCTGGCCGCGGAGTGGGCGGAGATCGGTCGACCACCCCTCCGGGCGAGGACCGGCATCAACTCCGGCCCGATGGTGGTCGGAAACCTGGGCTCGAAGTATCGCTTCGCCTACGGCGTCGTCGGCGACCAGGTCAACCTCGGCTCGCGGCTGGAGGGGCTCAACAAGGTGTACGGCACCGAGATCCTCATCAGCGAGAGCACCGCCCGCCTCGTCGAGCCTGCCTTCCGGCTCCGCGAGCTCGACACGGTCCGGGTGATCGGCCGCACGCAGGCGGTGCGCATCTACGAGCTGATCGCCCGGTCGGGCACGGCTCTCGACCCCGAGCACGAGAAGGCCCTGGCGGTCTACGCGGAGGCCCTGGCGGCGTACCGGAAGGGCTCGTGGGCGGAGGCCCTCGTGCTCTTCCGCGAGGCCCAGACGCTTCGCCCGGCGGACGGGCCATCCCGTGCCCTGGCCCAGCGGTGTCTCGCGTACCAAGCGGAGCCGCCGGCGTCCTGGGACGGCATCTTCCAGCAGCAGTTCAAGTGACGGCCAGGCCCGTCGCGATCGCTCGATAGCCGCCTCGCCGTCCACGCCGGCGGTGGTACGATCGCGGCGGTGACCGCTCGCTCGATCGCGCCCGCCCCCCGCTTCGCCGCCCTCCACTCGCGCGAGTACCGGTGGTACTACGTGCTCGGCCTGAGCGCGATGACGGCCGACAACATCGAGCACGTCATCAGCTACTGGGTCCTCTTCCAGACGTTCCACTCGCCGACGCTGGCCGGCTTCGCCGTCATCAGCCACTGGGTGCCGTTCCTGCTCTTCTCGTTCCACGCCGGCGCGCTGGCCGACCGCTTCGACTGCCGGCGGCTGATCAAGATCTCGCAGGCGCTGTTCATGCTCGCCTCGCTCGCCTGGGGCGTGCTGTTCCTCACCGACTCGCTCCGGGTGTGGCACGCGGTGGTCATCCTGCTCGTGCACGGCGCCGCCGGCGTGATCGGCGCCCCCGCGCAGCAGTTGATCATCCACGACATGGTCGGCGGACAGCATCTGGTGAGCGCGATCCGCCTCAACGCCAGCAGCCGCAACCTCGCGATCCTCCTCGGACCCGCGGTGGGCGGCGGCCTCATGCTGCTCCTCGGCCCGGCCGGGGGTTTGCTCGCCAACGTCTTCATCTACCTGCCGTTCGTGATCTTCCTCACGCGCGTCCGCTCCACCGGCCACGCCCACCGGAGCGGGCAGCCGTCGCGGGCGCCGATGGGGCTCCGCGACGCGTGGCGGCTGCTGGGCGAGCTCCGCGCGGACCGGCGTCTGGTGACCATGATCGCGCTGGCCGGCGTCACCTCGTTCTTCGTGGGCAACGCGTTCCAGGCCCAGATGCCCGAGTACGCGCACGACCTCGGCTCCGACGAGGCCGGCCTCTGGTACAGCATCCTGCTCGCCGGGAACGCGGCGGGAGCGATCCTGGGCACGGTGCTGCTGGAGAGCGCCGACGTCCTGCGGCCCTCCGCGCGCACGGCGATCGTCTGCGCCGGGGCCTGGGGACTCACGATCGGCCTCTTCGCGTTCGCGCCCAGCTACCCGATCGCGGTGACGCTGCTCGTGCTGGCCGGGGTGTTCAACCTGGCCTTCACGTCGATCGCCCAGACGCTGGTGCAGACGCTGGCGCCGCCGGCGGTGCGGGGGCGAGTGGTCGGCCTCTTCAACACCGCCATCCTCGGCCTCCGGGCCGGCAGCGGTATCACGGTCGGCGTGCTCGGCGCCGTGATCAACGTGCACTGGTCGCTGGCGCTGAGCGCGGCGGCCGTCGTCCTCACCGCCGGCGTGATGCTGGCCGCCGGGCAGCCTCAGCCGCGATCGGCGCGGTAGCGCTCGATCATCGCCGCGTCGAGCTCCAGGCCGAAGCCCGGCCCCGTCGAGAGCGAAATGATCCCGTCCTTCGGCGCGGGACGGTTCGTCCACATCCGCTGCCAGACGGGGTCGCGCTCGGGGTCGGCGAAGCATTCGACGTAGGTGCCGTGCGGCACGCCGGCCAGCAGGTGCTGGGCGACCTGCGACTCCTCGTGGTGGGCCATGCGCACGCCGGCGGCCCGGCAGAGCGCCGCCGCGCGTCGCCACTCGGTGACGCCCCCGCACTCCGAGGCGTCGACGTTGACGAGATCCACCGCGCGCGCGTCGAGCAGGCGGCGCACGCCGTGGCTGGTGATCTCGCTCTGACCTGCAGTGACCGGGATGCGCGTGCCGGCACGGACGCGGGCCATCATCGCCGCGTCGTCGTACCAGTGGCAGGGCTCCTCGAACCAGGCGATGCCGAGCGGCTCGACGAGCGCCGCGAACCGCACGGCCTCCTCCACCGACCAGCCGCAGTTGGCGTCGACGGCGAGCACGAAGTCGTCGCCGGCGGCGCGCCGTGCCGCCTCCACGCGCCGCGCGTCCTCCTCGGGGGTGAGCCCGCCGACCTTGAACTTGCACCCCGCCATGCCGGCCCGACGGTAGGCCTCCATCTCGCGACCGATGTCGGCGAGGGTCTTGCCCTCGACGTAGTAGCCGCCGATCGAGATGATCGGCAGCGCGCGCGGCGTGCCGCCGAGCAGCTCACAGACGCTCCGCTTCTCGGCCTTGCCACGGACGTCCCAGACGGCGCAGTCGACGCAGGCGATGGCCTCCATCAGCAGCTTGCGGTTGCGATACGTGTGGCTCAGCGCGAACATCGCCGCCCAGATCCGCTCAGAGTCGGCCACCGGCAGGCCCGTCACCCGCGGGGCGAGCGCCTCGTGGATCAGCCGCACGAGCTCGGGGCCGTGGTCGCGGTTGTCCCCGTTGTAGACCTCGCTGACCAGGCCGGCGTCGGTGCGCAGCCGCGTGACGATCGTGCTGCGCTTGAGCACCGCGTACGTGCTCCCACCGAAGTTCCGGGTCAGCGGGATCTCGATCGGGATGGCCTCGATGCCCTCGATCCGCATGGCGCCGTCAGCGTCCCGCCGCCGCCTGCAGCTCCTGCACGTGCTCGGCCCAGTGGTGCGCGAGCACCTCGAGGCGCTGGCGGCCCGACACGGTCTCGCCGTTGGTCCGCCGGAAGCACGGCCGGTCGAGATTGGGTGAGCGGCGGGCGGCGGCACTGAGGCGGGCGTGAGCGAATCGCAGCTGGGCGATGAGGTCGTCGATACTCTCGTGCGCGTGCAGGCGGCGGCAGACCTCGTTGATCGTATCGGCGTCGGTGGGCAACGGCCACGGAGGCCCGCCGAGCGTCGCCGACTCGAGCCCCCACGCCGTGGCGTTGTGGAAGTAGAGGAAGTGCTGCAAGACGTCGCGGGCCTGCCAGCGATCGACGCGGGCGGTGGTGGTGCGACCCGGCCCACCGAAGTAGGTCAGCACGTCGTTCACGACCTCGTCCAGCCTCTGGATGAGTGCGTCCGTGTCCCCGGCCATGGCGTCGACCTTTCCGCGCGTGCGAGGCGCGCGTCAAGTATAGTCCCCCCTAAACACCCCGGTCCGCCGGGGTCGTCAGAGGACGGCGCATGGGAATTCTGGACGGCAAGGTCGCGGTGATCACGGGAGCGAGCAAGGGAATCGGCCGGGTGATGAGCCAGCTCTTCGCCAAGGAGGGGGCGGCGGTCGTCTGCGCGGCCCGCTCGGGCGCGCTGGTCGAGGAGACGGTCACGCTGGTCACCAAGGCCGGGGGCCGGGCCGTCGCCGTCGTCGGCGACGCGGCGAAGGAAGCCGACGTCAAGGCGCTCGTCGCCGCCGGCGTGAAGGCCTTCGGCAAGATCGACACCCTCGTCAACAACGCGGGCGACGGCGGCCCCACCAAGCCCGTGCAGGAGTACACCGAGGAGGACTGGTTCTACACGATCAACTCGTGCCTCACGTCCTCCTACATGTGCATCCGCTTCATCGTGCCCGAGATGATCAGGGCCGGCGGCGGTGCCATCGTGAACATCTCCTCGGGCGCGGGGCGGCGCGGCCTCCCCTTCCGCATCGGCTACTGCTCGGCCAAGGCCGGCCAGGTGGGGATGACCTACGGCATGGCGCTCGAGCTGGCCCCGCACAACATCACGGTCAACTGCGTCGCGCCGGGCGCCATCGAGGGCGACCGCATCGACAGCGTCATCGAGGGGCAGGCCCGCGTGCGCGGCATCACGCCCGAGGCCATGCGCAAGGCGATGCTCGAGCGCTCGCCTCTCAAGCGGATGGCCACGGCGACCGACATCTCGTCGGCCGCCGCATTCCTGTGCAGCCCGGCGGCGCGCAACATCTCCGGCCAGGTCCTCGCAGTCAACGCCGGCGAGCCAGCCGGCTAGCGGTCCTACGGCGTCCGGAAGGACCCTTCGGTGATCGTCTGGTTGCCGCTGGCCTCGATGGCCAGCACCTCGAAGGTGTAGGCCGTCCCGGGCTCGAGGAATTCCCGCGACACGGTCACGCTCGTGGTCGTGGCCAGGACGCGCACGTTGAACTCGCGGGAGGGCTCCCCGCCGAGCACGATCACCTGGTAGCCGGCGATCTCGATGCCCGCCGGCGTCGTGACGGCCCGCCAGCTGATGACGGCGTTGTTCCGGTCGACCACGGCGCCCGCCGTCGGCGCGACGATGACGGGCCCGTCGGGGATGTCGTGCGTGAGCCTGGCGGTGCCGGTGAGCCGTGCGCCGTCGACCGTCTTCCCCACGAACGTGTACGTTCCGGCCGGGAACAGGGCCAGCAGGTCCTCGAGGGGGACCTCGTCGAGCGACGGCTCGTTGCTCTCGAAGAACAGCTCGGTGAGGCCGAGCCCCCGCAAGCTCCCGCGGCCTTCGACCTCGAAGATCCGGCGACCGTCCGGGCCGAAGATCTCGACCCGCCGCCAGGGCTCGCCGTCGAGGAAGACCTGGATGCCCAGGTCGTTCCCGCTGGCGTTCTTCTCGAAGCGGATCTGCGTAGCGGCGAAGGGCGTCGGTGGTGAAGGCGGCTTGGCCCAGGGCTGCGAGGGCGGCACCATGAACGTCAGGGCGACGGCGACGATCAGAGCCACGGGCAGGATTCGCAAGGGTCTCGTCATGACCGATTCCTCCGGTTGACTCGATCGGTTGCGGGGTCCTCCGTTGCTGGCTCGTCCGGGCCTCCCTTCCCTTGACTCGACGGCCGAACAGTACACCCGGCTCGGCTCGTGTTCATCACGGCCCAGGCCCGCGCCGGAGCGATGCGAGCCCGGAGCATTCGCGATAGGATAGGTGCCACGACGGGAGACCCCATGACCCACAAAGGCATGAAGTTCGGCATCTTCCTGGCGCCGTTCCACCGCGTCGGCGAGAACCCCACGCTCGCCCTCAACCGCGACATGGAGCTGATCGAGTGGCTCGACTACCTCGGTTACGACGAGGTGTGGATCGGTGAGCACCACTCGGCCGGCTGGGAGCTGATCGCCTCGCCCGAGATCTTCATCGGGGCCGCCGCCGAGCGGACCAAGCACATCATGCTGGGCTCCGGCGTCACGAGCCTGCCCTACCACCATCCCTTCCTGGTGGCCCAGCGGTTCGTGCAGCTCGACCACATGACGCGGGGCCGGGCCATGCTCGGCTGCGGGCCGGGCGCGCTCGTGTCGGACGCGTACATGATGGGCATCGAGCCCGTCACCCAGCGCCCGCGCATGGACGAGTCTCTCGACGCCATCATGATGCTCCTCAAGTGCGAGGAGCCGGTGACGCTCAAGACGGACTGGTTCGAGCTCCGGCAGGCGCGCCTGCACCTGGCGCCCTACACCGAGCCGCACTTCCCGATCGCGGTGGCCAGCGTCATGACCCCGTCCGGCGTCATCGCCGCGGGCCGCCACGGCCTCGGCGTGCTCTCACTCGGCGCCGGCATCCCCGGCGGTCCCGAGGCGCTCGCCAACCAGTGGAAGATCGGCGAGGAGACCGCGGCCAAGCACGGCAAGACGATGGACCGCAAGAACTGGAAGCTCGTCGTCAACGTCCACGTGGCCGAGGACGACGAGGAGGCCATGCGCCAGGTCAAGCGCGCCGAGCGGCACGAGACGGTGACGTACTTCGAGGAGACGCTGGGCCGCCCGCCCGGTCGCTCCGACGACCCCCTCACCGACGGCGTGAAGATGGGCACCACGCTGGTCGGCTCGGTCGACACCGTCGTCCGCGGCATCAACAAGCTGTGGGAGATGAGCGACGGCGGCTTCGGCGGTCTGCTCTTCCGCGCCCACGAGTGGGCCACCCGCGAGCAGACGCTGCGCAGTTACGAGCTGTTCGCGCGCTACGTGATGCCGCGCTTCCAAGGCTCGGGCGACATGCCGCGCGGCTCCAACGAGTGGGCGCGCGACAACCGCAAGACGATCTTCAGTCCGAACGTCGAGGCCATCAGCCAGGCCTACTCGCGGGCCGGGCGTCAGGCGCCGGCCGAGTTCCGCCAGCGCACCTCCGGCGCGCGCGACCTCGACACGCCGGGCACGACGCCCTGACGTGCAGCGCAGCACCGAGCGATTTCTGACGACGCACACCGGCAGCCTCCCGCGGCCGGAGGATCTGATCCGGACGATGTTCGCGAAGGAGGAGGGCGTGCCGGTCGACGCCGCCGCGCTGGCGGCGCGCATCCGCGCCTCGGTGGCGGAGGTCGTGGGCAAGCAGGTCGAGGCCGGCGTCGACGTCGTCGACGACGGCGAGATGAGCAAGCC
>Ga0075420_100000125_pt1 | contig 51250 bp, 39 predicted proteins | sample SoiMetdeltSBSDD4_FD_75296 | JGI IMG/M metagenome (GOLD analysis project Ga0075420, IMG submission 75296) | Bulk soil microbial communities from a Populus tree surrounding site in Tennessee, USA - Soil MetaG P. deltoides SBSDD4 | ecosystem: Environmental > Terrestrial > Soil > Tree plantation...
CAGCAGCAGCTGCACGCCGCCCTATCTGAGGTGGATGCCGCTCAGCATGAGCTGGACGGCGCCCATCGTGCCGGTACGCCGGAGGCACTCCGGGCACAGGCCGCCGCCTACGAGCCGCTCGTGGCGGCGCTGCGGGAGCTGGCGCTGGCCGAGCAGGGTCTCAACACGGCCGTGCGCGCCCAGGCCGAGAGCGAACGCAGCGTCCGGGCCCACGAGGCGGAGCGCGTCGCCATCGAGGAGCTGCTCAACCATGCGGCAGCAGCCCTCGGGAGGCACTATCCGGACGCCGCCTGGTGGAAGGAGCGCGAGCGCCGGGAGCTGGCCGCCCTGTGGACCGACAAGGAGTGGAACCTCGCCCGTAGCGAGCTGTTCCTCGCGGCTCTGAAGCTGCACAAGGCATTCCTGCGGCACGCACCCACGCAGATGCGCCGCAACCTGCAGGCTGCCATGGACCTGGTCAGCGGTGATGTGCCCAGCGAGCTACCCGAGGGAGCGGCGCTCGCCGCATGGCGAAGCCTGTTCTTCGTGGTGCCGGTGGTCTCCACGACGTTCGCCTCCTACGCCCGGCTGTTCGGCCACCTCGGCAAGGAGGCGCTCGGCTGGCTCCTCATCGACGAAGCCGGGCAGGCGACACCGCAGAATGCGGTCGGGGCGCTATGGCGGGCCAGGCGCGCCGTGGTCGTCGGCGACCCCCTGCAGCTGGAGCCGATCACGACCCTGCCGTTCCGCGCCGAGCAGGCTATCCGCAACGAGCTGGGCGTCGATGAGCAATGGTCGACCAGCCGCACCTCGGTCCAGCGGCTCGCCGACCGCATCACCCCGCTGGGCACCTGGCTGCCTGACGAGGACGGCACGAGCTGGGTAGGTATCCCGCTGACCGTGCACCGGCGCTGCGACCAGCCCATGTTCGACATCGTCAACACCGTCGCCTACGACGGTCTCATGATCGACGGCACCGGCATGGGCCCCGGCGAGCGGTTCGACGCGGCCTATCCGAGCCTTCCGCCGTCCAAATGGATCGATGTGGCCGGTAGCGGGCCTCAGGGGCACTGGATCCCTGACGAGGGCCGCCAGCTCGACCGCATCCTCACCAAGCTCGCCGAGCTCTCGTTTGACATGTCCGAGGTGATGGTGATCGGCCCGTTCCGGGACATCGCCCGCCAGATCAAGAGCAGAGCTCGGCGGTACCCGGGTCTGGTGGCTGGCACCATCCACACCGCCCAGGGGAAGCAGGCCGACATCGTCGTACTCGTCCTGGGTAGCGCGCCTGACCGCCCCGGTGCGCGGCGGTGGGCGGCGAGCAAGCCCAACCTCCTCAACGTGGCCGTCAGCCGCGCTAAACGTCGCCTCTACGTCATCGGCAACAGGGAGCTGTGGTCAACCCAGCGCTACTTCAAGGTCCTGGCTGCCGCGCTGCCGCACACGCCACCCGTCGAGCCTAGGTGATCTTTACCTGTACGTTGTGGGCGCGAGGTGTGGGAGGCGCGGGCCGCAGGCAAAGGCCTCACCGTCGGGCGTGGTGCGACACGACAGACGCGCCTGCTCGTCGCCGCCGATCCCGACTCCAGGTCAGGCAAGGCCCAGAAAGCCGCCAGGTACGGCATTCCAGTCGTGCATCCGGCCGCGTTCTCGCACATGATCACCCAGCTGTAGCCGCTCGCGGCTATCCTTCCCGGAGGCTGGTCGACGAGACGAACCTGCTGGGTCCTGAGCAACCGGCGCGGGGCCACCGACGGCGACCCGGACGGCCATGACACCAGTGACGTCGGGCGCGACATCGGCACGCTCGTCCTGGAGCGGTGGCATCGGCTTGCTGGCCCTGGTTACTGGAGTGAGGCGCTAGCTCGCCAGCTCAAGGCCGAGGCTCTGCCGGCTCACCCAGCTTCCAGCAGGGTGGTGGCGAGCAGGTCCGCGGCGTTGATGGTGTCAGGGCCGTCCTCGCTCAGGACCGCAGGCAGCGGGTGAAGGTGTCCTGGCAGGGGTGGCAGGGGTGGACCCGGCCAGCTCCGTGTCCGGGCCGCCGTCGTCGCTGGGCAGGTGGCGCTCCACGCCGGCCAGCTGCTCGTAGTAGTGCCAGCGCTCGTCGATGTCGGCCTGGGCCAGCGCGAGCAGGTGCCTGGCCCGCTCCGGCTCCGACCGGGCCAGGTTGGCGAAGCGCGCCTCACCCAGCGCGAAGTCCGACAGCCGCTGCGTCGGCCGCTTCGCGTCTAGCTGGAACGGGTGCGCCCCGTCGGCCGGGCTGGGGTGGTAGCGGTAGAGCGGCCAGTAGCCGCTGGCCACCGCCGACTTCTGGTGCGTCATCGACGTCGCCATCTCGATGCCGTGCTCGATGCAGGTGCTGTACGCGATGACCAGCGACGGCCCGGGCCAGGCCTCGGCCTCCAGCAGCGCGCGTACGGTCTGCATCTCGTTGGCGCCGAGCGCGATCTGGGCCACGTACACGTCACCGTAGGCTCGGGCGATCGCGCCGAGGTCCTTCTTCGCGGTCGGCTTGCCCGACGCGGCGAACTTCGCCGCCGCGCCCCGCGGGGTGGCCTTGGACGCCTGGCCGCCGGTGTTGGAGTAGACCTCGGTGTCCAGCACCAGCAGGTTCACGTCGCGGCCCGAGCCGAGCACGTGGTCCAGCCCACCGAAGCCGATGTCGTACGCCCAGCCGTCGCCGCCGACGATCCAGAAGCTCTTCGGCACCAGCTCGTCGGCGAGCGAGCCGAGCCGCCGGGCGGCGTCGGTGCCCAGGTCGGCGAGGCGGGCCTTGAGCGCGTCCACCCGCTCCCGCTGGGCCGCAATGCCGGCGGCGCCGGACACGTCGGCCTCCAGCAGCGCCGCGGCCAGGTCCGCCCCGACGGCCGGGGCCAGCTCGCCGAGCAGCCGGCGGGCGTCGTCGCGGTGGCGCTCGTACCCCAGCCGCAGGCCCAGCCCGAACTCGGCGTTGTCCTCGAACAGCGAGTTGGCCCAGGCCGGCCCGCGCCCGGCGCAGTTACGCGCCCACGGGGTGGTCGGCAGGTTGCCGCCGAAGATCGACGAGCAGCCGGTGGCGTTGGCCACCACGAGCCGGTCCCCGAACAGCTGGGTGAGCAGCTTCAGGTACGGCGTCTCGCCACATCCCGAGCAGGCGCCGGAGAACTCGAACAGCGGCTGGAGCAGCTGCGATCCCTTCACCGTGTTGTGCCGCACGGTGGCCGGGTCGGCCTCGGGGATCCCGGTGAAGAAGTCCCACCGAGGCCGCTCGGCCTCGCGGTGCTTGGGCGCCGGCTCCAGGTTGAGCGACCTGTGCTCGGGCTGCACCTTGCTTACGGCCGGGCACGCCTCGACGCAGATGCCGCAGCCGGTGCAGTCGTCCGGCGCCACCTGCACGGTGAGCTTCGCCCCGCGCAGCTCCCGGCCGCCGTAGTCCTTGGCCAGGAAGCCCTCCGGCGCCCCGGCGAGCACGGCCGGGTCGTACACCTTCATGCGGATCGCGGCGTGCGGGCAGACGATGGTGCACTTGCCGCAGTCGATGCAGAGGTCGGGGTCCCAGACCGGCAGCTCCTGGGCGAGCGCGCGCCGCTCGAAGCGGGCGGTGCCGGTGGGGAAGGTGCCGTCGACCGGCAGCGCGCTGACCGGCAGCAGGTCGCCCTCGCCGGCGAGCAGCCGCGCGGTGACCCGCTTGACGAAGTCGGGCGCGGTGTCCGGCAGCGCCACCGGGCCGGTCCCGGAGAGGTCGGCGTGCGCGGGCACCGGCAGCGGCGCCAGTGCCGCCACGGCCCGGTCGACCGCGGCCTGGTTGCGCCGCACCACCTCCGCGCCGCGCTTGCCGTACGCCTTGACGATCGCGTCCTTGAGCGCGGCGGTGGCCTGCACGGGCGGGAGCACGCCGGACAGCGCGAAGAAGCACGCCTGCATGACCGTGTTGATCCGCCCGCCCAGGCGCAGCTCGCGGGCCAGCCGGTGGGCGTCGACGACGTAGCAGTCCAGCCGCTTGTCGATGATCTGCCGCTGCACCTCGGCCGGCAGGTGCGGCCACACGTCGCCGGGCGGGTAGGGGCTGTTGAGCAGGAAGGTGGCGCCGGGGCGGGCCACGTCGAGCACCTTCATCCGCTCCAGCAGCCCGAACTGGTGGCAGGCGACGAGGTCGGCCGAGCCGACCAGGTAGGTCGAGCGGATCGGGTCCGGGCCGAAGCGCAGGTGGGACACTGTGACCGAGCCGGCCTTGCGGGAGTCGTAGACGAAGTAGCCCTGGGCGTACTGGTCGGTGCCCTCGCCGATGATCTTGACGCTGGCCTTGTTCGCGCCGACCGTGCCGTCGCTGCCCAGGCCGTAGAAGACCGCCTGCACGGCGCGGGTGGGCACCCGGAAGCCGCGGTCGGGGCTGACGCTGGTGCCGGTGACGTCGTCGACGATGCCGACGGTGACGTGGCGCCGGTGCGGCGGCAGGCGCAGCTCGTCGAAGACGCCCTTGACCATGCCGGGCGTGAGCTCCTTGCTGGACAGCCCGTACCGGGCGCCGATGACGTCGACCGCGGTGCGGCCGTGCTCGGCGAGCGCGGCCACCACGTCCAGGTAGAGCGGCTCGCCCGGGGCGCCCGGCTCCTTGGTGCGGTCGAGCACGGCGACCCGGCCGACCGTGGCCGGCAGCGCCGCCACCAGCTCGGCGGCGGGGAAGGGCCGGAACAGCCGTACCGTGACCATGCCCACCCGCTCGCCGCGCGCGGCCAGCGCCTCGACGGTCTCGGCGACCGCCCCGGCGCCCGAGCCCATGACCACCAGGACCCGCTCGGCGTCCGGCGCGCCGGAGTAGTCGACCAGGTGGTACGCCCGCCCGGTGCGCCCGGCGAGCTCGTCCATCACCTGCTGCACAGTGGCCGGCACCGCGTCGTGGAACGGGTTGGCCGCCTCCCTCGCCTGGAAGAAGACGTCCGGGTTCTGGGCCGAGCCGCGCAGCACCGGCCGGTCCGGGGACAGCCCGCGCAGCCGGTGGGCGAGCACGTCGTTCTCGCGTACCAGGGCGCGCAGGTCCGCCTCGCCGAGCAGGCGGATCTTGGCGATCTCGTGCGAGGTGCGGAAGCCGTCGAAGAAGTGCAGGAAGGGCACCCGCGTACGCAGTGCCGCGGCGTGGGCGACGAGAGCCAGGTCGTGCGCCTCCTGCACGGAGCCTGCCGCGAGCATCGCCCAGCCGGTGCTGCGGGCGGCCATCACGTCGCTGTGGTCCCCGAAGATCGACAGTGCGTGGGTGGCGACGGCGCGGGCGGCGACGTGGATGACGGCCGGCGTCAGCTCTCCCGCGATCTTGAACATGTTCGGCAGCATCAGCAGCAGGCCCTGGGACGCGGTGAAGGTCGTGCCGAGCGCGCCCTTCTGCACCGCCCCGTGCAGGGCGCCGGCCGCCCCGGCCTCGGACTGCAGCTCGACCACCTCAGGCACCGAGCCCCACAGGTTCACCCGGCCGGCGGCGCTCCACGCGTCGGCCAGCTCGCCCATTGGCGAGGCCGGGGTGATCGGGTAGATCGCGATGACCTCGGAGAGCGCGTGGGCCACGCGCGCGGCGGCCTCGTTGCCGTCCACCGTGGTCCAGGCCATGGACCCGCGTTCGGGACTCTGGTCTGCGTGCGCTGTGTCCGGACGCGCTGCCTGGAGCACCATGGCCCGCCCACCTTCGCTGTCGGCGCGACGCCTGCGGCCGCTGTGGCTACAGCGTTCCGCCGCGCCCGTGGCGTTGCCCAGGGCTACTGGTCCCGCAGGTCCCGGACCGAAGGTCCCGGCTGCCGCCGGCACGGTTGTGCGGCTGCCACCGTGGGCGTGGTGGCAGCCGCACGCTGTCGTGCCAGCAGCGGCACGCTGTCGTGCCAGCTACGAGACCGGCCGGGCGCTCAGCCGAGGCGGTCCGGGTCGGTGCGGGTGACCGCGTCGCCCGGTGGGTACGGGCTGGCGTCCTCCAGGATGGTGCCGCCCTCGACGTGCTCCGGGTCGACGTACTCGGTGTCGTCGTCAGTGTCTGACCTGCGCCGCATGGCGCCCGCCGCGGCGACCCCGCCCGCGACAGCTGCGGCGGCGGCAGCCGCCCCCGCCACGGCCTTGCCCGACACCCCGGCCTTGCCGCTGTCCCCGCGCGACTGTGCGGCGGCCTCGACCCCGGGCGTGCCGACGGCGCCGCCCTCGTTGACCGAGCCGCGCCAGCCGCCGGTCTCGGCGCCGCGCCCCTCGATGAGCTCCTTGAACCGCTCCAGGTCCGCCTCGGCGCGCCGCTCCACGATGTTGAGCTTGTCGCCGACCTGCTCCACGAGCCCCTCCGGCTCGTACTCCATGACGAGCCGCACCATGGTCCGGTCGGCGCCGACCGGCCGGAAGTAGACGGCACCGGCGTTCGTGGCGCCCTCGGTGGCGGCCCAGGCGACCTTCTGGTCGGGCACCTGCTCCAGGATGGTGGCGTCCCACTCCCGCTTGACCCCGCCGACCTCGGCGACCCAGTGCACCCGGCGGTCATCGAGCTGGCGTACCTCTTCGACGCCGCCCATGAAGCGGGGAAACTCCTCGAACTGGGTCCACTGGTTGTATGCGGTGTTCACCGGGACATCGACTTCAATCGACTTTTCTACCTTGGTGGTCATCCCTGTCCCTCCGTGTCGAGGAGGACCCCCGAGGCGGAGCACCTCCACGTGAGCCCCGCCGGTACCCCGCAATGGATGGCTCAACCCCAGCCGCCGGGCCCTATCTACGGCCCGGCGGGGCCGGGCCGGTCGCGACTGGTCCGGCGTATGTGGGCCCAGGCGACCACCGCGACCACGCCGGCTACGCCCGCAGCGGCCCCCAGCGCGAAGGCGCCTATGTGGCCGGGCCCCGGCGCGTCGGGGCGGCCGTCATGACGGCACGGGACGGTCGGGGGCTCGCTGGAGCGCTCGACGCTGCCGTGTCCAAGACTCGCCGCAGGCTGTGCGGCGGCAGGCTCGCGTACCGGACGCACTCGTCCGTTCCCCACGATGGAGAACATCGACGCCAGGACCAGCACGACGAACGCCAGCCCTTGTAGGACGACCATCCCGCTCGCCAACTTGCCAACCGCCGTCAACGGTTCCGGGTCGCCGGCCCCCACGAAGGTGGCCAACGTGTAGTAGGAACAGTCCAAGGCCTGCCGCGAGACCCCGGCAAGGTCCGGGGTGGACACGGCGACCTTGGCATATCCGCCGAACCGGTGACTGATCAGGTACATCGCGCCGAGCCCGGCCAGGTGTGCCGCGAGGAGCGCTCCGACGAAGACCTGGAACTCGCGGACGAGGGCTCGTTCGGGCCGTCGCCGTTGCGGCCGCAGCTCGTGGAAACCCTGGCCGTAGGAGCCGATCACGGCATAGCTGTAGACGGCTTCGACGGCGATGAGAATGGTGGTCACGATCAGGGACAGCGCCAGCGCGAGGGCGACGGCGTCGTGGACCGGCCCGGGCAGCAGGAACGGGACCGGCGGGGCCGAGGCCAGCGCGACCAGGTACGCGCAGGCCAGGGCGGCGAGCAGGGCGAGGTTGAACAGCGTTGACTGGAAGACCCGCAGGGGCAGGCCTACGAGCAGCTGCCGGGGTCCTTGCATCTGGCGCGCCATCCGGCGGACCCGGTAGTCCTTCACTCCGAAGGGAAAGAAGCCGGCCTCGAAGCGATCATACAGCAGCTCCTGGTCAACGACGGTTTCTGGGGGCTCGGCCGCCACCGCGGCGGCGAACGCAGGGCCGCGGGAGTGGAGCCACCGGATGGCGTTGACCACAGCGATGGCCTTGAGAAGGACGACGAGCAGGAGGCCGGCCGTGACCGCGATCATCACGCCACCTCCGATCGGCCCTGGCGTCGTGGGGTCCATCGATACCACATCACTGCGGCGCGAGCAGGCCGTGGCGGACGGCCAGCTCCGGTGTGGCGGACCGCGACAGTGGCCGGCCAGGTCGGACGGTGCGTGGTTGGCTATAGTGGCACCGCACGTTGACGAAACGGGCTTCCGCCCACCCCGTGCGCCGGGCTGGAGAGCCAGGTGGGGAGGAGCCTCGGTGACGCCGTCGGGTCAGGTTCTCACGGTCCCCAACGCGATCAGCTTCGCGCGGCTGCTCGGCGTACCCCTGTTTCTCTATCTCTACCTGGTGGCTGACGCGGACGTCGCGGCCGTGGTGGTCCTCGCCCTGGGCGGCACCAGCGACTGGGTCGACGGCTACTTCGCGCGCCGGCTGGGCCAGGTCAGCCGGCTCGGCGAGCTGCTGGACCCGTTGGCGGACCGGCTCTACATCCTCGCCACGCTGCTGGCGTTCACCGTGCGTGACGTCATCCCCTGGCCGCTGACGGCCACGCTGCTGGCCCGGGAGGCGATGCTGGCGGTGTGCCTGGGCGTGCTGCGCCGCTACCGGTACGGCCCGCCGCCCGTGCACTACCTCGGCAAGACCGCCACGTTCCTGCTGCTGGCGGCGTTTCCGGTGCTGCTGCTCGCGGCCACGATGCCGGCGGGGTCGGGTGGCCAGACGGCCGTCAGCGCGACCGGCTGGGGGCTGGCGTGGTGGGGCGTGGTCCTCTACTGGGTCGCCGGTGCGCTTTATGTCGGGCAGGTCGTCACCCTGGTCCGGGCGGCCCGCGGCAGAGACGGCCCCGGCCCAGGCCCCGGTCACGGTCACGGCCGCGATGCTGACCGGGGCACGGGCGGCGGGCCGGCGGCTGCGAGCGGGCAGGTCGCCGCCGCGGGCGGTGGGGCCGGATGACCAGGCCGGAGCGTCCCGGCAGCCGGTTCGGCGCGGACCTGTTCGCCTCCCTGTTCCAGGAGTCGCTCGACCCGGCGTACGCGGCGGCGGCCCGGCGCCGTACCGCCCGTCCCCCGGTGCCGCTGTGGCGCCGTGCGGCCGGGCGGGCGGTCAGCCTGGTCACGCTGTTCGCCGTCGGGCTGCTGTTCGCGGTGGCGTACCGGCAGGTCGTGGCGGACGAGCCGGAGAGCGCCCGGGTCCGGGCCGGCCTCGCCGACGAGGTGCGGTCCCGGCGGGCGCAGACCGACGGGCTGCAGGAGCGGGCCGACCGGCTGCGCGCCGAGGTCGCCGCCCTGCGCGACGCCGCGCTGGCCGGGGAGGAGGCCGCCTCCCTGCGCAACCTGGAGGCGGCGGCCGGCCTGGCCAAGGTGGCCGGCGACGGGGTGGTGGTGCGCGTCGCCGACGGGCCGGACCCGGCCGACCCGGTCACCGGGGCGCCGGGCGACAACCTCGGCCGGGTCCTCGACCGCGACCTGCAGGACATTGTGAACTCGCTGTGGCTGGCCGGGGCGGAGGCGGTCGCCGTCAACGGCCAGCGGCTCACCGCCACGTCCACCATCCGCGCCGCCGGCTCGGCCATCCTGGTGGACTTCAAGCCGGTCTCCAGCCCGTACGAGGTGTCCGCGATCGGCCCCGGCGAGCTGGCCCGCCGGTTCAACGACTCGGCCACCGCGCGGCGCTTCCGCCGCTATGTCACCGCCTACGGCATGGCCTTCGACGTACGCCCGCGCGACGACCTGACGCTGCCCGCGGCGGCCGACCCGCAGCTGCGGTACGCCCGCCCGCAGGGCGCGTCGCCGCCCACCTCGTCCGCCGGGCCTGCCCCGACACCCTCGCCCTCGGGAGGTCGCTGAATGATCGCGGTGCTCGCCCTCGTCGCCGGCGTCGCGCTCGGCCTCCTGCTGGAGCCGAGCGTGCCCGCGGGGCTGCAGCCCTACCTGCCGATCGCCGTCGTCGCCGCGCTGGACGCGGTGTTCGGCGGAGTGCGGGCCAAGCTCGACGGCATCTTCGACGACAAGCAGTTCGTCGTCTCGTTCATCGGCAACGTGCTCGTCGCCGGGCTGATCGTCTACCTCGGCGACCAGCTGGGTGTCGGCGGGCAGCTCTCCACCGGGGTGGTGGTCGTGCTCGGCGTACGTATCTTCGCCAACGCCGCAGCTATCCGCCGGCACCTCTTCCGAGCGTAGGAGCGGGCATGGCTGACGAGCACCAGCCGACCGGTACCGGCTGGCCCGAGCCGCCGCTACCGGCGACGGAGCCACCGGTAGCGGAGCCACCGGTAGCGGAGCCAGCGGTGACGGAGCTACCGGTAGCGGAGCCGGCGGTGGCGGCTGGGACGGAGGCGGGCGCGCTGGTGGCCGGACCGCCCGACGCTGGGGACACGCCGGACACCGAGGGTGCGGCTGACGCCGCGGGCACGTCGGAGCCACCGGTGCGGCGGCGCCTGTCGGCGGCGGGGGCGGTGATCGGGCTGCTGCTCGGGCTGCTCGGCTTCACGCTGGTGATGCAGCTGCGCAGCAACGCCGCAGACCCTGAGCTGGCCTCTGCCCGCCCGGAGGACCTGGTCCGGATCCTGTCCGACCTTGAGGCGCGGGAGGAGCGGCTGCGCCGCGAGATCAGCGATCTGGAGGAGAGCCAGCGGCAGCTGGCCTCCGGCGCCCGGGGCCGCCAGGCCGCCCTTGAGGAGGCCCGCCGCCGCGCCGACGAGCTGGGCATCCTCGCCGGCACGCTGCCGGCCCAGGGGCCGGGCCTGGCGGTCCGCTTCATGCCCGGGGCCGGCAAGCCGGTCGAGGCGGCCGCGCTGCTGGACGCGGTGGAGGAGCTGCGCGGCGCCGGAGCCGAGGCGATGCAGGTCACCGGTGCCGACGGAGGCACCGTACGGGTCGTGGCGTCCACCGCGTTCGTCGACGCCGACGGCGGCCTGCTGGTCGGCGGGCGGCGGCTGTCGGCGCCGTACACGGTCACGGTCATCGGTGACCCGCAGACCATGCGTACCGCGCTCAACATCCCGGGTGGGGTGGTCGAGTCGATCGGCCAGGACGGCGGTAGCGTGATCCTCGATGAGCCGGGGCTGGTGGCGGTGACCGCGCTGCACGAGCAGGGCGAGCTGCGCTACGCCCGGCCCGTCCCCTAAAGCCGGGGCCGGGCGCTGCGAGAGGGAGGGTGCGTTGGTTCCAGAGGAGCTGCGGTACACGGCGGAGCACGAGTGGGTCGCGCCGGGGTCGGACGGGCCGTTGCGGGTGGGCATCACCCACTTCGCCCAGGACGCGCTGGGTGACATCGTCTTCGTGCAGCTGCCCGAGGCCGGGACCGCGGTGACGGCCGGCGAGCCGCTCGGTGAGGTCGAGTCGACCAAGAGCGTCTCGGAGATCTACGCGCCCGTGACCGGCACCGTGGTCGCCCGTAACGGTCAGCTGGCCGACCAGCCGGAGCTGGTCAACAACGATCCGTACGGAGCCGGCTGGCTGGTGGAGATCGAGCCGGCCGAACAGTCCTGGGTGGACGGTCTGCTGGACGCGCAGGCGTACCGTGAGCTGACGAAGAGCTGAGCAGATGCTCTTTCCCGCGCGGCGGCAATCCTCCGCGCGCCTGGTTGACCTTCGGTTTCGGCGCTGGCTAGGCTCGCCGGGTCGACTACGAGATGTGCGTGCCGCACGCGAGCCGACGCCAGCCGTTCCTATGGTGAGGTGGTCCATGACGCGTCCCGACGACGAGTTTCCTCCGCTCGACGTCACGTCAACGCTGAACCTTGGTGGCCTGGACGAGGCGCTCGAGGGTCCGGACGCAGACGTCGTGCCCAGCCGGATGTCCGGCTCGCTGCCGCCCGGCATGGCGCTGCTGGTCGTGCGGCGTGGCCCGAACGCCGGTGCCCGGTTCCTGCTCGACCACGACGTGACCACGAGCGGGCGGCACCCCGACAGTGACATCTTCCTCGACGATGTGACCGTCTCCCGCCGGCACGCGGAGTTCCACCGCGACGCCGGCACCTTCACCGTGCGCGACGTGGGCAGCCTCAACGGGACGTACGTCAACCGGGAGCGGGTGGAGGCGGCGACCCTCAGCAACGGTGACGAGGTGCAGATCGGCAAGTTCCGGCTGGTGTTCATCGCCGGGCCCCGGCCTGAGGAGGAGGGCGGCCGGCCGTGAGCGCGGCGGCGCGGGCGGCGCCGAGCGGCGCGGGTGCCCGGCCGCTGATGAGCATCGGTGAGGTGCTCGCCCACCTGCGGCCGGACTTCCCGGACACCACCATCTCCAAGCTGCGCTTCCTTGAGGCCGAGGGGCTGGTGGAGCCGGAGCGCACCCCGGCGGGCTACCGCAAGTACAGCTGGGAGGACGTCGCCCGGCTGCGGTACGTGCTCACCGCGCAGCGCGACCACTACCTGCCGCTGCGCGTCATCCGGGAGCAGCTCGCCGCCGCCCAGACCGGGGAGGCTTCGGCGTTCGGCCGGCCGCGCCCGGTGCTCGTGCCATCCGGTCCGGCATCCGACGGCCGCGCTGCCGTCGGCCACGCCACCGGCGGTACGGCCGCCGGCGACGTGGCCGACGGCGCCGAGCCGGTCGCCGGTGACGGGACCGGCGGGGTGTGGCTGACCCGCCAGCAGCTGCTGGCCCACGCCGGGGTGACCGAGGAGCTGCTGGCCGACCTGGAGCAGCACGGGCTGGTGGCGGCCCGCGCCGGCGGGCGGTTCGACGCGGACGCGCTGGCGGTGGCCACGGTCGCCGCCCAGCTGTCCGAGTACGGGCTCACCGCCCGGCACCTGCGCGCCTACCGGACCGCGGCAGACCGCGAGGTCGGCCTGTTCAGCCAGGTCGTGGCGCCGCTGCTGCGACAGTCCGACCCGGCCGCGCGGGCCCGGGCCGCGGAGACCGTCCGCGAGCTCGGTGAGCTGTCCCGGCGGCTGCACGCAACCCTGGTGCGGGCGGGTCTGCGCGACACGCTGAAGGACTGAGCAAGCCCCGCTTTCCGGCACGGCGGCGAGTGGCGACTGCACGCAACGGGCCGTGTACCGTGCAGAGGAGAGGGAGTGCGACACGGAGGTAGGCGTGCGCGAGCTGAGCGTGGTCGGGGTGCGGGTCGAGCTGCCCAGTAACCAGCCGATCGTGCTGCTCAAAGAGGTTGACGGCGATCGATACCTACCCATCTGGATCGGTGCCGTGGAGGCCACCGCCATCGCGTACGAGCAGCAGGGCGTCAAGCCCGCCCGCCCGCTCACCCATGACCTGCTGCGCGACATCCTCACCGCGCTCAAGACCCCGCTGCACGCGGTGGAGATCACCGAGCTCAAGGAGAACGTGTTCTACGCCGACCTGCTCATCGGCAACGGGGTGCGGGTCTCGGCCCGGCCCAGCGACTCCATCGCGCTCGCGCTGCGGGTCGGCGCGCCGATCCGCTGCGCGGACCAGGTGCTCACCGAGGCCGGCATCGTCATCCCGGACGAGCAGGAGGACGAGGTCGAGAAGTTCCGGGAGTTCCTGGAGCAGGTGCGGCCGGAGGACTTCGCCGGCTGAGGCCGTCCCGCTTCCGCCTCTATCCGCCGATACCGTCTGCCGTCCCGCGGCCGGCGTGTCGCACGCCTGACCCGGCGCCAAGCCCCGGCATCGACGATAGGGTTGGCGTAGCTGACCGGGGTCTGCCGGTCACCGCGCGCCCAGGGAGCGGGAGGTCGTCGTATGCACGAGCCCGAGGGTGGGGTGGTCGGCCCAGACGCGGGCGTGGGCTATCGCGGCGTCACCGCCTGCCACGCCGTCGGGATCAGCTACCGGCAGCTCGACTACTGGGCGCGTACGGCGCTGGTCGTGCCGAGCATCCGGGACGCGTCCGGCTCCGGCACGCAGCGGCTCTACTCGTTCCGTGACCTCGTCGTCCTCAAGGTGGTCAAGCGGCTGCTCGACGCGGGCGTGTCGCTGCAGAACATCCGCAAGGCGATCGACACGCTGCGCTCGCGCGGCGTCGATGACCTCGCCGGCATCACGCTGATCTCCGACGGCACCACGGTGTACGAGTGCCGGTCGCCGGAGGAGGTCGTGGACCTGCTCCAGGGCGGGCAGGGCGTGTTCGGCATCGCGATCGGCGGGGCGTTCAAGGAGATCCAGGGGTCGCTGTCGCACCTGCCCGGGGAGCGGGCCGCAGCGGCTGGGCCGGCAGGCGAGGCCGAGCCCGAGCCGGCCGGTGCGCCGACCCCGGCCCAGGCGGCCGGTGCTGAGGCGGTCTCCGACGAGCTGGCCGCCCGCCGGGCCCGCCGCCGCGCCGGCTGAGCGTGAGCGCGGGTTCGGCGCACCCGGCTTGAGCGAGGCCACGCGCCGGCCATGTCCTGCGCCGGCCAGCCAGGTTCTGCGCCGCCCAGCTCTGCCATGCGGCGGCGAGCCACGCGCCAGCGGCCGGCGGCGACCCGCCGGCCGGCGCGGAGTGTCAGTGCCCGGGCGGCCGGGCCCGGCTGGTAGCGTCTGACGCGCTGGTAGGCCCGCGCGGGAGAGACCGTCGCGATACAGGCAGGCGGCGCCGAAGGGGCAAACCTCCCCGGAACCTCTCAGGCACCAGGACCGCAGCGGGTAGGCAACTCTGGAGCGGGCGCGACAGAGGGGGAGGTTGGCCGGTACAGCCTCGCCCTTGGATGGAGCCCATGACCGCCGAGCAGCAGCCCGAGGTGACCTTCGCCGCCCGCCACATCGGCCCTGACGCCGACGCCCAGCGCCGGATGCTCAAGGTGGTCGGCTACGGCAGCGTCGACGAGCTGATGAACGCCGCCATCCCGGAGGTGATCCGGTGGGCCGGGCAGCTCGCCCTGCCGCCGGCCGCCACCGAGCCCGAGGTCCTCGCCGAGCTGCGCGAGCTGGCGGCGGCGAACCGCACGCTGGTGCCCATGATCGGCCTGGGCTACTACGGCACCCACACCCCGGGCGTGATCCGCCGCAACGTGCTGGAGAGCCCGAGCTGGTACACGGCCTACACGCCGTACCAGCCGGAGATCAGCCAGGGGCGGCTGGAGGCGCTGCTGGTCTTCCAGACCATGGTGGCCGACCTCACCGCCCTGCCCGTCGCGAACGCCTCCATGCTCGACGAGGCGACCGCCGCGGCCGAGGCGATGACCCTCGCCCGCCGCGCCAGCAAGAGCAGGTCGCAGGTGTACGTCGTGGACGCCGACGCGCTGCCGCAGTCGGTCGCGGTCATGGCGACCCGGGCCGAGCCGCTCGGCATCGAGGTGCGCGTGGTCGACCTCGACGCCGAGCCGCTGCCGGACGAGCTGTTCGGGGTGCACCTGCAGTACCCGGGCGCGTCCGGCGCGCTGCGCGACCACGCCGCGCTGGTGGCCGCGGCGCACGAGCGGGATGCGCTGGCCAGCGTCGGGACCGACCTGCTCGCCCTGGCGCTGCTGCGGCCACCGGGCGAGATCTGCGCCGACATCGCGGTCGGCAGCGCGCAGCGCTTCGGCGTACCCCTGGGGTCTGGTGGGCCGCACGCCGGTTTCCTGGCGGTGCGCGCGGGCCTGGAACGGATGCTGCCCGGCCGGCTGGTCGGGGTGAGCCGCGACGCCGCCGGCGCCCCCGCCTACCGGCTCGCCCTGCAGACCCGCGAGCAGCACATCCGCCGGGAGAAGGCGACCAGCAACATCTGCACGGCGCAGGTCCTGCTCGCGGTCATGGCCGGCATGTACGCGGTCTACCACGGCCCGGACGGGCTGCGCGGCATCGCCGCGCGCACCCACGCGGCGGCGGTGCGGCTCGCGGCCGGGCTGCGCGCCGGTGGGGTGGGCCTTGGCGGCGACGCGTTCTTCGACACGGTCACCGCTGTCGTGCCGGGCCGGGCCGCCGCGGTGGTGGCAGCGGCCGAGCAGGCCGGGGTGAACCTGCGGCTGGTGGACCCCGACCGGGTCGGCATCGCCTGCGACGAGACCACCACCGACGCGCACCTGCGCGCGGTGTGGTCCGCGTTCGGGGTGGCCCCGGACGCCGCTGCGGCCGGGGACGCCGGCCGTGCCGGTGGTGCCGGGGACCCGGACCGTGGCGGTGGGGGGGACGGTGGCGGTGCCGTCCCGGCCGAGCTGCGCCGGACCACCGACTTCCTCACCCACCCGACCTTCTCCGCCTACCGCAACGAGACCGCGATGCTGCGCTACCTGCGCCGGCTCGCCGACGCCGACTACGCGCTGGACCGGGGGATGATCCCGCTCGGCTCGTGCACGATGAAGCTCAACGCGACCACCGAGATGGAGCCGGTCAGCTGGCCGGGCTTTGCCGCCATGCACCCGTACGCCCCGGCGGCGCAGGCGCCCGGCTACGCCGCCCTCGTCGGGCAGCTGGAGCGGTGGCTGGCGGAGCTGACCGGGTACGACGCGGTCAGCGTGCAGCCCAACGCCGGGTCCCAGGGCGAGCTGGCCGGGCTGCTGGCGATCCGGGCCTACCACCGCGACCGCGGCGAGGCCGACCGGGACGTGTGCCTGATCCCCTCCAGCGCGCACGGCACCAACGCGGCGAGCGCGACCATGGCCGGCATGCGGGTGGTCGTGGTCGCCTGCGACGAGCAGGGCAACGTGGACCTCGCCGACCTGGACCGGCGCATCGCCGAGCACCCCTCGCGGGTGGCCGCCGCGATGGTCACCTACCCCTCCACCCACGGCGTGTACGAGGCCGGCATCGCCCAGCTCTGCGCCAAGGTGCACGAGGCCGGTGGCCAGGTGTACGTGGACGGCGCGAACCTCAACGCCCTGCTCGGCTTCGCCAAGCCGGGCCTGTTCGGGGCGGACGTGTCACACCTCAACCTGCACAAGACGTTCTGCATCCCGCACGGCGGCGGTGGCCCGGGCGTCGGGCCGCTGGCGGTCCGCGGGCACCTCGCCCGCTACCTGCCCGGGGACCCGCTGGCCCGGCCCGGCCAGGCACCGGTCGGCCCGGTGTCGGCCGCGCCGTACGGCTCGGCCGGCATCCTGCCGATCTCCTGGGCGTACCTGCGGCTGATGGGGCCGGACGGGCTGGTCCGGGCCACCGGCGCGGCGGTGCTCGCCGCCAACTACGCGGCCGCCCGGCTGCGGGCGCACTACCCGGTGCTCTACAGCGGCAACAAGGGGCTGGTCGCCCACGAGTGCATCCTGGACCTGCGCCCGATCACCCGGGCCACCGGCGTCACAGTGGACGACGTGGCCAAGCGCCTTGTCGACTACGGCTTCCACGCGCCGACGATGTCGTTCCCGGTGCCCGGCACGCTGATGGTGGAGCCGACGGAGAGCGAGGACCTCACCGAGCTCGACCGGTTCTGCGACGCGATGGTGGCGATCCGGGCCGAGATCGACAAGGTGGCCTCCGGCGAGTGGCCGAAGGAGGACAACCCGCTGGCCAACGCGCCGCATACGGCCGCGATGGTGGCCGGGGACGACTGGCCGCATCCGTACCCGCGGTCGGTGGCGGCCTACCCGGCGGGCGTGCCGGTCGGGAAGTACTGGCCACCGGTGCGGCGGGTCGAGGGTGCGTACGGCGACCGGCACCTGGTCTGCGCCTGCCCGCCGGTCTCGGACTACGCCTAGCATCGGCGCCGGCGGGCGGCGGTCAGGCGGCCAGCGCTGCTGCCACGGGGATGGGCGCGTGCCGCGCCGGGCCGCGGTGGGGGGCGATCGACCGGCCGTCGGGCAGCAGCTCGCCGGTGTCGTCGAAGACGATCACGCCGTTGCAGAGCAGGGTCCAGCCCTGCTGCGGGAAGGACGCGAGCGCCCTAGCGGCGTCCCGGTCCACCGCTTCGGCAGGCGGACAGGACGGCTGGTGTGCACACATGAGGGGCTCTCCGCGGTTTGCGCAAGTGCGGTTGTGCGAGGGGTGGGTGTTACGTGAAAATGTGGGGTCGGGCCAGTGCCGGCGGCCACCAGACCAGTGACGCACGGTACCAGGCACCATGACGCGGGTTCGAGCAAGTACCGGTCCGAGCCTGGCAGAGTCCGCTGATCGGATGAGCCTCCTTGGTCCGCTCGTGCCGGGTGGTGTGGCGCTCCCCGTCGACTGTCCTCCGGGGGCTCCGCGGCGGTGCGCAGGCCGGCTGCGGGAGTGGTCCCGCCTCGAGTGGCGGGTCGGCGACGGCGGGGACCCCGCTGCGCTGGTGACCACGTTCCTCGAGGATGCTGGCCTGCGGGTCGGCGACCTGTCACCGACCCGGGTCAACGGTAGCTCCCGCCAGCACGGTCCGGATGACGGATTGTGCGGCGCCGCCCTGCTGGTCTCCGCCGCGGCCGGGGCGGTGCTGGCCGGCGGCGCGCCGGGACCGGCGAGCCCGGCCACCGCCGTACCGGATGTCGTCGCCGTCGTGTACGGGCACGGCCCGCCGGCCCGCCATGGGCAGGTCCCGGCGGTCTGCTGCGGGCAGGGCGCGGCGGCCCGCCCGTGGCCGCCCGCCGCGGCGGGCCGATGGGGGCGGGGCCTGGTGACCGGGCTGCGGGTGGCCGACGGCGACGGCGGCGCTGGGTGGCCGCAGGGCGGCGGCGGCGCCCGCGGGTGGCCGCAGGGCGGCGGCGGGGCCGGAGGCTGGCGGGTCGGGGCGTGGGTGCCCAGCTGGGACCCTGCCGAGCACGCCGCAGCCGTGGCGAAGGTCCGGGAGGCGATCTCCCGCGGCGACGTCTACCAGGTCAACCTCGTCGGGCACGCGAGCGCGCCGTGGGCCGGGGACCCGTCCCGAGCGCTGCGGCGGGTGGCGGCCCTGTCCGGCGCCCGGTACGGCGGCGTTGTCAGCGGCGCCGGGTGGCTGGTGGCGTGCGCGTCACCGGAGACCCTGGTGCAGGTGGTTGCGGGCCGGGTGCGTACCGGACCGATCAAGGGCACCCGACCGGCCACAGTGGAGGGTCGCGCGCAGCTGCTCGCCTCGGCGAAGGAGCGTGCGGAGCACGTGATGATCGTCGACCTGGTCCGCAACGACCTCGGCCGGGTGGCCACGACCGGCAGCGTACGGGTGGACGAGCTGTACGCCGTACGCCGCTGGTGCGACCTGTGGCAGGCCGAGTCGGTGGTCTCCGCCCGGCTCGCCGCCGGGGTGGGCCTGGCCGGGCTGCTGCGTGCCGTGTGCCCGGCCGGCTCGGTGACCGGCGCGCCCAAGCTGGCCGCTGTCGACACCATCGCCCGGCTGGAGCCGGTGGGCCGGGGTCCGAGCATGGGCGCGCTCGGCTGGGTCGCCGCGGACCGGGTCGACCTTGGCCTGACCATCCGCACGGTCGCCCTCGACGAGCAGCGGGCGCACGTGTGGGCCGGTGGTGGGGTCACCTGGGGCAGCGACCCGGCGGCCGAGGTGGCTGAGGCCGCGGCGAAGGCGGCGCCCCTGCTGGCCGCCCTGGGCGGCGCGTGAGGGCCGGCGCCGGCGGCTCAGCCGGCGCCGCCGAAGATGGCTGAGATCAGCACCTGGTCGATGTCGAACACCTCGCGTGAGGAGCGGGCCGTCGCTCCAGTGATCCGGGAGATCTCCTGCAGCGTGGCGAAGTCGACGTCGTTGCCGAAGCCGATGAGGACCACCGGGACCCGGTGGTCGGGGTCCTTGCTGTTCTTCGTCAGCTGGTCGCGCAGCGCCGCTATGGTCATCCCGCCGGTGGTGTCGTCGTTCCTGCCGTCGGTGAGCAGCACCACCAGGTTGGTGGCGTTCTTGCGGTAGCTGTCGAGGAGGGCTTCCTGGGCCGCTGCGATGGTGTCGTAGAGCCCGGTGTCCCCGGCCGGCTGGAGGTTGTCGACCCCGGCCAGCAGCGCGTCCTTGCGGGTCCGGTTGCCCACCGGGTCGCCGAGCGCGCCGACCGGGACCACCGTGCGGTAGTCGCGGGTGCCGTTCTGCCGGGTGGAGAACGCCCACAGCCCCACGTGCGCGTCCGCGGGGAAGAGCGCGAGCGCGTCCCGGGCGGCCCGCTTGGCCAGCGACAGCCGGGTCTGGCCACTGCCGGGCACCTGGTCCTTCATCGAGCCGGACACGTCGAGCACGAGCAGCAGGTTGGTCGGCTGGGTCAGCGCGGTCCAGGTGGTCAACGTGCGCGACACCGAGTCGGGCAGCAGGACCGCCCGCGGCAGGGCGGTGATCTGCGGTGCCAGGCCGTTCTGCTCGACCAGCTGGGGGCCGGGGCCCCGGTTGGGGTCGCGGAAGCCGGAGTCCATCAGCTCCTGCTGGCCGGCTGGCCCGCGCACGTACCCCATGAACGCGTTCGCGACCTCCTTCGCCTGGGCCTTGGCCCAGGGCGCGTCGAGGACCAGGAACGGGTGGTCGGCCTCGATCGTGCCGTTGTTCGGGTAGACCGCGACCAGCGATACCCGCGGGTTGCGCAGGTTGTGGTTGAGCACGTCCTGCTCGAAGGCGGGGAAGGCGGAGACGTACTGCAGGGCCGCCGCCTCGCTCTGGTCGCCGGCCCGCTTGAGCTCGCTGAGGATCTGGTCGGTCGACTGGAGGTAGGGGCGCATCACCTGCTTGAGCTTGAGGACCGTCTCCTGCTCCTCGGCCGAGACGTCGCTGTCGTCGTTGGCGTCGATGATGGCGGTCAGCCCCAGCAGCCCGGCTGTCGACCTGGCCGGGTCGGTCATGCCGAACTTGAACGGTCCCCACGGCTTGCCCAGCGACGACCAGCCGCTCGGGTCGCCGGCGAACTTGGTGATGATGTCCTGCCAGCTCAGCTTCACGCCGGGCCAGCCGAGCGCCTGGGCCATGGGCTTGGGCATGGCGATCACGACCGGGGAGCGGGCGATGCTCGGCTGCCGGTCGGGGAGCATCCGCTCGGCGTCGGCGTCGATGGCGGCCCGGCGGACCCACGCGGTCGACTGCGGCACCCACGCGTCCGGGGCCGGGCCGTTGGCCTTGGCGTCCCAGTCCTCCTGAAGCGCCTGGGCCATCAGCGCGGAGTCCTTCGCCGTCACCTCCACCGAGGCGCACACGCCGTCCACGTCCGGCTCGGTCGTGGCCCAGCGGCGGGCCAGGTTCTCCAGGATCGTGGCGGTGGCGGTGGAGGCGATGATCGAGGCCTTGGCCGACCCGGAGCACGACTGCCGGACCAGGTGCAGGTAACCAGCGGTGAAGCCGGAGAGCACCAGGACGACGACGACGGAGATCACAATCCATGGCGCCACGTTCAGCCGGCGCCGCGGGCCGCCGCGACGGTGCGACCGAACGGTTGCGGGACGGCCGTACGCCATCGGGTGTGCCTCCGGAGGTGACTGAACGTGAGATCGGGCCCAGTTTAGGCTCTCCGCGACCGGCCATGAGGGGCCCGTCCGAACATCCCTCGCTGTGTGCGTTCGACGTTACCCAAAGTCATAACGTAGGGCGGCGGCGGCACCCGTCCGCCCTGTTGTGCCGTCCCGACCGCCTCAAGATCGCGACCAGGGTAGCGGATGTCTGGTGCGGCTGCACATCTGGCGCCCGCGATCGTGACCTTGGTCGGATGCGCCGCGACGGCAGGAAGATATATCCCGAAGTGCCCTATACGTTAGCGGGTGGGTCGCCGGTCCAGGCGCCCGGCCCGGGTATGGGCGCCGGGCCTGACATGCCGCCAGGCCCGTTACCTGGCCTTGCCTGGCCGCCGCGCTAGGGGAGAAAAACCAGCTCCGGGTACGGGTGCCGCAGGAAGTCGTGGTGCGAGACCTCCCAGCCGTACGCGCCGGTGCGGGCGAACACCAGGATGTCGCCGGCGCGCAGGAGGTCGAAGCGGCGGTCCCGGGCGAGCACGTCGCGGGGCGTGCACAGCTCCCCGGCCACGTCGACCGTTGCGTGGCGCAGCTGCGGCCGGTCGAACGGGTACGGCCACTCCTCGACCGGCAGCACCGTGCACGGGTGGCTGTAGCCCCACGCCGCCGGCAGCCGGAAGTGGTGCGTGCCCCCGCGCAGCACGGCGAACCACCGGCCGTGGACGGGCTTGAGGTCGAGCACCTCGGCGGCGTACCAGCCGGCGTCGGCGGCGAGGAAGCGCCCCGGCTCCAGCACCAGCTCGGCCCCGTCCGGCAGGTCGGCCACTGCCCGGCGCAGCCCGCCGCCGAGTACGCCGAGGTCGAGCTCGGCGGCCGTGCCGGTGTAGCCGACGCCCAGCCCACCGCCGGCGTTGACGTAGCGCAGCCGCAGCCGCAGCCTCGCGGCGGTGCGTACCGACCACTGCACGGCGTCGACGAGGAAAGCGGCGTGCGCCGCGGCGTCGGTGTTGTTGGAGACCGCGTGCAGGTGGAAGCCGATGAGGTCGAGGCCGGGCAGCGCGGCGGCGAGGGCCGCGGCCCGGTCCAGCTGAGCGGCGTCGATACCGAACGGGGTGGCCGTCCCGGTCATCGCGTGGCTGCCCGGCAGCGGTGCGCCGGGCCGGTTGACCCGCAGCGCCACCGGGACCGGCCGCCGGCTGCAGCCGTGGCCACGGCCGGGGCCGGGGGAGGCGGCGACGGCGGCGAGGGACAGCCGCCGCAGCTCGTGCAGGCTCTCGACGTGCACCACCGCACCGGCGTCGACGGCCGCGGCGAGCTCTGCGTCGGTCTTGCCCGGCCCGCTGAACGCGACGAGCCTGCCGGTGCCCGGGCCGGCATCCCGACCAGTGCCGGTGTCCGGACCGGTGCTGGTGTCCCGGCCGGTGCCGGTGCCGTAGTCCGTGCCGGTGCCGGTGCCGGTGCCGCAGCCGAGGGCGAGCGCCAGCTCCCCGCCGGAGGCGACCTCGAGCCCGTCCACTGTGGCCGCCACAGTGCGCACCACCTCTGGGTGGCCGTTGGCCTTGACCGCGTAGAGCAGCCGCACCCGCGGCGGCAGCACGCCGCGCAGCAGCGCGACCCGGGCCCGCAGCGTTGCGGCGTCGTAGACGTAGCCGCACACCGGGCGGGGCAGGCGACGCACCGCCGCGGCGACCCGCCCGGGCACCGGCTCCACCGGGCCGGGACCCACGGGGCCGGGACCCGCCGGGCGCGGGCCAGCGGGGCGCGGGTCAGCGGCCATGGAGCGGATTGTGCACCGGCACGTAGCAGTCGCCGCCGCCGGCGAGGCGCATGCGTACCAGTGCCTTGTGCGGCACCCGCGGCGCGGTGAGGAACGCGTGGTCGGCGCGGGCCGCCGCGGCGCTCGCCCGGTCGCCGGCCAGACCGGCGTAGGCCTCGTCGACCACACCCCGTACGACCCGCCAGGCGGCCGGCTCGTCCAGGCCGTGCGAGCCGCGCAGGGCCAGGACGAGCTCGCCCAGGTGGGCCTGGAACGCGGTGTAGGCGACCTTGGCCCGCAGCACGTCCACGTCGGTGGTTGCCACGACCGAGCCGGGCCACAGCCGCGGCGCCAGCCCGCGGGCCCGCAGCCGGGGCAGGTGCAGCCGCAGCCCGGCCAGGTCGCGCAGCACCATGCGGTGGGGCGCGCCGGCCACGAACGTCGGCAGGCAGTTCTGCAGGTGCGCCTCGAACCCGACGCCGTAGCGGGTACACAGAGTCAGCACCGGGGGCAGCAGCAGCGCGGCGTACTCGGTGAGGAACGCGAGCGCAGCACCGGCCCGGCAGCCGCGCCCGCGGGTGGCCGCATACCGGTCGACCAGCTCCGACAGCAGCGTGCCGCCGGTCAGCGGGGAGCGGGCGGTCAGGGCGGCGGCAGGCACGGCGACCTCGCCCGGGCCCAGCCGCCCGGCCAGCCCCTGGCGCAGGATCGCGGCGGCGTCGCGGTCGCGGCCGGCTCCCGCGTCGAGCGCGGCACCGGCCGGCTCGGCCAGCAGCACCACCCGGTGCCCGGCCGGCTCGCCGGCGAGGACGCGGGCCAGCAGGGCGGAGACCACGGGTCCGTTGCGGGTGCTGGCCACCGAGATGGTGCGGCGGGTCGAGGTGACCTGGATGTCGAGGGAGAGCTTCAGGTACCGGCAGCCGGGCGGCCCACCGGTGCCCGGTGCGCCGCCGGGGCCCCGCTCCGGGGCGGACCGGTAGGGGCGGCTCCCCGCCCCAGCCGGGGGGAGCAGCAGCGTGCGCAGCGCGCCGGTGGGCACCGCGGGCAGCTCCGGCGCGTCCAGCGGGTGCAGCAGGCCGGACAGGTCGGGGCGGTGCCGCAGCAGGTGGTCCAGCTGCCAGGCGTGCAGCGGCTGCACCCGGTAGCCGGGCGGGGCGGCCGGCAGCCAGGGGTAGCTGGCGCGCAGCGCGGCGCCGATGTCGTCGCCGCGGTGCGCGGTGTGCCGTACCGCGGCCAGGCGCACCGCCGTACCGGGCGTCTCCAGGTCGTGGGCGAGCACGTCGCGGGGGGCCCAGCCGAGCCGGGTACGCCCGCACGGGTGCAGGTTGTGGCCCTCGGTGGCCAGCCGCTCGAGCAGCACCGCGTAGTCGTCGTCCGGCAGCGCCGCGGCGCAGCCGAGCAGGTCGTAGGCTTGCGCCTCGGCTGCGGCGGCCCGCGCCCGCGCCTCGACCGCGGGCCGGCGGGCGTAGGCCAGGGCGAGGTTGACGCTGGCGTCGGTGACCTCCGCGGCCAGCTGGTCCCGCGCCGGGTGGTGCAGCGGCTCGAGCAGCGCGGCCGGGTCGGCGGGCGTGACCGGGCACTCGACCCGGCCGAACGCGGCGTGCGGGTCGCGTCCGGCCCCGAGCAGGCCCTCGCGGTGCAGCGCCTCGAGCAGCCTGCGCCCGACCACGGCCGCGGCGGCGGGCAGGGCGGCGCGGAACGCCGGCACCAGCTCCGGGGCGGCACGAGCCAGCTCCTGCCGGACCGCGCCGGCCGTCGCGGCGAGGCCTGCGGTGGCCGTACGCACGCTCACCAGCTCTCCAGCGGGTTGGGCAGCTCGGTCCACACGTCGTCGAGGGGGTCGGCGGCCAGCCGCATCGCGGTGGCGGCCTTGACCGGCCACGCGCCGGTGAACAGCGAGCGCAGCAGGCGCCCGGCGCCGGTGGGCAGCTGCGGTGCGCAGGCGCGCAGGGTGCCGCCGACCGTGCGCCACAGCTGCGCGGGCGGCTCGCCGTACCCGTCCGCGAGGGCCGCCACCAGCTGTGCCAGCACAGTGGACATGGCCGCGCCGACGAGCTTGGCGCGTAGCTGCGCGGGGTCGTCGGTGGCCAGGTCGCCGTGCAGGACGGGCGGCTCGATGCGGTGCCGGCGCAGCTGGGCCGGGCTGACCCGCACCCCGCCGAGGTCGCGGTGCAGCACCCGTACCGGGCGGCCGGCGCGCAGCACGAGCAGCGTGTTCTGGCCGTGCGCCTCCAGCGCGATGCCGAGGTCGAGCAGGACCAGCGCCGGTGGTACCAGGACACGGACCACACCGGCGAGCAGGGCGTGTGGCCGGCAGCCGGGCCCGGCGCGCAGCGGCCCGGTGCCGGGCCGGGCATGCGGTCCGGCACCGGCCAGGTCGGGCGGGTAGGCCAGGTGGGCCGGGTCAGCCAGGGCGGCCAGGTCCGTGACGAGCAGGCGTCCGGTCGCGGGGGAGGGGGCGGCCAGCGCGGCGAGGGGCAGGGCCAGCTCCCCAGGGCGCAGCCGGGGGGCCGGGCGGATCGCGACGGCGAGGCTGCGGCACGGCTCGCCGTCGACCACGGCCGCGCCCGCGGCCCGCTCGGGCAGCAGGTGGACCCCGGGGACCCGCAGCCCGGCCAGGAACGCCGACAGCACCGGCCCGTTGCGCACGGCGGCCGCGGAGACGGTGCGCACCGCCGAGGTCATCTGCACGTCGACCGCTGTCTTGACGTGCCAGGCGCCGTCCGCGGTGGCCAGCGTCCGCAGGGACATCAACGGGTACGCCGGCAGCGTCGCGGCGGTGCGGCGCAGCCCCGGGTGGTCGGGCAGCACGTGCTCGGCCTGCCAGGGGTGCACCGGCAGCAGCACGCACCCGCCGGCGCGCAGCCTTTCCGGCCAGTCCCCGGTGGCGAGGAGCTCCTCGGCTGGGACGGCGGCGAGGACCAGCCGCACCGCCGGCCGGTGCTCCGGCGCGTACCGCAGCACCTCCACAGTGGACATCCCGAGCCTGGTCCGGCAGCCGGGGTGCAGCGGGTGGCCGTCCACCACGCACTGCTCCAGCAGCGGCGGCGCTCCGGTGAGCGTGGCCAGCGCCAGGGCCGGGTCAGGGGCGGGCTGGGTGGCCCGGGCCAGCGCGAGGTTGGCGACGCTGTTGGCCAGCTCGGCGGCGAGCCGCTCACCGCCGGGCAGGCCCAGGGCCCGTACCAGCTGGGCCGGGTCCTTGAAATGCCGGGCGTCGTGGGCCTCCCGGCCGTCCTGGTCTCTCCGGTCGTCCGGGACGTGGCTTAGGGGCGCTCCAGACGGGGCGGGGGAGGCTAGGGACAGCGACAGCCGCGCCGGGGCCGCGAACGGCTCGGCGGCGGCTCGTGGACCGGTCAGGGCCCATCCCGGGCCGTCCGCCGGCGCCCTACCGCCGGACCCGTTGGAGAACCAGCAGGTGAGCCACTCGCCGTGGACCGAGCGGGAGGCCAGGCCGGGCAGCGGCTCCCTGGCGCAGGCACCCCAGAGCCGGGCCAGCACGGCGCTGCGCGCTCCCGCCAGCGCCGCCCGGTAGGCCGGGAGCAGCTCCGGCCGGTGTGCGGCGAGGCTGGCCGCGGTCGTGGCGAGGTCCGGTGCCACCGGGGCTGGGGCCATGGGCGCCATTCTGCGCCAGAGCCACGTACCTAGCTTCCTAGGATGCTATAGGCGAAGTGCTCTGCCGCATACGCTTGAGCTGATGCACCGACTCACCAGATGGCTCAGCCCCACCACGTTCGTCCTGGCGGCGGGCTGCTTCCTGCTGCCGTTCGCAACGGTCTCGTGCGGCACGCCGGGCGGGTACGGCCGCGTGCGGGCGGGCGGCGGCACCGAGTACTCCGGCGTGGACCTGGCTCTCGGGGGAGCGCCGGCAGTGGACGAGCAGTTCGTGCTGCCGCGCGAGCAGTGGCGCCCGGACCAGCTGCCGCCGCAGCTGCTCGCCCTGGTGGTCCTCGCGCTGCTCGCGGTGGGCCTGGCAGTGGCGGTCCTGCGCCGGGACCCGGCGCTTCGCCGGGCGGGTACGGCCGCGGTGTCCGCCGCCGCCGCGCTGCTGCTGCTCGGCAACCAGGCCAGGGTGGAGTCGTTGCTGGCGGAGCGGGTCCGGGAGCAGGTGCGCCAGGCCGCGCCGCAGGCGCCGCTGGCCGCGGACCACGTGCAGACCGGCGGCGGGTTCTGGCTCTGCCTGACCCTGCTGCTGGCGCTGTGCCTGGGCAACGCGGCCGGCTGGTGGTGGCTGCGGCGGCGGGCCAGGGCCCCGGCTGCCGGGCTGGAGCCGGCCGGTACGCGGGCCCGAGCCGCTCCCGGCGCCCGCGCGTAGGCTGGCCGTGACCAGGGCAACCGTGGTCACGGGAGGTCACGATGACGATCGCGGGGCTCAACCATGCGGTGCTTTTCGTGCGGGACGCCGAGCGCAGCGCGGCGTTCTACCGGGAGGTGCTGGGCTTCGAGGCGGTGCGCGAGATGCCCGGCGGGGTGTTCCTGCGTGCCGCGGGCTCGCCCAACGACCATGACCTGGCCCTGTTCGGCATCGGTGAGCAGGCGGGCGCGAGCACCGCTGGCCGGGCCACCGTGGGGCTCTACCACCTGGCGTGGGAGGTACGCACGCTCGGGGCGCTGCGGGAGTATGCCCGGCGGCTGGCCGAGCGGGGCGCGCTGGTGGGGGCGAGCGACCACAACAGCACGAAGGGCCTGTACGCCAAGGACCCGGACGGGCTGGAGCTCGAGCTGACCTGGGTGGTGCCGCCGGAGCTGATCGAGGGGGAGGCGCCGGCCACCGCGACGGTCCGGCCGCTGGACCTGGAGGCGGAGATCGCCCGGTTCGGTGCGGACACGCCGGGGGCGGCCACCCGCCCGGTGCCGGCGTCGTAGTCCGGGCGGGCTGGTGGGCATCGTCGCGGACCGGCGGGGCGTGACCGAGCCGCTGTGGCGGGGGGTTGCGGTCGCTCTGGTCACGTTCTTCGATGCAGAAGGTGGCGTGGACCACGCGGCCACGGCCGGGCATGCGGTGCGGCTGGTCGAGGCGGGGGTTCGAGCGGTGCTGGTGGCCGGCTCGACCGGTGAGGCGGATGCGCTGACCGACACCGAGCGGGTGGCTCTGGTGGCCGCGGTGCGCCATGCGCTGCCGGCGGGCGTGCCGGTGCTGGCGGGGGCGAGCGCGGCGTGGACCGGGCAGGCGGTGGCCCGGGTGGCGGACGCGGTCGGTGCGGGGGCGGACGCGGTGCTGGTGGCGCCGCCGAGCCGGTGCCGGGGTGTGGTGGAGCTCTACCGGCAGGTGGCGGCCGCCGCGGACGGGCGGCCGGTGCTGGCGTACCACTGCCCGGGCATGGCAGGTGGCCCGGTGCCGGTGGAGGCGCTGGGGGAGCTGCCGGTCTCGGGGCTGAAGGACTCCAGCGGGGATGCCGAGCGGCTGCTGCGGGAGCTGGCCGCGTGGGACGGGTGGACCTATGTCGGCTCGTCGGCACTGGTGGGGCTGGCGGGCCTGGTGGGTGCGGCAGGGGCGGTCCTGGCGGTGGCGAACGCGTACCCGCAGGAGTGCCTGGCCGCGTTCGGTGGGGACGGGGCGTCGCAGCGGGGCCTGCTGGCGGCGCACCTGGCCGCCCGGGCGGACTTCCCGCACGGTCTCAAGGCAATGGTGGCGCAGCGGTTCGGCACCCCGGTGCAGGCCCGGTTGGGCTGAAACTCCCTGCGCCCGTGTCAGGTGCCTGACGAGCTAGGGCCTGACCAGCGCCGCCAGCCAGCCGGGTATGGATCTGGGTACGGATATGGCCGCGATTTCGCAGGCGGTCTGATCAAATATTAGTATTGACGCCTATAAACGTAACGCGGATGGTCCGCATACCGGCCCCGGCGGAGGGGGTGTCGTGGGTTCACGCCCGTGCCTGCTGTCCAGCAGGCTGTGGCTGCGCCGGTACGACGCGGACGCCTGGGTTGTGGTCGATGACCTGGTCGAGGGCGTGGCAATGGGCGGCACCCGGATGACGGCGGCCGTCACCGAGGCGGAGCTGGCGGCGTTGGCCAGGGCGATGACGCACAAGCTGGCCCTGGTCGACCTGCCGATCGGCGGTGCGAAGGCGGGGATCCGGCCCCGGGGCCCGGTCACCGACCGGGCCGGGCTGATGCGGGCGTTCGGGCAGGCCGCGGCCCCGCTGCTGCATGGCGGCGTGTACCTCGGCTGCGACCTGGGCACCGGCTACGCCGACCGGGACCGGTGGCTCGCCGCGGCAGGCTACGACCTGGCGCGCCAGCCGGGGGCGGCGAAGCTGCGCATCGACTGGGCCGGCTTCTGGCGCGGCGTGGTGGACGTCACCGGGTTGGGGGTGGCTACGGCGGTGCTGGCCGGGCTGCGCGCGGCCGGGGTCACCGGCCCGCAGCGGGTCACGGTCCAGGGCTTCGGCACGGTCGGGCGCTCGGTGGCCCAGCACCTGGCCGGGCACGGGCACCGGGTGGTGGCCGTGGCGGACGTGCGGGGCACCGTGGCGGACCCGGCGGGGCTGCCGGTGGCCGCGCTGGTGGCGGCCACCGGCGCGGACGGGACGGTCGACCGGGACGCCCTGCCGGCCTCGGTGCGCCGGTGCCCGGGTGAGCGGGCGTGGCTGGACGTCGACGCCGACGTGCTTGTGCTCGCCGCCAGCGCCGGTGCGGTGGACGCTGCGACGGCCGGCTCGGTGCGGGCCTGGCTGGTGGTCGAGGGCGGCAACCTCAGCTGCACCGAGGCGGCCCGGCGGGTGCTGCGCGGCGCCGGCCGTACGGTGCTGCCGGACGTGGTGGTCAACGTCGGCGCGGCGGCGGTGGTCGGGTGCGTGCTCACCGGGGTGGCCCCGGCGGACCTGCCGCTGGCGGAGCTGACGGCGTGGCTGCGCGAGTGGGTGTCGGCGAAGGTGACCCGCAACTGCGAGCTGGTGCTGGAGCTGGCCGCGGCGGGCAGCGCCGACCCGGTCGGTGAGCTGCTCGCGGCCCGGGCGGTGGCCCGGTGACCCGCGGCCCCGGTGATGCCGCGGCGGCCCAGGGCTCCGGTGGCGCCGCGGCCGACCGCGGCCCGGGTGGCGGCTCGGCGGGCGGTGGCGGCTGGGCGCACCCGCGGGTGCTGGTGGCGCACTGCAAGATGGCGCCGCAGCTGGTGCCGCGGATCGAGACGGAGGTGCCGGTACGGTCGACCGGCTCGGTCCTGGACCTGGACCTCGCGCAGCGGGCGGAGGTGGAGGTCCTGGTGGGCTTCCAGTTCCCGCCCGGGGTGCTGGCCGAGCTGCCGGGCCTGCGCTGGCTGCACCTGACCGGCACCGGCACCGACCACCTGGCGGCGGCCGGGTTGGCCCCGCAGGTGCTGGTGACCAGCTCGGCGCGGGTGCCGGTGCGGTCGGTCGCCGAGTACGCGGTGTCCGCCCTGCTGATGCTGCTGAAGGACTTTCCCGCCCTGGCTGCCCGGCCGCAGCTGCGGCCCTGGTATACATCCTCGGCGCTGCTGCTGCACGGGTCGACGGTGCTGGTGCTGGGGGCTGGCCGGATCGGGCGGGTGGTGGTCGAGCTGCTGTCCGCGCTGGGCGCCCGGTGCGTGGCGGTCACCCGGGACGGCGCGCGGCCGGTCGCCGGGGCGGCGCGTACGGTCGGCGTCGCCGACCTGGTCACCGTCGCCGCGGCAGCGGACCACCTGGTGTGCTGCCTGCCGGGGACGGCGCAGACGGCGAACGTGGTGGGCGCGGCGGTGCTGGCCGCCCTGCCGCGCCACGCGGTGCTGGTGAACGTGGGGCGCGCCGCCACCGTGGACGACGCGGCGCTGCACGCGGCGCTGCGCGGTGGCCGGATCCGGGGGGCCTTCCTGGACGTGCACCGGGTGGAGCCGCTACCTTCGGATGATCCGGTATGGTCTGTACCGAATCTTGTGGTCTCGCCCCACTGTGCGTTTGCCTTTCCCGACGAGCCGGGAGAGGTCGGCCGGGTGTTCCTGGAGAACCTTGCGGACCTGCGGGCCGGCCGGGTGCCGCGGGACGCGGTCGAGGTCGCTTCACGGGAGGGCTCATGACGGCGCGGCGGGAGGGCAGATGACGGCGCAGCCCGAGGTGGTCACGGCGCGGCTCAGCCGGCGGCAGGCGGTCCCGCTGGCGATCGGCTCGGTGGCGGGCTCGGGGATCCTGTTCCTGCCCTCAGCGGTGTACGCCGAGGCCGAGCGCAACAGCCTGCTGGTGTGGCTGCTGGCCACGGTGGTGTGCCTGCCGATGCTGCTGATGTTCGAGGACATGGTGCGGGCCAACCCGAACGGCGACGGCATCGAGGCGTTCATCGGGTCGGGGCTGGGCCGGGTCTTCGGCCGGTGCGTACCGCTGATGTTCGTGGCGCTGGTGATCGTGGGGCTGCCGGCGGGGTCGATGGTGGCCGGGCGGTACGTGGCGCAGGCGGTGGGGGCCGGGGAGCTGGTGGCGGTGCTCAGCGCGGCCGGCGTGCTGCTGGCCGCCGTGGTGACCAACCTCGCCGGGGTCCGGACCAGCTCCCGGGTGCAGCACGCGGGCACGTGGGCGCTGGTGCTGATGGCGCTGGTGCTGATCGTGGCCGCGGTGCCGGGGGTCGCCACCGGACTGTCCACAGTGGCGCCGGACGGGACCGGCCTGGGCGTGCTGCTGCCCGGTGTGGTGCTGGCGTTCTGGGCGTTCGCCGGGTTCGAGAACCTGACGTTCCTGAGCCGGGAGTTCCGCGACCCGCAGCGGGACTTCCTGCCGGTGAGCGCGACCGCACTCGGCGTGTACGGGGTGTTCACGATCCTGCTCACCGTCGCGATCGCGGTGCGCATCCCGCACGGCACGGTGGACGAGGTGACCGGGCTGCTGCAGCTGGCCGAGACGATCGAGCCGCGGCGGCTGGTGGTTACCGCGGTGACCACGATCGCGCTCGGCGCCATGGTGCTCAACGCGGTCGCCTGGGTGTGGGGGGTGTCCCGGCTCGTGGTGGGCGCGGCCGGCAGCGGCGTGCTGCCGCGCGGGCTGGGGCGCAGCAACGCGCGGGGGGTGCCGCGGCGGGCCGTGGTGTTCCTGGCCGTGCTGTTCACCGGGGTCACCGCCGTGCTCGCCAGCCGGCCCGGCATGATCGTGGACGCGGTGGCCATGGCCAGCGCCATCTTCATCGTGCTCTACCTGCTGAGCATCGTCTCCTACGCGCGGGTGCGCGGGCTGACGCTGCGCTCCGCGCTGAACCTGGTGCTGCTCGTGGTGCTCGGGGTCAGTCTGGTGCAGTCGGGGTGGCGGTCGTTGTACGCGGTCGCGGTCCTCGCCGTGGCGCTGACCGTGCAGGTCATCCAGCACGTATGGGGTCAGGTGGGGCGGGGGGAGCCCCAGCCGGTGAGGCAGGCCGCGGGGCCGGCAGAGACCCAAGACGCGGAGCCGGCAGAGGCGACAGAGCCGACGGCGGCCGAGCATGCCGAGGTCACCGGCGGCACCGGGGCGGCGGTAGCGCCGGCGGCGGAGGCGTCGCCCGGCCAGGCCAGCAGCCTGGCCGGCCCGGAACGGTCCGTGGCCGGTGACGGGCCGGCCAGGCCAGGAGCCGCCAAGGCGCAGCCGAGACGCCCGCAGCGCCGCAAGGCCAGGTCGAGCCGTACAAGGAGGTAGGGCCGGCGCGCCAGCCCGGCCGGCAGGAGGTAGGGCCGGCGCGCCAGCCCGGCCGGCCGGCTATCATGCCCCGTCGCGTCCCCAGTGGCGAAGGGAAGGTGGTCGGCGTGCCCGACCCGGCCCGGCTCTCGGTTGACCTCGGCACCACGCACACGGTCGCCGTGGTGCGCCGCGCGGACCAGCCGGCGCGCCCGCTGCTGTTCGACGGTTCCCCGCTGCTGCCCTCGTGCGTGCATGTGGACGCCGCCGGCACCGTCCACGCGGGACGCGACGCGCACCGGCTGGGCCAGGTGGAGCCGTACCGCTTCGAGCCGTACCCGAAGCGGCGGGTGGACGACGGTGCGGTGCTGCTGGGTGCCGAGGCGGTGCCGGTGACGCGCCTGCTGGCCGCGACCCTGCGCCGGGTGGCCGGTGAGGCGCGGCAGGCCGGGGTGGAACCCGGCGGCGCAAGCGTGCTCACCTGCCCGGCCGACTGGGGCCAGCCCCGCCGCCAGGTGCTGCGCGACGCGGCCAGGCTCGCCGGGCTCGGCGAGGTGACGCTGGTGGAGGAGCCGGTCGCCGCGGCTACGTACTGCGTGGAGGTGCTCGGTCACCAGGTGCCGCCGGGTGCGCCGCTGGGCGTCTTCGACTTCGGCGGCGGCACGCTGGACGTGGCGGTGGTGCGCCGCGAGCCGGCCGGGTTCCGGGTGCTGGCCGTCGGGGGCCTGGACGACCTGGGTGGGCTGGATGTCGACGCGGCCCTGGTGGGCCATCTCGGGCATCTGGTCGCCGCGCGGGACGCGGCGCTGTGGCGGCGGCTCAGCCAGCCCGACGGCACCGGGGCGCTGCGCGACCGGCAGGCGTTCTGGGCTGAGGTGCGCTCCGCCAAGGAGATGCTCTCCCGCACCGCGCAGGCCCCGGTCGCGGTGCCGCACCGGGAGGACCCGCTGCACCTGACCCGGCAGGAGCTGGAACAGGTGGCCGGGCCGCTGGTGGCCCGGGCGGTGGACGAGACCCGCCGGGTGCTGCAACGGGCCGGCGTGGACCCGGCGACCCTGGCTGGGCTGCTGCTGGTCGGCGGCACCAGCCGGATGCCGCTGGTGGCCAGCCGGCTGCACGCGCGCCTCGGCGTCGCCGCGACAGTGCCGGAGCAGCCGGAGCTTCCCGTCGCCTACGGCGGTCTGCTGGTGCCCGCCCCGTCGGCTGCGCCGGCCGGTGCCGGCCGGCACCGGCCCGGCCTGGACACCCCCGACGGGCCCGCCCAGCCGGGACAGCCCGGCGGCCTGCGGCCCGGGTACGCGGCAGGGCCGGTACCGGCGGCGGCCACCGGTGCTTCGGGGTTCGCCGCCGGCGGGGGGATGCTCCTGCCGCCCCCCGCCGGTCCGCCACCAGGTGGGGCGTACCCGGCAACCTGGCCGGCACCGCAGCCGGTGGTGAAGCCGCCAGCTGCGCGGCGCCCGTCACGGCGGCGCGTGGCCGTACCCGTGGCGGCGGCGCTCGCGGTCGCGCTGCTGGCCGGCGGTGGGGTGCAGGTGGTGCGCTGGCTGGACGGCGCCTGGGGGCAGGCCCTCAACGCCGGCCGGTCCGGCCTGTCGAGCCTGGGCGGCGGGGCGGCGGGGCGGGATGGGCAGCTTCGCGTGGTGCACAACGTCGAGCTGCCCGCCGGGGAGGGCGCGGTCGCGGTCGCCGCGGCCGGGGACCGGGCCTTCTACGCCACCGTCGGTGCGGGCCGCACCGAGGTGGTGGCGCTGCCCGCGGGTGGCGGGGACCCGCTGTGGCGGCAGCAGGTGCCGGTGGAGCCGGTACGCCTGCGCCTGTCGGTCGTTGGTGAGCTGCTGGTCCTGGACGCGGAGGACTCGGCCACCGACCGTGGCTCCGACGTGCGTGCGGTGCTGGGCGCCAACGGGGCGGTGCTGTGGCGTTCGCCCTGGGAGGAGCGGCGTGACGTGCTCTACCTCGGCACCGACGCGGTGGTGGACTCGCAGCGGCCCCCGGCGATCCTGCGGGTGGACCTGCGCACCGGCAGGACGCGGTGGAGCCGCAGCGGCCCCGATGACCTGCTGGTCAACGACGACTGGCGGGCCGCGGCGGAGCGGGCCTGGCCCGACCCGGACGTCACCGCGAAGCAGGGCGGCTCCCCGCCGGTCGCCGCCGCGCACGTGGCGGCCATGGGCGAGGACCTGCGCGCCACCGGTGCGCTGGTGGAGCTGAACGAGGACGACGGCAGGGGCTACCTGCTCGACGTGGGCACCGGGCGGCCGCGGGGGAGCGGGGCGCTGCCGCTGGTGTACGACCATTGGTTCGCCTACGACGGGCTGGCGGTCGGCCAGCTCTCCAGCGACGCGCCGGAGGCGCAGGGCCGTACGGTGGTGGCGGCGTACCGGCTGCCGAGCTTCAGCCGGGCCTGGACCTACCCGCTGCCGGCCGGGGCGAGCCTGAAGCGGGTCAAGCCGTGCGGGCCGCACCTGGTCTGCGTGGCCAGCAGCGGCACCAACGCCGGCAAGGTGGTCGCGCTGGACACGGCCACCGGCAAGGAGAAGTGGGCCACGCAGGTGGAGTGGTCGCACGACTCCGGCTGGTACGTCAGCGCAGGGGTGCTGGTCTTTGGTGACGTGCCGTTCGAGGCGGTGGACGAGCCGCAGATCCGCCGGCCGGACGGGACCGAGGGGCGCACCGTCGGCGAGCGGGTCAGCGTGGTGGCCGTGGGCGGGGGCCGGGTGCTGCTGCGCGAGGCCGGGCTGAACGGGACCCAGGTGACGTGGCGGGTGTCCGTCGCCGAGGTCGGTGCCGACCGCCGTACCCCGGATGTGGACGTGGGGGAGGACCTGCCGCTGGCGATGGTGCTCAGCGGGGACGTCGCCGTCGTCGCCGGCGCTGACCGCAGGGTGCGGGTGCTGCGGGTCGCCGACCTGTCCGGGTGAGCCACACCCGAGCCGCGCCCGCCTGGCCCGGTGGCGCCCGCCCGGACTGCTCGACGTTCTGACATTCTGCGCCTAGAGTGTCAGTGTGTCAGGCGAGCGGACCGCGGTGGTCCTCGCGGCGGCGTACCGCTGCTTCACCCGGCACGGCATCCGCCGTACCACGATGGACGACATCGCCGCCGAGGCCGGCATGTCCCGCGCCGCGGTCTACCAGTACGTCCGCAGCAAGGACGACGCGTTCGCCCGCCTGGCGCAGGCCATGTTCGACGCGTCCCTGGCCCAGGCCCGGCACGCCGCGGCCCGCCCGGCGGGCCCGGCCGGTGTCGCTGGGCGGCTGCACGCCGTGCTCGCGGCCAAGCTGGAGCTGGTCCTGGGCCTGTGGCGCGACAGCCCGCACCACGCCGGTGAGCTGCTGGGGGAGAGCGCCCGGGTCTCCGCTGCGCAGGAGGCCGCCTACCAGGCCGGGCTGCGCGACCTGCTCGCCGGCCTGGTCCGCGCCGCCCGCGCCGCTGGTGAGCTGCCCCGCGGCGGGCCACCGGCCACCGCCGTGGCCGACGTCGCGCTGGCCTTCACCCGGGGCCTGGAGGCCGACCCGACCGCCCCCGACGCCGCCCGCACCCTGCTACGCCAGGGGGTACGCCTGCTCGCCGCCGGCCTGCGCGGCGCCGCCCCGGCCGGCTCGCCGGCCGCGTCCGCCCATCCACCCGCCCAACCGTCCGCACCGTCCGCACCCGCCCAACCGTCACGGAGGAGCCCATGACCGCCGTCCTCATCACCGGCTGCTCGTCCGGCATCGGCCGGGCCACCGCGCTGCGCCTTGCCCGCCGGCCGGAGCTGACCGTCTACGCCACCGCACGACGCCCGCAGACCCTCACCGACCTCGCCGCGGCCGGCTGCCACCCGCTCGCCCTCGACGTCACCGACGAGGAGTCGATGAGCTCGGCGGTCGCGGTCGTGGAGAAGGCGCACGCCGCGGTGGGGGTGCTGGTCAACAACGCCGGGTACGGCGAGTACGGCACCGTTGAGGAGGTGCCGCTGGCGCGGGTGCGGGCCCAGTTCGAGACCAACGTGTACGGCCTGGCCCGGCTGTGCCAGCTGGTGCTGCCCGGCATGCGCTCGGCCGGCGGCGGCCGGGTCGTCAACGTCAGCTCGATGGGCGGGCGGCTCGTCTTCCCGGGCGGTGGCTTCTACCACGCCAGCAAGTACGCGGTTGAGGCGCTGTCGGACGCGCTGCGCTTCGAGGTGGCCCCGTTCGGGGTCAAGGTGTCCATTGTGGAGCCGGGCCTGACCCGTACCGGCTTCGGGGAGGTGGCCGCCGGCACCCTCGCCGGCACGGTTGCGCAGGCTGGCGCGGCGGCGGGGGCCGGCGAGGACGGTGACGGGCCGTACGCGCGGCTGAACCGGGTCATCGACGCGCAGATGGCCCAGGGCTACCGCTCCCGCCTGCTGGCCGCCGACCCGGACCGGGTCGCGCGGGTGGTCGAGCGGGCGGTGACCGCCCGCCGCCCGCGGCGGCGCTACGTGGTCACCGCCGCCGCCCGGGTGCTGGTGCACACGCGCCGGCTGCTCGGCGCGGGCGCGTTCGACACGATGCTGCGGGCCCAGTTCCGCTGAGCCGGGGGAGGCGGCCTGCCGTGACGGTCGCTCGTTTGCTGGTCGCCCGCTGTCGGGTGGAAGGCGGTACCTGATGACGGCCGCTCGTCACGACGTCGCTCGTCACGACGTGGAAGCCGCAGCCGTGCGCATCGCCGGCCGGGTGCGCCGTACCCCGGTAGCCGAGGCCGACCCGGGCACCCTCGCCCCGGCCGGCCTGGTGTGGCTGAAGCTGGAGTACCTCCAGCACGCCGGAGCGTTCAAGGCTCGCGGTGCGTTCAACCGCATGCTGGCCGGCGTCGCCACCGCGCTGCACGGCAGGGCCACGGTGGTAGCGGTCGAGCCGGAGGCAGCCCCGACCCTGCGGGCCGCTCTTGCCGCCGGTGGGCCGGTCGACGTCGAGGTGTCTGGTGTCGCCGCGGACTCGCTGGGTGCCCGCCGCGCCGGCACCATCGCCTACGACGTGGCCGTACGGACGGGGGTCCGCAGTGTCCTGGTCTGCGACGAGGAGATCGTCGCCGCCCGCCGGCGGCTGTGGGAGGAGTACCGCATCGTCGTCGAGCACGGCAGCGCTGCGGCGTTCGCCGCGCTGGCGACCGGCGCCTACCGGCCCGCGGCCGGTGAGCGCGTCGCGGTCCTGCTGTGCGGTGCCAACACCAGCCCGGCCGGCCTGACCTGAGCGCGTCCACCGCCGGCACTGGCGAGACTAGTTGACATAATGTGCATTATCGAACAAGTTCGGGTAGGGCTGGTGAGGTCGAGGACGACCCAGTGCGGTGGCAGAAAGCCGGTAGCTGCAAGCCGGTAGCTGCCTTCGGGCTGGGCCGTGGCGTAGTACGCCTCGTACGCGAACGCTGCGTGCGTTGCGTGACGGGAAGGGCCGGGTGCTGTCTCGTACCGGGTCCCTGCCTGAGGCGAGGGCTCCGTTGCGCTGTGCGGGGTGTCGTGGCGAGTTTGTCGGTGCGGTCTGGTAGGAAGCTGGCAGTCAAACATGTGTACGGAGGGATGTCATGGCTGCCGTGCGGAGCCCGGCTCGCGGGCTGTCCAGCGAGGACCTGGAGGCGATCCGTGACTCGCTGGCGGCCGGGCGCCGGCCGAAGGTGCTGTTCACCGAGGCGGCCGGGCAGGTCGCCGGGCAGTCCGGGCAGGTGGTGGGGCTGACCGACCCGGAGCTGTCGGAGGAGTGGGTGGTGGTCCGGTTCGGCCGCGACGAGCTGCCCTTCTCCCCTGCCGACCTGGCCATTCCGGGTCGGGGCCAGGCCGCCCGCCGCGCCGGGCCGTCCAGCCGGCCCGCACCTGGGCCGGACCACGCCGCCGCCTCCGCCTCCGCCGTGGTGGCGCCGGTGGCCAGCCCGGCAGCCGACAACGCCGACCCGGCTCCCCCCGTCACCGGCCACGCCCAGACGGCCGCACCCCCGAGACACCGGGGGCAGCGGCAGAAGCAGGAGGAGCAGGTGCCCGAGCCCATGCTGTCCACTGTAGACAATGCTGAGGCTGGGGCGGCGGAGACCGCAGCGGCCGACGGCAAGGCCGCGCGGCGTGGTCCCGGCCGCCCCGTCAAGCCGAAGCCACCGGCCGCCTTGACGGTTACCCTCGCCTACACCGAGGGCGAGTGGACGGTGGCCGCGGCGCAGGGCACCAAGGCGCTGGCGAAGCCCTACCTGATCCGGCCGTCGGAGGCGCTGAAGATGGTGGGCCTGCTGGACGTGCCAGGGGTGCATGAGGCGGTGGAGCAGATCCTGGCCGCGGAGCGGGCCGGGGCCGAGGAGCAGGCGCAGCGGCTGCGTGCCGAGCTCGCCGAGGTCGAGGCGAAGCTGGCCGAGCTGAGGGCGGTGGACTGACCCGCGTCGCCGCATGTCGCAGCCCGTAGCCGCCTGGCGCCCGCCGCTGCTGTGGCGCGCGCTGCTGGTCGTGGCGCGGGTGGTGGTCGTCGCGCTGGGCCGGATGCGGGTCACCGGTGACGTGCCGGCGCACCTGCGGCGTGGCCCGCTGGTGCTCGCCGTCAACCACGTGAGCCCGTTCGACCCGGTGGTGCTCGCCGCCGCCTGCCAGACCCGGCGGGTGGCGCCGCGCATCATGGCCACCGGTGGCCTGTTCACCGCGCCGCTGGTGGGCGTGCTGATGCGGATGTGCGGGCACATCCGCGTCGACCGGGGGCGGGCGACGGTGACGCAGGCGCTGTACACGGCCGCTGCAGCGGTCGCCGAGGGCTCGGTGGTGGCGGGCTACCCGGAGGGCCGCATCGGCCTCGACCCGGGCCTGTGGCCGGAGCGGGGCAAGACCGGGCTGGCCCGGCTGGCCCTGGCCAGTGGTGCGACCGTCGTGCCGGTGGCGCTGTGGGGGCCGCATGAGGTGCTGCCCTATGCGACGCCGAAAGGGCTGGTCCGGTCGGTGCTGCGGGCGGTGCGGCGCCGGCCGGTGGTCCGCGTCGCGTTCGGCGTACCGGTGGACCTGGGTGGGCTGTCAGCCAGCCGCACCGGCGACGCGCTGCGCGCCACGGACCGGATCCTCGACGCCATCGTGGTCACGCTGCGGCCGCTGCGGCGGGACGAGCCGCAGGCCCCTCGTTATGTCGACCCGACCCGCCCTACCAGCACCGCCCGCTCCCGCCCGCTGCCCGGGCAGGACCGCCCGCCCGCCCAGGACCCCCCGCCCGGGTAGGCGTCGTGGACACCGGGAGCACCGGTCCCCGCGGGTCAGCTGCGCCGGTGACGCAGGTAGGCCAGCACCGCCTCGCGGGTGGTGCGTACCCCCAGGGTCTCGCGGGCCTGGGCGATGCGGCGGTTGGCGGTGCGCAGCGACAGGAACTCCGCCGCCGCCGCACCGGCGATCGTCTCCCCGCTGGCCAGCCGTTCCAGCAGGGCCCGCTGCTCGGGGGTGAGCGGCGGCCCGCCACCTTCCGCGGCGGGCTCGGCCCCGGGCGCCTGGGTGCCCACGTCGCAGCGCACCGGCCCGATGCGGGCCAGGTCGGCCAGCAGCGCCTGGCCGACCTGGCCACCGGGGTCGACGATGGCGACCACCCCGGCGCCGCGGGCGGCGGCGTGCACGGCCAGCTGCGCGGTCTCCAGGTCACCGACCCGGCCGAAGAGGACCAGGCGCGCCGCGGTGACGTCCCACGCCGCCTCGGCCAGGGCGAAGCCCTCCCGGGTCTGCCAGCCGGCCCGGGCCAGCCGGCGCAGCACCGCTGTGGCGTCGGTCGCGGTGGGGACGAGCAGGCGCGGCACCGCGTTCATCCCAGGGCCTCCAGCGCCGACGCTGCAGCCTCGGTGCGGGTACGCGCGCCGAGCTTGCGCATGCCGGAGCGGATGTGGGTCTCCACGGTCTCGCCGGAGATGCCGAGCTGGCCGGCGATGCGGCGGGTCGGCTCCCCCGCGGCGACCAGCCGCAGCACCTCCCGCTCCCGGTCGGTCAGGTCGCCGCCGGCGCGGGGTCCGCGCACGTCGCGGCGGATGCCGTGGCGGCGCAGCGCCCGCTGGGTGCGCCCGTGCAGCACCACCAGGCCGGCCTGCGCGGCGAGGCGCTCGGCGGCGAGCAGCGGCGGGACGGCCTCCGGGCCGGTCTCGTGCAGCCCGTACGCGAGCAGGCAGCGCACCTCCTCGCGCAGCACGACGTCGTGCCAGGCGGTGGCGGCCTCGGCGAAGCGGTCCGGGCCGCCGCCGGCGGCGGCCCACGCGTCGAGGGTGCGCCGCACCGGTGGTGGGGTCGGTCCGGCCGGCGGCTCGTCGGCCGGTGGGGCTGCCCCGTCGTAGGCGGCCCAGCGGGTGGTGATGCGCCGCAGCCCGTCGACGAGCCCGGCCGCGGCCACCGGTGTGGCGGTGGCGGTGGCGGCACGCTCGGGCTGCCCGTCCAGCCAGGCGGCCTCCCGGACCACCCAGTCGCGCGCCGCGGCGGCCGAGGTGGGCAGGGCACCGGTCGTGGCCAGCCGGGCCCGGGCGGAGGCGAGCAGCCCGCCGTCGGCCTCGGCGAGGCTGGCCGCGGCGACGGCGTAGCCGCGGGCGTCGGCGGGCAGGGTGTGGTCGGTGAGGTCGCCGCTGCGGCGTACCACCTCGTCCAGGGCGGTGCCGCGCAGCGCGGCGCACCACAGGGCGGCGGCGAGGAACCGTACCTGCCAGCTGTAGGCGAGGTCGGCCGCGCAGGCCTGCGCGGCGGCCTCGGCGCTGTGCACGGCCTCGGCCAGGCGGGCGTCGGTGGCCAGGGTCTGCACCAGCAGCCAGGCGCACCACCGGGCGGTGCTGGTGTCCCCGGCCGCGCCGGCCACCTCGGCGGCGGTGGCCAGGTCGTACTCCCAGCCGGGATGGCGCTGGGCGGCCCGCGCGGCGGCGAGCGCGCCGCGCAGCCCGGGGTGCGCGGGCGGGTCGGGGTACCGGGCGGCGAGGTCACCGGCGAGGGCCGCCGCGCCGGCCGGGTCGGTGGCGAGCCGGGCGAGCAGCACCACCCGGTCCCGGGCGGCGCCCAGGGCGGCGTCGCTGAGGACGGGCGGCAGGCCGGCGACCGCCCGCGCTGCGGCGGCGGGGTCACCGGCCTGCAGCAGGGCCTCGCCGCGCAGCACCGCCAGAGCCGGGTCCGCCGCCGGCGGCGGGGCACCAGCCGGGCGCCGGGCGCCGGGTGGTGGCGGGGTGGCGAGCGTCGGGCGCGGGTCGCCGAGCACCCGCAGGGCGGCCCGGGGCCGGCCGGCGCGCAGCGCCGCAGCCGCCGCGTCGAGGCGTACCCGCGGGTCTGGGGCTGCCCCGGGCAGGGCGCAGGCGAGCAGCAGCAGCTCGGCGCGCTGGCCGCCGGTGCGGGCCGCGGCCGCGGCGGTGAGCGCGGCGCGGTAGGCGGCCTGCGGGTCGCCGGCGGCGGTCAGGTGGCGGGCGGCCTCGGCAGGTGGGACGAGGCCGGCGAGGCGGCGGTGCAGCCCCGCGCGGGTCGCCGCGTCGAGCAGGCCGGCGGCGACCTCGGCGACGTACGGGCAGACCGGCAGCACGTCGCCGCCGACGAGGTGCACCAGCCCGGCGTCGGTCAGCTCGTCCACGCCGGCGCCGAGCAGGGCCAGGGTGGCGGGCCGGCCCAGCAGGCCGAGCGCGGCCATCGCGGTGCGCGCCGGGCGGGTCAGGTCGGCCAGGGCGGTGGCCACGGCGTGGGCCAGGGCCTGCTCGGGTGCTGGCCCGGCGGTGGGGGCGGTGGCGGTCCCGCGGCTGGCGGCGTGCCGGGCCAGCGACTCCACGGCCAGCGGCAGGCCACCGGCGCGGTGGACCACCTCGGCGACCTCGCCCGGGCCCAGCCGCGGGGCGACCCGCTGGGCCAGCGCGGTGGCCTCCTCGGGGGACAGTGGGGCGATCGGGAACCAGCCGGTGGCGGTGGCGTGCAGCGCGGCCCCGGCCTCGGCGGGCAGCCGGTGCGGGGTGCGCAGCGCCACCGCGACCCGGCAGTGCGTGGCGAGCAGCGGCAGCGCCGCAACGGTCGCCGGGTCGGCCCACTGCAGGTCGTCCAGGAGCAGCAAACCGCCGCGGACGCGGGAGCGCACGGCCTCGGCGAGCAGTGTCGGGTCCTCGGCGGGTAGCCGGGCGCGTACCGCACGGGCCAGGGGCAGCGCCGGTACGCCCGACAGCATGGCCAGCCCGCCGCCGCGGTAGACCGGGCCGGGGAAGGCGACCGCGATGCGCCGCAGCAGGGTGGTCCGCCCGGCGCCGGGTCCGCCGGTGACCACGACCAGGCCGGGTTCGGCGAGCGCGGCGACGGCCGCCGGCACCACGTGCAGGGCCGGCGCGGGGGCGGGTGGTCCGCCCGGTGCCGGGACGGGCTGCGGGGTCGCGCCGGCCGGGGTGGCGTCGGCCGCTACCGCGGCACGGCCGACGACCCGGGCGCCGCCTACCTGGCCGCCGGGGCCCTGCCGCACTGCTACCTCCCGCGTTGCTGGGCCCGTGGCGTGCCACGGGCGTGGCCGCCCTGGCCGGCGCCGGGGACGGTGGCACGAAGATGGGATCCTGCGCCGGCAGGATATTCGTAGGGTGGCGTTGGTAGTGCCGGACTACCGACCCAAGGGGGCTTTGACAAACCATGGACATTGTGTCTGAGCAGCGCACCAGTTCCCACCCCCGGGTGCGCTGAGCCGTGGCGGCCGGTCCCCTCGGCGCGCGGGTCGCGGCCCTGTGCGACGACGTCGGCCCCCGGCTGGGTCCGGCCGCCGGGGCGCAGGTGTACGACGTGCGGCGCCGGCTGGACGAGCCGCTGCGGGTGGCCATCGCCGGGCGTCTCAAGGCTGGCAAGTCCACCCTGGTCAACGCGCTGATCGGGCGCCGGGTGGCGCCGACCGACGTGGGTGAGTGCACCCGGGTGGTGACCCAGTTCCGCTACGGCACCACCGACCGCGTCGACGTGGTGCGCCGCGACGGGGCGCGCGCCAGCCTGCCGCTGGACGAGTCCGGCATGATCCCGCAGCGGCTCGGGGTGCCCCGCTCGCAGGTGTCGTACGTGGACGTGACGCTGACCAGCGACCACCTGCGCGAGCTGACCGTGGTGGACACCCCGGGGCTGTCCTCGACCAACGCCGCGGTCAGCGCGGGGGCGCGGCGGTTCCTGCTCAGCGAGGCCCCGATCGACGACGACCTCGACGAGGACTCCGCCGGTGCGCTGTCCGGCGCGGAGGCGATCGTCTACGTGTTCACCCAGGCGGTCCGCGACGACGACGTGGCCGCGCTGGAGGCGTTCCGGTCGGTGTCGGCGCGCCTGTCCAGCAACCCGATCAACTCGCTGGGCCTGTTCAACAAGGTCGACAAGCTGGTCGGCGGCGGGGCTGACCCGTGGCCGGTGGCCGGGCCGCTGGCCGGTGGGCAGGCGGGGGTGCTGCGCCGGGTCGTCTCCGACGTGGTGCCGGTGGTGGGGCTGCTGGCCGAGACCACCGAGGCGGGGCGGCTCACCGCCGCCGACTGCGAGGCGCTGCGGGAGCTGGCCGGGCTGCCGGCGCAGCAGCGGGCGGTGCTGCTGGCCTCGGTGGACCTGTTCACCGGGCGGGACTGCCCGGTCTCCCGTGAGCAGCGGCAGCGGCTGCTGGGCCTGCTCGACCTCTACGGTGTCGCGTTCGCCATCGCGCACCTGGCGGTCTCACCGCAGCTGGCCAGCGGGGAGCTGGTCCGGGTGCTGCTGGCGGCCTCCGGCTTCCCCCGCCTGCGGCACACCATCGACCAGGCGTTCCGGTGGCGCACCGACGCGATCAAGGCGGGCTGGGCGCTGTCGGCGCTGGAGAAGGTCGCCAGCCACGCCGACCGGCCGGCCGACCGGGAGCTGCTGCGCGACGCGGTCGAGCGGGTGCTGCAGCAGCCCGACTACCACCGGCTGCGGCTGCTGGAGGTGGCCCAGCTGGTCAGCACCGGCGCGGTGGACCTGCCCGAGCCGATGGAGCAGGAGCTGGCCCGGCTGGCCCTGTCCAGCGACCCGGCGTGGATCCTGGGCCGCCCGGCCGGTGACCCGCGGCAGCTGGCCGAGGCGGCGCTGGAGGCGGCCACCCGGTGGCGGGTGTACGCGGTGGCCGGCGCCAGCCCGGCCCAGTCGCGGGTCGCCCTGGTCGCGCACCGCGGCTTCTTCCTGCTGTCCCAACGGGTACGGCAAGGGCGGGCGGGATGACCGCGCAGCAGGCGGCACCGGCCCGCGACCCGGGGAAGGCACTGGCGACCCTGGTCGGCAACGGGGTCGACGCGGGCCTTGCGTTCCTGCGCAAGCTGGACCCGGACGCCGCGGCGGACCTGGACGCGCAGCGCCGCCAGGAGGTGACCCGGCCGGTCGTCGTCGTGGTCGGGGAGACCAAGCGGGGCAAGAGCGCGCTGGCCAACGCGCTGGTCGGCGTACCCGGGCTGTCCCCGGTGGACGCGGCCGTGGCCACCGCGGCGTACCTGGAGCTGGTCCACTCCCCCTCGCACGGCGCGCGGGCCTGGGTGCCCGGGCGGGCCGAGCCGGTGGCGCTGAGCCTGGCTGACCTGCGTGACTGGGCCACCGTGCTGGGCCGGCTGCCGGACGGGATGCGCCCGCCGCGGCGGGTGGAGGTGCTGCACTCGGCGCCGCTGCTTTCGTACCTGACGCTGGTGGACACCCCGGGCACCGGGGGGCTGGACCCGCTGCACACCGAGGTGGCGCTGGACGCTGTGGCGCGGGCCACCGCGCTGCTGTTCGTCGTGGACGCGTCCGCGCCGCTGGCAAAGCCGGAGCTGGACTTCCTCATCGAGGCCAGCAAGCGGGTCAACTTCGTGGTGTTCGCGCTGACGAAGGTCGACGCGTACCCGGGGTGGCGCACCATCCTCGCCGACAACAAGGCGCAGCTTGCGGCGCACGCCCCGCGCTTTGGCACCGCGCCGTGGTTCCCGGTCTCGGCCCGGCTGGCGGAGCTGGCGATGACCCTGGGCGGTGACGCCGCGGCGGAGCTGGCCGCCGAGTCGCGCATCCCGGCGCTGCAGCACGCGCTGGTCGAGCTGGCCGGCAGGGGGCACCTGCTGGCACAGGCCAACGTGCTGCGGGCGCTGCGCAGCGAGGTGGTCCGGCTGGACCTGGCCGTCGGTGAGCGGATCCGGGCCACCGACCCCGACCCGGCCGAGATGGCACGGGCCAGGCAGGAGCGGGCGGCGCTGGCCGCGCGCAAGCGCACCGAGTCGCGGCAGTGGTCGCTGGCGCTGAGCACGGAGACCCAGCGGGCCCGGGTGGAGGCGACGACCCGGCTGCGCACGTACCTGACCGGGCTGCAGGAGACCTTCCTCGCCCGCATCGACTCCGGTCGCGGTGAGGAGCTGCGGAGCCTGCCGCAGGAGGTGGACCGGGCGCTGCACGCGCTGTCCGTACGGCTGTCGCAGGACCTGGAGTACCGCTTCCGTAAGGTGGGCGAGCGGGCCCTGGCGCAGGTGTTCGCCCCGCACGAGCTGCAGCACGTGCTGCGCCGGCTCAACGCCACCCTGCGCCACGCGCTGTCGTCCAAGCCGCGGCGGGAGGGCGGCGGCCCGGACAACGTGATGATCGCGGTGTCCTCGGCCGGGATGGCGATGATGGCCGGGCGGGGCGCCATGATCGGCGCGTCGGCGCTGGGGGTGGGGTCGCTGGCCGGGGCGAGCCTGCTGGTGCCGTTCGCCGGGGTGGGGCTGGGCCTGGCCGCGGGCGCGTTCGTGCTCTACCGCCGCCGGGTGCAGACCGACCGGCAGCAGGCCCGCACCTGGCTGCGGGAGGTGCTGGGCGAGGCCCGCGCGGCGCTGTCCGACGAGGTCATGCACCGCTTCACCGACCTGCAGTACGCCCTGACCCTCGCCCTGGACGACGCGATCGAGCGGCGGCTGCAGCAGCTCGACGCCCACATCGCCGAGATCGACAAGGCGATGGCCGACGACAAGGCCAGCCGGGCGCGCCGGCGGGCGGCGCTGCAGCAGGAGCGGGAGGCGCTGCGCGCGCGGGTCAAGCAGCTCGACGAGGTGCTCGTGCGGGCCAGGCAGCTGCTGCCCGCCACGGCCGCGGACGACCGGGGGTGAGCGGCATGGAGCCGGACTGGGGTGGCTGGGCCGACGAGCTCCCGCCGGACGTCGAGGAGTACCTGCGGGGCACGCTGGGCAAGGCCGACCCGGGTGGTGCCGCGGGCACCGGCGACCTCGACCCGCCACCGGAGCTACCGGAGCCGGAGCTGCCCGAGCCGGAGGGCGAGCCGGACTGGGCGGCTCCGCCAGCCGAGCCAGGCTGGGCCGGTACGCCGGCTGAGCCAGGCTGGGCGGGTGAGCGGGGGGCTGCGGACTGGGCGCCGCCCGAGCCGCCGCCGGAGCCGTGGCCGGGGCTGGACGCCGGGCCTGTGGTGGACGGCGGCGACCGGTGGGGTGCCGTGGCGTTCGGCTCCGGGACCGGTGGGGTCGACGCGCACGTCGACGAGCCGCTGTACGGCCCGGACCTGCCCGAGGACCTGTCGGACGCCCCGGCCGCCGGCATCGGCACCGGGACCGACGGTGCCTGGGATGTCGACACCGGAGCCGGGACCGGCGGGGACTGGGACGTCGACGCCTGGGCGGACCTGCCGCCGGTGCCGGACCCGCCGTTCGGCGCCGACCCCGACGCCGCTGGCCTGGCCGACGTCGACGGCTGGACCGGACCGGAGTTCCCACCCATGCTGGAGCTGGCCGGCCTGCCCGAGCCGGTCGACGGTCACCCGTGGGGCGACCCGTCGATGGTCGGCGGCGAGCCGCTGGCGGAGCCGGCCGGCTACGGCACGCCCGACCCGGCGGACCTGTCCGGGTACGCCGCCGTGGACCTGGCCGAGGTCGACGGTGACCCGTGGGCGGCCCTGCTCGCCTCAGACGACCCGGCCACCAGCGCGCTGGCCCGGTGGTGGGCCCCACCGGCGGCATAGCCGGCAGCGGTGGCTGTCGGTCAGGCTGGTGGGGTGGGTAGTGACAGGCAGGTCACCTGGGAGGGTCTCGTCAACGCGCGGGACCTGGCGCCGCGGAGCTGGCCGGGCTCAGGTCCCGCCTGACGGTAGGCGGCGGCCCGGGAGCGCCCGCATACTGCTCGGCGTGAGCTCCGTGGCGGCGTTCCTGGACCCTCCACCGCTGGCCTTCGCCCACCGTGGTGGGGCGGCCAGCGGGGACGAGAACACCCTCGCGGCGTTCGCCCGCGCGGTCGCCCTCGGCTACCGCTACGTCGAGATGGACGTACGCGCCACCGCCGACGGGGTGCCGGTGGTGTTCCACGACCCGACGCTGCTGCGGATGACCGGCCGGCCGGAGCCGGTGGCCGCGCTGCGCTGGGCCGACCTGTCCTCGGTGCGGGTGGCTGGCCAGGCGGTCATCCCCCGGCTGGAGGAGGTGCTGGGCGCCTGGCCGGGCGTGCGGTTCAACATCGAGGTGAAGACCGACGACGCCACCGCGGCGACGGTGGCGGCGCTACGCCGTACCGGGGCCGCCGGGCGGGTGCTGCTCGCCTCGTTCGACGACGCGCGGCTGGCGGCGCTGCGCGCGGCGGCGGGCCCGCAGGTGGCCACGTCGCTGGCGACGCGGGAGGCGGCCCGGCTGTGGTGGGCCTCGCGGGCCGGGCGGCTGCCCACCCCGGCGCCGGGTGCGGTGGCCGTGCAGGTGCCGCTGCGCTTCCGGGGGCTGCGCGTGGTGGACCGCCGGCTGGTGCAGGCCGCCCACCGGCTCGGCCTGCAGGTGCACGTGTGGACGGTGGACCGGGCCGACACCATGCGGGACCTGCTTGACCTCGGTGTAGATGGCATCATGACCGACCACGTCGAGGTGCTGCGCGACGTGTTCCGAGCCCGCGGCCACTGGCCCGGCGACCGCCCCGCCTAGCCGGGCCCGGTCGCACGGTCCGGCGCCCGCCCGAGCGCCCAGGGAGCCCGCCGATGGCCGCACCCACCCTGCCCGCCGCCGCACCGAGCACCCGCCGGGAGCGGGTCGGCTGGTACTTCTACGACTGGGCCAACTCGGCGTTCTCCACCACGGTGGTCACCGTGTTCCTCGGCCCGATGCTCACCGCGGTCACCGAGGTCGCCGCAGGGTGCGAGCTGGGCGCGCAGGAGTGCCGCGGGTACGTCTACCCGCTGGGCGTCAAGGTGGCCGCCGGGTCGTACTTCCCGTACCTGGTGTCGCTGTCGGTGCTGCTGACGGTGTTCGTGCTGCCGGTGATGGGCGCCATCGCCGACCGGTCGGCGCACAAGAAGCGGCTGCTGGCTGGGGCGGCGTTCACCGGCGCCGCGGCCACCATCGCCATGGCCACCGTCACCGGGGAGCGCTACCTGCTGGGCGGGGCGCTGTTCCTGGTGGCCAACATCGCCTTCGGCGCCAGCGTGGTGGTCTACCACTCCTACCTGCCGCAGCTGGTCGGCCCGGACCAGCGCGACGCCCTGTCCAGCGTCGGCTGGGCCATGGGCTACCTGGGCGGTGGGCTGATGCTGGCGCTGAACCTGGCCGCGGTGTTCCTGCTCGGCGACGACGACCCGCAGCGCACGCTGGACCTGGCCCGCTGGTCGATCGTGTCGGCCGGGCTGTGGTGGGCCGGGTTCACCCTCATCCCGCTGCGGTGGCTGCGCGACCGGCCACCGGTGCAGGGGGTGGCCCGGGGCAACGTGGTCACCGACGGGTTCCGGCAGCTGGGGCACACCGTACGGGGGCTGCGCGCGTACCCGCTGACCTTGTTCTTCCTGCTGGCCTACCTGGTCTACAACGACGGCATCCAGACGGTGATCGCGCTGGCCAGCCAGTACGGCTCGGAGGAGCTGCAGCTGGGGCAGAGCATCCTGGTGGTCACGATCCTGCTGGTGCAGTTCCTCGCCTTCGGTGGGGCGCTGCTGCTCGGCGCCGTCGCCGGGCGCATCGGGGCGCGCAGGACGGTGCTGGCCAGCCTGGTGCTGTGGGCCGTCATCATGGTGGCGGTGATGCGCCTGCCGGCGCGGGAGCCCGTCGCGTTCCTGGTCATCGGGGCCTGCATCGGGCTGGTGCTCGGCGGCAGCCAGGCGCTGAGCCGCTCGCTGTTCTCCCAGCTGGTCCCGGCCGGCCGGGAGGGCGAGTACTACGGGTTCTACGAGATCAGCGACAAGGGCACCAGCTGGCTGGGGCCGCTGGCCTTCGGTATCGTGTTCCAGCTGACCAACAGCTACCGGGTGGGCCTGGTGACCCTGCTGGTGTTCTTCGTCGTCGGGTTCGCGCTGCTGGCCGCGGTGCCGATACGCCGGGCCATCGTCGCGGCCGGCAACACCCCGCCGCGGCTGCTGTAGGCCGCCCGTCCCACGCTCCGGCAGGCCCGGTCGACTGGCGGTGCTCAATCGACTACGGTCACCGGCATGCCGAACCCGCGCTACGTGCAGACGATCCCCCCGCCGGCCGACCCGTACACCGGGGACGCGCTGCTGCGCTCCTGGCTGGACCGCCACCTCGGCCCGGCCGGCCACAGCGCGGCCCGGCCCCGCCTTTCCGCCCTCGCCGACGAGGTGGCCGGGCCGCTGCGCCAGGCGCACGCCCAGGCCGAGGCGCACCCGCCGGTGCTGCACCAGTACGACCCGTGGGGCGCGCGCATCGACCACATCGACACCCCCGAGGGCTGGCAGGTGCAGCGGCGCGCGGCGGCCCGGCACGCGCTGGTGGCGCTGCCCTACCGGGCCGACGCCCGCACCCGGTGGGGCGCCGGCGCGCGGGTGCTGCAGCACGCGCTGCTGCACCTCTACAGCCCGGAGTCGGCCACGTTCTCCTGCCCGGTGGCGATGTCCGACGGGGCGGTGGCGCTGCTGTCGCGCCCGGAGGTCGACCCGGGCGTGCGGGACGCGTGGCTGCCGCGGCTGCTGTCCACCGACCCGGACTCCGCGGCCACCAGCGGCCAGTGGATGACCGAGGCGCAGGGCGGCTCCGACATCGCCCGCTCCACCACCACGGCCCGCCCGGCCGGAGACGGGTCGTGGCGGCTGTCCGGGGAGAAGTGGTTCTGCTCGGCGGCGGACTCGGCGATGGCGGTGGCGCTGGCCCGCCCGGAGGGCGCCGGTGACGGCAGCCGGGTCCTCGCCCCGTTCCTGGTGCCGCGCTACGCGGCCGACTCGCCGCTGGCCCCGGCTGGCGCCGGAGCCGGCTGGCCCGCCCCGGGCGTGCGCATCCACCGGCTCAAGGACAAGCTCGGCACCCGGGCGCTGCCCACCGCCGAGGTCGGGCTGCGCGATGCGTACGCGCTGGCGCTGGGCGACCCGGCCCGGCCCGGGCTGGGCCGGATGATGACCCTGGTCGTGGTGACCCGGCTGCACAACGCGGCGGCGTCGGCCGCCGGGATGCGCCGCGGCCTGGCCTACGCCCGCGCGTTCGCCGCCGTGCGGCAGGTCGCCGGGGGGCGGCTGGACACCAGCCCGCTGCACCGGGCCACGCTGGCCTCGGTGGCGCTGGACACCGCCGCCGCGTTCGTGCTCGCCGGGCACGCGTTCGCGCTGCTGGGCCGGGCCGAGGTGGACGACGACGCGGACGCCGCGGCGGAGCTGCGCATCGTCGCGCCGCTGGCCAAGCTCGCCACCGGCAGGCTGGCCGTGTCCGCCGCCAGCGAGTGCGTCGAGGCCTTCGGCGGCGCCGGGTACGTGGAGGACACCGGCGTGCCGAGGATGCTGCGCGAGGCGCAGGTGCTGCCGATCTGGGAGGGTACGACCAACGTGCTCGCCTTGGACGTGCTGCGCGCCATCGCCCGGGAGGAGGCGGCCAAGCCGCTGCTGGCGCGGCTGGACGCGGGCACCGCCGCCGCCACCGGGCCCGCCGCCGGCCTGCTCGCCGACGCCACCCGCCAGCTGCGCGAGGCGCTGGGCTGGGTGGCCGCCGACCCGTACGCCACGCCGGTCATCGCCGGGGCCCGCGCGCTGGCGCTGCGCCTGGCGTACGGGCTGGCCGCGGCGCTGCTGGTCGAGCACGCGGCCGGCGGGGACAAGCAGGCCGGGGTCACCGCGCAGCTGTGGGCCCGGCACCGTCTCGGCGGGCAGGACGTCTCGGCCGACCTGCACGAGCGGTTCGAGCTGCTCTGCCGCTGACCAGCAAGACGAAGGCCGGCGAGCCGGCAGGGAGCCGGCGAGGAAGGCCCGGCGGGGCGGGGCGCCGCCGCGCCGGCTAGGCCCTCCTG
>Ga0075420_100000132_pt1 | contig 50385 bp, 46 predicted proteins | sample SoiMetdeltSBSDD4_FD_75296 | JGI IMG/M metagenome (GOLD analysis project Ga0075420, IMG submission 75296) | Bulk soil microbial communities from a Populus tree surrounding site in Tennessee, USA - Soil MetaG P. deltoides SBSDD4 | ecosystem: Environmental > Terrestrial > Soil > Tree plantation...
AAGAACCTTGCAGCGGTAATTAATGATGTAAGAGCAAACAAAGACAATTGGATTGTCTCTGGTATCCAACGAGATTCTGCTAATCAGTTGGTAAAGGCGTAACCTTGAAGAACAAGAATTCAGATCCACTAGGAGAAGCTGAGGTCAGGAACTTAATAATCATTGTATCATTCTCGTAGGGCAGTGTTTGTACAGATCTCTGTAGGGCTGGTTATTCTTATATTTCAGTTCGTGCTCTACGATACTCACATCATCCTTTTTGCGTCATACATTCTTGCTGTGTAAGGCTATACGCTCCTTCGGATAGCCGAAGCAATTATCAATTCTATTATCTCTATAATGCTGCAATGAAATAAATTCAATTGCCATATTTATAGAACTTGTAAAGTCCTATTGCGATCTGGCCATAAGCCATTGCCCCACTTTTGGCAGTACGTTATTTTGTGAGTAAAGGCTAGCTATGAGCCCAACATGGCCTGTATGGAACCTCATGAGACGCTTATCGGTGCTTGACACTACGTCATTTAGAGGAGCGCTACATTGTGGCGATACAAGATGATCTTCGTCAGCAATAACGTTGAGTAGCGGAACCTTGATCGTTGACAAGTCCACGGTTTTGTCATTCAGCTTCATCTCATTCTTTACCAACAAGTTCTTCTGATAAATATCCGATATCCACTGCCTATATGTTTCCCCTGCAATTGGGGGTGTATCATATAACCATTTTTCAAGGCGCAAAAAGTTACCAATAAACTGCTCATTATCTACGTTCTGAATAAAATTAAAGTACTTGTTGATACCCTGCTTGAACGGTTTTAATGACATGTATAATGCATACAATTGCTCAGATTGCAGATTTCCAATGACCTGCAGCATCTTGTCAACATCCATGTTCTTTGCAAGGTTACCGATTACTGTGAAATCCTTCTGACCATCTATCACTGGAGCAATTACTGCAAGATTCCTTACCTTATCTTGGTGCAGTGCAGTATAAATTGAAGACATGGTTCCGCCCATGCAATAGCCGTGGAGTGTTAACTTTTCGACCTTATTCTTTTCAAGTACCGCCTCAACACAGTCATCAATATAGCAATTGACGTAGTCATCAAATGAAACATACTTGTCTGCAGCAGTAGGTGTTTTCCAGTCAATAAGGTAAACGTCAAACCCCTGACTTAGCAGGCTGCGAATCCAGCTCTTGTCAGGCTGGAGATCAAGTACATAGGACCTGTTGATGAGCGCGTAAACCACAAGTATGGGCGTCCTTGCGGTCTTGCTGACCATCTGTTGATAATGCAACAGTCTATACGCTCTTTTTTCAACTAGGACCTCGTTCGGAGTCTCCCCAACTTCAATATTGCCAGCCGTGTACAGGATATTCCTTGCCTTTTCCACCTTGCGAAACGCTTCTTGGACTTCTTCAGTAAGTGATGGCTCTTTTCTTGTCTGCTTCTCCGCCTCCCTCTGGGTCGGCTGGATGTTCTGCCCCTTCTTCTCGTCAGGTTGAAATTCTTGCTTGGTCATCCCACGCCTCAACTCTCCTCTTCATATCACGCACAGTTCTCTTCAATTCCACAATGTCCTTCAGCATCTCGTCAACCTCGCTTCTTGTTGGAAGGTTGAGTATCTTGAAGTTCTTTTCCATAATGTTCTGCATAATTCTTGATACATTCAACTGACTGCCAAAAAGCCTACCATAGACGTCAGAAAAATCAGAAGATGTGAAGAGATCCGTGAAACTATTTTCAAAAGCCTCAATGGCTGCGCGCCTGTAATTCTCAAAATCTTCTTTTGTTGCCAGCTGCATTGGAGCCCGCTCCACTGTGTCTCCCACCGCCTTTGTGTAGGCTTTATTCAAAAGCGACCAGTAGCTATCAATGTTGCCCTTGAGTTCAATCATAGCCTTGCCAAGGGTGACAAAATCGTTAGCAAATGAACTAAAATCCTTTGAAAAGGCATAGATGGGACCGATTGTCGGCAATTTCAAAGTCCCGCCCCAAAATTCAAAGACTCTATTGATTTGTTCTTGCATAAATTCTTGTGTGCCATTAACAGTATCATTTTCGACCATTTTCTTTTATACAACAAATAGAATTCGTCGACTGGCTATTATAGTTTCTTGGTATAGAATTTATACTAAAAGTATATTTAGAATATGAATCTTGGATTAGATCTCAGCTATATCTTTATGGGTCCTGTCAGAGCAGTAGAATATATTGGGCCGCTCAAATCTGGTGTCTGCTAGAGGCTTCTTATGATATATGGAAGTACTAGATACTGCTAAAATATACACACTAACGTAATACTAAAAGAGGTTTCATCTGACTTAACATATTCAAACACCTTTGTAACCCGCAATCATTAAATTAACAAGCGAGACTAAAGCGGAGGTAGGGCCCGTAGCTCAGCATGGATAGAGCGCCTGCCTTCTAAATTCTATTGAAGAGAGCCGGAAGTCGTGGGATCGAAGCCCACCGGGCCCGCTTTCGTCAGTAATGCAAATCCTCCTCCAGTGGCGTAGGCGATTCCAATGAAGATTCTTGATAGCATTACTGCAATGTCCTGTCGCGTTGCAAAAATCATGCTGTCGATTATGACAGCCGTTGGTACTGCAGCAAGAGAAACCAAAGCAACTATCAGCTGCTCGGGGTTATTCATATTGCCATACTTTTTGATCATCAAATAAGTCGACAAGTTGCCAAGACCAATGCCAGCTAGTATAAGATACTGGTAAAGTGATGGAAAAGTGGCTATTGCAGCAAAAGGTCCTGCCCAACAAATCCCATTGAGTATCTTTGCAGCTATTGGCCACCTTGTGCTTGTCTTCATCCTGTTCCAGATTGCTGGTAATGCCTCGCGCAAATGCTTGTAACTTGCTCCAAACACTGCAGCAAAACTAGCAAGCCAGATTATTACATAGTAATATAGTGGAAGACTACTGATTGTTGTCAAATATGCAATTTCGCTAAGAAATGAAGCAATGAACACAGCTATCGACACTGCTATGAACAGAAAGCCAAATGCCCTTCGTGTCCCAATTGTCGATTTTGTAATATCCGTCGTGCACCTGCAAGTAATTTAAATCATCATGATCGCCTTTAACTAAAGGTGTAAATGCCATATGTCACGAACTTTCGACAGCTGTGTGATCTCGTTCCTATTCATATAAAAATAATGAATACCGGCCAAAAAAGAACTAGCTCCGAGCTTCCACTCCACCTTTAGATCGTAATACCTTAAAAATCCAAAGATGGAGGTTGTTACTTTGCTTGCCCCCTTACTCTTGCCCACTTAGCAAGAGCGCCAGCAGCAGTCACCCATTCAATGACTGAGTGATAGACTGGAACATTTGCATCCTCAATCTGTTGCGAGATCTTTGCTGTAAACGGTCCTCCCATAGCGCCAACAAGTATTGGCTTTTTCTTTTGCTTCTGGAAGGAAGCTAGAACATCTACAATCGACTCTTCAAGAGGATCATCTTGGAAAACAAACCAAGGCATGATGATGTCAATATTGGGATCGTCCATGAATGACTGTATTGCAAACCGATAGTCATCAGCATTAGCAGAGCCTGTGATGTCGCAAGGGTTACCTATCACATATGTTGGTGGATAGTGATCCTTGAGTGATTTTTTCGTCTCTTCACTCAATTCGGCTACTTGCAGACCAAGCCTTTCAAAGTGGTCAATTGCAGCAATTATAGGTCCTGCTCCATTGGTTACCATTGCTACTCTACCTCCATTTGGTACTGGTTGCCATGTTAGGGCCTTGAGCGCCGCTGTCAGTTCTTCGTAGCTATCTACCGATATGATACCCGCCTGATCGAGTGCGCCCTTCACAACTGCATACGATCCGCCAAGTGATCCTGTGTGAGAAGCGGCCTGCTTGGCTCCTCTTACAGATCTGCCATTTTTAAATACTATTACTGGTTTGCCTCGCTCTATGATTACTCTTCTTGCAGTATTCATGAACTTCCTGCCGTCGCCCAAGCCTTCTACATAGAGTCCAATAACTCTGGTTTGTGGGTCTTCAGAGAGGTACCAGATCATGTCGGCTTCGTCCACGTCGGATCTATTACCGTATGAGATCATCTTGCTCATGCCAAATGTATCGGAGCTCTCCATGAATGCAATGCCCACAGTTCCGCTCTGAGATAGGAAAGCAACATCACCCTTTCTAGGACGCACCATTCTTGCATGACCTTGAAATGCACAATCAAGACGGTTCTCGCCATTAAACATGCCTATGCAGTTGGGACCGATGATCCTGATCTGCAATTCCCTTGACAGCTCGCGAATTTGCTCCTCAATAGTTGCTCGCTCTCCTCCAAGTTCCTTGCCTCCGCCAGAAATGATGACAAAGTTGTGGATGCCTTTCTTGGCCGCTGATTTCAGCAGATCCGGCACAAATTTTAAATCGACCGTAACGACTACGACATCTACCTTATCGGGTATCTCATCAATGCTCTTATACGCCTTAAGGCCCATGATCTCAGAATAGCCCTTTGCGTTTACGGGATAGACCTTGCCAATGTAATCATGCTTTGCCAAGCTTTCCAAAACAGAGTTGCCTACCTTGCCGGGTTCAGGTGAAGCGCCAATCAGAGCCACCGAATTGGCATTGAAGAACAGATCCATATATTCAGATCTTGGTTGGGCAGTTGAGACGACTTCTAGGTCTGGTTTTTCTCGTAGTAGGATTTTGGCATCAACTACAAAGTATTCATTTTCATAGAATATGATTGGATTAAAATCAATACTTTCATAATATGGGGCCATCTCGGTCCCAAATCTGCCAATATTGACTAGTGCCTCTGCAAGCATATTCAAGTTTACAGGTGGCATCCCCCGGAAACCCTTGAGTATCTTGTTGCCCTTTAGATCATCTATCATGCTGATTGCGTCTTCCTTTGTTATTGGCAAAACTCTGAATGAAACGTCTTTGAAGACTTCAGTGTAAATACCACCGATGCCTGCCATGATAACGGGACCAAATTGCGGGTCATTCTGCAGACCGACAATGAGCTCCACGCCACCAGCTGCGGCCATTTTTTCGAGCAGCACACCTTTTACATTATACTGCTTGCTAAGCCTGCCGTACATATCGTTGAATGCATTTTTAACATCCTCTTGGTTTTGAAGGCCGACCTTAACTCCTTTCACATCTGTCTTGTGCAGGATCTCTGGCGAAACGATCTTTGCGACGAGAGGAAAACCTACTTTCCTCGCCTCTATTTCTGCCTCTTCTGCATTAGTGACCAGCGCGTATTTTGGTACTCTGACTCCGTACTCGGTCAAGACTTGTTTGGCGAGCTCTTCAGTTATTACTTTTTCCTTCTTTGAATAAATGTCATCAAAGAGTTTCTTAACCCTCTCATTGGTCATTTTTATTGAAGGAAAAAACTTGTTTAGCTTTTATATAGTTACCTGATGTGCGAAGCGTATCATTTTATTCATTTTTGTAAAACTCTTGTAAAATTATCATATATGCGTCTGCCTTGAGCTGCTAGCTCTCCTAACTCTTTTGGTGCCGGTAATAAGCTCTCAGGCTTGATCTTTTCAGTGATCAAGTCATCACTGTATTCATTGATCCATGTTTGTATTAGATCATCGTTGACTTCAAAGTGAAACTGGATGCCAACTGCAGATCCGATCCTAAATGCCTGCGGGTATAGATCGGAATATGCAAGGATCTTAGCATTTGCTGGCAGGTCATATGTATCTCCATGCCATTGGAATATCCTGATCGCCTTATTGGTGAAGCCTCTAAAGATGTCATTGCTGCTGGCTGGTGTCAGATACACATTATACCATCCTATCTCCTTCTTCTCGCCCTTGTAGACGCGACCCCCTGTAGCCTGAGCAATGAGCTGTGAGCCCAGGCAGATCCCTAACAATGGAGTTTCATTTTTTATTGCATTCCTGATGAGTTCTTGCTCTTTTTGTAAGTAGGCTAAATTATCGTATACCGCCATCGGGCCACCGAGGATTACTATGGCATCATATCCCAATGGACTGGTAGGAATATGGTCCTTCTGTGTATTTGCCTTTTCTATGTCGTAGCCATCAGACACAAACATCTGCTCAAGTAAGCCTAGTGGTTCGCATCCAATATTTTGTACTGAAAGTATCTTGGGCAATACCTAGGATGCGTTCTATTTTGTATTTATGCCATCAGGAAAAATATTAAATCTGATGGGCGCTACAAATTAGCTGGACTGTGGGCTATCAATATAAAGTCGATGACTATGAGACCGTTGAACGCCTGCGCAGTTTTATCTGTATGCTCAATGAAGAATCCGAGAGAGGTTCTGTAATCGTTGTCGAGGGCAGAAGGGATGCAGAGGCACTCTCCAGGATAGGTTTCACTGGCAACCTTGTAGTCTTTCATCATTTTAAGGGAATTGCAGACTTTGCAGATAGCCATGATAGCATAGATAAAAAGATAATCCTGCTCTTGGATATGGACAGAACAGGCAGATATCTCACAAGCCGACTGGTTTCTCAGCTTCAATCGAGCAGGCATAGTATAAACCTGTCATACAAGAGGACCCTTGCAAGGATAACAAATGGTAAAGTGAGACACGTTGAAGATCTTGTCATCTATGCACCACACATGTCAGGCATTACAGGAAGTCGAAAGGACCTTTACTTTTATACATGATTTCCTGAAGCTTTACAAAGCACTTATATTCAAGCAAAGAAAAGTGAGAGCCATATACCAGCAACTGCGAGGTTATGAAAGAAATTGCCCACTACAGGTATAGTAAAATATCATGTTAAGTTAAAATTTGAAGTTGATGGTTTGGTCGAGAAAGCCGATATAATCGGTGCTATTTTTGGACAGACAGAGGGTCTTCTCGGTCCAGAAATGAACCTCAATGAATTACAAAAAGTATCCAAGGTTGGAAGAATTGAAGTAAACGTGGAAACTAAGGGCAACATGACTAAGGGTGATGCCCTGATACCAATGAGTACCGACATTTCTACGGCAGCGCTAATTGCAGCAGCCATAGAGAGTATTGACAAGGTGGGGCCTTTTCCTGCTAAATTCGGTCTAGTTGGGATTGATGACATTCGGGCCATAAAGAAGAAGGTCATAGTTGATCGCGCTAAGAAGATAGTGCAAGATTGGGCCACCAGGACTATAAGCGAGGGTGACGAGATGCTCAAGGATGTTTATGACGCAAGCAAGCCTGGAAAACTCACAAGCTTTGGAAAAGCGCAACTGGCCTGCGGTACAGGTGTTTTTGATTCTCCCTGGATAATACTGGTGGAAGGAAGGGCAGACGTAGTAAATCTTCTGCGTGCAGGTTTTGACAACGCTATTGCAATAGAGGGTGCAAGGATCGACGAAACTGTGACAAAACTTACAGAAGGTAAGCGTGTAGTGGCATTTCTCGACGGTGATCGAGCAGGAGATCTCATACTGAAGGAGCTGCATGGCGTCGTAAAGATAGACAAGGTGCTTAGAGCCCCAACAGGTAAGGAAGTGGAGGAATGCACCCCGCTTGAGATATCTGAAATCTTGAAGGATGCATTCTCACCTGAAGTACCATCTGTTCAACAGCCTGTATATCCTACTAATCAGTCCCCTCATCATCATCAACAACAACAACAGCACCGGTATGAGAGGAGAAATTATAGGAGAGAAAGGGAGCAGCAAGAGGATTACAACACTCCACCGTCTCGACAGCCAGAAGCACTAGAATCAGCGGCGCAAACATCCAAAGAGACACTGGTTGAGGATAGTGCGGAGGTAGTCTCTGCAGTTCGTGATGTTTATCCTCAAATAAATGAAACTCTTGAGGCTGTCTTGCTGGATAGCTCTATGAATACACTGCTCAAGGTTCCAGTATCGGAAGTTATTAAGAGACTTAATAGTGCAGAGGGTGGTAAGCTGCTGGTAATTGATGGCATTGTTACTCAGAGACTCGTCGACGCAGCCGATAGGGCCGGTATTGAGTATATTATAGGACATCGAATGACAGATTTGAAAAAGCCATCCGACATCCGAATCAGGACTTTTGGTGACATTGGCATAAGTAACTAGTAAGGATAATGCCCGAGATAAAGCTACAGCATATATTGACTTTGATTGAGCTCCTTTCAAAAGGGGCCCGTCACAATTTTGTCGAGGTAACGACTACACTACTTGGCAAGGGCATAGGTAGATCCCAACAGGCAGCATCGAAACACCTGCTGGATTTGGAAACCTCCGGCTACATTGAGCGCCTAAAAAAAGGGCAAAAATTTGCAGTCAAAGTCACAGATAAAGGCTATTCTGAAATACAAAGTCTCTATTTATCATTAAGAGCTGCTATCGAATCCACACCCTCAACGATGGATTTCAAGGGCAATGTGATTTCGGGTATGGGAGAGGGAGCATACTATATGTCACTGGAGGGCTACAGGAGACAATTCCGAGAAAAATTGGGATACGAACCGTACCCTGGGACGTTAAACGTTCGATTAACTGATCAAATAGACATGAATGGACGACTAGAGCTTGGTAAGCATCCGTCGATATTTATCAATGGCTTTAACGACGGCACACGTACCTACGGCTGGGTCAAATGCTATCGCGCTACCATAAATGACGGTGCAATAGACAACGCTGCTGTACTTGTTCTTGAACGCACACACTACGATGATAGCATGCTTGAGGTGATAGCTCCAATATCAATTAAGCAGGCAGCAGGCATCAAAAATGGCGACAGAATAAAAGTGCAGGTGCGGCTAAATTAGATGCCGTAGATTGAATCACCTAGCTCCTCCTTTATTTTTGAACTCTTTGATCCGGGTATTGGAGTTGACAACCTTATAACTTGCACATTTAAGTTGCGTTTCTTGCAGTTCTCGGCAATGTCCTTTTCACTGTGCGCTTGGTCATAGCCAAGTGCGATCACGTTTGGTTTGACATATTCAACTGTGTCATAAAGGGTGCCCTCTTTGCCGATTAGTGCCAAGTCGACAAAATTAAGCGAAGTCACGAGATCCCTGCGGAGCCTTTCATCGTGATAGATCTTTCGAAATTTCTTTATCTTTTGAGCGGTGGATTGCCTTGCCACTACTACGACGAGCACATCCCCCTCTGCTTTCGCAGCCCTAAGTGTGTGAATGTGACCTGGATGAATGAGATCAAAAACTCCTCCTACAAGAACGACCTTTAGTGCATCACGACCGATGAACGTGAGTTTGGTCGGATCAGATTTTTCTACAAGCCCAATATTGACAAGACGGCTTACTATGGAATTATAGAACTCTTGGCTTATGGGCAACCTTGCCTTTAGTCTAGTATAGGCTGAAATTGAAGGATCTAACATGCTAGAATATAGGTTAGCAAGAATGGTCTTGTCTAGCGGGTCCATCTTGGAATCTCTACTATGTGGCAATAGCGAAATCATTAATGTTATAAACTATTGCCCACCTATGCAAAGTTCCATATAATTTCCTCAATTTGAATCATGACACCTATTGTAGAATGAGATAATAATCTATTCTGGTTAGATCGTTTCCCCCTTATATTGGGATGATATATCCATATTTTCTGAAGAACTTCTGAAATTTGGCCTCTGCTTAATGAATAACTTCTGATAAAGATAGTATATCAAAAAGAACTCAAAGCTCTGAATAATGTGTATATATGCTATTACACCTTGCCAATGCCATTGTTATGGCGTTGATGTCCGCTTCCGCAGAGATAAAGAAAAAGCTTGAGGAGAACTGGATACGAATCCTCAACGCTAATTCTGCGAAGTTTTCGCTCGGCACAATAATAGATGGTTCTAGCCCACCTTCGATCTTTGTGGGTAGTTATGGGTACCCAAAGGTGCGATTAGGGCCAATGATATCTCCATTGCACGGCGATACTACTATCTTGGACAGAACAGAGCTGTGGCCAGGTAAAAGCCTTGAAGAGATAACGAGATATCGTCTGTCACTAGTGCTGGGTACAAAGAATTTCAATATACATGAAACTTCTAGCAGATATCTTGAGAACATGCAGGAGCTCTCAATGTGTGAGAAGCCCACTGAAACTGAAGCCACGTTTGAAAAAAAACCCACAGCTGATGTCATAATGCGAAAAGAATTTAGACTTGACTACGAAGCCCCACCTTTTGGGCCAAATGCGCCCTTGAGATTTTTTAAAGTGGCCTCACATTCAGTAGACAAGCGTATTGAATCTGTATACTATGATACAGACTTGAGGGCAGTAGAAGCTATGATGAAGTTATACCAGCGTGGAGCAGAAATAAGTATCATACAACGAGTCCTCAGCATGGGAATGCTTGGAACAAAGAAGAAACGTAAGCTTGTGCCAACTCGCTGGAGCATTTCTGCTACTGACGATATTATTTCAGGAACACTTGTAAAGGAGATTAAAATCAATCCTTCAATTGATCTGTTTGAAGTAACACGGTATTCGCATCTTGATAACCATTATTCTGTAATTTTGATACCTCATGATGAATGGATTTTTGAAATGATTGAGTCCTGGTTCACAAGCCAAGGTCAGGTGGCCATGGGCACAGATAATGAAGATGCAAGAAGACTTAACCATAACCCTACTATAGCTGGAGCGTATTTTGCAGCGCGGCTTGCAGTAGTCGAGCATCTCGCACGTCGACGCAAAAAGGCTGGGGTTGTTGTTCTCCGTGAAATACATCCCAATTATGTAATACCCCTTGGGGTATGGCAAGTAAGAGAAGGATTACGCGAAGCTCTGAAAAAGCCTCCACAAAAATTTGATGACCTTGACTCAGCAATGTCATCTGCCTGTTTCTGTATGTCGCTGTCAAAGAACGAATTGTCACAAAAAAGTGAACTTTATAAGAGTTTCAGGAGCCAGACTAAGATAAGTGATTTTGCTTAACTACTAACTAAATGCTGGCAAAGGATCATATATTAGCTCTGCACTACGTTGTCTTGATAGTTATGATGAGTGAGGCCCCTCCAGAAGGCATCAAGCATGTTGTTCCTATCAAGCAGGTGGAAAAACCAGTGAAGATTACAGATCAAGCCAAGGCCGAACTTCAGAGCTCGGGCATGATGGATGAGAAGGGTAAGCTGAAGTTGAAGGGTGTAAGTCCAAAGATGCTAAAGCGCATGAAGCTAGAGGCAGTTGACTGCCCTGTACTAAATATGGAAATTGGTTTTCTGCAATGTTACGTCTGCAAAAACTTTTTCAGTAGGCCTACGGGTAAGGTTTACTGCAAAGGTGATCCACTTTAGCAGTATAGAGGCCTCATTAAGGATGACTTAACCATTTTGTAGTGATTATAAAGTATTCAAAGACACATAAGAGAGAGTGATGCATCTAAAAGTACTCTTTTTAATGATTGTAGATTTGTTGTTAACTTCAAATATGCTCGGGCCTTTGCTAAGTCAAAATAAATCTATTTAGAAAGTGTAGGGAGATGTTGAATTTTTCAATAATGGGTTATCCTGACTTATATTGAAAATTTTGCACAGGATAACAAGCTACGTTTTCCATTTACTCAGAAGATGTCTCTATATACTGTTCATTCAAAAAACATAACCATTTAGTCATGAAAAAGGGAGAGCACTTTCATAAATGACTAGTAGAGTGAGCACGATGAAATTGTAGATAGACACTTAGTCAGTGTATATATATCCATCATGAGTACAGAAATAATAATAAACTGTCATACTCCAAAGGTGGGAGAACTTTTGGAACTAAAAGCGGAGACATCACTTACAATAACTTCATAAATCCTAATCGATTTGCCAATGTCAACGTGGCTTCTCAGAAAGAATCAGTTGGGATAACAGTCAAGAAAAATGTGGACTTTAGTGAATGGTACAGCCAAGTAGTTCTCAAGACTGCCCTTGCTGACTATGCTCCTGTCAAAGGGTTCATTGTACTTCGGCCGTACGGTTACGCAATTTGGGAATCGATAAGGGATATTCTTGACAAGCGGTTCAAAGAGACTGGTCATCAGAATGGCTTCTTACCTGTGCTAATACCTGAAAGCCTGTTGGCAAAAGAAGAGGATCATTTTGCAGGGTTTACGCCGGAAGTATTCTGGGTTACTAAAGCAGGCAATAAAGAGCTTGATGAAAAGCTAGCTCTCAGGCCTACATCTGAAACCCTTGCATATTCAATATTTGCAAAGTGGATAACAAGTTACCGCAATTTGCCACTCAAGGTCAACTTTTGGAACTCGGCTCTGAGAGCCGAGATCAAGTCGACGAAACCTTTCATTAGGACTTCTGAATTTTTGTGGCAGGAGGGTCACACGGTACATGCCACTGAAGAAGAAGCAGAACAGGAGGTAGTGAGTATAGTTGATATTTATAAGGATTTAATAGAGAACTACCTTGCAGTACCCGTTATAGCAGGATACAAGACTGACCGAGAGAAGTTTGTCGGCGCAAAGTACACAATGACACTTGAAGGCTTGATGCCTGTAGAAGGGAAGGCACTTCAGATGGGGACTTCGCATCATCTCAGTCAGAATTTTTCAAAGCCGTTTGGAATAAAATACCTTGGTAAGGATACCAAGGAACATTTTGCATGGCAGACTTCATGGGGAGTTTCTTGGCGGCTGATAGGTGGGTTGATAATGGTTCATGGTGATGACCGAGGCCTAATTCTGCCCCCACAAGTCGCACCAATACAGGTAGTAATAGTGCCTATACATAAGGACAAGAACGCCAACATGGTAAAGGAAAAGGCAAGGGAAATAGAGTTTGAATTAAAGCACAATGGTATAAGAGCATACATGGATGATCGAGATGAATACACTTCTGGTTGGAAGTTTAACGAATGGGAAATGAAAGGCGTTCCACTGCGCATAAACATAGGACCTAGGGATATTGAACAGGGGCAGATTGAATTTGTCAGGCGTGATACAGAGGAAAAAAGACCTGCTGAGCGAGGGAAGCTTGTACATATCGCAACATCGATTTTGGCACAGATACAGGGGAGTTTGCTTGCAAAGGCAACAGAATTTCTCAAGGAGAATACTTTCGAACCTAGGGATTTCGAGAGCTTTAAGTCGATAATTCAGACTAAGGGGGGGTTTCTTCTCGCAGGCTGGTGTGGCCAAGAACAATGCGAGTTCAAGATAAAGGAAGAGACAGGTGCAGATATCCGGGTGATACCATTTAACCAGAACCACAAGCCGGCCACATGCATTTACTGTGGTCTTGAAAGCAAAAAAGCAGCGATATATGCAAGGGCATACTAATTGGTAACTCTTGAAGATCTCTTTCCGTTTGGAACTGAACTTGGATATGTAGGCATCCTCGTCATAAGCTTCGTGTCTAGTTTAATTCCTTTTATCCCCATACCCTATTTTCCAGTCTTAATAACTGCTTCATTTAATCCCAATTTCAATCCGCATATTATCTCTATTGTCAGTGCACTTGGAATAGTCGGAGCAAAGACGATAATCTTTTTTATCAGCTATTATGGTCGCAAAATTCTGAGTGACAAGACAAAGAAGAGAATGCGTCCATTGCAAAATCTAGTAAGCCGGTATGGCTGGTTTGGAGCATTTGTAGCGGCTCTTACTCCAATACCTGATGATATTGTCTATATCCCACTTGGCCTTGCAAAGTACAACCCTTGGAAATTTGCAACGGCCACATTTGCTGGGAAATTCCTGATGAATGAATCGATTGTCTGGGGCTCGATTTTTCTTGGGAGACCTTTTGTAGAAAATTTATTGGCATCAGATACTACAGACCAGACATCATTAATTATAGCAGCAATAGTGAGCACTATAGTGCTTGCAATCGTTGTGTACTTTTCGCTCAGAATAGATTGGGCAAAGGTAGTAGGTAGGTGGTTTCCTTGGGCACTCAAAGATAGTAACGAAGAAGAGGACGATCTTAATGATAACAATAAAGACAACAATCACAACACAAAAAAAGAGCCCTAGAAAAGACTTTACCTGCTACCCTCGTCTCTTGTCATTAAGTTCAATATACTCTTCGTTTATGCCAGTCATGCAATCAGTAACCACGGCTTTAACTTGCTGAAAGTGTAAAGTTCCCTGTGGTATCTTGTTCTCCTCTTGCATGACAGCCAGCCGTGCTTCAAACACACTTTTGTGGTCATCACATACTACCGCAAGCATATATTCTCCGTCCTGAGATTTTACTGAGATGATAAATGAAGGAGGCAGCCGACATTCTTCTCCTTCAACCTTGGCTGAGCAATGCTCGGGCAAAAGCACACTATCTTCTATAATGCAATGCAATATAACAATATCTGACTCATGAAAAACTATCAAAAGACATCGATTTCGAATACTATCCAAATTTTATGTCATTTGTTTCGATCATTGAAAACTTAGCATAACGACTGTTGAAGAGTGACAATATAGTAGTGCTAAGAGTAGCGTCAATATGGTAATCGTTAGAATATTTGGGAATATTTGGAACGATTAAGATAGAAATTTCTAAATCTATGTGGTTTGGATGACCCCAAAAATATAATTTATGTAACTATTATATATTCCTATTTGATAGGAATATATCGAAGCTATTGCAAGTAGATAAGGAGACATTTCGGCTTTTGGTCAAGCGCAGAGCGATGCTCCGGGTACTCTCTGTCCTCTTTAAGCAAAAGGAAAACACCTTGCCTACTCGTGTACTGCTTCAAAAGTTAGGTGCTAACAACCTTCACCATGTAATATTGCAGGCAGAGAGGGAAGGTTATATTAAACGCAAAAGAGTCAAGCCACAAGGAAAAGGCAACTATCTAGTCTACAACCGCTTGACGCCAAAAGGAAGACGGTTAGCTAGGCTGAACAAGAAATTAGAGTAACATTTACCATAGAATTTGCCTAAAACCAGACCTCCTATTTCCTATCGGCCCAGTTTTAAAAAAGACTGAATAGACTTGAAACGTAGCGGATCAAAATAGATGTAGATATGTGAGAAGAAGGCAAGAGATGCATTCACAATTAGTGCATCTTAATTTATAAAACGGTAGAGAGTTTTTTTGCCTGCCTATGGGTAGTAGAAGAAGAAAAACTCTGGTAAGGCCTGCAAGAAAGTCTCGCAGAGTAGATGGAAGGTGTCCAAAATGCACCACGATTGTCAAGTTTAATGTGTCAGGCCCAGTCGGCGACGAGATCTATGAGTGCACTGGATGTATGTCCAAGTTTCACATAGATGAGTTGTAAAAATCCAAATTTGCGCCAAATTGCCTGGAAAGCGTGTCCAGCCAAAGCAAAAAATCATTATTTACTTATTTTATTGTACGCTTAAAGGATATCTCGCGCTCATGCTCCAACTGTATGGTAGTGTGTGTTATATTGTAGCGCTCGGCCAAGACCGTGTTTATTTCAGACAAAACCTTGCTTGATTCACTAAGCATCTGATCGCGTACCACCACATGGCCACTTAGCGCATCCATTCCTGTTGATATCGTCCAGACATGCAAATCATGCACATCTACTACTCCATCCAGCTGCTTAAGAGTTATCAATATTTCTTGAATATCGAGTTTTGATGGGGCACCTTCTAGCAATATATGAGTGCTATTTCGCACAATAGAGTAGGCACTTCTTGCCACTAGACCTGCTATCATAAAAGCAACAAGTGGATCCACAATCGTGATGCCTGTGTTAAGAGCAATAAATCCAGTAACGATTACCGCGACAGATGAGATTGTGTCATAGACAACGTGAATGAATGCACTGTGAATGTTGATACTCTTGCTGGCGTGGTGCTTTAGCAGGAACATCACTACTAGGTTGCCTGCAAGACCAATAGTTGCTATCAGTAGTAACAGCGGCGCATCTATTATGCGTGGAGACATGACGCGGAGAAACGCTTCATATAATACCCATAATGAAATTACTCCAAGCGCTATACCATTTGCAAGAGCAACCATTACCTCCACTCTGTGATAGCCAAATGTCATTGCACCAGAATGGTTTCTTGCTGCCATTGTTATTCCAAAAAGACTTAGTCCAATCGCCATTACGTCAGTGAACATATGCACTGCGTCGCTTACTAGCGAAATGCTATTACTTAATATACCACCTATAACTTCAACAATCGCTATTGCAGCAATAACTGCAAATGATAACATCAGCATCTTCTTGGGCCGCAGCAGAAAGCTAGTTCCCAATGTGATTGGTCTATACCGCTTTTAGGTATTTACAGATTGTTTCCGTTTAATGGGCAAGCGTCAATTGCGCAGGATTCTTGTATTTTACAACCTGCGAAACTCCCTCTTTTGGATATATACCATAAATAAGGGCAGCTTTGGCCACAGTAGAATCCTTCAGCGTGACCATGATTATCTGGTTATCCTTTGAGCGCTCAAGCAGTACCTTTGACAGTCTGTCGGTGTTATCAGCATCAAGATGTGCGTCAACTTCGTCCATCAAATAAAATGGCGACGGTTTGAGCGACTGAAGGGCCAGCAGAAACACTGTAGCAGCAATCGTTTTTTCGCCACCGGACAGCGTGGTTGACTCACGTGGCACTGCCTTACCAGGGAACCGCACTAATAACATTACACCACTTGAAAAAATATCTTCAGAGTTCTCGATCTCAAGCCACGACGAGCCTCCTGTCATTTTCTCAAATGTCGAGCGTATGTCGCTGTCAACTTTCTGAAACGCCTCCATGAAAACCTTTTCTTTTTCTCTCACTATCTGCTCTATGAAGGAAAGAATGGAATTATGCTCGCTTTCAAGCTGGTTGCGCCTAGTTGACATGCTGCGGTATCCATCCATTACCTGTACGTATGCCTCATCTGCGCGGAGGTTAATCCTTAACTTGACTTCTTCATGCTCATCGGTTAACTCTTTGATCGCAGTTTCAACATCCATCTCATCAAGGAGATCCCTGTAGCCAAGTGAGTGAAGATTGTTCATCTGGCGAGATTCTTCAGCAGTTAAATCTGCAATATCTTTCCGAAGCAGTGCCGACTCGCGTTCTATTAAGTTGTATTCCTTTGACATTTTGCGATCGCTCTCTGAGAGTGTTTTTATTTTGCGCTCATATTCTTGTAGTACGCTATAAGTGCTACCTGAAGAAGCAATTATCTGCTGCTCCTGGTCCCTGAGTCCTTTGAGTTCTGCTTCAAGTGATTGCGACTTCTTGTATATCTCTTGTATCTGGAGTTTGCATTCTTTTAGTTCAAGGGAAAGACGTTCATTCTCTTGGTTCATCTCGGCTAGATGCTGAATATCAAGTTCCAGTTTGGCTTCAAGCCCTCTAAGCATTGATAGTATATGGCCAAGCTCGATATTGGCTACATCTAATGACTTTACTATGTGGGTGCGGGACATGTTCTTTTCAGCAAGTTTATTTTTGCTTGTCGACTCTTCACTTATGATTCGTAGCCTTAACGAAATCCTTTCCCTGGCAGGCGAAAGAAGAGCAAGCCTCTTTGAATACTTGTCAAGCTCTGTAACATGTACGTCGACTTCTGACTGGAGGACTTGATTATCTAATATGAGCTGTGAGACAGACTTTTCTTTTGCTTCTAAAGATTCATTTTCTTTAGTAATGCTTCTTTGGACATCTCTAATAAGAAGCTCAAATTGAACTTTCTCAGATTCGCCATAAGTTATGCGCTTCGAGATATCATGAAGCTCCATATTTTTCTCCTCAATAAGATTGGACAGCTTCATTATCATTGTACGTAAATTTTCCACAGATCCACCAAAAGCTATTGCCTTTGTCATATCAGTTATCCTGCCTCCAAAGTCCACAGACATAGAACCTCCCTCTGGTTCGAAGAGCTCACCATCAATTGACACACTCCTATATCCTTTCCTTGATAACATGAATGCTGTAGAGGAATTTCTTACAAGCAGTATGTCTGAGAAAAGAAATGCTGTCAATTTCTCATAATCCGACTGCACAAAATCCGACAGTCTTCCAATAACATTGGGGTGATCACGAGGCATGTCCCGGTTCTCCTTGAATCGCCCGATAACGTCAAGCGGAATTATCCTAAGACGTGGAAGCTTTTGCTCTTTGGCATAGGCAGCTATCATTATCATAGACTTTATGTCATTAACTACAAAGGCTTTCATCCATTCGGAGCCTGCCGCAAGGATGGGCCTCTCGTAGTACCTGTCCCATCTTAATAAGTCATAAACGAGACCGCAAATACTGAACTTACCTTTTTCTTTCATCAATTCCGCAATGGCAAGATCCTCATTCATGGCGTTTTTGGCTATATTGGCGCGTTCTTCAAACTTATTCACAAGGTTCTCTGCACGCACTAGGAGGTCTGCAGAGCCGGCTACCTCCTTTTCTAGTTTCGACTTTGTCTCTGCAAGTTCAGATGCAACCTTTGCAGCATCATATAGTTTTGCTCCATCCACCTCAAGTGATCTTTCAAGTTGTGCTATGCGACTTTTTAAAGTCAAAATTTCTGCTTGGAGCGCACTGATAGCTGAACTATTTGAGTCCTTCTTGTAATTGATGGTCTTGATTTTTTCTTCGAGTCTGGCTCCCGAAAGTTCGATTTGACCCCTTAATGATGTCATCTGTGCTAGCCTCTTTTCCAACCTCGTTTGAAAAGCGCTATATTTAGCAACGTTGGCGGTTATCTTTTCAATTTCATCATCAATCGTGCCAAGCTTAACCTTGAGATCTTTCATGCCTGCCTCCTTTTGCTCAATTTCTCTCTTTAGTCTGTCAGTCTCAGAACGCGTATTCTCTATTCTTTGAAGTGAAGCTTGCTTGCTGGTCTGGAGGGAAGGAAGTCTTCTTTCAATGTCTGACATACGACGCTCAAACTCGCTCACCATCGCCTTTGTCCGCTCTGAATCATGAACAATCCCTGATATTCTCATTGCAACTTGAGCCTTAGCTCGGTTAGCGGCGTCAACCTGTTGAATGAACCTTGACTTTTCTACGTCTAACTTTTCAATCTCTATTTGCGCCCCTTCGATTAATTTTGAAAGGCGAGATGACTTTTGGTTGTTTGATTCAAGGATCTGGGTGCTTGTAGCGAGCTTGTATCTCATGCTTCGTATGGTATTTGATATTTGCACCGCCTTGAGTCTCTTGAGCTCCCTGCTAAGGGAGTCATATCTCAGCTGTTCATTCCTCTCTGTTTCAAGTTCATCTATGCGCTTTCTGACCTCGCCCATCCTTGCGAATGCAACCTCAAGCCTCCTATCAGCCTCATCTAGTTGCTTAAGAGCCTCTGCTTTCTTTTCATCAAAGTAGGAGAGGCCGACTATATCTTCTATTATCTTTCTGCGCTCTTCGGAATTTAGTTCAGAGATTCTTGTGATCATGCCTTGTTGTACAATGTTTAGTTTGTTTGGAGCTGCTAACACTACTTCAAGGAGCTCCATTATGGTGGTCTTGGTTACCTTCTTGTCATCAAGCCAATACTGACTCTCACCACTCTGACCCTCAATTCCGCGTGTCAAAGTGACAGTATCAGAGTCGATAGGTATACCTCTATCTGAGTTGTCAAATGTGAGGCTAACGCGGATAAGGCGGTGGTTGCTGTTCTGGCCGTCATGGAACAGCGATTGGAACTTGTCTACCCTTAGGCTTTTTGGACTATTCTCGCCTATTGCAAACATGATCGCATCAAGAATGTTGGATTTGCCTGAACCATTTGGACCCGTTATAGCAACTAATCCTCTCTCAAAATTCACTGCAGTGTTTTTGAAACCAAATGACTTGAAGCCATAGACTTCGAGCTTTTTAATGTGCACCAAGGGTAGCTATCTGGTTAGTTTTTCACGTGAGTTAATTATATGTTGTCGAGACTAATTCCTCTCCTTTTAGTAAAAAATTGTTAGCATGGAGTCTTTGAAAATGATTTCTCATTACAATACTTATGGCTACCTATTTTTTTGGATGAGGGGGCCTTTTTTTATTTTTTGCAGAAGCAAGCCTTGCTGTCAAAATTGCTTTTGTAGCCACCGAACAAAAAATCTGATGTTTGAGTCACGATATATCTGAAACATTTTAGGGGATGATATTGTCGAAACCGTCGAGATAAAATACTATCAATAGACCAAAGAGAAAATGGGAACGACCAAGTCTTATCGATCCCTTTTGCCTTCAACAAATTCTAAGAAGTTTGACTTGGCAACAGAATAAGGCAGTTGCACTGGTGGATGCTTAAAGCAGTAAGCTGATATACTGTCAAGTGGTCCAGAAATACCTCTGTCAAGAGCGATCTTGGTTGCCCTCACGGCGTCTATCATTACTCCAGCACTATTGTATGCGTCAACCACTTTTAGTTTTAAGTCAAGTTCAACAGGAATGTTGCCAAAATACCTGCCTTTCATAGATATATAGCATATTTTGTCGTTATCCAAGAATTGCACGAAATCTGATGGTCCAATTCTCATAGGGATTTGATAAGGTGACATTGCAGCTACTGCGCTTGTCTTGCTCACTCTCTTGTCCTCTAGCCTATCCTCATCTAGCATATTGTAAAAGTCCATGTCGCCTCCGATGTTTAGCTGATAGGTCTGATCTACCGCTACACCACGATCTACAAAGAGCTTTACTAGTGTTTTATGAACCACGGTGGCGCCAAGCTGGCTCATGACGTCGTCACCAGCACAGGGTAATTTGCGGTCTTCAAATGCTTGCTGCCATTTTGGGGTTGACGCTATAAAAACAGGAATTGCGTTAATAAAAGCGCAACCTGCGTCAAGGCAGGCTTCAGCATAGTATCTTGTTCCCTGTCTGCTTCCAACAGGTAGATAATTGAGAAGAATTTCGGCTCCTGTATCTTTTAGGACCTTGGCAACGTTTGCTGGAGATTTGTCAGAGACTTGTACTTTTTCTCGGTAGTGATTTCCCAAACCGTCTAAAACTTCTCCTTTTTCAACAATTACATTTAACTTCTCCACGTCAGCTATCTTCACAGTATTGTTTGGTTCTGCAAAAATTGCTTCAGAGAGATCTTTTCCAACCTTTGAATCAACAACATCAAATGCTGCTACAAACTCGATGTCTTTTGGTTCGTAGCCTCCCAACTCAAATGCAGTAAGTCCAATTGAATCACCTGACTTACCATTACCGCCTGTGTTATAATACTTTGTACCCTGTATCAATGCAGAAGCACAGTTTCCAACTCCTGCTATTGCAATCTTGATTTTTTTAGACATACCCTAGAGATTAAAAGGAGGATATTTGTATTTATCCGACACTATGGATCGACTAGGAAGATTACCTTATATGATCAAACTGAATATCAAATTGGTTGCTTTATACACTTTATTTTTATAATAGAATCCACTTAAAGTCAGAAGCAGAATTTTTTGGCGCATCAATTATGGTTCCATCTGTACTTTTCTATTGATAGGTCTTGATTCTTGATGCTCTAACATGGCTCTCTATGATTGTAATACTAATGCCTGTCAATTTACTCTATATCTGCTATATTTATCTTCAAAATCACGGGAGCAAGAGGAAGAAAAACAGTACTCCGCATAAAATGCAAAAGGCTGACGCCATTCCACACTCGAGTAATTCCAAGGTGATCTCAATTCATAAACATTTTGAAATTGTTGACAGCAGCAAGGGTCTTGAGAGTATTAATGGAGCCTTAGGAAAGCTGATCAATGAGAAATATCCATTCATTTCAATATTTGTGGCAATACACAATGAGTCTCTTGTTATCAATAGAATGCTGAATTCCTTTGTTGCTCTCAGTTATCCTGATGATAGATTCGAAATAATAATAGTAGATGATTCTACTGATGACACATATATCAAAAAAATACAGACTAGGCTGCCTGATCTGCAAGACCTTAAAGTAATTCACAGACAAAGCAGGGCAGGATGGAAAGGATGAGCATTAAATATTGTCCTAGACGCAATGGACAAGAGAACATCGCATGTATTGGTGCTTGATGCAGACAATATTTTGCTATCAGATACTGTGGAAAGATTTGTCTCGCTATTCCTAGAGAAACAACTCCTGTACAAGAAGAAAGGAATTTCCATAGTAGCGATACAGGGCTTTCTATATCAAAGAGCAATTTAGAAGCTGAGGATGAAGGGATGAGTAAGGTAGAGTCAGGTAATTGGATATCCCGGGCCATCGATTTTAGACTTTCACAAAGAAACATGTTTGAATTTGCTGTAAAAGATCTCCTAAATCTGCCAGTGCAGATAACCGGAAGAAGTCTCTTCATGATAAGAGCAGACATAATCAAATCTATCAAATTCTCCACCGATCTTTGCGAGGACTGGGTGCTAACACTAGATGTATATTGCTGCTCCTCCAACTTGCCCTTATTATTATCATCAACAACAACAACCGATCTAATGATGACTTCGAACTGTACCGCTCATTCAATTAGCAATCCTCCTTACGGGAAGAAGATCTTTTCTAACCATAATATGAAATCTGTCAAACCGCGGATAATATTTGAGCAAGGAATAGTTTCTTTCTGCGAGGCATCTACTGATCTTGTAGCTTACTTTAGACAAAGAATGAGGGTTAGCGAAGGCCATACCAGAGGCTTAAGAAGAATGTTTAGATGTATAATACAAAGCAAGAGCTCTCACATGTTGAAAAATTAGAGTTATTTTTAAACGGGCTGCAGTATGCAAAGTTCATTTTTGTGTTATGGATCGGAATAATCGACATACACTTAATTCTTATGTTCCTACTTGGGAGTTACTACAACAACTAGCAATTGATGAATCTCTTGAATTTCTTTATCCTTACAGGCAGCAAATCTGGCTTTATCTATAGCACGTATCATGTGGGCAACAAAGATTTGTCGGCCCGTAAGGAGATATAACATTAAAGATGCATTAAGCTTGCTAGCGCGTTATGTTATCACGATCCCTGCTTTTGTAATAGGCTCACTCCGAGGCTTTTTCTGCGACAAGGGAACATTTTGCAAAACACGCAGAAACACACCAAAGAGATTAAAGCTAAACACACCTTCACTTCCCTTCGAGTCTACAAAGAGCTCTCCTTCTTATACAGGCTCATAGTCTGATAGTAATATCAGAACCTTGTTTGTTACTGATCGTGGTATACTAGCTGAATCATGGAGATTTTGAATTTAAGAAAAAATATAATACCAAGTCTGGTCTCAAATTTTAGTGGCCGATATTATCATCACAGGATTTCTTGCAAGCATCATTGTACCCGTTGTGACCTTGCGGGCTTTGGATATTGTAACCTGGGTTATGTCTATTTCCTTCAATTCTAGATCGTTAAGTGTTGTAAGCGCCTGATATAGGGTCTCAATAACTATAGTATCGATAACAATCCTGCCTCCCTTTTTCAGTCTATCTACTGCAAGTTCGATTACCAGCCTTGTGTCGCCCCAAGTGCCGCCCACTATTATAGCATCGACCTCCAATAGTTTTGGCAGGATGTCCTGAGCCTTGCCTAGTATGACTTCTTCAGCCTTAACCCCAAATTTCTGTAGGTTCCTTTTGGTCAGCTCGACTGCTTTTTTGTCAAAATCTATGGCATATACTTTGCCTTTAGTCTGCAGACATAATTCCACAGTAATGCTTCCGCTACCGCAGCCAACATCTATTGCTGAATACCCTTCTTTGAGACGCAGTTTGCTAATCGCTATGGCACGAATATCTTCCTTTGATATTGGCACTTCCTCTGTCCTCTCGAAAAGCTCATCAGGGATGCCAGGGGTGCGGTAGTCCCATACTAACAATTTTGTTGTAACTGATAAACGCTGGCGATATTTAACTTACAATGGATGACTGGTGGAGCGCAGTATAGACTATTATCATGAATGTCAGCAGTAGAAAGATGAAAGGCATAATCCCCTCTGTTGCCACTTTTTTACGCTTATCTTTTGGTACATTCTTGGCTATTCGTCCGCCAATTACAAGTGAGGCAAAATAGAACACTATTCCGACGAGTATGGCAGTGCTTATTGATGTGTATTGGTCAAACTCCCCTGGTGCGACAATGCCGGCAACGATGCCTGCAGCCACACCTATCAGAGCACGCATGTAGTAGAGCCTCTCAAATATGTCCAATATTGCATTTTGTGGTTAAATTAGAGCTAGTAAAAGCCTTGCGGCTATGCAATTGTGAAACTGTATCAAAATTTTATGCTCTTGGTAGAGTATAGCGATAAACATTCTTAGTGCTAAAGAGTCTGCTTGAATTTCTCATATAGTTTCCGTTCTTTAATATTGTGGCATGTAATTACTATTTTTGGCATGGAGCTTTCCAGCATCGAGTTACGATACTTAGTCAATGAGATTAGAAACAGAGTAATTGACTCCTCATCGGGATATTATGTAAGCAGCGTCAATGCTATAACAAAGAACTCTCTCTTTCTCAGACTTCACCACCCACTGCAAGAAGATGTCATGCTCGTTCTATCAACAAGGGGCATTTGGATCACGAGGCTAAAGTTCAAACCTGTAGAAGACAACAGCCTTGAGAATATCGGTCAGAAAGAGCTTGAGCGCGCAAAGCTAGAATCAATAGAGCAGGTGGGAAGTGAGCGCATTATCTCATTAAAATTTAGACATCCTGATGGGAAAATAAGAATCGTCATAGGTGAGTTCTTTGGCGATGGCAACCTCATAATTTGCAACGAGAGTATGCAGATTATTGGAATACTCCATCCAATACGGGTCCGACATAGAACTCTCAGTGTCGGCCTGCGCTACGCAAACCCGCCTGCAAGAGGTGTTGATGTTTTTAATATTACACTTGAACAGATGCTCTCTCTGAGAGAAGGAGCAAGGAACCTTGATGTGTTGAGATGGATAGGCCGCAACATCTCTATGCCAAAGAAATTTGTCGAAGAAGTTATCAATCGCGCAGGCATTAGAGTTGACAAAAACGCTGGCGAATTATCTGACGACGAAGTAACCAAGATCCACAGTACTGTCAAGGAGATTGTAAATGATGTGAGTATGAGCGGAAGCAAACATGAGCCAATTGTAGTAGTGATAAATGACAAGCCTCAAGAAGCATTGCCAATAATAACACAAGAGACAGCAGCAGCAGCTGCTGCAGCGCCTAAGATGACGAATAATAACAAGATCAAAAAAGTTGCATCGTATATGGATGCAGTTGATGAAGTACTTAGCAGCGAAATAATGGACATAGGACGCAACAGCAGGACAGTTGAACTAGATAGACAGATCGCAGCGCTTGAGCATGACCTAGAAGAGCAGAACAAAGCTAAAGAAACTGTACTCCAAAAAGCGGCTGCTATACGTAAGCTTGCTGGCGAATTAATGAGGCTTTCATATCATGGGAGTGAAGACATAGCTGACGTGCTTGCAGCAAACTCTGCATCATTTGTCACTGAAAAGGGAATCATATACATTGAAGTAGCAGGCGAGCAAGTTAAGATGCAGCAAAGCCTTGCCAAAGCAGGCTCAATGCTTTTCGCAAGAGCAAAAGATATGGAGCGAGGCAATGCATCAATAGAAGAGGCACGTACTAAGATTCTTACACAGATTGAAAAATTAAGAAGCGAGACTGCGGCTATACACAAAAGAGTCATTGTAAAAGAGCAGGCATCCAAGGAGTGGTACGAGCGCTACCGATGGTTCATCACTACTGATGGCCTCCTGGTAATTGGCGGCCGTGATGCCTCATCCAACTCTGCATTAATACGTAAACATTTGACAGAACACGACATTGTGTTTCATGCTGAAGTTCATGGCTCACCCTTTTTCATTATAAAGAATGCTGCTGCTTTTGCAACAACTAAGGAGGAATCAATTGATTCCTCCTTACATCAGGTTGCACAGGCTACTATCTCATTTAGCCGGGCATGGAAGGATGGGCTCTCTAGTGCTGACGCATACTGGGTTCTGCCACAACAGGTGAAAAGGGGAGCGCCAACAGGTCAGTTCTTGCCAAAGGGCTCGTTTGTCATAGAGGGCAAACGCAATTACCTCAAAGGGGTAGAATTAAGGCTTGCAATAGGTATCATGTATTTGAACAACAGAGAAACGCTTGTATGTGGACCAGAAGAAGCGATAAAAAAATACTCGGCGTTTTATGGCGTGCTCATGCAGGGTGGTATGGATCCGATGAATGCTGCAAAGAAGGTCAAGTCAGAATTTGTAAAAATATCCAACGAGAATACTAAAATCGCTGAATCCGTCAAACACATGAGCCTTGACGAATTTGTAAGAGCATTGCCAACAGGTCAGTCCAGGTTATCTTTCACTGCAAGGGGTCAACAGCAGGTACTGCAAGAGTCTGTACCAACACCCGCCGTTGCTATAGAATCGGCTGATAAACAATAGGTTTATGAGAATATGAACGAGAAGCAATCTGCTGCAGGCTAAGAAGATCCCGCGTATGATGAGGCGTAGAAGATGTCAAATATGCAAAATTTTCTATGAATCTGCGCAGTAGCTAGCATATAAGAGAAGAGCGAAGAGAGAAGGGGGTGTCCTGTAATAAAATATGATAAAAATTATACCCCTATTTATATAACTCCCAGTTTTTTCAAATGAGATTCAGATAAGTAATTAAAGGCAGAAATTCGAATATTTTTTGTGGTAAGAAAGCCGGTCAGAGAACATACTGATGCACATATGACTACAAGAGTGCTAGTCCGGGATATAATGAATAGCCCGGTTGTTTCTGCATCTCCCGACGACACGATCTATGAAATTGCAAAGAAGATGAAGGATGGAAATATTGGAAGCATAATCATTATAGTGAATGAGAAACCCGTTGGCATCGTTACAGATTGGGACATTGTTTCTAAGGCCATAGTCAATGATACCAAGCCAAGCCAAATAAAGGCAAAGGAAGTAATGAAAGAGCTCTATACGATAGAAAGTGAGGAGAGCATTACGGAAGCTGCTCGCCTACTCCGGAAACATAACATCAAGCGTCTTGGCGTTGTCTATAAGAACAGACTTGTTGGTATTATTTCTTCTTCTGATGTCATCGCTGTAACTCCTGATCTTGTAGAAATAGTATCTGAAAAAGCTACCATCATCAGAGGTGAGCTTGGCATAGCTCGCTCTGCTAGCAATATATCCGGCTTTTGTGATCAATGTGGGGAGTGGTCAGACCTATTACAGTATGTTGAGGATACATTTATCTGCGAAGTGTGTAGGGGCGAATCGTCTGGTTCTGAGGGAGCGTAGTAGTATATCTTTCCTTGCCGATGCGATGCTGGGAAACATCGCCCGCAAGCTCCGCATTTTTGGCTTTGATACAATATATCTTGCACACGCTCGTGACGACGAAATCTTAAAGACAGGAATTGAGCAGGACAGAGTGATCTTGACTGCAGACAGGGAGTTGTTCAAGCGAGTAGTCAAGGTTGGCGCGCGGGGTGTGCTGGTAAGTGGTGGCGCAAGCGAGCTTGAGGACTTGATACACATACTGACTAAGAATGGAATAACATCCGTCGGTACTAGTGGCATTTGCTCTCGCTGCTCCATATGTAACGGGCCACTGGAGGAAAGGACATCAGATCAGGTCAAAAATGATCATGGTAGTAATGATCATGTTGTTATTGATGTACCTGACAAGGTTATATCATACCATAAACAATTTTTCGAATGTACAGAATGCGGCAAGATATACTGGGAAGGAGGTCATCTCAAGGGCATCAGATCTCTTGCCCAAACCCTAGACGCCAAGCTTGTTAGCGGAACTTGCAACACAACTATCGCGTCATGCTAGATATATGTAGTTCTGCGTCAAAAGGTTAAAATTCCTTGAAAAGGCGGAACAGTTCAGATGAGCTCAAGTTCTGCTTTAGAACGTATGATTGACAAGGTTTTAGTTCAAAAGGAAGCTGAATTGATTTCTCAGATAGATTCTGCTTACCAGGAGTCGCTTGACAACCTTGAATCTTCTCGGAGCAAGCTGGAAGCTGAACGCACAAGGATAGTCGAGGCTGCGAGAAAGCAAGCTGAAAACCTTAAGCGTCAGATTATCGGATCAGCAAGACTTGCATCACGCAACCAAGAGCTTTTGACAATAGAGAATGCCGTAAACAAAACCTTTGAAGAGGCCAAGAAAAAGCTACAGGCCTCAAGTGGTACGGATAGTTACAAGAATCTGTTAAAGCAGATGGTTGAAGAAAGCGTTTCGGCTATCGGAGGGTCTAATAACACCGTTATCATAGAGAGCAACAAAAACGATGCTGAAATTGTAAGGAAAGTAGCGTCCGAATTGCGAGACACCGGTAGGATGCAGCAGCAAGCGGAAGTGTCTGATCAGCACACTGATGTGCTCGGAGGTATAAGAATAAAATCCTCTGATGGTACTATGACATACGATAATACACTTGATTCCCGTATCGAACGACTCAAACCTTTAATAAGGAAAAACATTGCCCAGATGTTAAGAGGAGTGGAATAAAAAGATTGGTAGCAAAAGGTAGGATTGTTTGGGTCAGTGGACCAGCAGTTAGGGCAGATGGCATGTCAACAGCAAAAATGTATGAAACTGTTGAGGTTGGTGAATCAAAGCTCATCGGCGAAGTAATCAGATTAACTGGCGACATTGCGTTTATTCAAGTATACGAGTCAACATCGGGCTTAAAGCCTGGCGAGCCTGTTACAGGCACTGGCCAGCCGCTTTCGGTGCTCCTCGGGCCCGGAGTCATTGGCAGGATCTACGATGGTATCCAACGGCCATTGGACGAGATTGCAGCCAAATCAGGGGCCTATATTGGCAGAGGTGTAATAACAAGCCCTGTAGATATGAAGAAGAAGTATACATTCAAACCCAGCGTGAAAAAAGACGACCAGGTAGGTCCAGGATCGATATTGGGAACGGTAGAGGAAACACCTCTTTTGACTCATAGCATCTTAGTTCCACCAAATCATCCAGGTGGTAAGATAACTGATATTGCAGGCGAGGGCGACTATGACCTAGAACACATAATTGCAACCACTGAAAAAAGTGGTAGCGAAAAAGTTCAGCTGAAAATGTATCATAAGTGGCCGGTAAGAAAACCGAGGCCATATTCCGAACGGTATGACCCCACGGTCCCACTTGTAACAGGTCAACGAGTCATTGACACTTACTTTCCAATTGCCAAAGGTGGGACGGGCGCAATTCCCGGGGGTTTTGGCACAGGCAAGACCGTAACATTGCACCAAATCGCCAAATGGGCAGATTCTAAGGTGGTCGTATACATAGGCTGTGGTGAACGCGGTAATGAAATGACAGAAGTGCTTGTCGAGTTTCCTCACCTTATCGACCCTCGATCTAACAGGCCGCTAATGGAAAGGACTGTGCTTGTAGCTAACACAAGTAATATGCCAGTTGCTGCAAGGGAAGCCTCGATCTATACAGGCGTGACAATGGCAGAGTATTATCGTGACATGGGTTATGACGTGGTGCTTGTAGCTGACTCAACGAGTAGATGGGCAGAGGCACTCCGTGAGATGTCTGGACGTCTTGAAGAAATGCCTGCAGAGGAGGGTTACCCGTCATATCTGGCTTCAAGGCTTGCAGAATTTTATGAAAGAGCGGGCAGGGTAAGGGCGCTTGGCTCACCTGAAAGGGCTGGGTCTGTCACTATAGTAGGTGCAGTTTCACCATCAGGAGCAGATTTTACCGAGCCAGTGACAACACATACCATTCGTTTCATCAAGACCTTCTGGGCGCTTGATACAAGGCTTGCGTATTCAAGGCACTATCCGTCGATTAATTGGATGCAATCGTATTCAGGGTATCTTGAAGATGTAAGCAAATGGTGGAAAGAGAACGTGACGGGCGAATGGTACGATCTCAGAGCAGAGTCCTACCATGTGCTTCAGAGAGAAGACACACTCAAAGAAATTGTCAGGTTGCTCGGCCCCGAGGCACTCCCCGACGAAGAAAAGCTGGTGCTTGAGGTTGCGCGTATGGTCAAGATCGGCATTTTACAGCAGAACTCTTTTGACAAGGTAGACACGTACTGCAGCCCTCAAAAGCAAGTCAAGATGGTAAGCTTGATGGTCAAGTTTTACAAGGAGGCTCAGAAGGCACTGAAGGCAGGCATCCCACTTGCAGATATCAGGGCAATGTCGATAATCCCAGCATTGCTCAAATCAAAATTTGAGATACCTGAAGATCAGCTTAACAAATTTGACGATCTAGACAGACAGATAAACGAACAGTTTCACAAGGCCACAGCCACAGGAGGAGAGGGTGCAACAGCAATGACTGAGAAGAAAGAGGCGGAGGTAGTTGCCTAAGATGACATCTACATCTTATGGAATAGAATACACAAAGGTAGCCGAACTCAAGGGACCACTGATGATAATTGATGGTGTCGACAAGGTATCATTCGATGAGTTGGTCGAAATCGAGACAGTAGATGGCGAACACCGGCTTGGCAGGGTACTAGAAGTGGGATTTGGTAAGGCTATAGTTCAGGTATTTGAGGGAACTACGGGTCTTACAATTACAGGCACAAAAGCGAAATTTATTGGCAAAACCATGGAAATGCCTGTTTCACAGGAGCTTCTGGGAAGAGTATTTGACGGTCTTGGAAAGCCAAACGATGGTCTCCCTGATCCAATTGCAGACAGGTTCCTCGATGTCAATGGTGAACCTATGAATCCAGAAAGAAGAGAGTATCCTACCTCATTTATCCAGACAGGTGTATCAGTCATTGACGGTATGCTTACGCTTGTAAGAGGCCAAAAGCTTCCAATATTTTCGGGCTCTGGTATGGCACACAATATTCTAGCAGCTCAAATTGCACGTCAGGCTTCAGTCGTTGGCACAAAAGAAGACTTTGCAGTTGTTTTTGCAGCTATTGGCGTACAGTACTCTGAAGCCCAGTATTTCAAGCGTAGTCTTGAAGAGTCAGGTGCACTGAGGCGGTCTGTTCTATTCCTCAACTTAGCAGATGACCCTGCAATTGAAAGAATCATCACTCCAAGGGTGGCGTTGACCGTGGCAGAATACCTTGCATTTGACCTAGGCATGCATGTATTGGCAATACTAACGGATATGACCAACTATGCAGAAGCGCTTCGAGAAATCAGCGCAGCTAGGGAGGAAGTTCCAGGGAGAAAGGGTTATCCTGGTTACCTCTATACAGACCTTGCAAACAACTACGAGCGTGCAGGAAGAATCAAGGGCAAGAATGGAAGTGTAACGCAAGTACCTATCCTTTCTATGCCAGCTGACGACATTACACATCCAATCCCTGACTTGACTGGATATATCACTGAGGGACAAATTGTGCTTGGGCGCGATCTGTTCAGAAAGGGCATCTACCCTCCAGTAAACGTGCTGATGTCGCTCTCAAGGCTCATGAAGGATGGAGTGGGCGAAGGAAAAACCAGGTCTGATCATATGGAGGTTGGCAACCAGCTCTATGACGCTTATTCAAGGGCACAAGAGGTCAGGGCACTTTCAGAGATTGTGGGCAGGGCAGGTCTTACTGGCGTAGACTTGAAGTATCTCGATGCTGGCGATAAGTTTGAGCAACATTTCCTAAAGCAAGCACCTGATGAGAACAGGACACTTGAAGAAACACTTGCAAGAGCATGGGATGTACTCTCAGATCTACCAGAAGGCGAGTTGACCAAGATTAAAGAAAAGCATGTCAGGCAATACTACAAAGGGTGAGGAGTAGAGAGAAGAAACATGTCCTTTGGAAGTAGAGTTACCGCGACAAAGATTGAGCTTATCAAGATAAGACGCTCAATGCAGGTAGCCAAAATGGTGCACAAGATTCTAGATGACAAGCGAGAAGTCCTGTTAAAAAAGATAGATGAAATGATAGAAGAAGCAAACAAGGCAAGAGAAGACATATGGACACCCCTAGGGGAGATCTACTCCTCAGTCTACCAGGCTTACATAACGCTTGGTACCACTGATCTTGAATCGATATCTGATTCGACACCAAGTGTGATGGAAGTTGACGTGAACGTAAGACGTATAGTTGATGTAAAGATCCCTACACTCCAGGTCAAGACAAGAGAGGGAGGACAGTTACTTTCCTATGGCTTTCTGGAGACAAACGCGTCAGTCGACAAGGCGGCCAAGCTCATCAAGAATATGCTGCCAGGAATCTGCAAGGCAGCAGAATATGAAAATGCTATATTCAGCCTTGCAAAGGAGTTAGAGCGCACACAAAAGCTGATCAACGCACTTGAATATGTTATCATACCACAGTATCAAAATGCTGTATACTTCATCAAGGCAACCCTAGAGGAGCGCGAGCGTGAAGAATTTGTGAGGCTTAAGAAAGTTAAAGTCGTGCTCGATAGGAAGAAGACTAATGCTGAAACGGGGGTTAGCAATAGTACTAAGACAGAGGTTAGCGCACAGACATGACTACTACTAATAATACTACTACTGCAGACACAATTTCTAATTATTATGGGAGGGCCAAGGTCCAACTCAAGGCTGATCGAGATTCCATCGTACAAAAGATCAAGGACGACATCGGTGCAGCTAAGCGTAAGGCAAATTCAAAGGCATAATTTTTTCTTTATTTTTTGCTCTGTCTCTACTTTCTCGTGTGCAGTTACTGTTAAATATGGCTTCAAATGTTCGAGCTCTGATAGATATGCAACTAAAGAAGGGAATAGCCCTTTTACCAATTATCGCAGCACTTGCATTTGCAGCCTTCATGATGACGGATCCAGCCTTCGCACAAGAAGAGGGAGGCGGCGGCGCTGCAGCTGAGTCAAACGCGTTTAAGTTTATTGCAGCAGGGATTGCCTTTGGGCTGGCTGCACTTGGCGCAGGATTTGGTCTTGGCTTCGTAGGCGCAGCAGGTTTGGCAGCAATCAGTGAAAACCCCAAGATGCAGTCAAGCGTCTTCATTATCGTAGGTATGGTTGAGTCAATTGCCATCTATGGTATAGTCATGATGTTCATCATCTTGGGCCAGTAATAAAGAGGCACTTGCGCTTTATGGTCCGTAACGACGACACCCCTTTTTTTGTTTTTCAATTTTTTGTGATTAGCGACGACGCGTCGTCGTTTCACAGAGGAAACGATTTTAAAGAGATTGAAATCACATAAACCACTATTATGGGACTAGCCAAGCTGATGAAGGCTACGATTATCCTACCACGGATAGAGACACAGGACGCCATAAGTAGGCTGGCTGACCTTGAATGGTTCCACCCACTCCAAAATCCTTCTGAACATATCAATCCATATTATGATGACCTTCTGACCAAAGCTCAGAGGTTGTACCAAGATATTGACGAAGTAGTCAAAATGCTCGGCATACCGCAGGAGACGGGTGTGATGGCAACAATGTTCAAGGGAGCCCCAAAAGGCAAATACGATTATTCAGCAGATGATATACAGGACTTTATCGCCGACCTGGAGGATCGAAGCAAACAAATACTTGAAGGCCCAAAGAAGTTGCTTGAAGAGCGCAGCAAAATAGAGAGGCAGCTTGAAGAATACAGGAATATTGAGGCTGTAGTTGGAATGGCTTCGACATTGAATCTTAACCTCGATGCATTTCGCAAGTTGCGTGACTTTTTTGCAGGTTTGTTTGTTATTGATTCAAAAGATGAGTCCGAGATCCGGAAGAGCCTTGAAGACTTGGCCATTTATTCTACCAAGCTAAACGAGAATAAGACGTCTCTTACAGTTATTGGCTCTTCAGAAGATTCTGAGCGTGTGCTCAAGGTCCTTAGGAGCTTTGGCGTTAACCCCATTCAGATTCCGACAAATATGCCTCAGAACCCAAGTGAAGCGTATTCTCTTGCAAAGGCTAAGGTGAAGGATCTAGAAACTAAAAGTGAGCAGATGGATAAGGAGCTTAAAAAGATCAAACAGTCTATGCTAACAAAACTGCTGTCATTGCAGGAAGCTACAAGAGTTGCAAAGGATGCCTTGGAAATAACAAGGAAGCCTGGAGGTACCAAGAACTTTGCTGTTATTGAAGGTTATATTCCACATGAGATGGAGCCTAAATTCAAAAAGCTTACGTCTAACTACGTTTCTATAATTGAAGATGTCAACCATATAGTAGACAAGAATAATAATAATAGTCACCATGGCGAGAGAGACAAACAAGAGCCGATACCGACGCTTATCACCAACAAGAAATATATTCAGAATTTCCGAGTTATCACAGAAACCCAGGGACTTCCAAGATATGGGGAGATTGACCCAACTCCAATCATAGCTTTTGTGTGGCCTACGTTCTATGGCTTGATGTTTGCGGATCTCGGTCACGGTCTTTTGCTGTTTGGGCTTGGCATGCTCTTTCGATATAGGGGAAACGGTAGACTTAGGGTGTGGGGAACTCTCATTGCAGCAAGTGGTCTTGCAGCAGCTATTGGCGGCTTGGCCACAGGCGAGATGTTTGGATTCCATTTCGAAGAGATAGCGGTTCTAGCCCCACTAAAAGAGATACCTGTATTGGGCAACATTATTGGCTTGTTGAGTGTGTCTGAGCTAACATTTGAGCAAGTACTCAAGATACTGGAGGTGTCAGTGGCTATTGGCGTCGTTCACTTGCTCATGGCATTCTTCCTCCGGCTTAAAATAGACCTAAAGGAGGGGAGCAAGCTGGTGGTCTACGCTCACGACATTCCTACAATAATAATGTATTTAGCTGTTGTATCATTAATACTCGCTGCAATTGGTGCCCAGTATGACATTATTGGTATGTTCTTATCTTGGGATCACAATGAGCCAGTGCCTTGGCTGACCGTCCTCTTTGGTGATTGGGTTACAGTCAACTTGGTAGCAAAGGCAATGCCTCCTGTAATTATTGCTTGTATTGCTGTAATGATAATCGGCGGGATGAAGGAGCAAAAACATGCAATTGCACATGGACGAGAACCCGAGGGTGGAGGAATTGTAGGCTTAGTTGTTGAGACAGTAATGGTCAGAACAATAGAGATGCTTGCTAACACTATTAGCTATTCGAGGCTTGGTATAATGCTTCTAGTACACACAGCGCTCTTGGTTACCGTCATTGATGCATACGAATCTGGCGCTGGGCTCGCAATATTGATTGGCGGCAACATTGGAATCATGATGATAGAGGGTCTAATAGTGTATATCCAGACCATCAGATTACACCTCTATGAATGGTTCCCAAAGTGGTACAAATCAGACGGTGTTCAATTCAAGAGACTGGTACCTCAGATGCTATATACCAACTTAGTATGGACCCATGATGATAATAAGAATAATAAAAAGAAGGCAATGAAAACAACAGCAGCACCACCACCAACAACAGCAACAACAGCAGCAACAACAACATAAGCTGAGCTACAGAGAGCACTTACGCATAGAGCAAGAGGAGAATATAGGAGTAGAAGTTGAGACAGACAGTAGTAATTGATCTTACTATTAAAAACATATAGACCCAGAGGCTGAGGTCAGGATTCACATTAAGAGTCGGTAGGATGTGTGTGTCTCTCTCTCTCTCTCGCGCTGCTACTCGTGGATTTTTCCTTTCTTATTGTTAGACCAGTATAGAACTCTCTAGTAATTTATCAGTAGGTCTATGAATAAGTATCATTGGATCTTCTTCTAAAGATTGAATTTCTAAGATAGCTATGTATAGAAAATATGATACGAGTATGTTGTAGTAGGCGTTATAACGCAATCGATCATCGGTCTTTCCATAGCAATCATTGCGCTTCCAGCGTTTAGATTACTGCTCTGTACTACGCATAACCCCGCCAGTATTCATTATTCTAGTCTTTAGACCTTCGTTTATATTTAGGAATTTTGTGCCGAAACTTTAAAAAACAATACCTTACCGTACGAATTATGAAAAAATTAATGTCTGTTAATGCAGCTACAATTGTAGCAGCGTTAACTGCATCATTATTCGGTTTGGTTGTTTTGTCTTTGGTTCCTCCTTCAATGGCACAGGAACAACAAGCAGAGCAGCAAATGACAACAGACACAACTCCTACTCCTTCTAATGCAACAACACCAATTTCTTTACAAGAACTTACAAATAATCAGACCATAACACAGACAACTGAGGGTGGCATCTCTATCACACAGCAATGGTCTCCTAGGTTATTTATTGAGCCTCAGACAGCCGGAATATCAAGTGCAAGTTGCGGCGAGGGTCAAGTTGTGATAGGTGGTGGCTATCAAGCTTCTAATCCGGGAGTTCAAATATTATTCGAGGGGCCATCGCTAAGTGTCAACGCATATGCTGTCCAAGCATATAATGGAGATACCTCGTCCTCATTTGTACAAGTCTACGCAATTTGCCTTGGTGAAGCAGGACTGACACCAGGTCAAGGTCAAGCAGCACAAGAGGGTTCGCGGCAGTAGTAGACCCTCTCTACTGTTTGTTCTGCTTGAGGTAGCAAACAGGGCGTCTGTGAAGGTTCAGGAAATATCTTACCTAAACTGCACTGGAATGGAAGGAAGGCTAAGAAGAGGAAAAATAAACAGAAAAAAGAGGGAGGAGGTATTTTACTTCTGGCTGGTTAGCAAAAATATTGGGGCATCGTGATGCAGCGGTAGCTATAAATCCAGAGCTTAAGAGCAAGATCGTCTTTCAAACGAAATGAGCTATTATTACTCATATATGTATTAAGAGAACAAGTTTTTTAGCGTTATCCACTGCTTTTCCAGTGGTGCTTCATAGCTATGGCAAGGTTGCCGACGGATCATACTCATAGCCAAGGAGATGGAATGCATCATTGCCGTGGTGGCAAGTTCAAGAATACCCTCTCTCATTTATTAGGGCGTTAAACTTTGTATATCGTTTTTGTTCGATTCCAGCTTTTTACGATATATAATCTATCTTACGTGTATAGACGTTACAAGAGATAAAGAAACACCGCATTGACTATGTTAAACTTTGACATTGTGCGATTACTACCATTTCTTCCCTCGTCCTCTATTTTGAAGTCCACTTATTTTTTAGAACGTTCTTAAAATGAGAGTAAATTAATGATAAATTAATGATATATACATATACGCCATTATTATTCTGTGCGTATCAAAGACGCCATTATCTTATCTGTAGATATTTTTTGCTCCACGCCTGCTGCAATAGCTGCAAGATTTTTGATCTCATAAGATATCAGTTTAATTGATGCAAGCATGTTAGCGACAGTGAACACAGTTCGGTATGAGTTCATCGTACGCCTAAGAGATTCTTTCTGAAAAGCTGATTCAAGCTGCATTATAGCGTCAATGTCATTTGCAGCAGTACGTGGGATCAACTCTTTATAGATAGTACCTGCAAGTTCACCTATCGCTTCCTGAATTTTTTCAGTATTTATCATCCTTTGGAGAACATCTTTAGGCACCTTGCTTGTAGTGGTAACTATCAACTCATTGATCTCGTTTGGGCTTAGGCCCCAGTATTTGCCTCTTAGAACTGAAAGGATGTTGTATGAATCGATATCAACTCCAATCAGTTTTTGCTCATCCTGTAGTTTGGATTCAAACGCAACGGCTTTGTCAAGTGATTTGTAGAAAGCGTGATCAAGATAAGTATCAAACACCCTGATGTCGCCCTTCTCCTTGTATGCCTGCGCAGCCTTTCGCGCATCTTCTCCAAATTCGCTTCCCGCAAGTGAGTTGACAGCTTCCTCAAAATCCTTCGCTACTAGTGCTTTGACTGCCAGATCTCTGCGGCCAACAAGCTCTTCAGCTCTCATGTTGACTTTTGGCAGTAATTCTTCATAGGTCTTGTTCATTGCCTTACCTTTGAGGATTATTTTCAGATTTAGGATGATATATTTCACGAAGTAAGCATTAAGAATTGCAGAGCCGTTTGCAATGCTGACTATCTTGGCATGCTGATTGACGAGGTGTTCGCGCAGTGCGCCTTCAACCGTCTCTGCTGTGTAGGGCTTCGTAAGTTTGGCAAGAGCGTCGAGATAAACTGTATTCTTCATTCTGGTCACTAGCTCTTCAATGTCTCTGGATTCTGCCAGTGTCTGAAGCTCGGTTCTTGAAAGCATCCTACCCCGAACGCTATGGGCAAGAACAGTGCCAAAGATTTTGTTTGGCATGCTAACCTTATTTGAGTTCAAAGCAATATTCAATCCATTTAGTACTTATAAAATGATTACTTTTGAAAAATTCAAAAAGAGTTGAGAATAATTCCTTACCTGCTAGTCTTCAAAGAGTAAGGATATTGCATTTGAGATCCTTGTTGAGAAAGCTAGGAGAGTATAGTGAAGACCAAATCCAATTCCTGCACTGATACCAATATTCATTTCCAGATAATAGAGACCACTGAATAGTCCAAGTGACGGAATAGTAAGTATCAATGCTAACGCAGTACTAACCCACGTACCTTTAAAGACAATATCAGGTGGAAGTTTGTCGATCCTCTGGCTTTCAAATCTGAGTGGGTATGTACTCATCAATACTTCAATGTCGGGATGATGCCATATTAATTATGACATATAAAAACCCGCAACCAATATTATCATAAATTCAAAAAATTGTGTCATTGTATCCAGGTATAATTATAAAAAAGATTGCAATAATTAGAACTATTCTTATAGTTTTTATATTTACATTTTGTCATTGCTGATCGTTAGGTATCCTTCAGCTGTACTGAAATTATAATAAATAGATGGAAAAAATATGTTTTTTGGATATAACAGGTCAATTATTATCTTATTTCTAAAAACAATAAAACTTAATTAAGAAGCCTGTTATCTCTATATGGCGATGCAGCAATTAACCTCCTCAAAAGAAGTAAAGCTAGACGAGAGGCTTGAAATGCTGATTGATCAATTTGAACGGGAAGTTGCACCCTACGATAGGTGGTCTAGGATAGCAGCAATTAGCAGCTCTGCAGGGGTTGTCACATCCATAGTCCTTTCCATGTTGCTACTACCATCTGCTTTCACGGTCTATGCAGCGATTGGCGGCATTTTAGCAAGCATTGTTCTGACAAAGTTGCCAATCCTATATGTGGATCATAAGAAACACCAAATTTCCATACACAAGTATAAACCTGTAACCGGGGTTTGCATGTGTGATCTTTATCAGTACAGAACTCATCTGCGTAAAATGGAAACGGCAACGACTTCAGCTGAGCGGATCAGGCACAACAAGCTGGCAAACTACTACAAACACCAAATGGGATTTTAAAAATTTCCACCTTCAATTTCAAAGGCAAGGTTGATTCATTTATTTATTTATTTATTTATTTATTTATTTATTTATTTATTTATTTATCACCTATTCAAACAAAAGAAGACTGTTGGAACACCACCACTATGGAATAGTTCTGGATTAAGGCAAAAACAGTGAGAAAACCTACGCGAAGGAATTTTAACAGTGCTAGGTTTTCCTTTTCCAACTTCATGAAAAAAGTCTATTATTTTATTCTTTGGTGAATACAAAGAATGTTTCCTTCGCTATCTTTGAACCACGCAGCCTTCATTGAGCCCTGTGTTGCTATGCCATTTTGAGTTTTGATTTCAGGCATATCATACTCCTCAAAATTAACTCCTTTTCCTCTCAACACATTGACCTCATCTTCGATGTTAGACACTTCAAATGTAGCCACAGTATGGTCTGCTTTTGATGGGCCGCGTTGGTAGAGTTCTATAAGAGTGCTGTTGCCACATTCAAAAACAGCTACCCCCGGCGTAGTCTCATTATTATTATCCGGGACAGATTTGAGACCCAATGTTATTTCATAGAACCTTTTTGCGCGATTCAAATCAGCTACGGGAATGGTTGGCCGAATTGGCGAATTTGTTAACATATCACAGATATGGTTCTATGGTTTAGTATTTGTAAAATTTGTTAATTTTTTCGGATTAACATACTATAAAAGAGATCCCTTGTGCCTGCAAAAAAGTATTATATTGTGTTCTATTGGAAGTTATCTCGGATGAGGTCTTGGAGTAGAGATAATGATACAGTGTGATAGTAGTAGTAGTAGCATCAAACCTGGGAATAAAAAGGATTCAAGAGCATCTGAGCTATGAAAAACTTGTCAAAGATTATTATTATTATTATTTAAATTGCTATTGTTATTCTTCTTACGAAATATAACGTGGCCTTCACCACTTCCCTCATAAAGTTGCTCAAATGTCATTTCATAGTTATGATGTTTGAGCAACTCAATGACATTATTATAATGGCTTGGATCATTAATATTGTGTATTTCAACAAGGAGGGACATATTTTTACCTGATAACGTTTCAATTGATCCTTTCAATACCTCAAACTCTGCACCCTCTACATCTATTTTTATCCAATCGACTTGATTTACTCCGTTTTGCTTAAGAATATTGTCCAATGTATCTGCATTTACCTCTGCGTAATTCTCATTCTTGGTGTTAGCCCGAGTCAACATTACACTATTATATTTAAATGAAGCAGATTGTTCATACAATTTTATTTTAGTTTTTGCAGAAAAGACTGCATAGTTTAATGGCAAGACATTTGTCAGGTTGTTAAGAGCGATATTTCTTTTTAGTATTTCAAAATTATCCGGATCAGCTTCAATAGCCACTACTTTTCCCGTGTTACCCACCTGTTTTGAGCTTATTATAGTATATAGGCCTATATGCGCTCCAATGTCAATAACTACGTCTCCTCCTTTTGGCGTGAATTTTGTCAAGATGTAGGTTTCATGCCCAGGCATAAAATCGCCTTTTCCAATTCTGCAATAATATTGATAGTGATGTCTTGGCACATGTATCTTTAGCAGATGATGATGATCATCATCGTTGCTATTTCTATAAAGTAAGCGATGTAGACGAACTACTAAAAAATATGATGGACTGGTATTTTTTAACCAAAACGTTCTCAGAAAACGCATTTTATTTCTTCTCTGCTTGCCTAGCAGTAATTTAAAAAAGACTCTCAAAGCTGCATAAGAGAACTTTAAGATTGCCATAGTAACTCCATCGAGAACTGGAATTGGGCCTTCTAATGAATCAGATACCAACCAAGCTAGGACGTGTTTTAAACGCAATTCTTCTTTTTTCAAGTGATATTAATTGTATATAAGTCTATAATGAATTAAAGAATAATACATCTGATAATAAGAGATTTTGCATCATTTCATTTTTTTTCTCTCTACATTACATGCCGTTATCGATATAGTCGTCATAGTTATGTACCTGAGTGGCAGGGCTTAAGCGTAGTCATCATTCCTTAATTAACTCCTTGTGAAGGTACAGTAGGAATTGCGTACATGAGATCTAACTAACTCTATAACATCTCTACAATTTGCAGCTAAAATAACTACTATTATAATACTGTTATAACATCATCAATTCTAAAGGATCTAATCACTGCTTTTCCAGTTCTTAATGCTTTGAAGCATGTGTAGATTATATGTTTTAAAAATGCAAGCATCCTAGTATAATGAATTATCATTATTAGAGTCTCTTGATAATATTTTCCTACAATGTGAAACATCTGAATTTTTTCATGATGACCAAACTGGATTATTCCCCCACGATAACCTTTAAATGAATAACAACTTTGAGGAAGATCTTAATGGTCTCTGATACAGGCACCCATGGTCCTATAAAACCTATCTTAATCATTGGAGCACCTGGATCTGGCACGACCTTACTTTTCCAAACCCTCTGTTCTCATCGAGATCTTGCCTATGTCACTCACAATATGCTCCGTGCAGGGATACTCAGACATGGCAGATTAGTAGGTGATCGAAGAAAAGCTTTGTTGATATTACAAAATCTTATTCATCGTGACCCTGCCTCTAATCTTCCACTAGGAGATGCCCTCTGGGTAAAGTATTTTAGAGATTATAACTACTTGGCAGAGAATGACTATTCTGAAGAAATGGCTGCCTATTTTAGAAAAAAAGTACTGCAAGTGCAGAACCTTTGGGGTCGTCCACGATTTGTGGACAAGACCCTAGTAAACTGTTTTAGGGTTAGGTTGCTCAATTTAATATTTCCTGATGCTAAATTCATAAACATAATACGGGATGGTAGAGCAGTAGCATTTTCAATACTAAGAAAAATAGAAATCGCCGGCGACCGCTTTGCTCTATTCGATGTTGGCTTTAAAGATATTCTTCGTGACAAGTATCAGCTAAACCGTTCTGAACTTTATAATTATGGCCTAGCTTGGGCAGAATTTGTCACAAAGGCCAGAGAAGCAACAGCAATTGCAAAAAGTAGGTACTATGAGGTGCGTTATGAAAAGCTCGTTAGAGAGCCGTATAATGAGCTAAGAAATATTATAGATTTTTGCGAACTAGATTGGTATAGCAAATTTGAAGAAAAGATTCCCCCTACCCAAAATATGAATGAGAGATGGAAGCAGAAAGCTAGTGAGGAACAACGTATAGACTTGGAAGAATCTACATATGATCTAAGGCGAACTCTGGGTATGGCAGAATAATAACCTTTTTCGGGTTTGCATTTTTTACCCATCTAAAACCACATCTCTGGATAGAGAACTATCAATACTAAGTTCCACCGATTCTTTGCTCGCTCCGTAGCTCTGTACCAACAAGCAAAGTTTTAAGAAAAAAAGCTAGCTAGGGCAGCAAGAAGCCGTGCTTTGCAGACAAAATACACCCAGAAGAGGAAAAAAGTTCCAGGCATATTCAATACAGCTATTGGCATAGCGACCAACAAAAAAACATCCTTTTGGGTTGTCGACAGGGAGAAAGTTTGTCGACAAAAAGTTGTAAAACTTTCATTTTTTGTCGACATTTCTTTTGTCGACAAATGGTGGGATACGGCATTGGCATTGCTAGGCTCTTTATCCTACCCTCATCAAAAATGAACTCATTCCAATGCCGAATTTTACTAGATTAAAAGAAGTGGACAGGGTGGTAGGATTGAACCCGCGACCTCAGCAACAACAGCTGCTTAACATTTCACTGGATTCAGGATGTAGTATTTTCTGTAGACGGTTCCATACATTACCAATATCCTCACAGATAACTGCACCACCAACAAAAGTGCAACGACCAAAAGGAACACCTGATCAAAGCAACACTACTATTATCAATAATAATAATAATAACACTTGAACATTTATTATCCTCTCAATTAAGACCTGGGTATAGTAAACGCAAATGTTGCGCCTTCTCCGTCTTTGTTGTTCTCAGCCCAGATCTTGCCCCCATGAGCTTCAACAATTTTCTTTGAAATGTACAATCCAAGACCGGTACCTTTTTCCGATGCCGTTGCAAACTTTGAAAATAATCTTGGAGTGATATCTGGACTTATTCCAGATCCTTCGTCTTTCACACTGAGAGTAATAGTATTTGCGTCATGGTCAATAGTTGTTGCAACAGAGATAACTCCCTCTTGACTAGAGTTTATTGAATTATCCAGCAGATTCATCAAGACCTGTGCAATTCTAGTTCTATCTGCTTTGATCGTTGTTATCTGTTGTTGGTCCTTGTTTGCTGGCACATATGAAAATTTAATATTCTTTCTTCCAATATGCTGACTGGCGTCGATTATACAATCCCGAATAACGGAGTCAATAGGGAATATCTCTTTGCTTATCTCCAGAGACTTGTTATTTTCCATTCGTGTAACATCAAGCAAATTGTTAGTCAGCTTCTCGAGCCTTTTTGCATTCCTACTTATGATCTCTATCATTGGAATCATTTTTTCTACAGATAAAGATATGGATGACCTAAAGATCGAATTAGGTCGAGTTGGAAGACGTGAGGAAGAATCCTGTAGTTGTTGTTGTTTGTAAACAATTGCATTCTCTCCTTCCTCCTTTTGCAGCTGCTTAGCGACTTTTAATAATTTTTGCAATATGATCTCAGATAATCCAAGAATTGGCTGTATCGGTGTCCGCATTTCATGCGCAGCAATATTTATGAATTCATTTTGCATGAGATCTCGCTCCCTTAACTGTTCATTTGTAACGCCGAGGAGCCTGTTCGTTTCCTGTAACTCTCTAGTCCTTTTCTTTACTTCCTTTCCTAGACTGGAGTTCCAAAGTAATAGAAATACGATCAAGATGGCACTGGCCCCAGTAGGACCTGCTAAAAATAATGCCAATCTTTCATTTTCTCTTGTAATAATAGGATCTATTTGCGAGTATATAGTCTCAGTTGGAGTAGCTACTTGCAGAAAGTATGTTGGACTGCCTGCAACATATACTGGTGTGGAAGTTGAGAGCCGCGCTCCACTTCCCGCATCATAGACAGTATAACCTGCAACGCCTTGCAACAACTCGCTTGTATGCTTGTAAAGCTTAGGATCGTGGTTTACATTATTCTGCACCGCGTCTCCAAAAAAGTTCATTCCTACTATGCTCTGATTAGCTCCAACTGCAAGAATAGTGCCCTTACTATCAAATGCCACTAGAAATTGTGGATAGACATCGTAAACATTTCCATAATGCCCAAAGAAACGTACTGTTGGAATCGAAACACCTACTAATCCCAAATATTGTTTTGTCTCTCTGTCTATAATGGGAGTAGTGATAATTACTCTATATTCTCCAAGATGTTCAAACCCTTCTGAGAAAACAGGTTTGGAGGTATCATGGGTTTCTCTAACCCAAGGTCGAAATGATAAATCATTTCCTACTGGCGCTATTGTACTTCTACCACTGGTAAGGTTGCCAGCTCCTCCCACTACTATATCTTCATTATTCAAAATAAACAGGCTATCCACTCTATCACTCATTTGTGCGTATTTCTCTGTTGCAAGCTGTTTAATCTCCTGGCCATAAAATTCGCCCTCTTGTAAGTATTTAGAATTAGAAACGCCATCAATAATTGAGAGGATCAGTGTAAGATCCGAGCCAATATGATTAGCAATTTGCTGGGTAGATCCCTGCTGTCTTTCTTTCTGCTCCTCAAAAAGCTGTGAATTTAACTGCTCTTGGGTTTGGCGTTGGAAATAAAAAAACATAGCATAGGATGAGATTATGATAAGTATTACCGCAAGAATACCAAATCCTCTTATACCCCATTTATTTCTAATAATTTCTCTCACTATTGCTATTAACCTTGTAATTAGAGTAAATTATGTGCTTTAGTATAAGTGCTTTTATGCTATATATAGGAAGAACTAAACCAGATAAATGACAGAAGAGGTTTTATGCAAGGTCATATGTCGATATTTTGCTATAGTGGGGCCGACTGAAATATAGAGGAGTAACACAATAATTTTGAGTATAAGAAGAAGAATATGGCAACTATGCAAAACGAAACAATATCGTCTCTCCCATATGACTCTCATTGCCACTGTTCTCATGGCTATTATAATAACACCTTCAATTTTGCAATCTACATTATCTACTGCCAATAATTTGCCTCAAACTAACACAACTGATGATGATAACAGCAATAGCGAATACAGCAGCAACTCTTTCAATCTTGTACCATCAAATCAATCGTCGTCATTATTTGATAAAACCAATGTTACTCTTAGAGGTCTTTTTACTGACCTAGCCAATCCTGGAAGATGGAATCAGCTGCTCCAACCTGCTCTTGATGAACTCAATAGACGCCACCCCGACATGAACATACAGATAGAGTATCAGGATTTCCCTTACAATGATACAAGGAATCAGTTGATGACTAGATTATCAAATGGCAATAACAATAACAATAATACTAATAATTCTGTAGACATTGTATCTGTAGATCAAATTTGGCTTGGCGAATTTGCAGAGTTGGGTTTGCTAAGGAATCTAACTGATGAATTTGAGGAATGGGGTAGAATGTCAGATCTATATGAAGCGAATCTTGATGGCTGCGTCTATAACAATAGCCTATATGGTCTGTGGCTATGGACTGACACTAGGGGTATGTGGTATTGGAAGGATATGCTGCAAGAAGCAGGAGTAGATCCTGAATCCTTGAAAAATTGGGATGGATATATTTCAGCAGCAGTACAATTGGATGAGTTCTTTGGAGATAGAATAATTGAAGGGGTACATCTTAGAAATGCTCCCCATGAACCAGATATGTGGTATCCATACCTCTGGATGCTTGGAGGAGAAATACTGGAGCTGCGTGAAGGCCATCCTACAAAAGGTGTATACTGGTTTCCATCATACAATAGCTCTGAAGGAGTAAGAGCTATGGAGTTTATCAAGCGACAGGTAGATGCAGGCGTTGAGCCGCAAGAAAGACAGTTGGAAAAAGCATTTGCAAATAAGAATTTCTCAGTAATGTTAGCAGATTCTGCGATGCCAGGATATTTTCCAAAAGAATCTTTTGCAACATTGAAGCAGGAACTTGGGTTTATTCCAATGTTTCCAGTACCTAACCAAACAATCCCTACCTCAACTATGATGGGAGGATGGGAGTTAGCTATACCAAGTACGTCGCAGAATAGCGATTTGGCATGGGAGTTGATAACAATAATGGCTGAGCCGGAAATACTTACTCCATTTTTACAAGAGTATGGTTATCTGCCCACACAGAAAATGATAGGGTATGGTCAACTCTCTGAGCCACTAAATAACTCGACTCCCTTCTTCGAAGAGATGATTTCAATGATTCCATATGGTCGAAGCAGACCAAATATACCTGAATATCCGCAGATAGCTGAACACATAACCCAAGCTATACAACAAGTTTACAATGGGTCGGCGTTACCTGAAGATGCTCTTAACATAGCAGCTTCCCGGTCTGCAGATTCTCTGGGTTGGGATATAACTCAATAATAGCGTAGAACATATTTCATATCTGCGCTCATATCCATGTTCTCCTGAGGTCTTGTTCCAATATTGGCTTCAAAACTATGGTTCAGATCGGACGCGCCTATCCTCTAAACAATAAGAAGATCTATCTCCCAGTTGCCTGTCTGACTCGAGTGGTTCTCGCTTACTTTTGTTAGAACGAACTGAAACATGGAGTGCAAAATCATTCTAATGTATTGTGGCAAGTGTTGTTATCGAGACAATCGAGATGAGCGCTGATATCATTATTGTCTTTGCCACATCCAAGTTACCTTCTTTCATCATTAAAATTTACTCCCTACTCTTCATCACATCCTTCTTTATCCCTTTGTGCGCGCTCTTCTGCCTACTTTCTATCTATCGTCTTGCAAAATCTTTCGATCACTTTAGCCAATATCTGATCTATTGTCCCAAGCTGGGAGGAGACTTCTGAGCTATTCGTCTTTACTTGCTTCCTGTTTCCATATTCTATATCATCCCCACTCCCATTCTCTGGCTGATAGATTACCTTCTCTATCTATCTGAACTTCAAAAACAGTTATCATGTTATTCATAAAAGCTAGCTCGCCCGTTGTTGAAGGTGTACTCCAGATTCCTACCCCGCGCGTTACTATGGTTCCCTCAGGGGTAATGCTCCCTATTACCTGATTTGTCCAAGTTGCCACTCCACCACCTTGTGTCCTTAGTATACCCTGCCCTTCACCTCTAAATGATCCATCAGCATTGAGGGTGCTTACGCTTGTCCCCGTGTTTGTTGCAATTATTACGCCATCATCATCACCATTGTTAATACTAGCATTAGCCATGAAACTGAATTCTAACTGGGGTTGGGGGGAAACAGCAAGAACTCTTTGTCCTATGATTCTGCCTTGCTCTACAAAAAATGGATTTCCAAGGGATTCAGTGACTGCTGCAGTTGTTGCATTCATTTCTTGATCTGGGATAGAACCAGTTGTCAAGTCAGTCTGAGCAAGCGAATCAATTGAGCCAACACTAACAATTAGTCCCAGAACAGAAGCTAATGCCACAAAACAGGAGATGCCTATAATTATTCTATCAAATTTCCTACCATCGCTCATAAGTTGAATGAGTTCACGGTTATTGGAGTTAAGCCTTTCACCAGCTTCCTAGTGAATGTTGTTATTATAAAGCATAATTGATAGGACTAGGACAATGAGTTCAGCATTCTAATGTAGAATATTGATTAAAAGGAAACAAAATTCAAGTGCCTCAAGGCCAGTTGTTGTTCAAAAGAAAAGTAACACTTAACAGTCAGTTTCTTGACGGACAGTTATTATCCAATATCAAGTGAAATACTGGTGTAGTTGTAGCATATATGTTGGATTCTCTCAGTTTGAGACCTGGTAGCAGACCTCTCGACACTGATTTTGTACCCTTGGATAGTAATCTTGGTATTTTCATGTGGAGAAAAACAAGGGCAAAGAAGACGTTGACTAGTTAATTGATTAAAAAAGGGCATAATATGCTACTATCTGAATTCGTTCTCATCATTGTAGTAAGTGTTTACCTTTAGAGATACGATATTGAATCCTTAATTTTATCGTGAGGACTCAGTACTCCTTTCATTTAGAGAGCAATACTGCCGCTGTTAGCTTAAAGTTTATCTTACCTATGGGTGTGGTGGTGTAATTTAAGACAAATTCGACCTACTAGATCCATCCACCAAAGACGTGGTTTATGTTTGCCTGCTTTAACTTCTTACCAAGTTCTGGCAAGTGAAGTGAAGTAATTTGACCCCACGACCTCGCCAAAAAATTCGCATCAAATTGAGCAAATAAAATCTTTATATGATTATAATATGTTTATTCTGGATCGATTTAGCTGACTGTAAAAGAAAAAGAAAACCACCATAAATTGGCCCTAAAGTTTCTTATCCTAGGGATAATCATCTCGACAATAATCGCAAACTCTGTAATACTTTTATCAGATGCACATAAGAGACACGCAACATCGCTTTGGGTGTTAAACATAGCTGGAGCTACTGCTTCGAGTTTAGCGATAATTGCAGTATGGCGACATGGCGTTCACGGGCTTCATGGCAAATCGTATCTATTTCTCATGTTGGGTATTATTTGCTGGTTCTCTGCAGAATTTACACTTATGTATTCGTATTATGTCTTGAATATAGAAGAACAGAGACTAGTTTCCCCTGCAGATGGTTTCTGGTTTGCTGGATATGTATTCTTGGCTTTACATTTGCTTATAGTCCTCCGCTCGTTACGTAGTACAATTAGGCTAGGAATTGTAGCTTTAGCATCAATTGCTTCAGTACTATTCGTTATTTTTAATATATTGAATTTACTATCATCGGGGTTTCTTATTGATGTAGACCTTTCGGCTTTTGTTGTCACCCTTACCTATCATATTTTGGATTTGGCATTAATTATTCCATCTGCTATAATACTTGTAAGTCTACGCAAAGACTATCAGCATTCTATCCCTTGGTTTCTCTCTTCTCTGTCCTTATTGATAAATGCAATAGCTGATGACGGGTATGTTTATAACTTTGTACATGGAGATTCACAAACTCTGTGGATATGGGATTTATTCTATGTTGCAGACTTTATTATAATGGCAGGTGCATTATTTTGGTACAATAAATTTCATATTTCAAATGAAATAAAAAATGCGAGAATAGAACAGTAAAAAGAAGTAGATCAGATTTTACTCAACAATTAGCTATCATGACTTTATCATGATTTCACTATTTCCGGCCATGTGAGGATCTAGTTAGCCGCTGGCTTCATTTCTTGCAAGGTACCCAATCAAGATGCTAGTGCAAGTATGTATAGATGTACATGACTGAGATATTTTCAATGCGGAAAGATTTAGAAGCAACACACTTAGCCACAAGCCAAGATACTGTATGGGGTCTTGTCCGAGAACTTTCATATTGAGTTCAATTCAATATGGTAGAGTTATATCTAGTGGAAAGAAATGAACCGGGTGGTGGGATTTGAACAGCTTTCGCTTTCAGTTACTGTTTAAATGGACAGGCTCAAACTAGCTGACGGGCTGAGGTCGTGGGTTCAAATCTATCTCACTTTTGCACCCTAAGTATATTGGTTCGGCCAAGTTAACATGCTTATCGATCCCATTTCAGACTAGGTAATATGCGACCGCCTATAGATTCTTTTATACATTATTAGCGCGTGTGCAGCATCATCCTTCTTTTGTTATAAGTGCAGATCCAAGTCCTTGCATGATTACAAGAGGAGAGAGGCGAAGGGGAGGGTAACGAGAAGAAGGAGAAGAATATAGAAACTAAGCCTATATGTAAAAAACATACCCATGTAAAGGGAATTTCAAAACGCAAGCCATTTATCCATGCTCGTTGTCTTGAAAATTGAGATACAATTTGAATATCGGAAGAATTTTGTCTCTTATAGCCGTATCCTCAATTGTCGGAGTCACTTCTTATGTACTCTACTCTAAGCTTGCCCAAAGATCGTCGATGACACCATCATCTATAACAAAGACTAATAACAATAGCAGTATTAGAGCGTCTGCTCAGAGTAAAACAGGTCTAAACACACTCTTTGAGTCTGCTCGTGAATATTACGTGAAGGGAGATTACAAGAATGCAGATATCTTTTTTGAGAGGGTTCTTGAGATTGATCCAAACCATATAGAGGCGCTAAATAATAAAGGAATATTGCGATCTAGGCTGGCAGACTATGATAAAGCAAGAAATTGTTTTGAGAAAGTTTTGCGGGTGGATCCAAACAATATAGTTGCGTTAAACAGTTTAGAAATTCTAAATAACAAAAAAGGTGGTACTACTACCCAGCAGAAAGAAAAACCTGCACCACCACCACCATCAGTCGATACTACTACCCAGCAGAAAGAAAAACCTGCACCACC
>Ga0075420_100000134_pt1 | contig 49778 bp, 45 predicted proteins | sample SoiMetdeltSBSDD4_FD_75296 | JGI IMG/M metagenome (GOLD analysis project Ga0075420, IMG submission 75296) | Bulk soil microbial communities from a Populus tree surrounding site in Tennessee, USA - Soil MetaG P. deltoides SBSDD4 | ecosystem: Environmental > Terrestrial > Soil > Tree plantation...
GACTTCCATTTCCTTCTGCGGATGCATGCCGATGTTGAGCATGCCGGTCGGGAACAGGCAGGAGTAGTCGACGCTCATGGCGTCCATCCAGCGCTCGCCGAGCTGGATGTCGCGATGCCGACCCGGCTCGGTCTTCTCCGAGCCGCGCATCGGATAGCGCGTGACGCGGCCGCCCATGTCCTGGGTGAAGCCGGCCTGCGACGGGATGATGCTGCGCCGCGTGGTGGAACGGCCGCCCATGGTGATCTGCTTGAGCACGTCATTCTCCATGAACGGGAGAATTTCGGACATGTGCTCGCTTTCGTAGTGGTGGGCGTCGACGTCGACGATCATCACGTCGTCGAACTTGCGCTGCACCGCCTGCTTGCGTGCGTGCGACAGCAGGCGGGTGGTGTTGAGCTCCTCGACGGTGACTCGTCGGCCGCGGTCGGCAATGAGGTCCATGGTTCGTCTCCGATCGTATCGTTCGTTCTATCTTGCGATCTTGTTTAGCGTCCGGTCCAGCTCTGCCACATGCCGAGTTCGAACACGGCCAGATTGGCGGCGCGCAACAGCCCGCTCGCCGTCACCATCACTTCGGTTGGACTAACAGTCGTGCGCTGCGCCAATGGCAGCAGGTCCTCGCCCGCCTCGACCCGGGTCGCGTAGTTCTTGCAGCACGCGCTCATCAGCGCATGCAGCGCCTGCGGGGTCAGCGTATCGAGCTTGCCGCCGCCCAGCGCCTTCTCGATCTCGGCGGCGAGCCGCGTGGCGTCTTGCGAGGTCGTTCCGTCCGGCGCCGCTGCCGCGACGTTGGCAGGCGCGGCTTTGACCGTTGCAGCTCTCACCGCAGCCGCTTTGGCCGCCGGTTTCGCGGACTTTGCAGCGGTCTTGGCCGCCGGCTTGGCAGCGGGCTTCGATTTCGGCGCCGGTTTCCCGGCGCGCTTAGGCGACGACATAAACCTCGTCTCCTTTTTCGACGATCTTGTAGCTGCGCAGCTTGAGCTTGCGATCCGACACGCACTCGCCGGTCTTCATGTCGTACTCGTAGCCGTGCCACGGGCACACGAAGTGCATTTCGGTGTCGGAGAAGAACAGCCCTTCCGAGGTCTTGTCCGGCCGTAGCCGCTCTTCGACCTTGGCGATGGTCAGGCCCTCGCAGGCGGGGCCGCCCTGGTGCAGGCAGAAATTGCTGTAGGCGTAAAACTTGCCGTCGTGGCGGAACACGCCGATCTCGTTGTCACCGACGAAAATGATGCGGCGGTCGCCGTCCTTGAATTCCGAAAGCTTACCGACGAACTGCTCAGGCATGCCAGCTGATCCTGCTCTTACGTGTTTACTCGGCTTGTTTGCTCAACTTGGGGCGTTGCTGTTTTTTCGTTGTTTGGGCGGCGTCCCGCCATTGCAATGGGCTGGCGGCCGTCCCGGCCAGCGTGCGCAACTATATGCCTTTTCTAAAGAAGAAACGCAATCAGCACCGCAGCCACCGGCACCGCGGAACTGCATGGCCGGGGCGTTAAAACGACGAAGTGCTCCGTAACGAAGCCGCGCGTTCAGTGTGTCCCCTCTCCCCGGAGGGGAGAGGGTTAGGGTGAGGGGGTTCGAACCTATCGAGGGATTTAAACCCCCTCACCGCACCCCTCTCCCGGTCGAAGTCGGATGTTTCCGACTTCGACCACGTATTTAATGCCGAACTCGGGTAACCCCGAGTTCGGTGGGAGAGGGAGCACAGCGGTGTTGCCGCAGCACCTCGCCTCACTCACGCTGCAACGTTCAAGACCGCATGCGCGCGCGGTCAGGCCATCTTGTTTGAGATCTCGCCGATCTTCTCGATCCAGAGCTTGACCGTGTCGCCAGCCTGCAGGAACTCGCCGCGGCCGGCGCCGACGCCGGCTGGTGTACCAGTCAGGATCAGGTCGCCGGGATGCAGCGTCAGCCGTGAAGAGAGGTGCGCGATCTGCTCGGCAAGATTGTAGATCATCAGGCTGGTGTTGGAGTCCTGTTTCAGGACATCGTTGACCCACAGCTTGAGGCCGAGCTTCTGCGGATCCTTGATGTCGCTCGCCGGCACGATCCAGGGACCGAGCGGGCAGGAGCCGTCGAAGCTCTTATGCGCCACCCAGTCGGCCTTGAACGGCGAATGATCCGGAATATGTGGCCGGCGGCCGCGGTCGCGCGCCGACAGGTCGTTGGCGATGGTGTAGCCGGCGACGTAGCTCAGCGCCTTCTCTACGGGCACGTCCTTCGCCGGCTTGCCGATGACCGCCGCGAGTTCGACCTCCCAATCCATCTTTTTCGAGTAGTGCGAGATCTTGATGGTCGCGCCCGGATTGGCGATCGAGCGCGAGGCCTTGATGAAATGCCAGGATTCGAGACCGAGCGTGTGCGGATCAGGCGGCGGCGGCCGGTTGTCCTTGGCCGCCATCTCGTTGGCGTGGTCCTGGTAGTTCGCGCCTGCACAATAAATCGCCGACGGCCACAGGATGGGCGCGAGCAGCTTGGCCTTGCTCACAGGCAGAGGCTTCGCCTTGCTCTTGGCTGCCTTCGCAGCCGCTGCCTTGAGGGCGCCCTGTGCGGCCCGCCAGTCGTTGAAAATACCCAGCGTGGTCGCGTAGGCGGCCTTGCCGGTCAGCTTGGCTGCGTCGAACACCTTGTCGTCCACGATCAGGCCGGCACGTGGTCCGTCCGCGGTCTGGTAGGTTGCAATCTTGTAGCCGGCCATGGTCATTTACTCCCCGTCGATTTGCCGGACGACAAAACCGCGAACATGCGCGCTTGGCAAGGGTGGGCTATAGTCGCGGCCCAGCCAAGCGCTCGTCTGGTGGCGGTTCAGAACGGGCGGGCGCCCAGCCGGCATGGAACTGCAGTGGGAGAGGAACGATGATCAAGCCCCGGCGCGTCGGTCACGCGACGTTCGAGACCACCGACATCGAAAAGCAGATCGCCTACTGGACCGAGGTGGCCGGGCTGGTGCTGGCGGAACGCGAAAAGAAGCGCGCCTTCCTCGCCTCCAAGACCGGGCTGCTGTCGATCCAGCTCGAGGAGACCGACCGCGTGCACTGCACCCGGCTGGCGTTCGAGGTCGCGCCGGACAGCGATTTCGACGCACTCGCCAAGGAACTGGGCAAGGACGGGATCAAGAGCGAGCTGCGCAACGACTCGATCCCCGGCATGGGCAAGGTGCTGACTTTCAAGGACAACAAAGACACCAGCATCGACCTGTTCACCGACTGGAAATACCTCGGCTCGCACCACCAGGTCAGCGGCATCGGCCCGCTCAAGCTCGGCCACATCGCCTTCCATTGCCCGGACGTGAAGGCGGTGGGCGATTTCTACGCCAAGGTGATGGGGTTCAAGGTCTCGGACTGGATCGACGACTGGTTCGTGTTCATGCGCTGCAACACCGACCATCACACCGTGAACTTCATCAAGGGCGACAAGCCGGAGCTGCATCACATCGCGTTCGAGCTGAAGGACATGTCGCACATGCAGAACGCCTGCGAGATGTTCGCGATGAAGAAGATCCGGATCCTGTGGGGGCCGCTGCGTCACGGTCCCGGCCACAACGTCGCCACCTATCACCGCAATCCGGACGAACACACGGTCGAGCTTTATATCGAGCTCGACCAGATGAAGGACGAGGCGCTCGGCTACTTCGATCCGCGGCCGTGGCACCGCGATACGCCGCAATATCCGAAGACCTGGAAGCGGACGGAGTCGACCATCTGGGGCCTGCCGCCGTTGCCCGAGTACCGCCGCGGCTCAGGTGTCCCGAAGGTCGGCGAGCAGGAGTAGCGCGGCACTCATTGGTGCCGCTTGTTCAGGCCAATGATCCGGCGCCTTCGTAGAACGTGGCCCTTAGAAGTTACGCGGTTGCGCCAAGCGCGGCCTGCATGCTGCGGTCCGTTTTAGACCGTTGAACGGTTCGAACTATCAAGCCGGCGTCAGGCGGCGCACGCTGGTGATGTTGCCGGCGATGGCCCGGATGCGGGGCAGCGCTTCCACGATCGGCTCCAGCGCCACTGCCATGTGACCCGAGGCATTGGCGTGCACGACCGTCGCGTCGTCGCGCACGATTGCGACGTGGCCTTTCCAGAACACGAGATCGCCGCGCCGCAGTTGATCGAGCGCGTTCGGCCGGGTGAGTGCGCTGCCCAGAGCCTGCTCCTGCATGTCGGTATCGCGCGGGCAGGCGATGCCGCAGGCGTTGAGCGCAAGCTGCGCCAGCCCGGAGCAGTCGAGGCCAAGGCTGGTCTTGCCGCCCCACAGATAGGGCGTGCCTACAAACCGCTCCGCGATCGCGACGAAATCGGTTTCGAGGGCCGCGGTCGGCGCGAGATGAAGCACCGGCACATGTCCGCCGGCAGCGGTGATCGCAAACGGCCCGTCCACGCGCGCGACGGCGAGCCGGCTGCCGAATGAAAGCGTTTCGGTTGGAGGCAGCCGGATCGACGGGCCGGGATAGGTGAAGGTGCGCAGCGCCGTCACCTTGTGCGTCGCGGCTGGGCCCGGCGCGCGAAGCGTGCTCGCCGGCACGTAGCCGACATAGCCGTCACCCGCGAGCTGTCCCCATGCCCAGCCGGTCTCGCTGGTCTCGTAGACGGTCATCCGCTCGCCCTTGAGCGCTTCGGTCTGGAGCGTCGCTTCGTTGGAAGGGGCGCTGCGGAGCGGCGACGTCGCAGCGCCGATCTCGAATACTTGGCCCTCGACGTAACGCGCCGCTTCAACCGACCCGGCGAGATGCTTGGCTGCAAGGTCCGGCCGCGCCGGGGTGATGCGTGGGTCGAACGGCGTGGACTTGACCACGGCAACGGCGGGCTCGGCACGCGCCGTTAGCGGCCGCGTTACCGGCCAAGCGGCAGCCGCGCCCAGGAGCGCAACGAAATCGCGCCGCTTCATCCGATCGAATCGCATTCTGTCTCGCGAACCGGAGCCGCGTCCTTTACATACGTCGCACGGACTAGGTGCGCGGCGGCCGGCGCCGTTCGTTGAACCACGCGCGATACTCAGTCATCTTCGCGCGCTGTGCCCGGGGCGCATACCGCTTGCATGTCGACGCCTCGCTGCTTTGCTCCGGCGCGCCCCACCGCAACTCGACGCAGTCGTTCGGATTGTACGCCATCTCGAGCGCCGTCACGCGGTCGATCACGTCCTTGACCGTCAGCGTCCACGGTGAACCGTCGGTGCGCGGATAGGTGAACGAGCGCCCCGCAAGCTCCGTCGTCAGCACGCTCTGTAGTTCGGCCTTCACCTGCTCGATGTTCTGCCCTTGCGGCATTGCGTAGCGCTCGGGGCGGCGCGCGACCCGGTCCGGGAAACCGCGTACCACGTCGATCGCGATCAGAAGGCGCAGGTCGCGCGACGGCGTGGAGAAATCCTCCCACGCGCCGGTGGTCTCGAAGATCGCCGCGCCGTCAGGCATCGACGCCTCGCCCTTGCCGCTGCTCTGGAACTTGCGGCCGTTCTCGATCGAGGTCACGCGCGCCTTCACCTGCTCTTCGAGCGCGGCGATCGCTTCCTTCATCGCGCGCAGCGGGTCGAGTGGCGCCGGCGACATCACGTCATCCATCCGATCGTAGAAGTCGTCGATGGAAAGCTTTCCCTGATCGAGCGCGAAGTCGCCGTATTGTGGGTTCTTCGCGATCTCGGCAATATTCAGCCGCCGCAGGCTGCCGTTCTTGTCGCGCACGATCGGCCGGAAGCGCTTAAAGCCCGGGCCGCCGAGCGCGGGGTCGGTTGCGAACAGGAAGTTGCCGCGCCAGAAGCGCTTGCGCGCGACTGTGCCGTCGGGCTGCGCGTCGACCGCGAGGATCACGCCGGCGGCGTCATCGGTCTGCGCGACGCGCCGCACCAGCACCAGCAGGTGCCCGTAGGGATCGGCGTAGACAGTCCCCGGCCGCAGCGTGTCCTGGCTGAGCGACACCGGATAGAAATCATTGTTGTCGTCGGCGATCGCAGTTCGCCCGGCGCCGGAATGGACGGCGTCGGCGACGATCCGCAGATACCAGCCGAACGCCGGCGCGAGGCCGGCCGGCTTCGGCGGCGGTCCCTTCGGCTTGGCTGCGGTCTTGGTCGCAGACTTGGACTTCGGATCCGTCGCTGCCGGTGCTGCCGGTGGCGCACCGGCTCCGCCAAAGAAGTTGAACGGCGAGGATGACGGCGGTGTCGCTGACGTCGTCACCGGCGCTGCCGCCGGGTCGAGTTCCTCGATCGGCGTCGGCATCGGCTCGAGATTCTGGATGTTCCACCACGCGAAGCACTTCGGCGGTCCGCCAGCGCTGCCGCGCGTGCACTTCGCGTAGCCGAACGGCAGACCCATCTTGAATGCGAAGTAGGCGCGCAGGAAATACGGCAGGTCCGCGCAATCGGGGCGGATGAACATCTTCATCGAGTCTTCGTTGAGACCCATGTGGTCGTGGAGGAAATTGCGCGACTTATCGCGTAACACCTCGTGCAGTGCCGGCCACGACAGCGTGGCGTCGAGCGGCGCGTCGAACAGCTTCTCGATCCAGGCGGCGTAGAGATTTTCAGTGCCGCGATTCCACGAATTGCGGATCGGCCAGACCAGTCCCTCGGTCGAACGCGGTCGCGGCGGTTCCTTGTCGAGCACGACGACTTCGCGGGTGATCGTGGCGCATTCGGCCGGCGCGTTGCTGCGCACGAGCTTCGCCTGCCACTTGCCGGCGACCGGCTTGGCGACTTCGGCGAACCAGGAGTAGGGCGGGCCGCCTTGGCGCTGGCGCGTCGAGGCTGCGACGCTGCCATTTGGCGCGATCAGCGAGAACTCGCCTTCGAGCGGCTTCTCCGCGGAGAACAGGACGCGCAAGGGCGCGCCCTTCCACGGTGCGACCGGCGTGGCCAGGACCGCGAGTTCGGTCGCGTCATCACAGGTGCCGGATGCGCGCTGGGCCTGCGCGTCCACGGCTGAGAGAACCAAGGCAAAAAACGCGCCTGCGGTGAGCAGCCGTGCTGACACGGCAGCAGCGAACGGGCGTGCTGGGAACAAAGGAGCCTCCCTCCGACGGCAAGCGACAATAATAAGGGAAAGCCTGGGCTGAATCATGGCAAATTTGATGGGAAATTGATGGGCAAATGGCTGCAGGGGGCCGGTTCCGGCTAAAAGGCCCTTTGCAAGCGGCGTCCAGAAGAGGACCCTGGCTTATAGCTTGGCGATCACGAGCTGGTAGGCACGGTGGAGTTCGCGGTCCTGGCCCCGGGACGCCGCGAGAAAAGCATAGGTCCCCGCGCACGAAAGATTGAGCTGGCCCTGCCGGCGCCGCGGCTGAGCTGCGCTCCGATGTTTAGGGAATGTCAAAGTCGACGTGCTCTTCTGTCTGTCCTTTCCGGTATCCGAGCAGGCGCCAGATGAGTCCCCCCGCGCGCTTGAGTTCGACGGTGACGTGCATTTTCCCCTTGGTCTGTGATTTCCGCGGCTGACGAACGACGAGGTGAAGCAACTGAATGCCGCGAACTTGGTGCCCGGAAGTAGGGGTGAACTCCCAGGCGGGATTGTTTGTCCCGAGATTGTAGGCATACACGTGCGGCTGATAAGCGACGAACTGGCTGCCGGCCTCTACCGCTCCTAGAGACAATTCCGCCTTGCTGAACTTGAGGGAAGGCGAAAGCTTTGCGGAGATCGAGAGCTTCTGTTCGTCGTCGACGCGCTCCGGCATCATAGACCATGCTTCGGCGTCACCCTGAGGGTTCGTCAGATCGATCGAGACCCCGAGCAGCCCCACACCCCATTGTTGCGACGGCTTAACCGAAACGGGAATGCGGATATAAAAAAAATCACTCTCGTTTTTGAGCAATTCGATCGCCTGATCCTTTGTTTCGGCGTCCTTGAAATACTTGCGAGCTTCGAGCACCACGGGGCGCCCAAGCTTCAGCTGGAAATCGGACCAGTCGTTCGGCGCTTCGCCGCGCAAGGTCTCTGCCGGCCGAAGCTCAAGGTCGGCCCAATCGATCGTCTCGAGATTCATGGCGAATTTCGTTTCCTTATTGAGGCGACGAGATCGTTGACGGTATAGCGCGCGTCGCCATCTCCGTAGATTTGAAATGCGGCCGCCGTTCGCATGAACGGACCGCCATCGTGCCAGCCTCTCTTAGCGATCCGCAGCGCCTCAGCCGGCGAGTCGACGCGCGTATAGGCCTCATAGAATCTCTCGGCCAACGTAGCCGCATCCTCAGTCACCACTGGCCAGAGCGAGGCGATCACGCCCTGGCAACCGGTCAGAATAAATGCCCGCGCAATGCTGACGATGCCCTCTCCAACCGACGCCGATCCGGCGCCGGAGCTGCAGACCGAAAGAAACACCAGCCTTGCGGGCAGCCGAAGCGCAATGATGTCCTTGAGAGTGAGCGTCGCGTCACCCCCGCTACCGTCGTCGATGACGATGTAGGGATCAGTCCCGTCCGCGGGTGCGACGGCATGGGTCGCGATATGCACGATCTCGGCATCGCCCATGGCCCGTAACACGTTGGGACCCGTGGCCTGGGCACCCTGAAGGATCGTCGTCGCGAAACCGGCTTGTTCGAGGTGCGCGGCAATGGCTTTCACCTCCCCGATAGTCGATTTCAGATTCGCTTGGTTTTGAAACTCTGACTTGGCGACAATCACCGCATGTCGCCGTTGCGGGCGGCGCGCAGGCGCAAGATTTCGCAGTTGCCCGATGCTGCGGAGGCTGAAAGCACTATAGACGGCGGCCTCGTCCGGCGTTTCATTCGCGGCTTTGGCTGAAAGCATCAGGGCATCGAATGGCAGGAGCCATAGCGGGCCATCAGGCAAAACGAGGATGGTCTCGCTGCCTGCGAGTTGATCCGCAATTTTGTCGAACAGCAACCCACGAAGATCTCGGCCGGAGTTCCGCCATGGCTGAGCCCGAGACGCTGACTGGAGATCCGAATAAAATGTTTCGACGCGTTCACGCAGCTCGGTTTCTTGAATGTCGATCCGATAAACCCCGCCACTGGTTCCTGCGCTCCACGTCGCGAATGTCATGTTCGGACCGGTGAAGAAGCTGATCACTAAGATGCCGGATGCGGCCAGCTGGCTGGAGAAGTCGACCTCGGTCTCGGCGCTACGCTCATCGCTGCACTCACGCAAAAGTCCGGACGTTCCAGCCCGCGCGGATACCTTCGACTGCTCGAGCCTTTCCAGGTATTCGGAGAGGAACCGTCCCTTCGCATTTTCGATCAGCGTGACCGCGTCGTCGATCCACTGGTCGTTGACCGCTATCAGAAGCATCAGCTCGACCAGCGACCGATAGACGACGAAAGGGCCCGCGTGATCCGGCTCCAGCACGGCGAATCGCGAGCGGGCGCCTTCGTACAAAGACATGGCGTGCTGCAGGATCGCGCGGGCACGAGTCGAGTCGTGTTGGAACAGGCGCAGCTTCGCCAGATTTTGTAGAATCGTCAGCGCGGCCGGCCCTGAAGGGCTGGCTTCTTGAATCAGCAGCCAAGCACGCTTCGCTGCATCAGTGGCGCGCGTAAATTCACCGGTATTCTCCAGCGCGATGGACAGATTATGCTGCGCCAGGGCAAGGGACTCGTTGGGCGCCGGAAGTTGTTCCAACACCTCAACGGATTCCGACAGGATGGCAAGCGCCGCCGAGGGATCGGATTCGAGCAGAAGCTCTCCGAGGTTGCTGAGCGCGATGCCCAGGGGGCGGGGTTCGCCCACAGTCCGCGCCTCGTCGACCGTTGTTTGAAGAATCCGGCGGGCATCGTCGATCCGCCCGCTTCGCCGTGCGTTCGTCGCCTTGACCCGCGCGTTGTTCGTTGACTGGACGAGCCGTAGTGCCGGAGACATGAAGCTCGGTATCCTTACAGGCGATAAGTCATGGCTCTCGGTGGCGTTGGCCGGCGTCTCCGTTTGTATTTCACCGGGCCTGCGCATCTCCGCGATGATGCCCAGGTGGTCCTGCACGGTCCGTATCAGTGAGTCTGCGTTGAGCGACTTGGCGCGGACCGTCGGCCGGGTGATCATCGCAAGAGCGGCACGAAAATCCTCCTCGGCTTTTACCAGATCTCCGAGTTCCATGTGTGTAAGGCCGCGGTTGTTCAATGAGCGTGCGTATGAGGCCTCCATATCGGGCTGCGACCGGTATGTTTCGCAAGCCGCGTCTGCGAAATCCCGTGCCTCCGCAAACCGGTTTGCTGCATAAGCCGCGGCAAAGCCACCATCGTGGACCATGCCGCGAACCAATGCGCCCCATTCGCCGTCGGCTGGAAGCTCGACTATTCTTTCGGCGAGCGCTCGAAACGCTGGCAGTGCTTTCGCCGCGTCCGGCCCCCGCACCTGCGCGAGGGACGCGCCCAGCAACTTGGCAAGGTCCTCCGCGGCGGCGCTAGCCATGGTCGTCAGAAATCTTCGGGCTTGACGGAAGTATTGAAGCGGCTGCGAATGCGCGCAAGCTCGGAGGAGTCCTCGGCCGTCACCTTGCCGCGCTTCGACAGGTACGGCACCTGATTTTCCAGATATCGAATCAGGTGTTGTCCTGAGGACGCGTCTCGCGACCTCAGGACAACCGCGAACGCGGCGGACGCCGCATCGGAAAAATCTTTTAGCCTTGCCGCTTCGCCGATGAGCATAAGGTAGCAAAGGCTCGGTTTCGTCGCCCCGCCGATCGACTCCGCATAGTCGTGCAGCATGAAAACAAGCGACAAGCTGCTGATGCGCTCAGAATGTTCAGGCTTGCAAAGATAGCCCAAGGCCTCGTCGTAGGAGAGTTTGCCCGCATCGAGCTGCAAGGCCAGGGCGTATATCAGCCAGAGCAGCCGGTCGCTCTTGATGTCGATGCGCTCGGGATGGCCTTCAGCGGCGTGACGGACTTGGGTGCCGAAGTAGTCGATAAATGCGACAAGCCCCTCGCCGCCTTGCGTGGCTATCCCCGCTTCTCTGAATGCCGGCAGTGTCTTTCCTGTGAACTCGCGGATGTGCGCCCCATTTCGCGCTACGAAACGAATGATCTCGTCCTTCTCGATGCTCGCGCCGCGCGGCCGGGAAAAAAGCATTGCCAGCAGCTGAGCTTGGCCGATGTCGGTCCCGAGATCGATCTCATCGAAGAATACTTTGGGCAGACTCGATTGGATTAGCGCATCGGCCAGCTGCTCGGGTGTGCCATCCGTCGGGAGGATATTGTACTCTGGCGCGTTCGGATCCTCAGGCACAAGGGCGTCGCGAAGCGCCCGGATGTCGCGTTCTCCGACCACTGGGCGCTCCTCTTGCCGCGGTTTCGTGTCCGCCGAGCGCCGCCTGCCAAAAAGGCGGCCGATGAAATCCATGCGCATTTCGCCCCTCATGCGCTTGCCAACTAATTTCTCATTTTGCGTGCAATGTCAGTCCTGTGTCAATCACAAGCTGCGTCGGTCACGGCCGCACCCCCGGCGTCTCCAGCGGCATGCCGCGGGCGCGCCACATCAAGAACAGCTCGAGCTCGACCAGTTCCTGCGCGCCGAGCGCCGGGACCACCGCGCGCACGCCGGTGAGGCAGTTGCGCAGCCGCCGCTGTAATGAGCCGAGATTCTGCCACTCCAGGCGATAGATCGGGTAGCCGGTCGGCTGGCCCTGGGTCACCGAGTTGCCGGCGAGGCGGCCGCTCCAATTGTCGTCGTGGCATTGCGCGCAGGAGAGATTGAGCTGGCCCTGCCGGCGCGTGAAGGCCTCGCGGCCGCTGTCGATGAACGTGCGGGTCTGCGCATCGTCGGCGACTGCGATCGGGATACCGCGCGATTGGCGTCCGACGAATGCGGTGAGCGCCAGCAGATCCTTGCTCTCGTAGGCGAACGGTTTGGCCTGCTGGCGGTCGGTGCGGCAGATGTTGATGCGCTGCTCGAGATTGACGGGGCGGCCGAGCGCAGGGCTGAAGGCGGGATAGCGCGCGGCCACGCCCTTCATGCTGGTGCGGGCGTCGCCATGGCAATCGGCGCAGGATTTCTCGGCAGCAACGTGACGGTTCCACAAGGTCTCACCGTCGAGCACCCACAGCATGCCGGCATTGGCGGTGTCGTCGTCCTGCATCGCGCGGCTTTCGCGCGACATGAAGTCGTAGCCCGACTTCCGTTCGGCCGTGGGAATTTCGGCGATGGCGGGAAACGCGGCGCCGACGATCGCGAGCGCAGCAGCGATGCGCCAGGCTCGCATGTCAGTTATTCGACGGTGATCGCGACCGACTCGGTGGCGAAGAAGCCGTTGTCGCCGGACCAGGTCATGGTGATGGTGCCGCTCTCGGTCGCCAGCGTGGTGAAGGACACGAACGGGTTGGCGGACACCGACGGGAAGAACTCGGCGCGGAACACCTCGACACCGTTATAGGTGCAGACGAATTCCTTGATGATGTTGCGCGGGATCAGTTGCCCGGTCGCGTTCGGACGGAAGCCGGTCTCCATCTCGTGCGAGATCAGCGACTTGATGCCTATGACCTCGCCGCGTTTGGCTTTCGGCGGGACGTTGATGAGTGCGCGCGCGGCCATCAGCTATCCTCGAGACAGGCGGCCATGGTGACGACGACCTCAAGCTCGTCGCGCCAGAAGGTGCCGTCGCTCATCTCGGCGACGGCGGTGACGATCTGGGTGTCGGCCAGCCGCATCCGGGTCTGGATGTTGGCGGTGCCGGCGCGCGGGCCGAGCTGGAAGCTCACCACGTTTGGCTGCGGGTTCTTCTCGGTGAAGACATGGACCGCCTTGACGTGGTCGGCGTCGGTCATCGGGCTTTCGACCGTGACGCCGAGCGGCACGGCGTTGCCGTTCTCGACCAGCGGCGGCAGCTCGATCTTGATGCGGCCCTTGTGCGCGGTCTCACCGCCGATGACCGCCTTGAGTGCCGCCTGCATCGCCGCCGGCCGGTCGTCGGCAGCCGCGGCCGGGAGCGCCGTCACCATCGCCATGCCGCCGGCAAATCCGGCGGCGCCGATCAGAAACCGGCGGCGCGTCGCAACGGCGGCAGGCGTAACCAAGGGCAGGGGCTCGGTCATCGTTTCTGGTCTCGTGACTTCTGGTCCTGTGGCTTCTGACCTTGAGGCTTCAAATCCTGCAGCGTCGAAAGGTAGGATACCACGTCTTCGATCTGTTCGGCGTTCAATAGCGGTTTACCGGTGAACGCGGGCGCAACCCGGGTGAGATCATCGATCCTGTAGTATGGCGGCATGATGGTTGCCGGATTGATGCGGGTCGAATCGACGATCCTCAGTCTCAACTGCCCCGGCGACCAGCGGGTTCCCGCGCCGGCGAGGTCCGGGGCGAGGGTGCCCTGAAACCTCTCCTCGGGGAACGGCCCGCTGTGGCAGAGCAGGCAGAGCCCGACCTGCCGGTTCGCCACGATCGCCCGCCCCTTGACCGGATCGCCATTCGTCCCGGTCAGGGAATTCGGAATGGCGTCGCCGACCACCGCATAGGATTTCAGCTCGGCGCGGGCTGCGAGCGTTCCAATCGCCAGAACAGCGGCCGCGCACGCGAGCGTTAGTCCGGCCCGTCTCTCTCCCCGCTCGTCCCGGCACTCGGGTCCAGCCTTCGGCTGGCCCGAGCACAGGCTCCAGCGGGGACCCAGGAGCCGCAACCGAAGAGTCTGGGTCCCCGCTTTCGCGGGGACGAGCGGAGGATGGGTCAGCATGAGTGACAACGGCGCTCAGCCAAAGACTTCCTCGGTGATCGCCTTGAACCAGCCATTGGCAAAATTCGCTTCGAGCTCGCGGGCGCTGCGCGGTGCATTCGCCGGGCTCACCCCGCCGGCGCCCTTCACGTCGGCGAGGACGCCGCCGCGCGGCTCGTACACGCCGGCGACCGAGATGCCGTAGTCGGGCGCCACCAGACTGTAGCAGGTGTTGATCAGCCGCGGCTCGTCGGGCTTCTCGCCCGCGAGCAGCTTGGCGATCGCCGCGGCGCAGCCCTTGGCCTGCGAGTTCGCCGCGAACGCCGACTTCGGCATGCCGCCGGCGATGCAGGCATCGCCAATGACGTGGATGTTCTGCTGCAGCTTCGACTCGAACGTCACCGGATCGATCGGGCACCAGCCGGTCTTGTCGGCCACCCCTGCGGTTTCGGCGATGCGCGCGGCGCGCTGTGGCGGGATCACATTGGCGACGGCGGCGCGGTGGCTGCCGAACTCGGTCGTCAGCGTGTTGGTCTTGGGATCGACCTCCGTCACCCGGCCACCTTTCGACAGCGGCACCCATTCGATCAGGTCCGGGTAGAGCTCCTTCCAGGCGGCGAGGAACAAGCCCTGCTTCGAGAACGCATCCTTGGCGTCGAGGATGATGAGCTTGGATTTCGGTTTGCGCGTTTTCAGGTAGTGCGCAATCAGGCTCGCGCGCTCGTACGGCCCCGGCGGGCAGCGGAACGGATTGGCCGGCGCCGAAATCACCACCAGACCGCCGTCGTTCATCGACTCCAGCTGCTTGCGCAGCAAGAGCGTCTGGTCGCCCGCCTTCCACGCGTGCGGCATACGATCGGCGGCGGCTTCGTTGTAGCCGGGCAGGCCGTTCCATTGGATGTCGATGCCCGGCGCCAGCACCAGGCGGTCGTACGGCAACTTCGCGCCGTTGTTGAGGATCACCGCGCGGGCATCGGCGTCGACCCGCATCGCCGGCACGAAAGTCACCACGATCTTGTCAGCGTCGAGCTTTTTGTAGTCGAACTGCTGCTGCTTGAGGTCGCGCAGGCCGGCGATGACATTGTTGCTGAACGGGCAGGCGGTGAAGGTCTGGCTCGCTTCGATCAACGTCACTGAGGTGCGCGGATCGAGCCGCTTGAGCGTGCGGGCGCAGGTCGCGCCGGCGAAGCCGCCGCCCACCACGACGACGCGGCCGCCGGCATTCTGCGCGATGGCGGGAGCGGCGAGGGTCACGGCGGCAGCGCTTGCCGCGGTGCGCTTGAGGAAGTCGCGCCGGTTCACGTCATGGCTCCGGGGCTGGCGTTTCATGACGGTCATTCCTTCTGCGCCGCGTACCAGGCGGCGATGGCCTTGATCTCGTCGTCGTTGAAGCCCTTGGCGATGCGGTCCATCACCGTGCCCTCCCGCTTGCCGCTGCGGAATTCCTGGACCGCGGTCACGATCTCGGCGGCGTTGCGTCCGACCAGACGGGTGAACGGCGTCCCGGCCCAGCGGCTCATCGGATGACAGCCCGAGCAGGCCGCGGCGCCGGCCGGCGCAACGTCGATCGCTGACGCCGCGCTCGTCGACACGACGAGGATGACCAGTGCGATCAGACAATGGATTCGTTTCATGTCGGCTTCCTCCCGGACATAGAACGTCAGGCTGGCTGTCTAAATGCAGCCCTATCTTATACGCTTAGGCTTTCGTCAGGCCGTGGTTCTTCAGGGGTAGCGAGCGGATGCGCCTGCCGGTTGCCGCGAAAATAGCATTGCAAAGCGCCGGTGCCACCACCGCAACCGGCGGCTCGCCGCAGCCGCCCCAGAACCCGCCGGACGGCATCAGCACGGTCTCGACCTTCGGCATGTCGGCCAACCGCAGCATCTTATAGTCGTTGAAGTTCGATTGCTCGACCCGTCCGTCCTTGATCGTGATCTCGCCGTAGAGCGCGGCCGTGAGGCCAAACACAACGGCGCTTTCGGTCTGCATCTCCGCGGTCAGCGGATTGACGACGGTGCCGGGATCGAGCGCGATGACGATCCGGTGCATGCGCACCGCGCCGTCGGCCACCGTCACTTCGGCGACCGCGGCCACGAAGGTGTTGTAGGCCTCGTTGAGCGCGATGCCGCGAAACGTATTGGGCGGCAGCGGCGTCGACCAGCCGGCGCGCTCGGCGGCGGCATTGAGCACGCCGAGGAATTTCGCTGCGTTCCGGTGCGTGCCGATGAGACGCCGCCGATACTCCAGCGGATCGCTGCCGGCCGCATGCGCCATCTCGTCGACGAAGCTCTCCTTGAAGAAGCAGTTCTGGGTGTGGTTGACGCAGCGCCAGAAACCGACGGGTACATGCGTGTTGCGGATCGCGTAGTCGGCGAGATAGTTCGGGATGTCGTATGGCATGTCGGCCAGGAAGCCCTCCTGGAACTGCCGGTCGACGCCGCCGCGCACGGTCATCGGCATCAACGTGCTCCAGATCGAGTTGCCGGTCATGCGCACGTGCCAGGCGCGCGGCATACCGTCGTCGCCGAGACCGGCCGCCATCCGCGCCATCGCCACCGGGCGGTAGTAGTCGTGACCGATGTCCTCCTCGCGCGACCACACCACCTTGACCGGACGCCCGACCTCCCGGGCGATCAGCACCGCCGGCGGGACGAAATCCTGCGTGACGCCGCGCCGGCCGAAGCCGCCGCCGAGCATGGTCTTGTGCACGATCACGTTCTGCGTCGGGATGCCGAGCGTATGCGCCGCCGACGCCAGGGCAGCTTCGCCGTTTTGCGTCGGCGCCCAGATTTCGGCGCGGTCGCCGGTGACGTGCGCGGTGCAGTTCTGCGGCTCAAGCGTGGCGTGCGCCAGGAACGGCACCTCATAGTCGGCTTCGATGCGTTTGACGGCGCTGCCGAAGCCGTCGCGGATGTTGCCTTGCGCGCGGCCGACACCGGCATTGTCGGCGGTCAGGCCGCCGAGCAGGAACTCGCGAATGCCGGCGCTGGACACCGCTGCGCCTTCACCGCCGTCCCATTCGATCGTCAGCGCGTCGAGCGCCTGCTTCGCCTGCCACCAATTGTCGGCGACCACCGCGACCGCGTCCTTGAGCGTCACGACCTTGTGGACGCCTTTCATGCCGACGGCTTTGGTATCGTCGACCGACTTCAGCGTGCCCTTGAACACCGGGCATTGCGCGAGCGCCGCGTGCAGCATGCCGGGCACGCGCACGTCGATGCCGTAGATCGGCTTGCCCTGGACCTTGTCGGTGACGTCGAGCCGCTTGGTCGGCTTGCCGATCAGATGCCAGTCCTTGGCATCCTTGAGCGTCACGTCTTTCGGCGGCGGCAGCTTCGCCGCCGCTTCGGCAACCTGGCCGTAGCTCACGGTGCGGCCGCTTGGCTGGTGCGTGATGATGCTGTTGGCGGCGCGGCACTCCGACGCCGCCACGTTCCATTGCGCCGCGGCGGCGGCGATCAGCATCTCGCGTGCGGTCGCGCCCGCTTGGCGCAACGGCTCCTGCGAATTGCGGATGCTGCGGCTGCCGCCGGTGGAGAAGTCGCCCCAGATACGGTTGCGCCGGAGGTTCTCGTCGGGGCGCGGGAATTCCGCCTTCACCTTGCTCCAGTCGCATTCGAGCTCTTCGGCGACCAGCATCGGCAGCGCCGTCAGCGCGCCTTGTCCCATCTCCGAGCGCGCGACGCGGATGGTCACGGTGTCGTCGCTTTGGATCAGGATCCAGGCGTTGATCTCCGGCGCACGATCGGCAGCTTGCGCCGTCGAGGCGAGCGGCACGTCGAAGCCGAGCGCGAGGCCGCCGGCCGCGGCCACGCTGACCAGGAACGTGCGGCGATTGATCCCCCCAGCCGCGCTCATGCCAATCCCGTCATCCCGTTGCCGCCGCATGGATCGCCGCGCGCACCCGTTGATAGGTGCCGCAACGGCAAATATTGGTGATGGCGGCGTCGATCTCGGCGTCGGTCGGGTTCGGCGTCTGCTTGAGCAGCGCCGCGACCGCCATGATCATGCCGCTCTGGCAATAGCCGCATTGCGGGACGTCGAGATCGACCCAGGCCTGCTGCACCCGGTGCAGCACGCCGTTCGGCGCCAGCCCTTCGATGGTGGTGATGGCCTTGCCCTCGGCGGCGCCGACGGTCAGCGCGCAGGAGCGCACGGCGATGCTGTCGACATGGACCGTGCAGGCGCCGCATTGCGCGATGCCGCAGCCGTATTTGGTGCCGCCCATGCCGAGCGTGTCCCGCAACACCCACAGCAACGGGGTGTCGGGATCGACGTCCACGTCATGCAGACGACCGTTGACGGTGATACGCGCCATCTTGTCCCCTCTGGAGCGCGCGCCGAAGCAGTCGGATCGTAGATTCGAATGCCAAGGTGACGATTTCAAGTCAACAATTCAGGCAAAACGCCCGTTTGCAGCGCTCAACACGTCAGGAAACTCTCCGTCGTCATTCCGGAAGCCGCGAAAGCGGCTGTCTGGAATCCATAACCACGGTGGTCGGGATACGGAAAGACCGGGGTTATGGATTCCGGGCTCCTGCCACCCAAGTCGGCTGTTGCCGACTTGGGCACTTAAATTGCCGATCTCGGGTAAACCCGAGATCGGTGGCCGGCCCCGGAATGACCGAACGAATTGTTGGCCCAAATGGAAGCGGCGGCCCAAGGGCCGCCGCTCGCCTTATCGTTTGGCCTTCGCACGTCAGGCGGTCCGGAGGCCCTGATCCTTCAGCGGGAACGAGCGGATGCGCTTGCCGGTCGCCGCGAAGATCGCGTTGAGCACCGACGGCGCCGCCACGAAAATCGTCGGCTCGCCGACGCCGCCCCAGAACCCGCCGGACGGCACCAGCACCGTCTCGACCTTGGGCATCGCCGCCATCCGCATCGAGTTGTAGCTGTCGAAGTTGGTCTGCTCGATGCGGCCGTCCTTCACCGTGCAGCCGCCGTACAGGATCGCCGACAGGCCGAACACGAACGATCCGGCGATCTGCCGCTCGACCAGCAGCGGGTTGGCGATGTGGCCGGAGTCGGTGGCGCCGACGATGCGGTGGATGGTGAGGAGCCCGTCGCTCGACACCGACACCTCGGACACGGCGGCGACGTAGCTGCCGTAGCCCATTTGCTGCGCGATGCCGCGGAACACACCCTTCGGCAGCGGCTTGCCCCATTCCGCGCGCTCGGCGGCGGCGTTGAGCACGGCGAGGTGCTTGGGATGCTTCTTCATCATCTTGCGGCGGAATTCGAGCGGGTCGACACCGGCCGCATGCGCCACCTCGTCGATGAAGCATTCGAGATAGATGGCGTTCTGGTTGTTGTTCACGCCACGCCAGAAGCCCGGTGTGAGGTGCGTGTTGCGCATGGCGTGGTCGATGAAGACGTTCGGGATGTCGTAGCCGAGCGCGCCTTCCGCGCCGCCGGCGTTGAGCCCTTGGAAGACCGCCGGGTCACGCCCGTTTGTGAGGCGGTCCGGCGCGATGCCGGCGAGGATCGACTGGCCCGAAATGCGCATGTTCAGGCCGGTGACGTTGTTGTCCGCATCCAACGACGCGGTGAGCTTGCACTGCGTGATCGGATGGTAGGTGCCTTGCGTCATGTCCTCTTCGCGCGACCACAAAAGCTTGATCGGCACGCCGGGCATCTGCTTGGCGATCTGCACCGCCTGCGTGACGTAGTCGGTGCGGCCGCGCCGGCCGAAGCCGCCGCCGGCCGTCACCACCGTCACGTCGCATTTGCTGAACGGCAGGCCCGACGCCTCGACCGCGGCGGCGAGCACCGACTCGGCATTCTGCGTCGAGGTCCAGACCTCGCATTTGTCCGCCGTGTAGCGCGCGGTGGCGTTGAGCGGCTCCATGCAGGCATGGTTCTGGTAGGGATAGGCGTAGACCGCCTCGACCTTCTTGGCCGCGCCGGCGAGCGCCGCGCCGATGTCGCCGGTCTTGTTGCCGACCAGCTGGGTCTGCGCCTCAAGTCCTTCCTTCAAGAACGCGGCGATGGTCGCGCTTGATACCTTGGCGCCGGGGCCTTCGTCCCAGACCACCGGCAGCGCATCGAGCGCGGTCTTGGCGTGCCACCAGGTGTCGGCCACGACCGCGACCGCAGTGCCGCCGACATTGAAGACGTCCTTGACGCCCTTCATGCCTTTGACCTTGGCGGCGTCGAAGCTCACGACCTTGCCGCCGCGCACCGGGCAGGCCTTGATCGCGGCGTTCAGCATGCCGGGCAGCTGGGTGTCGATCGAATACTTCTGCCTGCCGGTGAGCTTGTCGCGGGTGTCGAGACGCGCCAGCGGCTTGCCGGCGATCTTCCACGACTTCGGGTCCTTGAGCTTCATGCTCTTCGGATCCGGCGGCTCGATCTTGGCGGCGGCGAGCGCGACGCTGCCGTAGCTCGCCTTCCTGCCCGTACCGGCATGGGTGACGACGCTATTCGCGGCCGTGCATTCCGCAGCCGGCACCTTCCAGGCGTCAGCCGCGGCCTGGATCAGCATCTGCCGCGCCGCCGCGCCGCCCTGCCGCACATATTCATGCGACTGGCGGATCGCGTTGCTGCCGGTCGAGTTGAAGTTGCCCCAGACGCGTTTGCGGGCGACGTTCCAGGCCGGGTTGACATACTCCCAACTGACCTTCGCCCAGTCGCACTCGAGCTCTTCGGCAATGAGCTGGCAGAGGCCGGTCAGCGCGCCCTGGCCCATCTCGGAGCGGGCAAAGCGGATGACGACGGTGTCGTCGGGCTTCACCACGACCCAGGCGTTGAGCTCGGGCGTGCCCTGAGCCTCGGCGGCGCCGAACGGCAACGTCATGCCGAGGGTGAGACCCGCGCCGGCGGCGGCGGTGCCGACGACGAAGGAACGGCGATCGATTTTCGGAACGTAATTCATGGTGTGCCCTCCCTGCGTTACGCGTTCGCGGCGGCGTGGATCGCCGCGCGCACTTGCTGGAAGGTGCCGCACCGGCAGATGTTTGTGATGGTGTCGTTGATTTCGGCGTCGGTCGGCTTCGGCTTGTCTTTGAGCAGCGCGGTGACCGCCATGATCATGCCGCTCTGGCAGTAGCCGCACTGCGGCACTTCGTTGGCGAGCCAGGCTTGTTGCACCTTGGTCAGCACGTTGTTCTCGGCGATGCCTTCGATGGTGGTGATCTTTGTGCCAACCGCCGCGCTCACCGGCATCGAGCACGAGCGCACGGCGACGCCGTCGATGTGGACGGTGCAGGAGCCGCATTGCGCGACGCCGCAGCCGTATTTGGTCCCGGTCAGGCCGACGTTCTCGCGGATCGCCCACAGGAGCGGCGTATCCGGTTCGACATCGATGGTGTGGGTTTGGCCGTTGATCGTCAGTGAGATCATCACGATTCTCCGCTGGGAAATTGGTGCGCGCAGTCGCCACGGCGCGTCCTGGCGGAACCTAGCTTGTGAATGTTCTAATGCGAAACAACAAATTTTTGATCGTGCCGGGAACCGCGAATGATGCGTCGCACAACGGCGTGTGGCGGCATGGATGGACTATTCAAGCGGGTGATGGGCTGCGAGGATTGCATCGGAAACAAACAGAAAAATGGAGGGAGGCAAACCATGCTCACATGGAGGACGGCCGCGCTCCTTGGGATCGCGGGCGTGCTGGCAACATCCGCTCCGCTCGCCGCCGCCGATCCCGCGCTGATCGCGGCGGCAAAGCGGGAAGGCGAGGTGGTCTGGTACACCACCCAGATCGTCAGCCAGCTTGTCCGCCCGGTTGCCGCTGCATTCGAGAAGAAATACGGCATCAAGGTGCGCGCGAACCGCGCCAACGCCAGCGAAACGGCGGTGAAGATCCTCAACGAGGCGAAAGCCGGCCGCCTGCAGGCCGACATCTTCGACGGCACCACCACGGTGGTGCCGCTCAAGGCCGAAGGCCATGTGCTGCAATGGCTGCCGGACGCCGCCAAGGAGTATCCAGCGCAGGTGAAGGACCCGCAGGGCTACTGGATCGCCAACAATCTGTTCGTCATCACGCCGGGCTTCAACACCGCGCTGCTGCCGCGTGGCAAGGAGCCGCGCACGCTCGCCGCCCTGCTTGATCCGTCGCTGCGCGGCAAGATGGCGTGGAACGGCTTCCCGACCGCGTCAGGCGCCGGCGGCTTCATCGGCACGGTGCTGACCGAGATGGGCGAGGAGAAGGGCAGGGCGTTCCTGCGCGAGCTCGGCAAGCAGCGGATCGCGAACCTGCGGGGTTCAGCGCGTGAAGTGCTCGACCAGACCATCGCCGGCGAATATTCGCTGGCGCTGCAGATCTTCAACCACCATGCGGTGATCAGCGCCAAGAAAGGCGCGCCGGTCGACTGGATCGCGATGGAGCCTGCCACCGTCACGCTCTCGACGCTGTCGGTGCTCGCCAAGGCGCCGCACCCCAACGCCGCGAAGCTGTTGATGGATTTCATCATCTCGCGCGAAGGGCAGGAGGTGTTCGCGAAGGCCGACTACATCCCCGCGCATCCGGCGGTGCCGGCGACGGTGCCGGCGCTGAAGCCGTCGGAAGGAAAATTCCGCGCGCATTTCTTCACGCCGGAAGAGACCGAAGAAAAGATGCCGAAGTGGAATGAGGTGTTTCAGGAATTCTTCCGGTGACGCGCGCAGTCTCCGTTTAGTCCAACTGCGGATCGGGCCGGGTCCACTCATCGTCCTTCATCACATCTTTTTCGATTTTGATCGTCAACCGGCACGCTGCCGTCGCGAGGACAAAGGACACGCTTCGATCTGCCGGCAAGGCGTGACTGGATGTGGCAAATGGCAGTTGATCCCGCGTGCTTTGAAACACCAGCATCACTCCGGCGGGAACGATGGTGAACAAGCCCGTCCAGTCAGGACACGCTCCTTGCGGACTCTTGGGCAGGAGAACAACTCGGCTTACCAAGCCATTGCCTTCATCGGACTCGATCAACCCAAGCGTCATTCGCATGTCATTCCCGTGGGCGCTGGGAATGACATGTAATCCGGGTACCCGGGGCAGCTCTTGGCCGCCGAACGAGAAACTTCCAGACCGTCGTTGCGGCGCAAGCGCAACCCAGCGGTCGCCATCCGGTATCTCCTGTGTGAAGTGCACCCGGATGTGACAGCGTTCATCTTCGAACAGAAGCTCGCCCGCCGTGTCTCGCGATCCGTGCCAAACCGTTGGAGCGACGACCCGTGGATAGAGGAGCTCGACGCGATCGCCCTGACGCGTCAGCACCCCAGCAAGCGTGGAGCAATGTCTGTCCGGAGGTCCCTGGAAGAACGCCATGAGCGTCGTTCTTCCAATCCGCTCATCCCACCAGCGCATTTCCTCCGCGGGTGGCATTCTTGGAATCTTATCCGCGGCTGCGGCTGGGCGAAAGGCGTCTGTCGTGAATTCAAGCGATAGCAACGCGACGGCCACCGCTGCGCTGAACACTATTCGCGTCTTGGCAGGACGGGGCATGTGCCTCCTCATCGAATTTGCTGAAACGCCGGCGACGCGCATCGCTTTGAGAAAATCAAATTCCAGTCGAAAACGTGAGTTGAATATCGCCGTTGGGCAACTTTATGACCCTCGCGGTCACCCCCTGCGGGACCGAAACGATCGCGGCATCAATCTGGCCGTTCGCTAAATTGCGCGCGATAAAGCCAAACGTGCCGTTCGTCACTTCGAAGCCGTTTGCCAACGTCGTCACTGTTCCCGTGATGGCCCCGGCGACATCGGGCGCCCCGCTGTCCGAATACACGGTTGCATCGGGATTCAGGGCATTCAACACGATTTCCGGCGGCGCTCCCTTGGGAACGACGCCCGGGGGAAAAATGCGTGGAAGCGTAAGATCCGCATTTTGCAGCGTTGTCCGAGTGTCTGACGTCCTCGAGCGACCCGCGGGGATCGTGCCACGCGCGCCGGGTTGCGTTTCATTCGTTGCTGCGAGCCGGCTGTCGCTTGTGTGGCCGGTGCGTACCCATTGCCCGCCATCGGGGTGACCTTTCGGCGCCCGCGGTTGATTGCGTGCGTGGGGGTCACGACTACCCGCCGAGCCAGCGGGTTGGGTCTCGCCGATTGGGCCGCGCATCAGTTCGTCTATCGAGAGTCCTTCAAGCTGAGCTTGGAACGCTCGCGCCTTGGATCGCCATTCATCGGCGCTGATTGGCTTCTTGGGAAATGGTCCGACCATGTTCGTTCCTCAAAATGTTGACGGGCGAACATCGTAGGCCAAAAAGCCGAGGAATACAAGAATATATTCCTATCACAACAAGCGTAATTGTGCAAGCATAACTCATGTTTTTTTATCGCCATTTGTTTGCCAGCGGCGCGAGCGAACCAGTTGTCGCTGTCATCGACAACGACGAAGCGTTGCAGAAATCCCGCTGGGCCCCGGATTATTAGACCTTGTCGCCCCTGCGCGGCGCGTCCGCGCTTTCGTCGGAACGCGGCTCGGCCGTGCTTTGCTCCGGCAACAGCTCGCCCGCGAGCGCGCGTTCCACGGCGCTCTCGAGCGTGCGCCCCATGGGCTGCTCGATCTGGCTCTCGACCTGATGGGTCTCGGGGCTTTCGACCTGGCGCAACTCGCTGATCACCCGCTCGGCCAGCACCTCCGGATCGCGCTCGCCGCGACGGGCATGCTCGACCACGCGCTCGGCGATCGACTTCAAGGTCGGCGCATCCTCCGGCGGGATCTCCAGCACCTTGCAGACATCGTCGACGGCCAACGCCATGTCGACGATCTCGTCCTGCGCAAACGACGGACTCTCACTCTCATTCAGGAAGACAATATTGTTCATGGTTAACTCGCGCCCCAAAATCCCGCATCTGCAAAGGAGACTAGCATCGTGAGCGGTCGCGAGCATGACGCCGATGTGGCAGCGATGCCGCGATATTGCCACATAGTTACCACGGTGCGGGGGACGTCCGATGCGACGGAAACGAAACGGCGAACCGCTAAGGCCTGCCCGCGCGCCGGTCCGGGTTTTCGAACGGCGGACGGCTTAAATGCCGCGTCAGGCGGCCCTCGCTGCCCCAGCCGCGCTTGCGCGCGATCGGCGCCAGCATGGCTGCAACAAGATTGATCGCGATCAGGCCGAGCAACAGGTAGAGCCCGAAGAATATGTAGACGGCAACCGCGGCTACGACGAAGAACGCGGCGAGCAGGAAGCGGAACACGAGACGGCCGCCGGGCATCGTCGATCATACCATGGCGCTGATGCTCGGCGATTGATGCTTCGCGACTCCAGTCACGTCATGCCGCCATTGGCGCGGAACACCTCACCGTCGATCCAATCTGGCCGCGCATTTCATTCCAGCGCGGCGTTTCATTAACACTGCGACAACGAATGGGCTGATGGCTTTTACTCGTCCCGGATTCGTTCTTTGAGAACAGATCGGAACGTGCTGTGCAGGCGGCAATGCCGCCGTCGGTGCGAAGCGCCTCGCGATCGATTCGGGCGGCCTCATTTCCTTCGAGCGCGACCTTCCATTAAGACGGCGACAACGAATGGGCTGATGGCTTTTGTCCGTCCCGGATTCGTTCTTTGAGAACAGACCGGAACGTACTGTGGAGGCGGGCACCACCGTCGGTGCGAAGCGCCTCACGATCGATTCGGGCGGCCTCGTTTCCTTCGACCGCGGCGGTTTCATTAACCCGGCGACAACGAACGGGCTGATGGCTTTTGCCCGTCCCGGATTCGTTCTTTGAGAACAGACCGAGACTTGGCTGGAAACCCACCGTGCTCATGCACCCGCTCGCGCCTTGTCACGCGCTTTCGATGCATGTCCGGTCCTGATCGCTCAACCCTTCAGGCGTTTGTTTGTGTCGGGTGATGATGTCGTCGCTCAACACTACGACGTCGGGCTGCCTCGCTTCGGTGCCGGACGTCCCAACGGTGCGGCCGGCCTGATCGGACGCAGCGTCACGATCACGGGGTTGGGTTTGTGATCGAGCGGAGCGCCGCTCGCAGCATCCACACCCATGCCGATGATGCCGCCCAGCAGAATGTTGCCGGCAAATCCCGCGGCCCCGCTGGTGGCGACCTCTTTCGTCAAGACGACCACTTCCGGTTCGAAGCCGTTCATTTCGAATCGGACCTGAAGGTCAGAATTTCGATTTACCTGGATCGCGCACGGTGTGACGCAGGTGTGGTTCTCGCTGCCGGTGACCGTAGCCTGTGCACCGGACGGCGACGATGCGATGGAAATCTGTTCTGTCCAGCCACGCGTGGCGGAAGCACATCCGCCCAAAGCCAGGCACGCCAGCAGGATCGCAAATACGCGCATACACTTCCCCTGTTACAAACGGAGTCCGCCGACCTTCTCGTGGGTCAGTCGGGCTTGCTGGCGATTGGCTCAGTAGCGCGCGACGACCGGTCCGCCGCCGAAGCGATAGTTGAGTCCGAGCTTCACGGTGTGGACGTGCAGGTTCCAGGAAATCGGAACGCCCAGGACGATCTCGTCCTTGTCGAAGGTCTGCATGTACAGGTATTCGAGTTTGACGCTGGCATTGCCAAAGCCGGCCTCGACGCCGCCGCCGGCCGTCCAGCCGCCGCGATCGCCTGACACCGAGACGGTGGTGACGCCGTCGGTCACTTCGCTTTTTGCGCCGAGATGCGCGTAGCCGCCGGTGCCATAGAACAAGAAGTTCTGTGCCGCGACGCCAAGGCGGCCGCGGGCGGTGAAGAAGTAGTTGATCGTGTCGGTCAAGGTCAGGCCGAACGCGCCATAGGATTCCTTGATGTTGGCCCACTGGCCGTCGAACTCGACGCCGAAGACGAACGCCCCAGACTGAAAGTTGTAGCCGACCTGGCCGCCGGCGAACGGGCCCTTGAGGTCGCCGCCGTCGACAGTCAGTCCGCCGGAGCTGGCGCTGGCGCCGGCCCAGCCGTAGCCGCCGTTCGCGCCGATGTAGAAACCGGTCCAGTTGTAGACCGGCACCGCCACGACAACCGCCGGAGCGGGAGCCGGTGCGCGTTGTGGCAGATCCGCCGCTTGCGCAACGCCGAAGCCGCTAAACAGCGCGGCAGTCATGACCAGTGATCGAAGTGACATAACACTCTCCCCCGTACGCCCACTTATTGGTGGGCCAGCCGGGGGTATCCTACACGGGCATCTGCCAAGTTGTGTTGTAACTATGCCACAACGCGGCAGAAACTGGTTGAACATATGCCGGGTGCAATCGGCTAGGAAATTCTTCGACGGAGGCCGCCGCCCATCAACAAGCTGCGCACAGCCGCTCTGTTCACAGCGCCGCTTTCATTTGACAATCGCCGCTCTAGGATTATCCTCCTCGCCGTCCCGCCCGCCAGGGGTGTTCGTTCGCGACGGCATCGAGCAGGGCGGGACCGGCGTCCCGCGCGTTGCCTCGTAAGCAGCGCCCGGGAGGCGCCCGGCGACACCTTCCTTCTGGCCGGGGCCAATAAATCGCCGCGGTGGAGCGCCGAGAGGCGAGCGTCCCCGGATGCGCGGACTGCGCAAGCTGGTCCGCGAGGGACGCGAGGGCGAGCGATCTCGCCCTGCGGGCCTGCGTTACTGGCCCGCGAAGGGTGCCTCGCAAGCACCCGAGCGCCTGCCGGCGCTCCGCTCCCTCGCGTTAACGCGGGGGAAACCAGCAAAGCTCGGGGGCGCATTCCTCGCGAGAACGACGCGGCGTGCCCGCAAATATTGGGAGCGGTATTTTTGAACCATTTGGCCGGTCGGCGCGACTATCAGCGAATGCTTAGCACCCTAAGGGATTGGACCGCGATCGTCCGGAATACGAAGAGGAATGTGCCGTGTCTGCCACCGTCCATGAGTTGCGAACGCCAGCCGCGCGGCTTGTCGAAGTCCGCAAGCCGGTTATGTCGCAGCGTTGGTCATGGGCGCCGGCGCTCGCGCTTGTTCTCATCGTGGCCGGCGGTGATCCAGCGCTCGCGCATGTCAAATGGTTCGCCGAATACGACCTGACACGGTCGCCGATGCCGGTCGGCGATGTGTTCACCAAGTTCTTCGTCTGCTTCTTCCTGTTCTCGGTGGTCGCGATCTACGCGTTCTACTGGGTCGACCGTTACGTCTATCGCAAGCGCATCCTCGAGGACGTGCTGGTGCGCTACACGATCCCGGAGCCGATCGCGTTCCTGATCATGCGGTGCGCGGCGGCCGGATTCTTCGGCGCGGTCAGCGTCTATGGCTTCACCGGCGACGCCTTCTATCTCACGCCGGAACTCAAGACCGATCAGGCCTGGGTGCCGTGGCTGCAGGGCGTGATGGCGCTGTGCGCGATGCATCCTTACACCGTGCCGCTGATGGGCCTCGGCATGATCGTGCTCTACGTCGCCGCGGTCATGCAGTACGGCATCTTCCATCTGCTCGATTACCTGATCCTGGTCGGCGTGACCTATTACTTCCTCGCCTCGACGATGGACCGTCCGGGCTGGAAAAAATCGCGCTACATCGTGCTGTATGCCGCGACCGGACTGACGCTGCTGTGGGCGTCGATCGAGAAGTGGGGCTATCCGGAATGGACGTTTCCGCTGTTCGAGCGTGATCCCGGCCTGCTCATGGGGCTCGATCCACGCACCTACATGATCCTCGCGGGTTTCGTCGAGTTCAACCTGACGTTCGTGCTCTTGAGCAGCGCGTCGCTGTTGTCGCGGGCGCTTGCACTCGGCCTGATGTCGGTGTTCGTGCTGGCGATCGCCAAGTTCGGCATGATCGACGCCATCGGCCACCTGCTGATCATTGCGATACTGGCGGTGCTGGTGCTGCACGGTCCGACTGAAGGCCGGAATTTCCTGGTGCTCAACGGCAAATCGCTGTGGACCGAGGCCTATTTCATGACCGGCCTCTACGTGCTCGCGTTCGTGCTGATCTTTACCGCCTTCTACGGCCTGCACTACCTGGCGTATGGGCATTGGTGGTGCTGACGCGGCGCGCGAATTCGTGGTGAGCAGACCATGGGTCAATTGAGCACTGGCCCGCGGCCCCGGTTGCCTGCAATATGGCGGCAACAAAGTTCTCGGGGAGGAACCGCGGTCAGTGACGACGTCCGCCGAAGTCGTGCGTATCGATACGGGTGCTGGGCTGTCAGTCGCTGCGCCACGCCGGTCACGCCTGTCAGGGCGGCAGACCGCGATCCTCGCCGTGCTGCTGATGGTGATCCTCGCGGCGCTGGTCATTCCGCCGTTCCTGTTCCTGATCCAGGGCAGCTTCACCATCGCCGGACCGACGCCGAGCACGTCGACCTGGGGCCTCGGCAATTTCGAGGCGGTGCTGAAAGGCCGCCACATCGTCACCACCACGATCAACTCGCTGGTGTTCGCGGCGGCGAGCGCGGCGCTGGCGCTGCTGGTCGGCTGGGTGACGGCCTGGATCGTCGAACGCACCAACACGCCGCTCAAGCCGCTCGCCTATCTCACCGCGATCATCTCGCTCGGAACGCCCTACATCCTCTACGTCACGGCGTGGCTGTTGTTCTTCGGCAAGGCCGGCCCGGCCAATCATCTCTACCGCACGCTCACCGGCAACACCGATGTCCTGATCAACATCTACTCGATGTTCGGCATGGTGCTGGTGGAGGGCTTCCTGTGGTCGCCGCTGGCGTTCCTGCTGGTGAGCGCGACGCTGCGCAACTCGAATCCGGAGCTGGAGGAGGCGGCGCGGGTGCACGGCGCCGGCGTCTGGCAGACGATCCGGCGCGTGACCATGCGGCTGTCGCTGCCGTCGATCATGGCGCTGGCGATGCTGGTGTTCATTCGCGCGGTCGAGGCGTTCGAGGTGCCGGCGCTGGTCGGGTTGCCCGGCCGCATCTCGGTGCTGACCACCGACATCTACACCAACATGGTGGCGCGCGCGCCGCCCGACATCGGCGGCGCCAGCGCGCTGTCGGTGCTGATGCTGCTCCTGGTGTTCGTGCTGCTTTATGTCTACGGCCGGCTGTCGCGGCATGCGGAGCGCTTCGCCACCATCACCGGAAAGGGCTTCCGCCCGCGCCCGTTCGACCTCGGGCGGCTGCGCTATGTTGCGGCCGGGATTCTGGTCTTCAATTTCATCCTGCTGCTGCTGGTTCCCATGCTGATGCTGGTGTGGGTGTCGCTGTTGCCGTTCTTCCAGCCGGTCAGCGCCGCCGCGTTCAAGCTGGTCAGCCTCGACAATTACCGTACCGTGCTCGACTCCGGCCAGATCGAGCTGATGCTCAACACCATGATGGTGGCGGTCGCGACCGCGACCATCGCCGTCGGTCTTACCTTCGTCGCCGGCTGGTTGGCGGTGCGGCGCGCGCCCGGCGGCTGGATCGTCGACCGGCTCGCGACCATTCCGCTGGTGTTTCCCGGCCTCATCCTCGGCATCGCGGTGATGCAGCTGTTCCTCGCGGTGCCGATCCCGCTCTACGGCACGCTCGGCATCCTGGTGTGGGCGTTCGTGATCAACTATCTGCCCTACGGCATGCGCTACAGCGCGTCCGGCATGCTGCAGATTCATCGTGAGCTGGAGGAGGCGGCGGCGGTCTGCGGCGCGACGCCGTTGACGCGGCTACGGCGGATCGTGGCGCCGCTTTTGGCGCCCGCGTTGCTTGCCGGCTGGCTGTTCATCTTCCTGATGTCGGCACGCGCGCTGTCGCTGCCGATCCTGCTGTCGGGCCCGCGCTCGCAGTTGATGGCGGTCGCGATGTTCGATCTCTGGGGTAACGGGCAGGGCACCGAGCTCGCCGCGCTCGGTCTGATGTGGTCGATGCTGATGACCACGATCGCCTTGGTGTTTTACGTCGTCGCCCGCCGCTCGGCCGGCGGCGCGCTCGGCCGTGCGTGAGGATCTGGATGTTCGAGAAGTCGATACGAGTGCGGCAAGTTCGGTGGGCTCCCTCTCCCCAAGGGGGAGAGGGAGCCGGTCAGTGCTCGTGGCAAGGCGTTGCTCCACGTCGCAATGAACTGGAGCATTAGCCATGCTTCGGGTCGAGCGGCTCACGAAAATCTTCGACAACTCTACCGACCAGATCGCGGGCGGTATCCGCGACGCGAATTTCGCGCTGGAACCCGGCACGTTCTTCACGATGCTCGGTCCGTCCGGCTGCGGCAAGACCACGACCTTGCGCTGCATTGCCGGCCTCGAAACGCCGGACGCCGGCACGATCTCGGTCGACGGCCGCGTCTTGTTCGACGGCGAGACCAAGATGAATGTTCCCGTGGAACAACGCGCGGTCGGCATGGTGTTCCAGTCCTACGCGATCTGGCCGCACATGACGGTCGCGGAAAATGTCGCGTTCCCGCTCACGGTGATGAAGCACCGCAAATATACCCGCGCGGAGATCGAAGCGGCGGTGGCGAAGGCGCTGGCGGTCGTCGATCTCGCCGGCTTCCAGGACCGTCCGGCGCCGCGGCTTTCCGGCGGGCAGCAGCAGCGCGTCGCGCTCGCCCGCGCGATCGTGCACGAGCCGCGGCTGCTGTTGCTCGATGAACCTCTCTCCAATCTGGACGCGCAGCTGCGCGACGAGATGCGCAGCGAGCTCAAGCGCCTGCAAAGCAAGATCGGCATCACCACCGTCTATGTGACGCACGACCAGTCGGAGGCGCTCGCGCTTTCCGATCAGATCGCGGTTATCGACAAGGGCCGTGTCCGCCAGGTCGGCTCGCCGCAGGACATCTATTTCCGTCCGGCCAATCCGTTCGTCGCGCGATTTGTCGGCGCCACAAATCTGCTGGCAGGGCGGCTGGTCGGCAGCGCTAATGGCCGCGGCGACGTCGAGGTGCTGGGCAATCGCACCATCAAGTGCCTGGTTCCCGGCGTCATTACCAATCCGGCGTCGGTGTCGGTGTCGATCCGGCCGGAAAGTATCCGGCTGGTGCCGCGCGCCGGCATGCCGGCGCATGCCGGCGACAATTGCATTCCAGGCCGGGTCGCAGGCGTCACCTTCCTCGGCGCCACGCGTCGCGTCGATGTGACGAGTGACGGCGTCACGCTTCAGGTCACGGCCGCCGCCGATCTGGCGCTGCCGGCGGACGGCGAGGTCGATCTCTTGTTCGCGCCGGAGCGCGCGGTCGCCTTGCCCGGGAAGGTGTCCTAGAAAAACCGGCAACAAGATCAAACAAGAGAGCAAGCCAAGAACTCAAGCAACCAAGGAGAAGGGTATGTCCAAGAAATACGAAACCGTCCTGATCGAGAAGAGCGAGGGCATCACCTGGCTGATCATGAACCGGCCGGACAAGCGCAACGCCATGAGCCCGCAGCTCCATCTCGACATGGACGACGCGCTCGAAGATCTGGCGACCGACGAGGAAACCGAAATCCTGGTGCTCACCGGCGCCGGTGACGAGGCATTCTGCGCCGGCCAGGACATCCGGCTCTATTTCCGCGGCACCCAGCAGGACCCGAAGACCCGCGCCAAGGCGCGCCGCGCCTCGAACCAGTGGCGCTGGCAGCGGCTTTCGACGTTCCCGAAGCCGACCATTGCGATGGTCAACGGCTTCTGCTTTGGCGGCGGCTTCACCCAGGTGTCAGCCTGCGACTTCGCGATCGCCGCGGATGAAGCGCAGTTCGGCCTCTCCGAGGTGAACTGGGGCATCCTGCCGGGCGGCATCGTGTCGTGGAACGTCGTGCAGATGATGAATTTCCGCGACGCCATGTTCTACGCCATGACCGGCGACACCTTCGACGGCAAGAAGGCGAAGGAGATCGGCTTCGTGAACCTGCATTTCCCGAAGGCGAAGCTGAAGGCGGAGACCATCAAGTTCGCCAAGAAGCTGCAGGAAAAAAGCCCGGCGGCGCTGCAGTACACCAAGGAGGCGATCCGCGCGGTGCGCTTCATGAACGAGCCGCAGGCGGCTGATTACCTCAACGCGAAAAGCGACGCGCTCAAGCACAACGATAAGGAAGACGGCCGCAACCAGGGCATGAAGCAGTTCCTGGACGACAAGAGCTATCGTCCCGGGCTCGGCCACTTCAAGCGCCAGAAGGCGGCGGCGAAGTAGCGCGCATTGTTTGTGTACTCGGCGCGTGCGCATCATCGCGGTCGATGCCTCATCCGACCTGATGCCGGCGGTCTACGCCGTGCGGCATCAGGTGTTCGTGGTGGAGCAGGCGGTGCCGCCCGCGCTCGAGCGGGACGAATTCGACGCGGTGGCGATCCATCTCGTGGCGCTCCACGATGACGACGTGATCGGCACGCTGCGGATCGTCGCCAGCGGTCGCGATGCCAAGCTCGGCCGCATGGCGGTGCTGGCGGCGGAACGCCGGCGCGGGATCGGCGCGGGCCTGATGGCCCATGCGCATGAGGTCGCGCAGGGCATGGGCGTGAAAGAGATCACGCTGCACGCGCAGCTCACCGCCAAGGCGTTCTACGCGCGGCTGGGCTATCGCGAGGAGGGCGGGGAGTTCGAAGAGGCTGGTATCGCGCATGTCAGCATGCGCAAGACGCTTGAATGAACGAACTCTCTCCTCCGCTCATTCCCGCGCAAGCGGGAATCCAGTACTTTTTGAGTTTGCTGGGTCCCCGCTTTCGCGGGGACGAGCGGTACAGCTAGCCGCCGACTTGTGGGCGCCAGCGCTCGAAGCGCCGCTCGATCATGCGCAGCAGTTCGGTCAGGGCGACGCCGGTTCCGGCGATGATGATGATGCCGACCATCACCGCGTCGGTCTGGAACCGCGCGCCGGCGACGGAGATCATGTGGCCGATCCCGGCGCTCGCGCCGTACATCTCGCCCACCACGATGCCGATCAGCGCGTGGCCGAGCCCAAGCCGCAGTCCGCTCAGCAGCAGCGGCACCGATGACGGCAGTGCGACCGTCATGAACAGCTGCCGGTCGCTGGCGCCGAACGAGCGCGCGACCTTGACGAAATCGGCGCTGATGGTGCGCATGCCGGTGATGGTATTGACCAGGATCGGGAACACCGCGCCGAGGAACACGATCGCGATCTTGGATTCGAGCCCGATGCCGAACCAGATCATGATCAGCGGCAGCAACGCGATGCGCGGCGTCGCGTAGAGCGCGGACACGAACGGATCGAGGATCGCGTTGAGCCGCCCGTACCAGCCCATCAGAATGCCGAGCGGCACGCCGATGACGATCGCCATGCCGAAACCAACGATGAACTCGTAGCCGCTGACGCGCAGATGCGGCCAGATGCTGCCGTCGGCGAACATGTCGTAACCGGTGGTGGCGATCCGGCTCGGCGCCGATGTGAACAGCGGATTGACCCACTCGTAGACGACCGACAGCTCCCAGAACAGCAGGAACGCCGTCATCGCGAACGCGCCAAGCAAGGCGTGCTCGTTGCGGGTCCAGAACGATTTCGGCGGCGCGAGCCGTGGCTCGCCGGCGTTTTGGGTTGTCGCCTTTGTCGTCGTGACGTCCATTCGCTTCAAGCCACCGTCAACATGCCGGTCTTCCGGGCTTCTTCCTCGATCAACTGCCAGATGCGCTGCTCCATCTTCAGGAACTCGGGCTGATGCTTCATCGCCAGCGTGCGCATCGGCGGCAGGTCGACGTCGATGATCTCCTTGATCTGCGCCGGCCGCGCCGACAGCACCACGACTCGGGTCGAGAGGAACACCGCTTCGCCGATCTGGTGCGTCACGAACAACGCGGTGGTGCGCGTGCGCGCGAAGATCTTGAGTAGTTCGACCTGCATGAACTCGCGGGTCTGGGCGTCGAGTGCGGCGAACGGCTCGTCGAGCAGCAGAAGCTTCGGCTCCATCACCAGCGCGCGCGCGATGTTGACGCGCTGGCGCATGCCGCCGGACAGCTCATGCGGATAGTGGTCGGCGAAGCCGCTGAGCCCGACCAGCTGGATCAGCGCCAGCGCGCGCTCGCGGATCTGCTGACGCGGTAGCTTGCCTTGAAGCTCGAGGCCGTACATCACGTTCTGTACGATCGTGCGCCACGGAAACAGGCTGTCGGCCTGGAACACCATGGCGCGATCCGGCCCGGGGCCGTCGATGGCGCGGTTGTCGACCAGGATCTTGCCGCCCGCGAGCGGCATCAGCCCGTCGACCGCATTGAGCAACGTGGTCTTGCCGCAGCCGCTCGGGCCGACCAGGCAGACAAGCTCACCCTCGTAGATCTTGAGGTCGACGTCCTGCATCACCGGCAGGATCTGCCGCGTGCGCTCGTTCGTATGTTCGAGCGTTACGCCGCGCAGTTCGAGCTTGGCCTGGCGTGGCGCCTCCACGGCGACCTTACTTTCCGAGCTTCGTGAAGAAGCCCTCTTTCTGCAACGCGTCGAGCGCCGAGGTGTCGACGAGCTGCGCCGGGTTCATCGACTTTGCCTTCGGCACCTTCAGCGCAATCTCGTCCAGCACGAGCTGCATGCCGGCGAGCGACGGCCGCAAGTCGTCGGGATAGATCTTCACATAGGCGTCGTAGGCGGCCTTGGTGTCGGCCGTCTCCTTGACCTTGAGGAACGTCTGGGTGAGCGGGATCGCGACATCCGGATTGGTCTTGTAGGCGTGGACCGCGGTCGCCATCGCCATCATGAACCGCTTCACGACGTCGGCGTTGTTCTTCAGATAGGTCCGGTTGGTGACATACGAGGTGTTGGGATAGTCGCCGGCGATATGGGTGACGTCGACCAGCACGTGGAAGCCCTGGCGTGTCAGGCCCGCGGTGTCGGGATATTGCTCCATCGTGCCGCCAACCTGGCCGCTCATGGCGGCGGCGACGCGGGTCGCCGGACCGCCGAGTTGCAGGATCTTCACGTCGGCGCGGTCGAGCTTGAGATGCTTGAGCGCGAAGTCGGCGGCCTGGTCGGTCGACGAGCCGTAGCGGCTGATCGCGATCGCCTGTCCCTTGAGCTGCACCGCGCCCTTGATCGCATCCTTGGTCACGAGCTGGAACGGCAGCTTGTTGGAGATGCCGCCGATGATCACGATGTTGGCGCCGGCGACGCCCGCGGCCATCGAAGACGTGTAGCCGTTCTGCGCGATATCGACCGAGCCGCCGATCACGGCGCTGGTCAATGTCGAGCCCGCCTCGACGAATACCGGCGCGATGTCGAGACCGAAGCTTTTGAAGATGCCCTGCTTCTCGGCGTAGATCAGGGGGCCGGAGGTCATCGAGAAGCCGTCATAGGCGACGCGGACCTTGGTAAGCTGCTGCGCCTGCGCCATCGTTCCGAACAGGGCCAATGTGGCGATGGTGGCAAGCAGGCGTTTCATGCTGACGCTCCGGGTATTTCGATTTCTGTATGCGTCATCATTACCAGTGCCGATGCGGCGGCGCGAGAGCGACCAATTGGCGCCGTCGGCGCCATAGATCAAGCGTCGGCGGGGCGCAATAGACCGGCCAATGGCGCTGCGCCCACGTGCCTCATCGTCCGTCCTTTTGGCTGGATATAGGCCCGGCTAAGATGCAACAAGGGGTTGCTACACATCCCGGTGCTTTAAGGCCGGTGGCTCCTGGGAGGGAACCAATGAAACTCGTCCGTCGTCAGTTCCTGTCGCTTGCCGGCGCCGCGCTCGCTGCGCCCGCGGTCGTGCGTCCTGCGTGGTCGCAAGCCTATCCGTCGCGGCCGATCCGCGTCGTCGTGATGCTGGCGGCTGGCGGCGGCACCGACTTCCTGGCGCGGCTGACCGGCGAAAACGTGTCGCGCGCGATCGGCCAGCAGATTGTCATCGAGAACCGGACCGGCGCCGGCGGCACGATCGGGATCGAGTCGATCGCGAAGAGCCCGGCGGACGGCTACAACGTCCTGTTCTCCAACGACAACATCGCCAGCGCGCCGCAGATCCTGAAGGTGAACGGCGACTACCAGAAGGACCTGATGCCGGTGATCTTCGTCGCGCGCCAGCCGCTGGTGTGGGCGGTCCATGCCTCGCTGAAGATCAACACGCTCCAGGAATTCATCGACGAGCTGAAGAAAAATCGCGGCAAGGGCTACGCGACCTCGGGCGTCGGATCGAACCAGCACTTCCTGGGCGAATGGTTCCTCAAGGAAGCAGGCATCAAGCTCGATCACGTGCCGTATCGCGGCGCGGGGCAGGCGGTGAACGACCTGATCGCGGCGCACGTTCCGATCGCCTGCCTCGGGCCGACGGCGATGATGCCGCACTACGAGAACAAGACCGTGCGCTTCCTGGCGCAGTCGTCGGAGACGCGTTCGGCGACCTTGCCGGATGTCCCGACGTTCCAGGAAGCCGGCTTCAAGGGCCTGGTGCTCGACCAGTGGTTCGGCGTGTTCGTGCCGGCCGGCACGCCGCCGGACATCATCGCGCGGCTCAACGCTGAGTACGCGAAGTCGCTGACCGACCCGAAGGTGCGCGAGAGCATGATCAAGGCGGCCAACGATCCGGTCGGCGGCACGCCCGAGCAGTTCGCGACCTTCGTGCGCAACGACGCGGCGAAGTATGCGCGGCTCGCGAAGGAGCTTGGCATCAAGGGCGAGTGAGATGCGCGCTCCGTCTTAGATGGAACGAGGCTGTCATGGACGACGAGCAGGGGTGCGAATGGCTCAGGCTCTACCGACGAATCAAGACCCTGCTGAAGCAACACGGAAAGCCGGACTACGAGGGCGGCCTTGAGATCGCGGATTTCTTGCTGGTTCAAGATAACTGGGGCGGGCCGTTACACCAGGTCGAGATTCACAGCCTCCATTTGCTGCAGCCTCCAATCGTCAAGTCGCTGCAGAGTTTGCTCGGCGATTTTCCTGAATGGGAAATTGTTGTCCGTGTCGACGTCCCGGCTAAGGAAGAGACTTGGCCCGGAATGGGCCTGACGATCTACGCCGATTCGATCTGCGACGCGCTGCAGCGCGAATACTTGCCCGCGGAGTATCAGAGCCTCGCCTACGAAGGCGCTGTCCCGTTCGAGACAGATAACAAATCGTAGTTGCGCGGTGGGCGGGCCCCGCAACGACGCGCGTTACGATTCCACCGATCGCCGTGCTCGCGGATACAATCCAAACCAACCGCGCGTTTCTGCCGGCCACCCCGATGGTGGGCAGTGGATCGACGATGACGACGACTTTGATGATGACGATTAGGCTGTCGACCTCGCAGGTCCTGGTCACCACTGGTTTGCCAAGCACTTCTACCGGCGATACCAATTTTCGCGAGAAACGCGGCGAGTCTTTCGCAACGGCACATCGGGGCATTTGGCCGCCCGACTATGGAGTCGGCGACGTGGCGAGTGGCTTTCTCATGGCCGCGGGTGGGACCGGGCTCATCGTGAATATGATCGCGCTGTCGAAGAACTTGTGGAAAAATATATGAGAGACCGGAGAATTAAAGCTCCACAGATGACGCCGGCGCAGGCTCACGAGGTGCTGGATCTTATCCAGAAATCGGAAGACCCGCGAATTCGTCCGTACGTCAAAATGATCCATACGTTGCGGCGATTCTTCCGATTGTATGGCGGTCGCGAGTAGAAGGTCGCGGCGCGGCCAATCGTATAGAAAGCACAAAAGGATATTTCAGGCATGGTCAGCAAAGCGGACGAACATCGAAAGAAACAGTGGAAGGACATCTACCAGCGTACAGCGCACGCGCTCCGGCCATTCGGCAAAGATGATGAGGCCGGCGGCGATTACTTCGTGATCGACCTGTTCCCTAACGAAAAGGTGCAAATGGTCGAGCTTCACCGCCTGAATATGTTGCGACCTGAGGTCATGAAGTCGCTTCAGCAGGTGCTTGCAGACTTTCCCGATTGGACAATCGAGATTTGCGCGATTTGTCCCGAAGAAAGGACGATCATCGACGTCGAATCGGGCCTGGTGCTTCACCACGACAAAATTTTCGATGCCTTGGATCGAGAATCGCTCCCGCCAAAATACCGTTTCGCTTATGAAGGCAGTCGTCGACCGCCAGGCGGTTCTAATCCGTAGCGGAGCGCAGATCCACAATTCGTTGTCCGCGGCGGATTACGCGCTTCGCGCCAATCCGCCCTAAGCGTTGCGACAACAGTTAACCTTCAGCCGTTCTTGGGTTTATTCCCGTTGATCACGTCGTAGACGTTGCAGGCGATGCCGGTCGCCTCATAGCCGTCCTGACCCGTCGCCTGCGCAATTGCAAACATCTGCTGGGCGAGGCCGACAAACGGCATCGGCACTTCCATGTCGCGCGCCATATCGAGTCCGAAGTTAACGTCCTTTGGCATCCAGGACTTGCGCGGCTTGTATTTGCGGCTCACCAGAATTTCCATGATGCGCCGGGTCGACACCGAATCGTGTTGGGAGTTCTTCATGATGGTCTGGAAGGTGGCCTCGTCGAGGCCCCCCTTCTTGAGCCAGCAGGCGATCTCGACAAAGCTCATGTGTTGAACGGCGGCCAACATCGCCATGCCATTCTTGACCAGTTTGGCAGTACCCAACTCGCCGACGTGCAGAATCGACTTGCCCATTGCCTTGAAGATCGGCTGATGCTCGTCGAACAACGCCTTGGAGCCCGAAAGCCAAAGCGCCAGTTCGCCTGCCGCCGCGACTTCCTCGACGCCGCCGGCCGACGCGTCGACGACCTCCCAGCCCTTCTTGTTGAGCTCGCTAGCAACGCTGACGATGGTTGCTTTGTCGATGCTGCTGAAATCGATCCACACCTTCGCGCCGGTGGTCGCCTCGATGAGGCCACCCTTGCCGAGGCCGACGGTCCTGACCGCATCGTTGTGCGGCAGCATCGACAGCACAAGCTCGCACGATTCGGCCACGGCCTTGGGCGAGTCCTTGAACTGTGCGCCCTTGTCTTCCAGGCCCTTGGCCTGCGCGCGGTTGAGATCGGTCACGACCAGGCGATAGCCGGCCTTGATCAGGTTGGCCGCCATGCCAACGCCCATGCCGCCGGTGCCGATGAAACCCAAAGTCTTCATGTTCCAAACCTTCTCAATCGTTGCCTACAAAGCCCGATGCCATGCCGCGCGGGATGACTGTCCGAGCGCGCGCACGGAACATTTTCTATTTTGCGTAGCCGCTTAAGTCACCTTGGCGCGTCTGGCCTGCGTTGCCGCGGCATCGACCGCGAAATCGTCGCCATTGCGCTTGAGCACCACGCCGTAGTCGCGTTCCGCTGCATCGGGTGACACCGCGCCCTCGCGCACATCGTCGAGCACACGCGCCGGCTCCCGCAGGTGCGCATCGCCGTGGCCGCCGCCGCCTGGCGCATCGAGCCGGAAGACGTCGCCTTTGTTCAGCGGGTAGTCGGCGTAGCGCGTCGGTAGGCGCTTCGCGTTCTTGGTGTCGGGATTGATCCAGATGTCGCCGGGCCGTCCTGTCATGCCGCCGGCGCAGCCGTTCGGCGGGATCACATGTTTCATCGAGCGGATCGAGAAGCGGGCGTCTTCAAGATTGAGATATTCGCGGCGGGTGCCGAGACCACCGCGATAGTGCCCGGCGCCGCCGGAATCCTGGATCAGCTCGAACCGCAGCAGCCGCGTCGGGAATTCGCTCTCGATGATTTCGATCGGCGCGATCATCGCGTTGCTCTGATTGACGGTGATGCCGGACGCGCCGTCCTTGGTGGCGCGTGCGCCGGCGCCGCCGGCGATGATCTCATACTGCACATAACCCTTGCCGGTATGGGTCGAGCGGCCGCCGAGGATGATCGAGCGGCTGCCGGCGCCGTCGGCGCGGACCTTGTCCGGTACGATGTTGCTCAGCGCGTCGTACACCGCGTCGACCAGCGCGTGCACGGTCGGATTGTAGGTGTTGACCGGTGCCGGGAAGCGCGGATTGAGCACCGAGCCGTCGCGCGCCGTGATGGTGAAGGCGCGCAACAGCCCCTGGCTCACGAAGGTGTGCGGGTCGGTCAGCGAGATCAGGCAGTAGGCGCAGGCGGCTTGCACCAGCGGCGGCCGCACGTTCGCTGGCCCCTTAGTCTGGTCGGCCGAGCCCGAGAAGTCGAAATGGATGCTGTCGCCCTTCTTCTCGATTACGACATGGATGCGCACCGGCTTTTCCAGGTCGATGCCGTCGTCGTCGACGAAGCGCTCGGCTTCGAAGCGGCCGTCCTTCCACTCGGTGAAGGTCTGGCGCAGCCGCGACTCCGATATCTCGAACAAGCGGTCGAAGCAGGCGAGGATTTTCGCCTTGCCGTATTTGGCGGCGAGCTCGTTCAGCCGCTTTTCGCCGAGCCGGTCGGAGCCGAGCTGGCCGCGGATATCGCCGAGCACCAGTTCGGGCGTGCGGCTGTTGGCGCCGATGATGCGCTCGATGTCGGTGCGCGTCTCATAGCGGCGCTGATAGCGCACCGGTGGCAGGTGCAGGCCCTCGTTGAACACCTCGCGCGCCTGGCCGGAGCAGCTTCCCGGCACCGGCCCGCCGATGTCGCTCTTGTGCGCGATCGATCCGCAGAAGCCGAACAGCGCGCCGTCGACGAAAACCGGGCTCAGCACGCACATGTCGGGGGCGTGCGGGCTGCCGCCGTAGTACGGATGGTTGATCAGGAAGGCGTCGCCCTCGGCGATGTCGCCGCCGAATTGCGCGATCACAGCGCCGCAGCAGGCCGGGAACGCGCCGATGTGCAGCGGCAGCACCACATGCTGCGCGACCACTTCACCCTTGGCGTTCATCAGCGCGCAGGAGGCATCCTGCGATTCACGTACGATGGTGGAGAAGCCGGTACGGAACAGCGAGTTCTGCATCTCTCGCACGATGCCGGAGAGGCTCGCCTTCACCACTTCAAGATCGACGGCGTCGATGTGCATCACGGCGCCTTCTTGTTGGAATTCGAGTGGCGAAAGATTGCCGCATCCGTGCCACGAAGGCAGCGCGCCCCCTCCCCCCGCGAAGCGGCGGGGAGGGTAGGGGTGGGGGGTAGAGCGTGTGGCACGCCTATCGCCAAACGCACCACCCCCCACCCCCGATCCCTCCCCGCCATTCGCTGCGCGAACGGGGGGAGGGGAGCGGAGAGATCGCGTGCTTCAATAGAGACGAGGCTCATCTGGTGCTCACGTCACAATCAAATTCTTGTAGTCGTCCACCCGCGCGGTCTGGCCGGCATAGATCACGGTCGTGCAGTCGAACTGATCGAGAATGGCCGGTCCCGTCAAGCTGAGCCCGACATCGAGCTTCTCGCGCTGATAAACCGGACAGTCGATGTCCTTGCCGTCCATGCGCACGCGGCGGGTTTCACGCAGCGCGTCTTTCAGCGTCGCGCCGGTCGGCTTGAATTTCGGCATCTCCACAGGCGGCACCAGGCCGACGCCGCGCACGCGATAGGACACGATCTCGACCGGCTGCTCCGGCGCGCTATGGCCGAACATCGCCTTGTGCTGCGCGTCGAACTGGCGGCGCAGTACATCGAGGCCGCCGTCGCGCAAGGCTTCGTCGCCGCAGGGCATGGTGATCTCGTAGCCCTGGCCGGCATAGCGCATGTCGAGCGCGCGCTGGATGCTGATCTGCTTTTGGTCGAAGCCGTCGGCGTGCAGCTCTTCAGCCGCCGCGGCTTCGAGCCGCGCGAACATGCCGTTCACGTCCTGTGGGGTCAGCTCGCTGAGCGGCGTCATGCGCGACTGGATGTAGTCGTGCTTGACGTCGGACATGATCAGGCCGATCGCCGAATAGACGCCGGGATAAAGCGGCACGATCATTCCGGCCATCCCCAGGTCGCGGGCGATGCGCCCGGCATGCACCGGACCGGCGCCGCCGAAGGGAAGCAGCATGAAGTCGCGCAGGTCGTGCCCGCGCATGGTGGAGATCGCCTTGATGGCTTCTTCCATCTTCACGTCGATGATGCGCACGATGCCTTCGGCGGCCTCGGCGACGTTCATGCCCAACGGCTTCGCCACTTTGGTTTCGACCGCCTCGCGTGCCGCGGCGGAGTCGAGCCGCATCTTGCCGCCGAGGAAATTGTCCTCGCTCAGATGACCGAGCACGAGATTACAGTCGGTGATGGTCGGCATCACGCCGCCACGGGAATAACAAGCCGGGCCCGGCATCGCGCCGGCGCTTTCCGGCCCGACCTTGAGCACGCCGAAGCGGTCGACGCTGGCGATGGTGCCGCCGCCCGCGCTCACGGTGTTGATGTCCATCATCGGCACCGCCAGGTCGCGGCCTTCGATCTTGCCGCGGCTTGCGATCGAGGGCTCGCCGTCCTTGATCAGCGCGACGTCGCAGGACGTGCCGCCCATGTCGAACGTGACGATGTTCTGGAAACCGGTCATCCGGCAGGCATAGGCGCCGGCGGTGACGCCGCCGGCCGGGCCGGACAGCACGGTGGTCACCGCCTTGCGCGCGGTGGCGGCGAAGGTCGCCATGCCGCCGTTCGACTGCATGATGTATTTCTGCCGCGTGGTCAGGCCGGCCTCGTTGAGGCGGCGCTCGAGTTGCGCGATGTAGCGCGCCAGGATCGGCTGCAGATATGCGTTGATGACGGTCGTGCTCAGCCGATAGTACTCGCGGATCTGCGGCACGATGTCGGACGACAGCGAGATGCTGCACCCCGGCATCTCCTCGGCGACGATGTCGCGCACGCGCGCCTCGTGCGCCGGATGCAGGAACGAAAACAACAGGCAGACCGCCAGCGACTCGACTTTCTGCGCGGCGAGATTGCGCGCGGTCTCGCGCAGCGCCGCTTCGTCGAGCGGCAGGAGCACGTCGCCGCGGAAATCGACGCGCTCGCGCACCTCGCCGGTAAGGCTCTGGGGCACAAGAAGCGGCGGCTTGTCGTACATCACGTCGAAGATCGGCGCGCCATAGGGCCGCGCCTGCTCGCCGACCGGGTAGACGGCGCGGAAGCCTTCGGTGATCAAGAGGCCGGTGCGGACGCCCTTACCTTCGAGCAGGGCATTGGTGCCGACGGTGGTGCCATGACAAAAGAAGGAGATGTCGTCAGGCGCGACCCCCTGTGCGATCAGCGTCTCGACGCCCTGCAGGATGGCGCGCGAGGGATCGTCCGGCGTCGACGGCACCTTGGAGATCGAAACCTCGCTGGTGTCTTCGTTGAGATAAACGAAGTCCGAGAACGTTCCTCCGGTGTCGACCGTGACGCGGTATCGGCTCATCGAACGTTTCCAGCGTCCTTATTGTGTCCCGGATGCAATGCAGCGCGCAGCGATGCGTTGCTGTTCCGGGACCCCGGTTGTTTGTTAGCTACAGAAGGAACCGGGGTCCCGGGTCTGCAGCGCACCATTCGCTGCGCTCATGCTGCGCAGCGCCCGGGACACGAAAAACTTCTACCCAGCGGCCGCTGCCGTCTCGCTGACGACGCGCGGCGCGGCTTGCCAGTCCTTACCCGTGGCGGCGGAGGTCGGGAAGATCAGCGATTTGATCACGACCGGGACCGCGCCAGACGCCGGCAGCATGGTGCCGATGTCGATGTAGTCGAAATCCTTGAGCTCGAGGCCGTCGATCGAGACGATGCCGCTCTCGATTTTCATTTCCTCGCGCAGGTGAATGCCAAGCAGGCCGCCGACGTCGCCGTCGCCGGCGAGCACGACCGGGTGCCCCTTCGCGAGCACGTCGGCGAGGCCGTCAACCGCGCCCTTGCAGAACGCGTCGAGCCGCTGGAACGTCGCCGAGCCGCGCCAGGGCACGAACACCGCCACCGAGCTGTCGCCGCCGCCGAGATCGAGTCGCCGCAGTACGCCCTTGATCGCGTCGGCCACGGCGGCGCTGTCGATGACTTCGTCGTCGAGCGCCAGCGACGGCGCGATGACAGGCACGTTGCGCAGCGGTAGCACCTCCATCGGCGACACATAAATCGTGCTGCCCGAAACCTGCGTGGTGTATTGCGACGCACCGATCACGGTGGCGCGGATGCCTTCGTTGCCGGGCTCGATCGTCGGTCCCCAGCCGTCGAGCCGGGCGCGGATCTCTTCCGCCAGATGCATGCCGAGATCGCCGTAGGATTGCGCCTCGCGGCCGTAGATGTATTCCGACACGCCACCGGAGAACGTCACCTCGGTGATGGTGCGGCCGGGCTTGAGCGGGTCGATCCGGCACAGGCCGGAGCCGTCGATCGACGGCACGCCGCCCTTCATCGCGTCGAACAGCCGGTCGGCCATGCGCGACGCGACCGCGCGCGCCTGCTCCTGCGAGAACGGCGCGCCGATCTCGAGCTTGATGCCGAGCTCGCCGGCAAAACGGCGGCCGGCTTCCTCGATGCGCACGATCTTGCCGTTGTCGTCGACGCAGACCAGCCGGGCGCCGACGTCGACCGCGGTGAGGTCGACGACCTTGCCCTCGGCGCAGATCGCGATCTTCGAGGTGCCGCCACCGATGTCGACGTTCATCACGGTGACTTTATCGCGGATCGAGCGTGCCGCCGCGCCCGAACCATAAGCGGCCATGACCGTTTCGAGGCTGTCGCCGGCCGAGACCGCGACCATCTTGCCGGCCTGGCGTGCGAACAATTCGCCGATCGCGCGCGCATTGCTGCGCCGGACCGCGACGCCGGTGAGGATCAGCGCGCCGGTGTCGATCTCGTCCGGATCGATCTTGGCGTCCGTGTACTGCCGCTCGATGAAGGCGCCGAGCGCGTCGGAGTCGATGGTCTCGCCGGACGAATAGGGCGTGAGCAGGATATCGGATTCGTGGAAGGTCTCGCGCTTGGTGACGACGTAGCGGCTGTCGAGCCGCTCCAGCACGATGCGCGAGAACACCAGGTGCGAGGTCGAGGAGCCAATGTCGACGCCGACGCTGAGGACGACGATCTCGTCCTCGCCTTCAAGCGACCGTCCGGTGCTGGAGAAGAAAACGCGGCCGCCCTGAGCTTCGTCAGACATCACTCGCATCCATCAACATGCATCATGCCCGGCACGAGGCCGGGCATGACGAATACAGAGTTATAACCGATCGATCACGCGCCGACGAACTTCGGCACCACGGTGCCCTTCTTGTAGAAGTCGGGCTCCATCCGGTTCTCGGCGCCTTCCGCCTTGAGCTTGGCGGCGAACTCCTCGCGCAGATACGGATCCTCCATGTAGTAGGGGATCGCGGAGCCGCCCTCGGGGATGTCCATGGCGGTGTAGTCGGTGTGCTTCTCGCCGGGCGGGCCGGGCTCGCGGCCGGGATTGTGCGGGCCGAACCAGGCGGTCAGCCGGAAGCCTTCCTTGGAGGCGTTGAAGTGCTGGTGGAACCAGCGCGCGCCGCCGGGGGCCGCCGACACCATGCCGAACTGGGAATAGTCCACCCGCTTGACCTCGTCGCCCTTGCCGTCCTTCCACGGCGTGACGCCGTTCCGCTCCGGCCAGGTATAGGTGTAGCCGTTGCCCTTGAGGCAGATCAGCACCGCCGCCGAGGTGTGGGCGTGCGCCTTGGAGTAGCGGCCGACCTCGTGCTGGCCGATCCACAGGTAGAAGGTGTTGCCGGTCATGAACGGCTCGACCCGGCGCCAGCCGACCGACCGGCGGTTGTCGAGCGGCAGGTCGCAGTTGATCACGTCGGGCACGAAGTTGGTGCGGCGCATGGCCAGACCACGCACCGGATCCGGCTCGATATCGTCCTTGTACTTGTAGAAGTCGTCGGCGCCCGAGAACCGGTCCTTGAACTGGTAGGGCGCGTTGAAGATGAAGTCGGTGTTGTTGATGAGGTTCATCAGGTTCGGCGCCGTCGTGCCGGCAATCAGCACCGCCGGCGACGAGCTGGCGTTGACCAGGCGGTGCATGGCGTTGACCGGGATCGAGAACAGCGAGCCCTTCTGCCACTCGAACACGTGCTTCTTGGTTTCGCCTTCGAGCCACACTTCAGTCGTGCCGCGGCCCTCGGCGACCAGATAGATTTCCTCGTAGACGTGTTTTTCGGGATTGAGCGCGCCGGCGCCCGGAATCTCGACGACGTAACAGCCCCATTTGCCTTCGGTGCCGTGGAGCTGGACGTAGGTGCCGTTGCCGCCGAGGCGCTTCCAGGGCTTCATCGGCAGATCGAACACGCTCCCGAATCCGACGCCGCGGAAACACGGGACCCCCTCGGCCTCCATGAATGCGTCATACGGCGTGGTGGGCCGTCCGAATTTGCCGAAGCCGGCCCGGTCCAGGCCGGTCGGCTCGTGCCAGTGCATCCTGTCACCAACTTCATGCATTGCGGTCGTCCTGTTCCGAGGGTTCAGGCCATTCAAGATGGCCGACGTTGCAAGTCTTGTGGGCCTTGTAGGTCTGTGTCCGGCGCGAGCCGAGTATAAGGAGGCGTGGCGCGCAATTCCGGGGCCGGCGCGGCTTTTTGACGCCAATGGAGACGCCAGCGTCGGTCCCGAAAAATCGTGACGCCCGAACTTAGGGCCGGCGTATTCATGTTGTCCAATACTGATTTATCAGAGATATATATCACAGGCGCATGATTGGAGACCCGCCGATGGACCGAACGGACTGGCACCTGCTTGAATGCTTCCGGGTTGCCGGACAGTTGCAGCACGTCACCCGCGCCGCCGAGCAGCTCGGTACCAGCCAGCCGGCGTTGAGCCGGTCGCTGGCGCGGCTGCAGTCGGATCTGGGGGTGCAATTGTTCCGGCGCGCCGGCCGTTCAATCCGGCTGACCAAGCCGGGCGAGCTGTTCCTGGCGCGGGTTGAGCGCGCGCTCGGCGAGATCGACAACGGCCGCCGCGAGCTCGCGGATTTCAAGGCGGCCGACCGGGGGGCGGTATCGCTCGGGTTCCTGCGCACGCTCGGCGCCCGGTACATTCCAGAGCTGGTCCGCCGCTTCAATCTGGTGCAGCCGGCGGTGCGTTTTGCTTTCGTCCAGAACAACAGCGCCACCGTCGAGGCGCAGCTCGAACGCGGCGAATTAGACCTCATTTTCGTAGCGGTGCCGCCGGGCCATGCCGGCTTTGGCTGGACCCATGTCGGCGACCAGCAGCTGACCCTCATCGTTCCGCGCGGCCATCGGCTGGCCCGCCGCCGGCAGGTGAAATTGAGCGACGTGGCCAACGAGCGCTTCGTGTCGTTCAAGCAAGGGCATGCGATCCGCCGCATGACCGACGATCTCTGCAAGGCCGCGGGCTTCTTGCCGGAGATCAGCTTCGAGGCCGACGATTCAAGCAGCGTTCCAGGATTCGTCGCGGCGGGGTTCGGGGTCGGCATCGTACCGCCCGAGGCCCGCGGCTATGCCGATGTGGCGAGCCTCAAGATTGTCGAGCCGGTGGCGCGGCGTCCCATCGGGCTGGCCTGGATGGAAGGTCGCTACCTGTCGGCCAGTGCGCAGCTGTTTCGTGACTTCGTGACCACGGCCAAGTCGCCTTCCCGGCTCCTGCTTCAACAAAAGTAGCGGCTGTCGGGACGCTGCCGGGCCTTTTTGGTTCGCGGGCGATCCACTAAGATCGCCGCCAGTAGGGTGCTTCCAGGGGAGACGTATTGTGAGAAAACTGCTTCTTGCGACTGCCGCGCTGATCGTGGTTGCGGCGATGCCGGCGCCTGCCCAGCAGAAGAGCGTGAAGATCGGCTTCGTCTCCACGTTCAGCGGCCCGACCGCCGTGATCGGCAACGACATGCGCAATTCCTTCGAATTGGCGCTCGACCATCTCGGCCGCAAGATCGGCGGCCTGCCGGTCGAGGTCATCTACGAGAACGACGAGCAGCGTCCGGACGTCGGCCGGCAGAAGACCGAAAAGCTGATCCAGTCGGATCGCGTCAATTTCGTCGCCGGCTATATCTGGTCGAACGTGCTGCTGGCGTCGCTGAAGCCGGTGGTGGATTCGCAGACCTTCCTAGTCAGCGCCAATGCCGGCCCCTCGCAGATCGCGGGCGAGCTGTGTTCGCCGTTCTACTTCTCGACCTCCTGGCAGAACGACCAGACGCCGCAGGCGATGGGCGAGTATATGAACCAGAAGGGCGTGAAGTCGGTCTACCTGATCGGCCCCAACTATGCCGCCGGCAAGGACATGCTCACCGGCGTGCGCTCGACCTACAACGGCAAGGTGGTCGGCGAGGACCTGACCCAGTGGCCGGGCCAGCTCGACTTCTCGACCGAGCTCTCGAAGGTGCGCGCCGCCAAGCCCGACGCGGTGTTCGTGTTCTATCCGGGCGCGGCCGGCGTCCAGTTCCTCAACCAGTACGCGCAGTCGGGCCTGCGCGGCCAGATCCCGCTCTACACCGCGTTCACCATCGACTCGCTGTCGCTGCCGCTGCAGAAGGACCTCGCGATCGGCGTGCCCGGCACCCAGCAGTGGGTCAACGACCTGCCGAACGACGCCAACAAGAAGTTCGTCGCCGACTTCCGCAAGCGGCATAACGCCTATCCGTCGTTCTACGGCGCGCAGGCGTATGACGCCGCCTTCCTGATCAACAGCGCCGTGACCGCGGTGAAGGGCGACCTCAACAACAAGGACGGCATGCGCAATGAGATGCGCAAGGCCAACTACGCGTCGGTGCGCGGGCCGTATCGCTACGGCAACAACCACTTCCCGATCCAGAATTTCTACCTTCAGGACGTGGTGAAGGACGACGAGGGCAACCTCACGCTCAAGACCGTCGAAACGATCGTTAAGGACAGTCAGGACCAGTTCCACACGCGCTGTCCGATGAAGTGGTGATCGATCTCTATCCGCCCTCATCCTGAGGAGCGGCCGAAGGCCGCGTCTCGAAGGATGGGGCGGCCCCAGTGGTTCGAGACGCGGGCCATAGCGCGTCGAAGACGCGCGTAAACGCGCTGATGGCCCGCTCCTCACCATGAGGCCGGTTGAGTGCAGCGAACGCGGCCAAGTTAGGCAACATGCTTCTCGTCCTCGAACAGTGCCTGAACGGTCTGCAATTCGGGCTGCTGCTGTTCCTGTTGGCTGCCGGCCTCACGCTGATCTTCGGCATCATGGACTTCGTGAACCTCGCGCATGGTTCGCTGTACATGATCGGCGCCTATTTCGCGGCGACCTTCGTGGCGTGGACTGGGAGCTTCGTCGGCGGCGCCGTGCTCGCGCTCGGCGCGACGTTGCTGATCGGCATGCTGCTGGAGGTGGTCGCGATCCGGCCGCTCTACGGCCGCGACCATCTCGACCACGTGCTCGGCACCTTCGGCCTGGTGCTGTTCTTCAATGAGCTGGTACGGATGGTGTGGGGACCCGCCGGATTGCGCGTGCCGCTGCCGGACTGGCTCAACACCTCGGTGCCGCTGCTGCCGGGGCTGTTCTACCCGACCTATCGCATCGCCATTATCGTCACCGCGCTTGCTGTCGCGCTGCTGCTCTACGTGCTGGTGATGCGCACGCGGCTCGGCATGCTGATCCGCGCCGGCGCCTCCAACCGCGAGATGGCGGGCGCGCTCGGCGTCAACATCAAGCTGCTCTATACGCTGGTGTTCGGGCTGGGCGCGGCGCTGGCCGGGCTCGCCGGCCTGATGCAGGCGCCGATCTCCACCGTGCAGATCGGCATGGGCGAGAACGTCCTGATCCTGGCATTCGTCGTCATCATCATCGGCGGCATCGGATCGATCCGCGGC
>Ga0075420_100000135_pt1 | contig 49735 bp, 48 predicted proteins | sample SoiMetdeltSBSDD4_FD_75296 | JGI IMG/M metagenome (GOLD analysis project Ga0075420, IMG submission 75296) | Bulk soil microbial communities from a Populus tree surrounding site in Tennessee, USA - Soil MetaG P. deltoides SBSDD4 | ecosystem: Environmental > Terrestrial > Soil > Tree plantation...
TGCTTGATATTCAGACGAAGCTCATCGCCAGCATGGATGCGCACGAAATCGCGATGATGATCCTGTCACTCAACGCGCCCGCCGTGCAGGCAATCACCGACACCAAGCGTGCCGTGTCCGTGGCCAAGGAGGCCAATGACGCGCTCGCCGAGCATGTCCGCAAGCGTCCTGACCGCTTCGCCGCGTTCGCCGCCTTGCCGCTGCAGGATCCGGAGGAGGCGATCCGCGAGCTCCAACGATGCGTGAAGGAGCTGAACTTCGTTGGCGCGTTGGTCAACGGCTTCAGTGAGAGCGGCGATCCGAACAACCTGCTGTACTACGACCTCCCGCAGTACAGGCCGTTCTGGAAAGCGGTCGAAGAGCTCGGCGTGCCGTTCTATCTGCATCCGCGCAATCCGCTGCCCGGACAAATTCCCGGTTACCGCGGCCATGACTGGTTGCTCGGCCCGAATTGGGCCTTCAACGCCGAGACTTCGGTGCATGCCTTGCGGCTCATCGGCAGCGGCGTCTTCGACGAATGCCCGGGCCTCAATATCGTGCTGGGGCACTTGGGCGAGGGTATCCCGGCCCTGTTGTGGCGTATTGACCATCGTAATGAATGGATGAAGGCCCCGCACAAATACGTCTCGCGGCACCCGGTCGCCCATTATTTCCGTAAGAACTTCTGGCTGACGACCTCCGGTAACTACAGCACGAGCGCGCTCAAGCAGGCCATAGAAGAGGTCGGAGCCGAACGCGTGATGTTTTCGGTCGACTGGCCGTTCGAGGATCCGGCGGACGCCTGCAATTGGTTGGATACGGCGCCGATCGGCGAATCCGATCGTGCCAAGATCGGCCGCGACAACGCGGTGAAATTGTTCAAGCTTCCGGTCTGACTGGTGGAGGGCCCGTGCGTCCGTTTCATTACTCGCCGCTGCCTGCGCATGTGATCTTCGGCTTCGGTACGGTTGCCACCCTCGGGGACGAGGTTGACCGGCTCGGTTGCGCTCGTGCGCTCGTGCTCACGACGCCGGAACAGGCGAAGCTAGCCGACTTGGCGGAAAGCCAACTCGGCGCGAAATGTGCCGGTGCGTTCACGCAGGCGCAAATGCACACCCCAGTCGAGATCACCGAGCAAGCACTCGTCCATGCGCGCGCGGTCGACGCGGATTGTCTTGTCGCCATCGGCGGCGGCTCAACAACCGGCCTCTCCAAAGCGCTGGCGCTACGCACCGATCTGCCGCAGGTCATTCTGCCGACCACGTACGCCGGCTCGGAAGCGACGCCGATCCTGGGCGAGACGACGGGCGGCGAGAAGACCACGCAGCGAACCTTCAAGGTATTGCCGGAATCGATCATCTACGACGTCGACCTGACCATGACGTTACCGAGGCGGCTTAGCGCCGTCTCGGGGATGAATGCGATCGCACATGCGGTCGAAGCGCTATACGCCAAGGAGGTCAATCCGGTCATTGCCCTGTTGGCGCAGGACGGCATCCGGGCTCTTGCCACGGCGCTACCCGTGATCACCGACAAACCGGACGAACGGGAGGCTCGCTCGGACGCGCTCTATGGTGCCTGGGCGTGCGGCACGTGTCTCGGCGCAGTCGGCATGGCGCTGCACCACAAGCTGTGTCATGTCCTCGGCGGCAGCTTCAATCTTCCGCACGCGGAGACCCACGCGATCGTGCTGCCGCACGCTGCCGCCTATAACCGCTCGTCCGCGCGGCAGGCGATGTCGCTCGCGGCGGCAGCACTCGGCGCTGAAGACGCACCGGTCGGTCTGTTCGCACTCAACCGCGCGTTGGGCATTCCGCTCGCGCTCAAGGAAATCGGAATGCCCGCGGATGGCATCGACAAGGCGGTAGAGCTTGCAATGTCGTCGCCGTATTGGAATCCGCGTCCGATCGAAAAGGCATCGTTGCGGGAGCTGCTGCAAAACGCCTACGAGGGCAGGGCCCCCGCCGCGGCCTAGTCGCGGCGCGGTTTCTTGCGCCTCGGGTTCTCGCGCCCGAAGACTTCCTCCTCGATCGTTTTGATGTTCGAGAACAACGTCACGAGCATGCGCTTGAGGAGGCGAAGGTCGCTCGCGTTGAGGCCGCGAATTGCCACTTCCTCATAGTGCGAGGCGATGAGAATGATCTGCTCGGTCATTGCGTGGCCCTTTTGGGTCAGGCTGACGCTCAGGGCGCGGCCGTCGCTGCCGGAGCGGCGCCTCACGATGAATTGCTTGCGCTGAAGCGTCAAAAGAAGGCGCGACAGTGTGGAAATATCGATGCTGGTGCGTTCGGCGATATCGCCGAGCCGTTGATCCCCGCTCTCCCACAGTACGGCCATGACGCGCCACATCGGCAGCGACACGCCCAAAGGCGCGATGTCGCGCGCGAAGGCCAAGCCAATCCTGACGCCCGCACGGTTCAAGAGGTACGGAATAAATTCGGCGAGCGCAAACTTGTGTTTCATACCGAGCGGCCGAAAGGGAGTTTCTCCCTAGCCCCAGCCAGCCAATTCCGCAAGCAAGCTTTCGTCCGCTTCCCACAGCTGTTTGCAGAGACCGTAGGAGCCGTCCTGGTAAAGCAGCGGTGCGATGTCGTCGCGGATACCGATGTCCTCGACGTTGCCGAAGAACACGGTGTGTGAGCCGTAGGGCACCGTGAGCGACTTGCAGCAGAAGATCGTTGCCTGCGCCATACGCAGATATGGAGTTCCCCGAGCATCCGCCGCCCAGTCGCCATGGGCGAAACGGTCGCGGTTATGCGGGTCGGCGAAGGCTCGGGAAACCGAGGCTTGCTCGGAGTGGAGCACGTTCACGCAGAATCGCTCACAGCTTTCGATTATCTCGAACAGCCGGCCGCGGTGGTTGACGCAGACCAGCAGCGACGGCGGATCGAGGCTCACGGATGATACCGCCGTCGCCGTCATGCCGTGGCGCCGCCCCTCGTGAGCGGTGGAAATCACGGTCACCGTCGAGGTAAAGCGCCGCATCGCCAGGCGGAACCGGTCGCCGAGTTCGGGTGCCATCAAATCGCCCTCGACATTATTTGCAAATGCAAATATAATGGGCTCTGCTGAAGTTGTCCATCGTCGAGCGGATGTCGCATCGCGCACCAGCGCGGAGATGTTTGCGTACGCAAGTGATCTTGATCGGCGCTGGGGCAGGGCTGGTTCGCATCAGGAGGCGTCCATGAGCGTCGGAGCGGTTCAGGAGGCGAGTGCCCCGCCCGCGAAACCAACCGTTGCGGAACTGATCGAACGCGCGCGGGGGATCGGAAAGCTTGCGCGCGAGCAGGCGCTTGAAACCGAGAAACAGCGTTACGTCTCCGCGGAGCTGGTCGGCAGGATGCGAGACGCCGAACTCTTCCGCGTTATGCAACCTGCCCGTTTCGGCGGTTTCGAGTACGGCTACGATGTATTCGTGGAACTGGTCGCAGAGATCGCCGCCGGCGATGGGTCGACCGGGTGGGTCTACAGCCTGGGGGCCGTGCATCCCTGGTTGATCGCGTGCTACCCGGAAGAAGCGCAGCAGGAGGTCTGGAGCGAGGATGGCGACGCCATCGCGGCAGTCTCATACGCGCCCACCGGGAAGGCCGTGCCCGATGAGGGCGGCTACCGTCTGAGCGGCCGCTTCAGCTTCGCGAGTGGGGTCGACAACGCCAATTGGGGCATTGTCGGCGGCATGCTGCCGCTAAAGGACGGACCGAAGCCCGGTTTCTTCCTTGTTCCCCGCGCGCAATTCTCCATCCACGACGACTGGTTCACGATGGGGCTTGCCGGGACTGGGAGCAAGACGATCGTTGTCGAGGACCAGTTCGTGCCGGCCTATCGCACGGTTGCCTTCGCCGACATGCTGACAGGGAATGGCCCGGGCACTGCCACCAATCCCAATCCGCTCTATCGCCAGCCGATGCTCGCTGTCGTGCCGCATTGCTTGGTGGCGCCGGCGCTCGGCATGGCGCACGGGGCGCTTGCTGCCTTCACCGACCAGGTCGCCGGTCGCACCACGCGGGGCGCCGTGGCCGGAGGCAACAATAGGATGAGCGAATTCACCACCGTACAGATGCGTGTCGCCGAAGCGACCGCGTCGATCGACGCCGCCGAGCTGATGATCTATCGGGACATCCGCGAGACGCTCGCCATTGTCGAGAACGGCAAGGCCGACCTGAAACTGCGTATGCGCAACCGATTGACGCATTCGTTCGCGACCAAGTTGCTGGTCCAGGCGGTCGACGCCGTATTTCTTGCCGCTGGTGGCGCGGGGCTCAGTCTGCATCATCCCGTGCAGCGCTTCTGGCGCGACATCCATGCCGCCAGCTCGCATATCAGCCTCAATTGGGATTCAGTGTCGTCTATGTACGGTCAGCACGTCTTCGGTCTCGAGCCGCGAGGTCAATACTGAACCAGTGAATGCCAGATGCGCGGCAAGCGCAATCTGAGAAAAAACCGGAGGGAACGATGAGCAACATTTTCCGTTTTGCCGCAGCGTTGCTTTTCTCAAGTGCGTTCGCGACGATCGCGAACGCGCAGCAGTTTACGATGAAGATCTCCGCGCCGACGATCAACGACGTGACCCAGGAATGGGCGAAGGAGTTTGCTGCGGGACTAAAGGCGCGAGTCGGTGGCAGGATCAGGGTGGAGTACTATCCGACCAACCAACTCGGGCAGATTCCGGCGACGGTCGAAGGCGTCGCGATGGGCACGATAGAGGCGGTCGCGCCGGCCAGCGGCTTTCTGATCGGACTAGAGCCTCGTATGCAAGTGTTCGATGCACCAGGCCTGTTCCGGGACATGGCGGATGCGCAACGCGTGCTGGCTGATCCCGCTGTGCGCGCGCGGCTCGCGACTTTTGCGTCGTCGAAAGGAATGGAGATGGTGGCGGCGTTTCCGCATGGCCCACTCAATCTTGTCTCGCACAAGGCGGTGCACAGGACTTCGGATTTCCAAGGGCAGAAGATACGCGTGCCCGGGGGCGCGCCGCTTCAGGTTAGGCCGATCGAAAAGCTCGGTGCGCATCCAGTATCGATGCCGCTCGGCGAAGTGTTGTCCGCCATGCAGAACCGCACGATCGACGGCATGATCGCGGCCGCGGGGGTCTTCACGGTGTACAAATATTACGATGTGGCGAAGGCCCAGACTTCGCTTCCCGGCGCGTTCCTCATCGTGCCGGTCATGGCCAACAAGGACTGGCTGAAGTCGCTCGGGCCGGAGCTCGAGAGGGCAGTGCGAGAAGAAGCCTTCCAGGCTCAGCGCAAGGCCGAGAAGTTCGCGATCGACGACGTCGCCCGCACTGCCGAGCTTTGGAAGACGAACGGTGGCCAGCTCATCTCCTTCCCGGAAGCGGAGGCGAAGGCCTATCTTGCCCAGGTCGAGTCCATCGCGCGGACCGTGCTGGGCGTCAATCCGACGATGAACAGCGACTTCGCGCTGATCTCCGAAACGGCGAAGCAACAAGGCCGGTGAGACGTGGCCGAGATCCGGGGTGCACTCGCGCGGTCATGCAACGCTCTGGCATGGGTGGTCGAGCGCGTTCTTGCCGTAGGACTGATCGGCGCAATCCTGCTTAACGTCGTCAACGTCGTCGGTCGCTATGTAGCCGGCTTCACGTTGACCGGGATCGACGAGATTGAGGTCTACCTCCTGATCTGGATCGCGTTCTTGAACGCCGCAGTGGCGACTTGGCGGCGCGACCACCTGCGCATGGATCTGATCGTCAAGGCGCTGCCTGCCTCGCTGCAGCGCGCGATCCACCTGTTCGAAGCTGCAGTGCTGCTCGCCGTGACGAGCTTCGTCGCCTATTATTCGTTCTTCTACGTGCGCCGCATTTTCCAACTCGGCGCCGTGAGCGATATGGCGCGCGCCCCTACCTGGATTGCGCACAGCGCGGTGTTCGTCGGCTTCGGCTTGATGGCCTTGATCGCGCTGTACCGCGGCCTCGTCCTGCTGCATCGGCGCGAGCCGGAACACCCGTGAAGGTCCGCCAGCGATGACCTTCGCGCTTGCCGTGGTCCCTGTCGTTCTGCTGCTGCTCGGTTTCCCGATTTTCCTGGTGCTGTTGAGCGGGGTGTCGGTTGCGCTCGTTTTTTTCATGAACATACCCCTTGCGGCGCTGCACCAGAACCTGTTCGGCTCGATCAACGTCTATGCATTACTCGCCATTCCGTACTTCATCTATGCCGGCGAGTTGATGGGCCGCGGGAGCGTTGCGCGCCGGCTGGTCGATTTTGTGCGGGACGGAGTCGGCCCCGTACCAGGCAGCCTCGGCGTTACGACTGTTGGCGTTGCTACGATTTTTGGTGCTATTTCCGGGGTCAGCGCGGCCGCGGTCGCGACCATTGGCAAGATCATGTATCCGTCGATGGTCAAGGCGGGCTATCCGGCGTCGTTCGCCGCCGGGCTGATTACCGCCGTCGGCGCGATCGACATAATCATTCCGCCCAGTATTCCGATGATCGTCTATGCCGCGGCAGCGCAGGAGTCGGTGCCGCGGCTCTACGCTGCCGGGATCTTGCCGGGACTTCTTCTCGCGCTCCTGATCGCCGGGTATGTGATCTGGCGCGCCAAGCGGGAAGGATTTGGGCGCGGCGAGCCATTCGACGCCGGCCGCTTCTGGCACTCTACTCTCCGTGGCCTATGGGCGCTGGGAGCCCCGGCCATCATTCTGGGCGGCATATACGGGGGTGTGTTCTCGCCCACCGAAGCTGCGGCGGTCGCCTGCGTCTATGCGGCCTTCGTGACCATGGTGATTTTCCGCGAGCTTTCCTTCGTGGACATAGTGGAGGCAGCCGTCGCCACCGTACGTTTCACGTCCCAGATACTGATCATCGTGGCCTGCGCCGGCGTGTTCGCTTGGCTGCTTACTGTCAACCAGGTGCCGGCAACTTTGGTCGGCTGGATCAACGACTTCGGCGTTTCGTCGTGGCAATTCCTGCTGGTGGTCAATGTCCTGCTCTTGATCGTGGGCTGCTTTCTCGATCCGTTGTCGGCGATCCTGTTGCTGACGCCGCTGCTGGTTCCAATCGCCAAGGCGCTCGGCATCGATACGGTGCATTTCGGCATCGTGTTCATGGTGAACCTGGCGATAGGTCTGTTCCACCCTCCGTTCGGGATCAACATTTTCGTGGCCCAGTCGGTTCTTGGAATAGACCTCAAACAGATTTACCGGGGCGTCGTGCCCTTCCTGGTGCTTTATCTGATTGCTCTGCTGGTCATCACCTATGTGCCGCAGATATCCCTCGTCGGTGTCCGCCTGTTCACGGGATAAGGCGGTGACGGGGCGGCGTTTTGCAATGAGCAGCCGAATGACCATTACCTTGCATTCAAGGCGGACGACTTGCCGTTGGTCAGCGAGCGACTTGGCCTGTTCAGGGAACCATCACCTTGTTCACCGCAAGATCGGAATGGATCATCCCCTGCGCCTTCATGATGCGCACCCAGGGAGCGAGTATTGGACTTGTCAGTGAACACTGATGGCGAAAGTGCAGAAGCATACCCGGTGTGCCACAAGTCAAATCTTATCTGCTCCCGCACGCACGCGCCAATACTCCCATGCCCGATCCAACGCGAGTGGAGTCATTTGGCGGGCCGTGCACTCTTCCACTTCGAGCGGAGTGAGATAGTCCGGCTTTCCCAGTTGCAAGGATAGTAACAGCAGCTTGGCGTTTATTTGCAGATATACTGCGGTCATAACCGCCTCGCGGATGTTTCTCCCCGTAACGACACAGCCATGTCGTTTCATCAGCGCAACTCTTCGGTTGCCGAGACAGTGCGCCAAGTCGCGCCCCTGATCCATGGTAACGACCAAATGGTCCCCCTCGCCAAACTTGTCCCGTATGTCCCATGTCGGGATGCTTGATCCAATCACGCCACCAGTGTGCATGATCGGCTTCAAGGGTACACCGGTTACGCCGAACGGAATCACCTCGTAGGAGTGGTTGTGAATGACGGCATTCACTTCGGATTGAGCCTCATAGACCGCGCCATGGATCATTCGCTCCCCATAAGGTGTTCTGCCTTGCAGGTCGATTGCTTCCCCGTCGAGAGTGAACTCCATCAAATCGGCGACCGTGACCAGTTCGGGCGCACGTGACCTTGACATGAAGTAGCGATCCGGATTGTCGGGACTACGAATACTCGCATGTCCGAAGGCGTCTACGACGCCCTCGTTCGCCAGGATGCGATTCGCAATAACGAGATCACGCAGGTCGGTCGGTGTCATGGCTGGCCTGAGGTTTCCAACTAAAGCAGAACTCTGTCATGGCGAACGCTGATATTGAAAGAGTAATTTTGGGAGTCAGTGAACATTGATATTGAAAATGCAGTTTTATTGTCAGTCGATGCGGAACTGGCGCCCAGGCGAGATTGGACCAGTAGAATGACAGATTATGGAATGCGGCATAATAGAGCCCGCGATCAGCTACGCTTGCTCGCGAGGCAGGCTAGGCCCAGCCGCCCGTAACAATCGGCCATCGAAGAGCTTTCGAAAATGCCCTGTTGCCCTTGCATCGGCTCTCGGAGCGTCCTGTGGCGAGCTGTTTGGTGTTGTCGAGAATGATTAAGACGGTTCTGTAGATTCTGTTGTTATGGGGGGCTCGCCGTGCTGGACGGAGAGCAAGTTTCGGTATCGGCGGCAGATTCATCTCATCATCTGCTGTGGTAGCCACAGCGTGAGAGCTGGAAACAGGATCAGAAGACCGAGTTTGAAGATGCTCGACGCGACGAAGGGCATCACGCCACGGAAAATCGTGGCCAGCGATATGTCCGGCGCCAGAGTCCTGATCATAAAGCAATTGATGCCGATGGGGGGTGTGAGGACGCCGATCTCTACGATTACGACCGTGATGATGCCCCACCAGATCGGGTCATAGCCCAAGCTCAAGATCAGCGGCACTACCACCGGGACACTAATCAACATGACCGTGATTGATTCCATTACGCAGCCAAGCACGATGTAGATCACTGCGATCAGCGCGATGATGACCAGTGGATGAACGTTCCAGGTCGAGACCGAATCCACGAGGATGTTGGGAAGTTGGGTCACGCCGATGAAGAACGTGAAAATCATGGTGCCGAACAGAAGGAGATAAATGAACGCGGTGTTCGACGCGACTTCGCCAAAGACCTCCCAGATCTTCCCGCCGCTCAGACTTCCTCGCCACCACGCGAACAAGAAAGCCAGTCCGGCGCCGACTGCCGCCGATTCAGTGACCGTGAAAATGCCGGCGTAAATGCCGCCGAACACCAGGCCATACATGAGCAGGATGGTCCAGCTCCCCTGCAGGGCGGCGAACAGTTCCCCACGCGAGACCTTGCTGGTTGTCTCCGGTGCTGCACGTGGCGATAGTCGCGTGATCACTGCGATGGTCAAGATGTAGAGGACCGCAGCCAGGATACCGGGCACGATGGTTGCCATGAACAGGCGGCCGATCGATGTCTCCGAAAGCACTGCATAGAGAACCAGCATGTGCGCCGGCGGCACCAGTTGGCCGAGCGTCCCACCGGCCGCGACGGTGCCGGCGGCCAGTTCCTTCGAGTAGCCGTACTTGCGCATCTCAGGAAGAGAGAGACGTCCGATTGTCGCCGCGGTGGCGAGCGAGGAGCCCGTCAGTGCACCGAAACCGGCGCAAGCCCCGATAGTGGCAATTGCCAATCCGCCGCGGAGGTGCCCGAACAGTGCATGAGCCAGCCGGTAGAGATCGGTCGACATGCCGGCCGCCGACGAAAAGCTGCCCATCATGAGAAAGAGCGGAAGCACCGCGAGATCGATACTGCCGAGAAAGGCGGCTGACTTGAGCGCTAGCGCATCAAGAGCGGGGGGCCAGCCGATCAGGAGCGCAGTGCCGACCAACCCGGCGACCCCCATCGCCGCGCCCAAGGGAACGAGGAAGATCGCCGGCAACCAAAGTGCAAGGAAGCCGAAAATGGCGAGGCCGATCATCCAGCCCGACGCCGCTGCTTTGAACATCAAGACGTATGTCAGCGCGGTTGCCCCGCCGGCGACGGCAACTTTCAGCCACGCATCTCGATTGGCGTTCTCGGCACGCTTGGGGGGCTCGGCGGGACCATTGGGCGCAGCCTCGCGCCCGCGAAGAATCCGGATGGCCTCGAGGACTTGGCGACAGACGATGACGATTTGCGGCGGAAGACAGAGAAACAGTGCCGCGGTCGCACACCACCAAAATGGAGCGGCAGGGATGCCGGCAATCAGCGTGGTCTCATGGCGGTCTTGCAGAACTGTCGTGTAGATAACGAATCGCCAAGCAACGATCGCTTGGAACGCCAGGAGCACAAATCCCCCGATCGCGGTGAGCAAGGCATCCGCCGTTTCACCGATCCGCTCACGAAGGACATCTACCACCAGATTTTTGCGCAGGGCCATGCCTGCGGGCAGACAGGCGGAGATAATGACGACCATGAGCAAATGCATGGCGTCGTAGAAGCCAGGGATTGGAAAATTGCCTACGTATCTCAGCGTGACGTCTGCCATCGTCAGCAGACTGAGAATAAGCATTCCAAGGACTGAAACCAGCGCGAGGCGTTGGGACAGCGCGAGACAAAGTGCTTCCAGTCTCGCCAGCGGGTGGTCCGGCTTGCTCATGAACCTAGAGTTCCGAAATCGGCTTACTTGGCTTCAACGTTGGAGACTTGTTGTTGGAAGGCCGCAAGTACTTTTGCCCCGTCGGGCCTGGCCTTGACCCACTCGTCGATGAGGGAACTCGTGTGCTGCCGCCAACGTTGCTCTTCTTGTGCGGAGAGTTGCAGCAGTTCGCCTTTTCCCTTGTTGGTGAACGACTTGATGTCGGTGATCGCACGCATCACTTCACGGTCGCCCGATTGTCCAAACGCGCGTGACAAGGACTCACCTGAATGCTTGCTCAGCGCGGCTTTCGCGGCCGCCGGCAAGGCGTCGTAGGTATTCTTGTTGATGGCGAGCGTGTTTGGAAACGCGCTGAGTCGGACCTGGGTGTAGTATCGAGTCACTTCGTAGAGGCGGAATGGGCGGATCGCGGTGAAAGCCGAGGCGTAGCCGTCGATCACGCCTCTATCCAGCGCCTGATACATCTGATCGACCGGCAAAGCGACGGTCGTCGCGCCGAGCGACTTGAGCGCATCGTTTTGCAGCGTGCCGGTTACCCGCAACTTCAGACCGGCGAGGTCCTCGATGGTGGCGACCTTCTTGGTCCGGGTCATGATGCCGCCGGGCGGAAACACCATCGCACCGAGCATGAGGACTTCGTCGAATTCATCGTTCAAGAGGCCCTGTTCGTAAAGGCGCCAGTACACGACGCTGCCCTGTTCGGAGTTGTGCACGCCGAATGGCAGCTCGAAAACCGAACTCTTCCTGAATTTGCTGGGTGTGTTGCTAGGTGTGACCCAACCGATATGTGCGACGTTGCTCCGAACCGCATCGTACATCTGGCGTTGATCGGCGAGGACAGCGCCGCCAAAATGCCGGATGGTCAAGGTACCTTGGGAATCCCGATTGACCCTTTCGATCCAAGGTTCAATGACTTCCTTGATGAAGAAACTGCTCGGCGGCCCAAAAGTGCCGAGCTTCAATTCGACGGGTTGGGCAACGCCAGGCGTGGTCGCAAGGACGCTGACGATTGCCGCAGCCGAAAAGGAAAAAAACCGATTAGCTCTCATGAGCATCTCCCCGCGTGAAGGGTCATTGAGATGACCCCTTCTTTTTCTTGCCGACAAGACGCTAATCTAGATGACAGCACGTTGTCAATTGAGTGGAGTCGCGCGACGTTGGAACGTCGATGGCATTATCACATGTCGAACACCGCGAACTTGTCTTGCAATTTGGAACTGTCTGCTATTATTGGCCGCCACCAACAGAGTTGCGACACGTTGTCTCTCAAAACCAAAATTGTATCGCGCGGCCCTATCGAGGCGGGTGGAGATGAGCTTCACACCGCCGGCGGGCTTGCGCTTTCACAGTTGGTCTCCGAGGTCCTCGGAACGCATGGCCCGTTGATCGCGTCGGGCGACGAGTTGGGCAGCGAGCTTGAGTTGAGCAGCGCCCGTTGGCAGGTGATGGGCGCGTTGCGCGACGGCGGCAAGCCGGTGGCCCTTATTGCCCGCGAGCGCGGATTGACGCGTCAGAGCGTGCAGCGCGTCGTGAATGCGCTCGCACGCGAGAAATTTGTCCGGTTGAAAGACAATCCGAGGCATCGCCGCGCCAAGCTTGTCGAGCTAACGCCGAAAGGGATCAACGCGCTTGTCAAGCTGACGATCCGGAAGGCTAAGTGGGTCAATCGTTTGGCAGGCTCTTTCACGATGCAGGAGTTGGCCGTGGCGCGCGCCGTCGTGAGTCGCTTACGCGGCTGCATCGAATAGACTCGCAGCACACTCTCGTTTTCTGTTTCCCGCGCGGCCTTGCGCAGCGCCTATGCGCGCGCGACTTTATTGACAGCGAGCTGTCCAAGTTGACAGCTAGCTGTCGTCATGTATGCTTCGCTCAACGGAGGCACCATGGCGCTCGAATTCGGCATCTTCGATACATTCTCAGTTCCGGATTGGGAAAGCGGGCGGCGGGCCGAGATGTACGATCGGCACATCGAAGGAGCCCGAATCGCCGAAGAGGCCGGCTTCAAGAGCTTGTTCTTCATCGAGCATCAGAATCCGCCGGTGCCCTGCATCAGCGCGCCCCCGGTCTATCTGGCGGCGCTCGCGGCCGCGACCAGCCAACTGCGTCTCGGGGCGATGGTGTTCCAGGTGCCCATGTACAACCCCATTCGACTTGCGCAGGACGTTGCTCTGGTCGACCAGCTTTCCAAGGGGCGTGTGGAATTCGGCATCGGTTACGGCGTCGTGGCCTCGGAATTCGAACCGTGGAAGCTCAATTTCAATGAACGGCGCGCTATGGGCGTCGAGGCGTTGGAAATCGTTCTGCAGGCGTGGACCAACAAGGAAGTTACGTACCGCGGCAAGTACTGGACATTCGAGCGGGCGCGACCCGAGGCCCAACCTTACCAGCAACCGCATCCGCCGCTTTGGATGGGCGGGCATAGCCGCGATTCGATGGACTACGCTATTGAGAAGAAATTTCCGCTATCGCAAATTCACGGTACCGAAAAAGTCATTGCCGAAAGATTCGAATATTTCCGCAACGCTTGGAGTCAACGCGGTAACGCGGGACCGCCACCAAGGACGTTGCTGGTCCGCGAAGTTCATGTTGCCGAAACCGACGAGAAGGCGCGGGCGCAAGCTGAACCCTACATGCTCGAGGGGTTGCTGGGACGGTTCGGTGTCCAGCGAGCGAAGTTGCTGCGACCGGACGAGGCTTCCCCGGAGCGGCTGGAAAACGCCAAGCTCTATCTGAAAACAGCAGAGTCTTTTGATTTTTGGATCGACGAGGGGCTCGCCTTCGTGGGCAGCCCAGAGACCGTGATCCGCAAGATCAAGGAGCAGCAGCAGCTCATTGGCTATGACGTGCTGTTGACCCATCATACGATCAACAGCATGCCACAGGATCTCTGGACGAAATCGGTGAAGTTATTCGGCAAGGAGGTGATGCCCGCGTTTCGATCGGCAAAAAGCGCCGCACGGGTCGTAGGCGGCACACTTGTCGGCAACGAGTAGCGATCATGCTGTCAGAAACGACAGCCTTCCAGGCTGTGGATGCGCGGATGACGGACGTTGTTTTGCACGATATCTGAAATGATTCCGCACGTGGGCCGTCGACACGTGGGCCGTCGACAAGAATGAGCGGACGCAGAGGAGGCGAGGAAGAAAATGACAACGATCGTCACGGAAGCAACCACGGTCGAGGATCCGGCCAATTTGATGATGAAGGCGCGGCCGAAGGTGCCGGAGCCGAAGATCGCTCGCTCGTACACGCTTCACATGCAAGGCGATTGGGGGCGCGCCAACCTGCACCGCGCGCTCGGCTGGCTAGGCTACGAACTACTTCGGCTGTCGGGCGAACACACCCAGTTCGCGATCTGGAATGGCCGCGGGCAGCGCGACAATCTTCGGGCCGTTGGTCGCGGCGAGGTCGATATTGCGCTGGTTGTCCCCGAACCGTTTGTCAAAATGGGCGTCGAAGGGCTTGGTCCCTGCGCGGGAGAGACTTACCCGCACGTCAAATCACTCGGTTACGTGCCGCAGCACGACCGCCTCGTGGTTGCGGTCCGGAAGGAGTTTGGCATCCGATCCTTCGAGGATCTCCGCCGCAAGAAACCGAAACTGCGAGTCACGCTGGGACCTGATGATGGCATCAGCTTCATCGGCATGGGCGCCAAATACCTCCTGCAGTACAGCGGGGTTTCGCGCGAGCAGCTTGTGGAGTGGGGGGGCACTTTGATCGAGTACGACGAGCCACGCGCCTGTACGCGTGAAATGCTCGACGGCAATGCCGATGCCATCATCATGGAAGCCGTCATGACGAGCTATTGGCACGAGATGGCCAACAAGGTCGATCTCGACTTCATTCCGATCGAACCGAAAGCACGCGACGCGCTCATGCGGGACCTGGGATGGCCGAGCTCCAAGCTCCCGAAGGGTTATGCCCGCGGCATGGACGAGGAGATGGAATTCCTCGACTTCTCGCATTTCCTTCTCTGCGCCACCACGGATCTTCCCGACGATATCGCATATGCGATCGCCTGGGCCATGGTCGAGCGTTGGGACACGATCGAAATGCAGTATCGGCACATCAAGCCCGAACGTAGCCCGATTTCATATCCGCTCGATCCGAAAGCAATTTGCCGTGCATCGATCCCATTGCATCCCGGGGCCGAGCGCTACTATCGGGATGCGGGCCACTTGTGACCGTGTCCACGGCCTTCTGTTTGTGATCGGCGCGCGTCGGGCGAAAATCTCCAACATCAATCGTCAGCTGACGTCATCACAAGGCGGATGAAACGATGCGCGCGTCGAACAATACCAACGACCATGTCCAGCCGTTCATTGTTGGAATTGGCGGAACAACACGCGAGGGCTCTTCGAGCGAAGCGGCGCTGCATGCCTGCCTGGCGGCAGCGTCGCGCCGCGGCGCCCGGACGAGCGCGATCGTCGGTTCAGAGCTGGCGTTTCCGGCCTACTCGCCACACGTGACCATGCGCACCGCCGAAGCCTCTCGAATGGTCGAGCTCGTGCGAGATTGCGACGGACTGATCATTGCCTCGCCGGGCTACCACGGTGTGGTATCCGGCCTCATCAAAAATGCGCTCGATTATCTTGAGGATCTCAGGCTTGACGAAAGGCCGTATCTTTCCGAGAGGGCGGTCGGGTGCATCGTCTGCGCAGCGGGTTGGCAGGCGGTGGGCACGACAATGATGACGCTGCGGGCAATCGCGCATGCGCTGCGGGCCTGGCCGACGCCGGTCGCGGCGGGCCTCAATACGGCTGATCCAACTTTTGATGCCTCATGCTTGTCGCCCGACCACGATCCCCACCCGCAAATCGATTTGGTCGCGGATCAGGTCGTTCACTTCGCCCGAATGCAGGTCAGTCGCCGCGTAGTTGAACGAGGTCACGACCGCTGGCTGGTTTAGGTGGGCCTCCCGATCACGCGGACCGTTGCGGATGGCCAGGTGAGGGCCGTACTTCAATTGGAAAGAATACGTTTCCAAAATGTCGGCTGGGCGCAGTGAATCCTCAATCGTAGACTTGCCACGACTACCAAAACACTTGATTTGTGCAGGTGGTGTCCATGCCTTGGCGGATTTGCCGATCACCCGAGGTTTCGTGCGTCGCCTTGGCCTTGGGAAGTGACACATGGCACAGTTGCTGGCATGCCATCTCGACGAGCTTGCGCCGGGCACAGTTAAGCGTCTCGTCCTCGGAGCGAGGGCGATCGCCATCGTGCGCTGCAACGATGATGTCTATGCATTGCAAGATAGCTGCCCGCACAAGGGCGCCCCTCTGAGCGACGGGGCGGTCAGCGTGCAGCGGTGCGAACTGATCTGCCCGTGGCACCGCTTCCGCTTTCACTTGGCGACCGGGAGGAGCGTGACCAACCCCAGCGTCGCGGTGCGAACCTTCAGTGTTCACATCGACGATGGAAAAGTCCTTGTGGACCTTTCACGCGCCAAGAGCGAATCCGACGCCGCGCCCGTTCAGCGAAGCTGATCTTCGGACGGCGAGGTGGCGTCCGGATGGCGAGACTCTCTTGCCATTGGATTGACGGTCGCCACTGGCCAAGCGGGATCATGGTCGAGACCATTCGTCCCGACGAGCGGAGACTACGGCTTCGCGGCGGCCAATCTGGGCTTGGCTGATGCGGGCGGCTCGTTCGGAGGGAGTTAAATCCGTTGTCAAAGCAATTTACATAGATTGCTAAGTATCTTAATCTCCTAAGAAAATTGCTCTAGAGGTTCGGCAAGCCCCCATTGCCGCTCGGGTCGCGGACGCGGGACCGGCCGAGGGACGGAGGACGAACGGGGAATGATCAACCTGAACGATGTCTCGATTTTCCTCACGGCGGTCGGCAAGAAGAATTTCTCTGCGGCCGCTCGGGAGTTGAACCTGTCGCCGTCGGCGGTCAGCAAACGCATCTCGAGGCTCGAGAATGAGTTGAGAGCAAAACTGATCATCAGGTCAAGTCGTCGGATCTCGCTCACGTCTGCAGGTTCGATCTTTTTTCAGAATTGCGCTGGCGTGCTGCCGATGGTCGACGCCGCGACAAAACGCGTGCAGGGAGTTTATAACGAGCCGGGTGGAAGGCTTCGGGTTCACACCCTGGTTGGAGTGGGGACGAAGCTTATCGCGCCGTTGATGTCCGATTTCCGCAGCAGCTATCCAAGTGTATCAATCGAGTTGATCACCTATGCCCCAGATATCCAGGTGGTGGGGCACGGCAGTGACATGTTCATTGTCACCGGAGATCCTCCGGACAAGACCTTTCAGAGCAAGAATTTAGGCGCCTGCCGCTATGTCGTGTGCGCGTCCCCCGCGTATTTGCGACGGGCGGGAACACCCAAAAAGCCATCGGATCTCAAGGACTACGAATGTTTGCTGTACTTCGATGCCAAGAAGAATAGTCCGCTTGACGAGTGGCAGTTCATAGAAGCGGACAAGAGGCACACGGTGAAGGTGTCGGGGGCGCTTTCCTCGAATAACAGCGCCGCGATCTATGAGATGCTGGTCAAGGGATATGGGATAGCTCTGTTGCCTGTCTTCGCGGTATACAACGAAATCAGATCCGGAAAACTGACCGCTCTGTTTTACGAGGAAGTGGCTCTTCGTCAGATGCTGCGAGCCTGCTACCCGCGCAGTCGCCATGTCCCGGCAAACGTCAGGCTGTTCGTGCAGTATGTCGGATCCCATTTGAGGAACGTCGCGCTGGACGATCTGAAAGGCGCCGGTGTCTTGGCTGCCAAAAAGGCCGGCTAGCGGTACCTGACAGCAGTATCTTGGCGCGCGCGACTGAAGCTCGGCTGTCTGGAAACAATAGGTTTCGAAATCGTCAGATATCAACCGCGGCGTAACTGCTGTAGGCTCGCGGTATAGTCGAAGCGACTGACAGCTTCAGGAAACGTCCACCGTCGACGGGCTTGCTTGCAGAGGTTAGGCGATGTTCAGAAATCTGATCGTGGACCAGCCTATCGAGCGCCTGTTCGAAGACTGGGATCTGCTTGACGATCATGTCATCAAGAAATTCTCGACGTTCCTTCCAATGGGCCAAAGCATCTATGGGATCAGACGCCGGCGCGTGTCGAGCGAAGGGATTATCGATCCCAAGAAAGGTAACTTTTCAGACCGATACAAATTGGGACCTGATGGAGTCATCCTCACGGATAAGCAGGAGCTCGTGCTGCACATCGTGACCAGCGGAACGCCGCATCACACTGCGCACAACTACGGCTACTGGCATATCAACGACAAGGATGAGCTCTATCTGCAACTCCCTGGGAGTGAGGGCGGCCTTGGTTACAGCTTTACGATCATGGGCACGCCCAAGACCACCGATACAGACAGGATGGTGTGGTATTGCCAAGTCTGCAGGACGCTCCTGTTCGAGCGCTTGCTCGAGACGGGGCGGGTTGGCTTCCATAGTTTCTGGAAATGGGAGGAGGCGACGGTTCGCGAATTCAATTCGGACGAACACAACCGCCGTTGCCCGGAGTGCGGCGACGTCCACCCGTTGGGCTATGTTTGGAACAGCGCAAAAGACACGCCGGAAGAGCGCTTAGCGCGGATGGCGTGGTAACCCCGCTGCCGCAGACATCGCGTAGTCACATGCACAAGCCAGATCTCTTTTACGACATTCCCCTAAAGCACCTGGCTTCTCCGTATGGAGGCTGGCACGAGTCCGTAGACTACTTTTGCTGGTCCGGCCGCTTTGACGTGACCGACAAACCGTTGACCGTGTGGGAAAAGGTCGAGGGCGGGGTCATCAAGCTTCCCGATAAACCCGTGCTGATGCACATCATTCCGGCGGGACGCCCGCATCACATCGATCATTTGTTCGGGTACTGGCATTCCTGCGATGCCGACAAGTTCTTCATACGCAAGGTCGATGGCGAACAGGTCTACTATGTACTCGTCGTGGGCGGCACGAAGGCGCTGCACCGGCGCGACACGGTCGCTTGGTACTGCCCACAGTGCGGCACGGAGATTGCTCACCACGTCGTGGAGGGCGGCGCTCCCAAGTGGAACGAGTTTCTCGAGCGACAGCTCGATCTTATCCGGCGTTTCAACGCAGATGAGGCGTCGCGCCGCTGTTCGAGCTGCGGATTCGTGCACCCGCTAAGCTATGGGTTGCGTCCGGAAGACGATTGGGCCCTTGAGCGCGAGATGCGCGCGATCTGGTAGCGAGTTCCCATCCCAGAGCCATAGAGAACCGCGCGTCCTCTCTAGTAAGCGCCGACGCGCGGCACGTGACGTCGCCGTGGAAGGCGATTCGATCTGCTGCGCCACTTTCTTGATTGAGCTGCGATCCCGGAACGCGTCGACACGTGACTAGATGATCATTCAGATTCGCGGTTGTGTGCATGTCGCGCGATCATAGGTCAGTCCCGGACACCGCGCGGGCACACGTGGTGCTAACAAGACCGGAAATCCGGCTGATCGTTATTGGTCTCATGCTGGGCGGGTTTCTCTCGGCATTAAACCAGACCATCGTTGCCACGAGTCTCCCATCGATCGGCCGTGAGCTCGGAAACTTCGAGACTTTGTCGTGGGTCGTCATCGCCTATCTCTTGTCGTCGACGGTTGTCGCTCCGCTGTACGGCAAACTCAGCGATATCCACGGCCGTCGTGCCATGATGTTGGTGGCGTTGGCGCTATTTATCGCGGGATCGGCGGCTGCGGCCCTCGCCCCCAACATGGGGATGCTGATTGCGGCGCGGACTCTGCAAGGCATCGGTGGCGGCGGTATCGTTCCGGTAGCTCAGACCACCATGGCCGATATCATCTTGCCGCGAGAGCGGGGCCGCTATCAGGCATACATGATCACGGCGTGGGTAGCGGCGGGCTTCCTCGGGCCGGTCCTCGGCGGTATCATTACAGAGCGGTGGCACTGGTCATGGGTCTTCTGGCTTAACGTGCCGCTCGGACTCGTGGCGGTGTTGTTGACGAGCAGCGCCATGGCGCGTCTACCCCGCTACGGCCGTCCCCATAAGCTCGACATTGTCGGCGCCGCGCTCATGACCTTGGCTGCCGTCGCGTTTCTGGTGGCGCTTACATCGGGTGGCACGCGCATCGCTTGGACGTCGCCCGCCATGTTCGGGCTGGTCGCAACCTCCGTGGTTCTAACGTTTGCACTCGGTTGGCGTTTGAAACGGACAGCTGAGCCGTTCCTGCCGCTGACGGTGCTGTCGAATCCCGTGATGCAGGCGGGGACCACGGCTTCCGCCTGCGCGCTCGGCGTGATGACCGGCCTGATGATCTACATGCCTCTGTACTATCAAGTCGTCCACGGCATGTCCCCCACGCAAGCCGGTCTTGCTCTCGTACCCATTGTTGTCATGGGGACATTTGGCTCCATGGCCTCGGGCCGCGCAATGATGCATCTGCGCCACTACAAGCTGTCGCCGTATGTCGGGCTCGGGCTTGCGACGGCGGCGGTGGCAGCGTTGGCATGGCTTCCCGCAATGCCGCCTGCCTCGTCGGCCCTGGCGGCCGGCACGATCGGCTTCGGGGCCGGGACCGTATTCCCCGTCGCGACGATCTCGGTCCAGAACGCGGTATCACATCATGAAGTGGGCGCAGCGACCGGTGCGATGAACTTCTTTCGGGCGCTCAACAGCGCGCTGGTTGTCGCCATTATGGGCGCAATTCTTCTCAGTGGGTTCGGCAGCACCTTCGAACGTGGCGGTACCAGTGCGGACTTTTTGGCGACAGCAGCCGGCGTTGGCGCCAACGCGGCGCTCGTATTCCGCTGGGTCTTCGTCGCGGCGCTGATCTTCTCGGTGATCGCCTTGATCGCGCTCCATCGATTGGAGGAGCGCCCACTGCGCGGGCCGGCAGCATCAGTATCGGACCCATAGCACGTCCATGGGGAGCGTCCGCGGCGTTGCGCTTTTCCATCGTGATAATTGGAAAAGGTAGCTTTCCAAAAAGCTGTCTAGTGACGACTACCCCCCGAACGTAGACTTCACATTAATGTAATTAACATCGCTCGGTTGGCCGTCGTCGCGGCGCCCAGCGCGAGAGGGGAGGACACATGTTCGCTCAAATCGAGATAAAGGAACCGATCGACAAGATCATCGATGATTGGGATTTTCTGAACGATCGCGTACTTTCCCATTTCTCGACCTTTCGCCCGGCGGGCCACAATATCTTCGGGCTTCGCCGCCGTTTCATCTCTCCGTCCGGAATGAACGATCCCAAGAAAGGGAACATCAGCAGTTTCTTCGAGCTTGGGCCGAAGGGAATTTCGGAAGGGAGGCACGAACTGTTGGGCCTGCGGGTCACGACCGCCGGCACGCCTCATCGCGTAGCTCACAACTTCGGCTATTGGCACCTCAACGACAAGGATGAGCTCTACGTCCCGATCCCTGGAAGATCGCCCGATGAGCTGGGTCACTACGTGGTCGTCATGGGCCTTCCTAGGGACCGCGAGACGGATGGCTTCGCTTGGTACTGCGAGAATTGCCTGACCCTGCTGTTTGATTTCACGATTGAAACGGGTCAAACGGGCTTGGCGGCATTTTGGAAGGGCGAGCGCGAAGCGGTGAATCGCTACAACGCCGACTTGGGCCTGCGAACCTGTCCGGAATGCAATCACGTCAATCCGCGTGGATATTGCTGGAACAAGGCCAAGGACACGCCCGAAGAGGCGGAGGCACGGGGCCACTGGTGAAGAATTTGCGCTCGGTGACTGGTCGCCGCGTTCTCCGAACGGTGCGCGCATGATGGATGCGCCTATCCTTCGGTACCTGTTTTCGATGAAACCGGACAGCGCCACCCTTGGTCAGTGGCGGCGCACCCACGACTATGAAGTCTGGACGCATTGCCAGACAAAGAACGAGCCGCCTCTCACGCTCTGGGAGGCGCACGGAGCCGGCGTTGTCCGACTCCCTGATCAGGACACGCTGATGCACGTCATCAAAGGGGGCGTGCCGCACCACGTTGAGCAGCTGTTCGGTTATTGGCGGGCATGTGATTCCGATATCGTGTGGTTTCGAATAGTTCGCGACGACCGGGTGCACTACGCCATGGTGCTCGGCGGCTGTCCGAGCGCCTACGAAAGCGACAAGCTATTGTGGATTTGCCCGTCGTGCGCGAACGTCTTGCAGCAGCATGAGATCGTGACCGGGCGAAAGGGCGTCCAGCGCTTCTGGCGGCAAGAGGGTTCGTTCATCGACGAATTCAACAACCCAGTCGAGCACCGCACGTGCGACAAGTGCGGTCACGTTCATCCTCCCGCCTACCGCTTCCGACAGCTTGGCAAGCTCGACTCATCAATGACACCTGAAGTCGCGTGGTAATCGACCATGGCTGAATATCTCTGCAAGCTAGCGGACCTTCAGCAGGCGACCCCCAAGGTCGTGCGCGCCTCGAATCGTGTCGTGGCGCTCGTGCGGATAGATGACGACGTCTATGCCGTCGACGCTTTCTGTCCGCATTGGGCTGGTCCGCTCGGCGAAGGAACGGTCAGTGTATCTCGCCGCGAGATCATCTGCCCGTGGCATCGCTTCCGGTTCAGCCTTGAAGATGGACGATGTGTCGCTTCAAACAATCGCCCGCCCGTACAAACCTTTCCCGTTCACGTGAATGGCGAAGACGTTTTCGCCGAAATCCCGAAGCGGGCTACCGCCAGCTCTCGCGATGCTGAGCCAGCGACAAGTAGTTCCGAGCGTTCTTGATCCAGGAATGACCAGCAGATGCAACGAACAGACGTGAAGATTCTGGGAGCCGGCGCCAACTGGACCGGATTGAGTGGGCGGATCGCCATCGGCCTGTCCGGCTACTACAGCCGCCTGCCGGTAGGTTCGACGGTTGCGACCGTGACCTCCGATCCGGCCCAAATGTGTTACGAAGGACCGATGCTGGTTGCCGATGGGACCTATCATATGGCCATCACAACGCCGGGCTGGGCCGTACGACTCGCCGCAGAAGGACACTTCCCTTACGAGAAGCCAATGCCGCTGCGGCTACTGGCATCGTTTCCGCATGACGACCGGATGGCGTTCGCAGTCAAGCGTTCGACAGGCATCCGCAGCTTTGCTGATATCCGAGAGAAGAAGTACCCGCTGAAGATATCGACACCAGTCCCGACCAGCTGGCACCCGGCGATCTGGGGCGCCAAGGCCGTTCTTGCCGAGTACGGCCTTTCTTTCGAAGCCATTGAAAGTTGGGGTGGGAAGCTGCTTGTCGACCGGCCGCGCTTCATGAATGCGCCGGAAGTTAAGCCGGTCAGCGATGATTTCGACGCCGTCTTTGACGAAGCGCTGATGACGCGGCGCTGGAAGCGCATCACTGACGAAAACGACATAGTTTTTCTTCCGATCGAAGACGATGTCATGCAGCGCCTCGAAGCCAAGGGATGGCAGCGCGGTCAGATTGAAAAAAGCCGCTTCCGTGGCATGGAACGCGACGTGCCGGCCATCGACTTCAGCGACTGGGTGCTGTTCTGCCGGGAGGACATGGACGAGGAGCTTGCGTACCTCACGATCGCAGCGATCGATGAGCAAAAAAACGAGATCGAGCGTCTGTATCCGGCTCCGTATGCTGCGCTGACAGGTCCTGTCGATCTGCACAAGTTGGCTGCCAACCCGCCCATTCCACTGCATCCCGGTGCGGCTCGGTACTATCGCGAAAAGGGTTGCCTTTAGCTCTCGCTGGAATGCTCGATCGGAGGAAGCAATCATGACACCGAAGCGCACTGCCACAGTTGCAGGTGTTCTCCTGATGCTTTGCGCGGCGTCTGCGTGGATCGGACCGGCCGGAGCCCAGGGCGTAACAACGGAGCGCCCAAAAACCGTCGTCAAGCTTGGGGTGAGCGGTCGACCAGATCAGGCGTTTCTTGAGCTGGCGCTGGAACGCGGATACTTCGAGGAGCAGGGGATCACAGTCGTGACCGTTCCGGCGCTATCCGGCAACGAATTCGTCGCTCCTTTGGCGACGAACCAGATTCAGGTCGCCAGCGGCTCCCCAAATGCAGGGCTGTTCAATGCGCTCAACCGAAAGATCGACATTCGGATCGTCGGGGATTTTGCCCATCTAGGAGACGCCAATGATGGGCTCGTATCCATCATGGTGCGCTCGGACCGCTTTGATTCGGGTGCAATTACACACCCGAGGGATCTGAAAGGAAAAACGATCAGTCTCGGGTCCGGACGAGGCCAATACTCCTACATGATGGTCAATACGATCCTGGAGATGAACAAGATCGCCTGGTCCGATGTGACAGCCCAGCATCTTGCATTCGCGGACTCGATCGCTGGGCTGTCCAATAAAGTCCTCGATGCCAGTTTCATGATCGAACCGCTTATAACCGCCGCGATAAACCGGAAGATCGCGCGGATTCTTATCAAGGGCGGCGAGGTCGAATCCGGCGCGCATCTTTCGGTGCTCGTCTACTCAGCGGAATTTGCGAAGCAGACCGACCTCGCCACGAGATTCATGGTGGCCTATCTGCGTGGTGTGCGCGACTATCACGACGCGTTCTTCTTGAAGAAAGATCAGGACGCCGCGATCGAAATTCTCACGAAGCGTCTGTCTATCAAGGATCCTCATATCTGGAGGACCGCAATGCCACAGCACATCGACCTCAACGGACGCGTCAATGTGGCGGATATCAAACGGCAGGCCGCGATCTATAAACGATTGGGCGACGTCTCCGGTCCGGTGCCCGACATCGACAAATACATCGATATGCGGTTCGCGGAAGGCGCCGTGAAGCTGATCGGGCGCCGATAACGTTTGGCTAGGGAGGGCGGCCGCGAGGCCGAGCCTGGGGGGATACCCATGAGGTCAGGTGTGATCAAGCTAGCAGAGGTGGGCGCCGGACCAGCCGCGTCCGTCAGCGCAGCAAAGGCGCCCAAGATCGCTATCCGAGGGCTGAAGAAGCAGTTCCTGGTCAAAGGACGACCGGTCGAGGCGCTTTCCGGCATTGATCTCGACATCCAGGAGGGCGAGTTCTTTTGCATCGTTGGTCCGTCCGGCTGCGGCAAGACGACTCTCTTGCGCATCGTCGCTGGGCTTGAGACCAAGAGCGAGGGAACCATCGACGTCATGCGCACCGACGGCGGCCTCGGCAGCCTAGGTCAGAGGCCCTTGAACAGCATGGTGTTTCAGGAACAGAGCATCTTTCCCTGGATGAGCGTCCGCGACAACGTGGCGTTCGGCCTGAAAGCGCGGGGGCTGTCGAAGCGCGCTCGTTATGAGGTCGCGGAGCCATATATCCGGAAGGTTGGTCTTTCTGGATTCGAAGACGCGTTACCACACCAGCTTTCGGGCGGGATGAAGCAGAGGGTGTCGATTGCGCGCGCCTTCGCTAATGATCCCGAAATGCTTTTGATGGACGAGCCGTTTGCGGCGCTCGATGAACAGACCAAGCTCCTGCTCCAGGAAGAGTTGGTGCGGATCTGGGAGGAGACGCGCAAGACGGTCATGTACGTAACCCACAGCATCGACGAAGCTATCGTCCTTGCCGACCGGATCCTCCTCATGAGCGCCAGGCCGGGGCGGATCAAGGACATCATCGATGTTGGCGCAGTCTTTGGTCGTCCCCGCGACGTCAAGCGCGTGAAATCGAGTCCTCGATTTGGCGAGCTGTTCGCGCGGGTATGGGACCAGCTGCGCGATGAAGTCAAAGCTTTCCCTGCAGATAAGGGCGCTCCGGCGGACCGATAGCGATTGTCGGCGACGACCGAAGCCTGGAGATGAAGCATGAGCGTAAAGTCCATCACCGGTGAGACTGGAGAGCGCCGTAGCATCTTCCGTTGGCCGAGCAGCCAAACGTTGGAGCGTATTCTTTCCGCAAGTTCACCGATCCTGTTGTTGGCCATCTGGGAGCTTGGCGCCTTCATAGGATACATCGACACCCGGTTCTTCCCGGCGCCCTCGGCCGTGCTTCTCGAAATGAAGCATATGATCGAAACGAATGAACTCTGGGTCCATCTGTCCATCAGTCTGCAGAGGATCTTGATCGGCTTTGTCATCGGGGCGGTCCCCGGCGTATTGCTCGGCATCGCAATAGGGTTATGGGGTCCGGTGCGCGCCCTCGTCGAGCCGCTGATCGATGCGACCTTCCCGATACCGAAGATCGCGATCCTGCCGCTGTTCATTATGATTTTTGGTATCGGCGAGGAAAGCAAATACGCCATCATCGCGACCGCCGTCATCTACCTGGTGCTGATCAACACCGCAGCCGGCGTCAGAAACATCGATAAGATCTATCTGGACGTCGGCAAGAACTTTCGTGCCAGCAGATGGATGATGTTCGCCGACATCGCGTTGCCGGGAGCACTGCCGTTGATCGTAGCCGGTCTCAAGCTCGGCATGGGCGTCGCGCTACTGGTCATCGTCTCGGCTGAGTTTGTCGGGGCCAAGAGCGGGATCGGCTACCTCATTTGGACGTCGTGGCAGGTCTTCCAGGTTGAGAAGATGTATGTCGGGCTGCTGATCTCAGCGATGCTCGGCTTCGCCACTGCCATCGGGCTCAACTATCTCGAGCGGATCTTGATCCCTTGGAAGGTCCGATAAAACGGGGGAAGGCGGCCGTCGGGATAACAGGAGACCGCCCTTGCTGTCATTCCGTATGCTTGGCCGTCTTGCACTCATCGTTACACTTGCAATTTTCCTCTCGCCGGCGCGTGCCACCGCGCAGGTCGATTTCTACCGCGGCAAGCAAGTTCAACTGCTCATTGCCAGCGCTGCGGGCGGCGGAATCGACAGTGCTGCGCGCATCGTGGCGCGGCACCTCGGCAAATACCTTCCCGGCAATCCGTCGATCATTGCGCAGCTTATGCCGGGCGCCGGCGGCATTCGTCTGATCGACTACATGAACTCGGTGGCCCCGAAGGACGGCACCGTCATCGGTGTCCTGCCACCCGGTCCGATCATCGAGCCACTGATCGGCAAGCGGCAGGCGGCCTATCGGATGACGGATTTCGTGGCGATCGGCGCCATGACCAAAGAGGTGAGCCTGTGCCTCTCCTGGGGTAGATCTCCGTTCAAGACGATCGAGGATGCCAAGCGCAAGGAGATGACTGTCGCCGGCACAGGTGCTGGCTCGTCGCCCGATATCTATCCCGTCGTCCTCAACGAGGTGCTCGGAACCCGGTTCAAAGTGATCTCCGGCTACAAGGGGTCGCAAGAGACCGCCATAGCGATCGAACGTGGTGAGGTTGACGGGCGTTGCAGCTGGGGCTGGGCGAGCCTCCAGGGCACCAAGCCCGATTGGATCCGCGATGGCAAGATCAACGTCCTGTTACAGCTCTCGCTCGCAAAGAACCCGAGCATCCCCGAGTCGCCTCTGGTTATGGACCTGGTCAAGGATACTCCAGCCCGGCAGATGCTGACGCTGCTGTTTGGACCGCTGGCGATGAGCAAGGCGTTCTTCGGGCCGCCCGGCATGGCGGCGGAGCGTGTGCGAGACCTACGTAACGCCTTTGCGCAGACCATGAACGACCCCGAGGTGCGAGCAGAGCTGATCAAGCTCACCGGCGAGGATGTTGACCCGACCACGGGTGCGGCCGTTCAGGATCTCGTTGCGAATATGTATGCGACCCCCGAAGCCACGACGCGCCGGTTGCGGGATATTTTGACAAGGTAGGTCCGTGAGTGACCGTGCCGCGAACTTCGCTGGCTTGCTATGCCGGGGAGGGGGAGGGGGAGGCCGAGAAGCGTCCGCTTCAGGCCAATGGCCCTCGTGACATCCAGAGATTATCGGGTCCTGAGCCCGACACGCACTGCAGAGTCCGAGTGCGGGCCAACGCGTCGGCATTTGCGCACATCTGAATCGTTCGTGAGGTCAGGTCGTTCAAGTCATATCCGACAACCGTAGCCCCGTGACGCGCCAGGAGAATAGCCATGTGTGAGCCGAGGGTTTCGGCAAGCGAAATCGCCTCTTTGGCCGTCGTTACCCATAAACCGGTGTCTCCGAATTGGGCATGAGAATCCCAAATCGGAATCGGGTTCGACAGGAGGTCCTGACCTGGAACGGTTGGCGGTGACACGCCGGCTATACAGAACGGCATGATGGCGTTGGCATGATGATGACAAACCGCTCCGACCTCTGGCCGCATCTGATAGATGCAACCATCGATAACCCTCTCCGGATCGAGTTCCAAGCTATTGTCGTAGACAGGAGACGAATCGATATCGAACTCGATGATGTCATCGGCGACAAGACGCGCCGCGAGCTGCCACCGAGCCATCAAGTACCGGTTCGGATTGCGCGGATGGCGGACACTGACGTGCCCGAAGGGATCCAGGATTCCCATGCCCGCAAGCGTTCGGCTTACACGCGCGATCTCATGCCGAAGTTCGGTGAGGTCATGACGGCTTGGCATGCGACCTCCTGGAAGTCGATCATGACCACCGATCGCGATCGGCCTATTCCGCTGCAATCACCTTGGTTCTGTTCGTGCCAAATCCGGCCTCCGAGCCAAGCAGCGCGGCCGAATGCTTCAAATCCTCCTGCCAAAGCAGCGATTCCATGTAGATATTCAGCGGCTGATCCTGCACGGTCAGCTCGTATACCGGCTCATCGTACGATGCATGGTTGTGTACGCCCCAGCCGGGTGCCGACAACATCAGATCGCCAGCTTTCCATTCGTACACCTTGCCTTCGACCGTACTCCGGCCCCGACCATGGAAGTAGTAGTTGATGGCCGCTGAACTGTGTCGGTGCGGTCGGTCCACGATCTTTGGTGGGCGAATGGTTATGGTCGCAAAAAACGATGGCGTGCAGCCATTCGTCCGGCCAGTCATCGGATTGTACATCATGTACAAGCGTCGACCGATGTAATCCTTGCCGAGGGATTCAAGCTTATCCAGGTGAGCTTTCACCTGCTGCCACGGCCAGTACAGCGCGTTTGACTCGACCGTCTGCGGATTGATCAAGATCTCGTAAGGCATCAGCAGCGAGCCGTTGTCCAGAGTCACCATTCCATACGGGCTCTTCCGGCGCGGGTCGTCACGTTCTTCCTTTGCGGCGACTTCCACGCCGCTACCCGGGCTGGCTGGGTTCTCCTCGACAATGTGAATGTTCATCATCTCGAGAACCGGCGCATTCGAATATGTCAGCCGAGCCTGTATTTCCTTGCCATCGTTGAAATGGGTGTAGGTTTGAAACGACGGAGTATTCCACACGTCGTGCACGCCGTAGCCGATGTGCTTGTGACCAATTTCGGTCGAACCTTTGCCGCGAATACAAAAGTTCACCTGAGTAGAGTTGTGGCGGATAGGAGAAGTGCGCTCTCCAGGCTTCAGGACGCTCAGCGTCACTTGTATTCCCGGTGCCAGGCCGCCGCCGAAGTCCCGAGCGCGCGGATGTACGAAAACGCTCTGCCGCCGCCCATTCAACGGCCGAGGAATTGACGCGAGGCGTTCGATTTCAGCATCAATCTCTTCTGCCGTGATGGTGACCGGTTCCCAGAGGTCCAGCGAGCTCGGTGCGCTCGCGCCGCTTAGGTCACGGATGATGGCTTTGCTCATGCCGCAGTCTCCCTTTCGAATTCGAATATCCGTGGTGTCACCGGAACCCGCTGTGGGATCGGAACGCCGCTTCCTGCTTTCTCGGCCCTACGCAGAATCTCGATGCCGAGCGCCAAATCCGAGATTCCCATTCCCATAGCTTTAAAGAGCGAGATGTCCGTCGTTGTCTCTCGAGGCTTGGCCCGCGCGACAATGTCCGAAATCCGTTGGACGCCGGACCAATCGCCACCCTGATGGCCATCATACCATTCGATAAATTCTGCGCTCAGTTGCTGCGTCGTTGGCAGCGAGTCAACCGCGACCATATCCGCCCGCGGAAAGATATCTTGTGCGAACTCCTTACGCTCGTCGGTGATGGCGCCGACGGCATTTACATGAGAGCCGCGCGCGATCATCGAAGCGTGCAGGACAGGCTCGCGAGCGCGAGTGACCAGCGTAATGATTGAAGCGCCGTCAACGGCCGTCTCGACATCGTCGCGGGTCACGATCTCGGTTTCCGAGAAATATGATCGCAATTGTTCGGCAAACGCGCGCCGCTTCTCGACGGTTGGACTGTAGACGCGCACGCGACGCAACTTGCGAACGGCTGACACCGCCGCGATCTGTGTCAGTGCCTGCTTTCCGCTTCCAATGATCGCGAGATCGTCCGCGTCGGGATGACTCATCCAGCGCGTCGCCACGCCGGACATGGCTCCTGTTCTCATTTGCCCAAGCGCCATTGCTTCGATCGCCGCCAGCAATTTTCCATCCTGGGCATCCCACAGAACAAGAAGCGGATTCGAGCCCTGCGGGGTATGCCCCCAACTCTTGGCCCCAAACACTCCCGCGCTCTCGAACACGCCACCAATGGCGTGCATGTTGCTGCTGCTGCCCCAGTGCGCCGTGGTCTTTTCCATGTTGCGCGCGGAGCCTAGGGCCTCTTCTCGCAGTCCGTGTTCGAGCCCCTTGATTGCATCGCCAAGGTGCATCAGACGAACAACATCAGCCTCTGAGATCCATCGCGCGTTGGGCATCACACTGCTTCCGTAAAGATCGACTTGACAGGCGGGGACAACATAAGGGCGTTGACGAAGAGTGCGTGGGTTACGTAGCGGCCGACGACGAAGAGAATCGCGATCGCTTTGTCAGCACTCAACAGTTCAACGACGGCATTGAGCTCGGAGTTGATCTCGTTGCCCCTGCGCTCAACCAGGCCAAGACAAAGACGCTGTACGGCGCAGTCTATTGCATCCAGGCTCGACGCGGTATCCGGACTAAGCTTGTTGACGTCCGCCACCCACTCTTTTGAAAGTCCCAGTCTCAGGCACAACTGCTCATGTTGATTGCGTTCATAATCGTTCTTCAACGCACCGGATACTGTTAACGCGCAGACTTCTATGACTCGCCCCGACAATGCCGTCTGAAATGCTTCCGTCATCGTGAGAAACGCGGATAGTATCTCCGGCTGGTGAGCGGCGTATTGGAAGAACTCCCCGAAGTAACCGAGACGTTTGACGCGAGGGTCAAGCTGTTGCCGTAGCTGCGGCGATATTGCTTCGTACGAAAGCTTGGGGATCGCAGTCACGCAACTCTCCAACGCATGAAACAGCGACGCCGGCCAATTCGGCTATAGTTAGCGATAACATCCGCCGTTTTAGCGGGCATCCTCAACAGCGCTTCCGCTCAAGGTGATGAGCGGCACCGTAAGTGCTGCGCCTATAGTCTATCAATCTTGATTACTTGATCAACAATACTCCGCAAATGCCTGTGGGCCGAATAGAAACTGGCCAGCGACGAGCATGTTCACGGAGCCGTGAGATGTCTTCGCGCAGCGGTACAATCGGATCTTTATGCAGAAGTTCCACGGTGCTTGGGCCCGCGAGTTCCGCCGACGCCAAGCTTGATCTCAACGCCTTCATCTGTGGAAGGATTTGGCCTCAGGTTCCGCCGAACCCGACGACAAATGGGCGTTCATCCAAACGGGACGATCAACGGGCTCAGGAGACGAGCGCCAGGCAGCGATCCGCCGGAAATTCGAGCAGGATCACATCGCCCTCGCTGATAGCGCTGGAGGGATGCAACTTTACCTGCAGCACGCTGTCGCCGACGCTGACGCGGACATCCAGCGCGTCCCCCAAGAACACCGCCGACACGACCTTTCCTTGAAGCTGGTTGCCCTGGCTCCGGTCTTGCGAGGATGCCAGGGTGATATCTTCCGGCCGCACGACCAGGACGACCGTTTCGCCCACCGCGGCGTTGTTGGGCAATATACATTTAAGCGTTGCGACCGATGTCGTTGCCTCGCCGAGCCCCGATGCGTTGGCCGGATGCGACACGCGGGCTTCCAGGAAATTCGCAAGGCCGATGAAGTTTGCAACGAAGCGGTCGTTTGGCCGTCGGTAAATTTCGAACGGCGACGATTCCTGAGCGATTCGGCCGAGGTTCATGACCGACACGCGGTCCGACATCGTCAAGGCTTCGAGCTGATCGTGGGTGACGTAGACGGTGGTGATACCGAGCCGCTTGATCAAGGCGCGCAGCTCGAAGCGCATGCTTTCGCGAAGCTTGGCGTCGAGGTTGCTGAGCGGCTCGTCCAGCAGCAACACCTTCGGCTCGCGCACGATCGCGCGCGCCAAGGCCAGACGCTGCTGTTGGCCGCCCGACAGAAACGGGGCGGGCCGGTTTTCGAGCCCGCCGAGGTGCACCAACTCCAAGGCCCGACGCACCTTGTCGCGAATCACCGTACGCGGCATCCGCGTACGCGACTCATGAAGCGGAAAAGCGACATTCTCGTACACGGTCATATGCGGCCAGATCGCATACGATTGAAACACCATACCGATATCGCGTCGGTAGGTCGGGACAACGAGCCGCTTGGCCGAGGAGTAAACGACCTCCCCATCGATGACGATCTCGCCTTCCTGCGGCGTTTCCAGGCCCGCGATGCAGCGCAACGTCGTCGTCTTGCCGCAGCCCGATGGACCCAGCAACGTATAGAATTGGCCGGTGCCGACGGTGAAGCTCACGCCTTGCACGGCATGAACAAGGCCTTGGCTGCTCTGATAGCGTACTTGAAGATTGCGAACTTCGATCATGCGTCGCGCTCAGCTCTTGTCCAGATTTCTGCCGAAACCGATGATCCGCATGCCCAACGTGATGGCGAGCAGGACCATCGTCAGCAGCGTCCCGATGGCAGCCACGGCCGGAAGCTGACCCTGCTCCCACATGTTCCACATCAAGACGGCTAAGACTTGGTTCTTGGTGCCTTCATAGAGAAGGAGCGGGATGCCGATGATGCGCGCCGCGTGCAGGATCGTCCAGACCCAGACGCCGATCAGCGCCGGCACCATGAGCGGAAAGAAGATGCGTTGCATGACGCGCCATTGCCGGCTGCCGCTGGCATAGGCTGCCTCCTCGAGGTCGCGATGAACCTGAAGGATCGCCGCATTCATGGTGCGCGTGCCGTAAGGCAGGAAAGCAACCGTGAAGGCGATCGCAATCGACCATATGGTGCCGAACACGCCGGGCACGGCCTTGTCGACCTGAAGGAAGACCCACAGGAAGGCGAGCGCCAGCACCATGCCGGGGATGGCGCTCGGCGCGAACGCGAGCTGATCGAGAACGCGACGTCCCCAGAATCGGCTGCGCACCACGACCATTGCGATCGCAAAAGAGAGCACCGCCGTGGCAGTCGCGGTGACGACGCTCATGATAACCGTATTGGTGACGATCGTCGCGATAAACGGCGATTCCAGAATCTCGCGGTAGTTGTCTAGGGTGAACACCCCGAAGGTGGCCATCGACGGCAACCGAAGCGTCGGCAGGAACGAGACGTAGGCAAGCACCGTGACGGGCATGATGACCGCAACCACGATGTAGGCCCAGGTCAAAACGGTCGCGAGGTAACGCCAACGGCCAAGACGAATCAATTGCGGCCGATATCCCTTGCCGGTGATGATCGAATACCGTTCCGAATGCGACACCGCGCGCCCGTAGAAGTACATCCCCACGAGGGCGATCACGAGATAGAGCATGGCGAGCGCGTTGGCCTGCCCATAGACGGGCAGCGAAGACGTTTGAATCAGCAAGAGGTAGATCTTCGTGCTGAAGACGAGGACGCCGGCCGGCATGCCGATGATGCCCGGAATCTCGAATGCCTCGATCGCGGTAATGAACTGATAGATCGTGATGGCGAGGACGCCCGGCAGCATCAGCCGAAGGGTGACCTTACGGAGCGCCGAAATGGCGTTCGCCCCGCAGGTCGAGGCCGCTTCCTCGAGCATGGGATCCATGCTGCGCATAAGCGGCACCAGCATCAGAAACGCAGTCGGAACCAGCCGAAGGCCTTCGATCAGGATCATCGCCTGCATCGAGTAGATATTGAACACCGGCTCTTGGAATCCGGCACCCTCTCGCAGCGCCTGATTGACGAACCCGATCCGGGGACTCATCAACAGGACCCAGGCCATCGCCTGCAAGAGGCCGGGCATTGCCAAAGTCAGTGGAACGGCAGCATAGATCAGCGTCTTGCACCGGATGTCCGTGCGTTCGACCAGCCAAGCGAGCGCGATCGCGACAACGACGCCGATCGTGGTGGCGCCGACGGCATAGAACAAGGTGTTGTACAGAATCTGCGGTAGCGACGGGTCCGCCCAGACCGCCCGATAGTTCGAGAAGCTCAGGCCAGAAAAGACCAGGTCGCCCGGAATCTTGGCGCTGCTAAAACTACCCAGAACCAGAAAGGCAATGGGCGAGGCGACGAGCACGAGCGTCAATGCGAATATCGCATAGCTCATAGCGTCGCGCCGCAAAAGCGTGGGCAGCCGCATCACCTTGGACAACGCGATCGTCGCAACCGACATCAGTGACCCGACATTACGCTAGTTGAAGCTTGTTGATGCGTGTTGAACGACGCTTTGAACGGCGATTACTTGGTTTGCATTCTTTTTTGCCATAGGCCCCCCCAGACCTTCTGGACCTCCTCCGCATGTTCGTCGGAGAAATTGGCGTTGATTGCAACCTGCTTCTTGCCCTTCAGCTCGTCTGGATAGACGGCGAATTTCTCGATCGGCAGGTCCTTGTGGACCGGCGGCGTGAAGATCTCAGAGTACTGGGCGATCTGCCCTTCGCGGCTGAGCAGCCAGTTGATGAATATCTTCGAGGCGAAGGTGTGCGGCGAGCCGTTCAGCAGCGCGATCTCGGCGACCGAGGCGGGGATCACATCGGGGCAATGCCAAGCCACTTTGCCGCCCTTGGTCGCGAGCTCGTAGACCTGCGTGTCGCCCGACGGGATGGAGATCGGAACCTCGCCCAGCGACGTAAGGCCTGTGAGCGCGTTGATGCCTTCCTGGCGAAGCTGGGGCCGCACGGTGCCCATGAACGCTTGGATGAACTCGGTGGTCTTTGCCATGCCCCATTCGTTGCGCAGCGGCACCAGCCATGTCATCGAGCGATCATTGGCGCCGACAACGTTGTTGTGTAGCTCCTTCATCGTGATCAGGTCTTCCCACTTCTTAGGCAGGGAGTCCTTCTTCACCTTCCCGGTGTTGTAAGCCATGCACCACAGCCGCAGGTCCTTGCTCGCGAACAATCCCGAATCGGGGCGCAACTCCTCGCGGACGTTGTTGAAATTAGGGATGTCCTTAAGACTCGCCAGCGCCTTCACCTCGTCGAACATGTGGATGGCGCCGGTGATGCTGGTGGTGATGTCGGTAATCAGGCGGCCCTGCTTGAAGGCAAGCAGAGGCTTAATCACGCGATTGTTGTAACTACCATGCTCGTACTGGGGACGAATGAAAGGGTAACGCTCGACGAACGGCGCGATGTAAGCGCGGAACGCCTTCTCGGGGTCAGAAGCCGCGATGGTGAAGGTGCCTTCTTTCTTCGCCCGCGCGATCCACTCGGCGGGAACTGCGAGCTCGGCGTCGATACCCTTCAGGTATGAGGGATCGAGCTTGATCTGCTGAAGGATCTTCTGCGTCGCCTTCGGAAGCTCCTGGGCGAGTGCGTCGATCGAATTAGACGCCAAAGCAGCGCCGGCGATGAAGATCGCGGACGTCATCGTCTGAAGCGGGCGTTTCATAAGAGGTTCTCTCTGCTTGTCGGCCTCTCGCCGCGTCACAACGCGTTTAGCTCGCGGTAGTAAGCCTCCGCGCCTGGATGCAACGGCATATGGGTGTCACGACACAGCGTTTTCGGATCGATCGGCCCGGTCAGGCCGGCGTTCGGCTGATTGAAGCTGGCGGAAATCGCGGGGCCCTGCTCGACAAGGCTCGCGACCACGTCGCGCGCGATTTGGTCGGGTAGGTCTTCCCGGCAAAACATCAGCCAGCCGCTGAAATCCAACACCTTGAGGTCACGTTCGACGCCGGGGAGTCGTCCCGCAGCGAGCGTTTTCGTTGGAATACCCCGCTTGGCGAAGCTGTCGAGGATCTCCGGACGGATCTCCAAAAAGCGCAGCGCGTGCTCCTGGCACAGCAGCGACCAGCGCTTGGTCATGACCGCCTCGTCAAACACGGCGTCGAAGCCGGGATCGACGACCTTGTCGCCGTCCATCACTCGCGTGCGTTTGCGCTGCGTGGTCAGCATCTCGCCGCCCCATGACAGAATGTCGTCCATGGAGAAGCCGTAGGCGCGGAGTACATCGTCGATGATCGGGGTCGCCGGGTTGCGCAGCGCCGGCTCCGGCATCATCACCTTGAGCGGATACTTCTTGTCGCGGATGTCCTCGAACGAGCGGATGCCCGTCTCCGGGCGGACGGCGAACAGCAGCCGGTCATCGTGTGGCAGAACCGCGAGCGCCCGCAGCGGCAATGGCTTGGTGAAGGGCGACATGCCCGCTGCCGCAAGGCCGCCGTACCATGCCGGGGTCGTTATGCCGATATCGTACTTGCCCTCGGCGATCCTGTAGGGGGATTCCATGCACATCGTGCCCGGATCGCCCGCAATGATCGAAACCGTGGAACCCTTGGGCAGAAACCCGTGGTAGCACGCGAGGCTGATGGAGACGTAGCCGGAAACCTGGACCCAGTTCCGCCCACCCGCCAAAATCTTGAAATCGACTGCTGGTTGACCTTGCACGTTCACTGCCCCTCACGCCCGCCGCCTATTGCGGATTGTTCGCCCCGCATTTCGCGAGAGTAGAGAATGCCCTGATGTGGCGATATCCGCTTTTTAAGAAACCTATCATTTCCACGTGGCGCAATCGACTAAAACCCAAGAGCCACGGCCGTTTCGACGGCCATTGAAACGCAAGATTTCCGTCTGCGCGGGTAGTGCGTCGTCCCGAGGGTTGTTATCAGTCGCAACGTGAAGCATCGCCGGCGCGGGGGGAATTAAGGCATGGCCGAACAACAGGTGTACCGACGCTTTTCCTTGCAAGAGCGCGACCGGCGCTGGGCGGAAGTGCGAAAGCGCATGCGACGCGACGGCCTCGCCGCGATCATCGCGCCGCACAATCCCGGCAACTCCACCGACTGGCAGGCGGACGCGCGCTATTTGTCGCACTGCGGCGGCGGTGCCGATACCTCGATTGCCTGTGTGTTCCCGTTGGAAGGCGAGGTAACCGTGGTCGCCACCTCGGCAGCCGAACGTTGGGGCCCATCGATCCAGACCTGGGTGAGCGACGTGCGGGAAGCCAATCGCCGCTACGGCCGAGTGATGGCCGAGCGCCTTCGCGAACTCGGCATCACCAACGAGCGCATCGGCGTCAGCGGGCTCGGCGGCGGAACCCGCACGCCCGAAGGCACGATCATCTATGGCACCTACAAGGAAATTGCGGACACCCTGCCCAAGGCTACCTTCGTCGATGCCTCCGATCTCCTGCAGGAGGTCCGTGAAGTCAAAAGCGCCGAAGAGATCGCCGTCCTGCAGCGCTCACTCGACATTATCGAGCGTGCCGCCGACGCCTGGATCAGCGCAGCCCAACCTGGCGTGCCAGACTATGTCGTTTGGGCCGAGGTCATGCACGCGATGTTCTCGCGCGGGTCGGAGCTGTCCGTGCATTTCAATTGGGTGGCCTCGGAGAACCCGGGCCGCACGCTGACGCGCCCGACGGGCCGGCCGCTGGTCAAGGGCGATATCATGGTCGCCGAGATCGAGTCCTCGGTGATCGGCTATCGCGCGCAGCAGATACGCTCGATAGCGGTGAACGATTGTGATCAGATGTTCAAGGAACTGTCGAAGATCCACAGCGAGCTCTATCCGCGGCTGCTCGAAGTGTTCAAGCCCGGGATCGCTGTCGGTGAACTGATCGAGAAGACGATCGAGATCGGCAAGAAGGTCGGTGCGAGGACGGGCCCATTGGCGGATGCCAGGGCATCATTGATCGTTCACGGTCGCGGCCTGGGCGACGATCGTCCGCTGCTGCTCACCAATCTCGATGCCCGTCCCATGTACGACGGAACCGAACGCACCATGGATTACCGGTTCCCCGAGAACGGTGTCTACATCTTCAAGCCGACCGTGGCGACGGCCGACAAAAAATATCAGTTCATCTGGGGAGATTCGGTGTTGCTCGGCGCCAAGGGCGCGCAGCGCATGGGGCGGCACCCGCTCGGCATCTCGATCTCGACGCCCGGCAAGGCGCCAGTCTGGCCGACCGACGTCACCGTCTATTCGTGATCAGGCCGCGGCGAGATTGCGCGAGAAAAAGCCGACCAGCTTTTTCCACGCGTCGTCCGCGGCGGCTGGCACGTAGCTATCGAGCTGATTGTTCATGAAGGCGTGGCCGGCTCCGGGATAGATGTGGATCTCGTGCGGCACGGCGTGGCGTTCGAGCGCCTGCTCGAACTGGCGCGCGGTGTCGACCGGAATATATTTATCGTCCTCGCCGTAGCCGCCGAACACCGGGCACGTGAGCTTGCCGGCCGCATCGATAGGCGAGGGTGAGGCCACGCCGGGTCGGTTGGTCAGTCGGCCGTAGAATGAGGCCACGGCGCGGATATCGGGGCAGTGCACGGCAAACAGCAAGACCTGGCGCCCGCCGCCACACCAGCCGACCGCGCCGACGCGCCGTCGGTCGACATAGGGCTGCTGGCCAAGCCAAACGAGGGTTTCCTGAAGCACGCCAAGGGTCTCATCCTCGCTTGGCCCGCCGCTGATCGCGCCGTCCTTCATCACGGGCTGTTTGCCCAACGCGGCATAGTAGTCGGGAATGGCAGCTACGAAGCCCTCGTCCGCGAAGCGTGCGGCGAGCTCCAACATATGAGAGGCGCCGCCCCGCACGTTCGTCATGCCGAACAGCTCATAGCCGAGCATGATGGTCGGAAACGGGCCGGGCCCGTCCGGTCGCGCAATCGACACCGGGACGGTCTTCCCGTCGACCGAGGAAAAGTGGGCCTGTTCGCTGATCATGCTGAGACCGCCGTAAGATAGGGGCTTGGTGCGAAGGCCGGGATGACCTGTTCGCCGAAAATCTTCATCGAGCGGACATAAAGCTCGCGCGGCATGTCGGTGAACTGGTGGTTGAGCAGGAGCACGTCATAGCCGCACCGTTCCTGCTGCGCCTTGATCGCGTTGGCCACGGTCTTCGGGTTGCCGATGAACGCAAGGCCCTCGTCCACCCAGAACTCCACCGATCGCGACGTCTCATAGTAGACGCGCACGCGCTCCTTATTCTCCGGAGTCTGATCTTCGGGCCGATTGGAAAGCCCACGGGCGACCCCATGCGGACCCTGAATGCCCTTCAGCATATACTGCTCCGCCTGCTCGCGGGCGATCTTGTCGGTCTCGGCGACATGGACATGACGCACCAGCGCCGCGCGCGGCCGCGGCCCCGGATGCCCTTGCTTCGCCCAAGCCTCGCGGAAATAGGCGAACTTCTCGGCCACGTGCGTCTCGACCTCGAAGATCTGCGAGACGTTGAAGTTCTTTCGCGCGGCGTAGTCGTAGGACGTATGGCTGTGGGCGCCGATCCACACGGGGATGGGCTGCTGATAAGGGAGTGGCTGCGGCAGGGCATTATTGAAGTTGAAGTACGTGCCCTCGTAGGAAACCTGCCGCTCGGTCCAGGTCTTCAGGATGATTTCCATCACCTCTTCGCCCACGGCGCGGCGGTTCTGGTAATCGCTCTTCCATGGCTCGAACTCGCCTTTCCGCGTACCGTAGCCGATCGCGAATTCAAGCCGACCCTTCGACAGATGGTCGATCATTGCCGCATCCTGGGCGAGGCGGATCGGATGGTGGAACGGCAGCTGGAAAATCATGGCGCCGATGCGGATATGACGGGTCGCGCGCGCCAAGGCGGTCAGGTAGACCGCGGGGGACGAAATGCAGGGAAAAATGGCGTTCTGGTGCTCGATGAAGAAGAAGTATCGGTAGCCGACCCGTTCCGCCAACTGGGCGTCCGAGATATGCGCCTCGAATGCCGCTGCGGTGACGGCCGGGCCTTGGTCGTTGGGGATTTCGGTCGGATCAAAAATGCCGAAGTCCAGAGTTTGCGCGTCCATCTTTACCTTTACTCCTGACCGTGAGCCAGCCGAGCCATACCAAGGGTGCACTCAAGCCACCATCCGCTTAAACGGAAACCTATCTTTTCCCCGCCACCTCCTCGCGTACGACAAGCCGCGCGTTGGCACATTCGCGCCGCTCCACTTCATGCCAAAGCAAAGGACAAGCGGGGAGGGCATGGATCTGCTCCCGCGGCGGATCGGCGAGGCGACGCAGCATTCCCACCGGAACAGCTGGGCCTGTCACCGCAAGGCGGGTTCTCTATGGTCGCCGCGGGCCGCGGCGCACATCTGGCCACGGACGACATCGAACGCTAGTTTACGCGCGTTGTAGAGGTTACCGACTGGGTTCGGAGCTAAGGTATCGGTCATGATCAGCTTGGACGACGTATCGGTTTTCATAGCGGTCGTGGAGAACCAGAACTTCTCCGCCGCCGCGCGGGAACTGAAGATATCGCCGTCGGCCGTCAGCAAGCGCATCAACCGGCTGGAGCATCAACTCCGGGCCAAGCTGATCGTCCGCTCCAGCCGGCGTATCTCGTTGTCGCCCGCCGGGTCCGCTTTTTTTGAGAAATGCGCGGGTATTCGGCCGATCGTCGACGACGCCACCCGCTCGGTCCAAAGCCTGCATGCGGCGCCGGGTGGAAAACTGAGGGTGCACACCAGCGCCGGGCTAGGCATCAAGCTCATAACGTCGCTCATCCCCCGCTTTCAAAGCCAGTATTCCAATATCGCTGTCGACCTCATCACGCACATCCAGGATCCCGTCGCGTTCGCGAAGGGGCTCGACGTTTTCATCCGCCAGGTGCCCGTGGCCAACAAGCTGCTCGACCATCGCGAACTCGGCATCTCGCGCTACACCATCTGCGCCACGCCGGACTACTTGCGGCGCGCGGGGCGCCCCCAGACACCGCAGGAGCTTAGCAAACATAATTGCCTACTTTACTGTTACGAAAACGAGCATCTCATCAACCGCTGGACCTTTAAGGACAGGAACGGGCCGTACGAGGTCGCGGTCAAAGGCAACTTCGTCTCGAACAGCAGCGCTGCGCTGTTCGAAGCGGTGATCAAAGGCCATGGGATCGCGCTCTTGCCCCTCTATGCCGTCTTTGACGAGATCAGGGCAGGGGCGCTGGTCGCGCTCTTCAACGACGAGATATCGTTTTATCGGACGTTGCTCGCTTACTATCCGCGCAGCCCGCATCTGCCTATCAACGTGCGCATCTTTCTCGATTTCGTGGCGAGCCATCTCAAGGATCTCTCGCTCGACACGGAGGAAGAACCGAAAAAGGCTTGAAGAACTGGCCAGGGCGGCGCACCGCCTCAAGGCGAGCAACCCGCGGGCCCCCGGACCGATTGAAACGAGCATGATCCCGAAAAGTCGGAATCGCTTCACGGAGGCGATATTCGAACCAAGCCACGCGAGCCAATGCCGCCGTTGCGTCCGGGGACGCCTGAACTTTCCTGAAGCGGAGCGCGAGATCGCATCGGAAGCGTCGTCCGCTTTCTGAGCGTGCGGTGCACCATGCATGGTCGGTATACCCGGTGGACAGGCACCCATTACCGCTGCTTACAGCATGGCCAGCGGAGGGCTTTTAGCCGGCCAACAATTGATTCCACGTCTGGCAGCCCAGAATCCCAAGAAGCGTGCCCGAATCTGACACTTTGTTGAATTTAGCCATGCGCGCAGCGCGGGGCTGGAACTCTGCTTTGGGTGTTTTGCAGTGCAGCATGTGCGCCTATCTGTCTGACAGGCAATAGGTGCGCCTAACCGGGAAATCCGGCATCCATCTGCAATCTCTCAGGAAACTAACAATGAACATCAAGACCAAACTCCTCCTCGCCACCGCCGCCGTTGCGCTTTTCGCTGCCCCGGCTTCCGCTTTCACTGATGGCGACACTAGCGCCGAGAGCGCATTTCCTCGCTACCTGCAAGAAGATCACGCATCCAGCAGCAACGCCTCCGCTGCGTTTGCGTCTGGCACTGTCGTTCGGCCCCGCGCCACCGTTCAGCGGCCGCAGCAGCGGCCGCAGCGTCCTGACAATTCGCAGCCGGGGCGGTAATCCTCAGCATTCGGAAACCTCGGCGGGCGGCGGGCTTCGGCCCGCCGCTTTTTTTTGTGCGGCGCCCGGCAGCCCCGTTGATGGGCAAACGTCCGCCGCGAGTTTGGACAGCAAAAAGCCCCGGGATGTGGCCGGGGCTAGTTGTCTGCAACGGGGGGCTCCGGAGTGCAGAGAAGGCCCGCGACGGAGGTCCTGACGTCGCGGGGTCTGTGTTTGCCTTCGCTTAGCCGCCCCAGGTGCGCTGGGCGCGGAAGATGACCGAGGTGATGCCGAGGTCCTTGACCGTGTAGACGCCGGACGGGCGGTTACCCTGCTTGGTGGCGAGCGTGACAGTCGCGCCCTCCATCGCCGTCTTCACGCCGGTATGCATGACGTCGACCGAGAACCGCAGACCCGGTATCGGGAACCAGTCATGATGCGTACCGAGGAGCCAGAGATTGAAGCTGGGATCGCAAACGGTCCCGGCTCCAACGACGATGTTTTGTGCGACGCCACCGCCACCGCCGCAGAACAGGCGGTTGTCGACCACGGCACTGTTGTAAGTGACTCCGGCGTAGCCACCGTAGACCGTGCTCGAGAAGTTGCGGGTCCAATAGTACTCGAGGCCGCCGGCAATCGTCCACGACGTGGTCTGCTCCAGACCGCGGCCGTTCACATAGACGGCGTCGGTGACCACGCCAAACGCAATCTGGTTGCCGCTGCCGTAGAGACCAGGGCTAAACAGGAGGCCGCCGCCAGCATACGCCGTCGCGCCGACGCCGTAGCTGCCGTAAATGGCAAAGTGCGTACCAGGGCTCAACATGTCGAGCTTGATGTCGGTACCGCTGAGGACTGCGAAGCCCCACTGGTCGCCTGGTGAGCCACAGAGCGTCGTGCTGGTCTGGCCGCCGGCGCAGCCGTTGCCGACCGTGTAGTAGGACGCTTGATTGTGGGTGGCCACCACCGCCAAGCTGGCACCACCCCAGGCTTGTCTGACCTGCAACGCCACCCAAGGATCAGGATGGCTGGCCCCGGCGCGGAACGACGTCGGATCGGTGCCGATGGCTGTGGTGTTGACGGACCAGTTGGCGATCGACTTTATCCCCCGCTCGTCGGCGCCGACGTTGAGCGTGACGCCATTACCGATCTGCCACGTGTAGGCGATTTGGTTCACGCCGGTGGCGCCGGTATCGTACGTGATCGGCAGCGAGTGCAGAGAGTTGAGTTGGCTGTCGCCGAGGCCGCCAGGTGATTGGAGGTACGATACCGTCCGGCCGAAGGTGAAGCCGCCCCACTGGATAAAGGCGCGCGCAACGTTGGTCGCTTCCGTCGTGTCTTGGTTCTGCAGGTGGAAGGTCGAGAACGTCCGCAGCGTGCCATAGGCAGTCTGCGTCCGGGTGTCGGCCGAGAAGCTGCCACGATGCCGGGTCGTAAAGGTGCTGACTGAGCGATCCCTTGCACCAGCCGCGCCTGTGTACTGCGGGTTACGGCCGCCGGATACATTGTAGCCGTAGTCGGCTCGGATGTAGCCGCTAAACTTGATGCAGGTATCGGAGCCCGGGATGTAGTAGAACCCGTCGCCATAGAGCGTGCAGATTTTCACGTATTCGACCGGCTTGGCCTTGACCGGCAGGTCTGCCGCGCTCACGGCGGTCGCCGCGATCAATCCAGCGGCGCTTCCGAGCAGTACAGTCTTGATATTCATGTTCCCCAAACCCCCGTGTTATCGACGTTTCTCTATATCGAGAGTTCGCTTGAACGCGAATCTCGCATCCCCCAAGCTTGGTAGCTTGCGACAGCGTAGTGACGCACTTATGGTTGATCAATCTTGAATGCTTGATCAACAATGCTCAGCGGATAACGCCTCCTCTCGGCCAATGATCAATCAATATTGAGTGTTCGATCAACAATGCCCCGCAGGAAACGACCATCGACCGAATTGAAGTCCGCTAGCGACGAGGACGAGTACGTGTCGCGGGAAAGCGCGCTGAAGATGCTGCGGGTCAAACCGCAGACCCTCTACGCCTATGTCAGCCGCGGCCACGTTCGCAGTGTTCAACAGCCCGGCGGCGGCAGGCGCAGCCTATATGCTCGGGCAGACATCGAGGCGCTGAAGGCTCGTATCAATGCAAGGCACGGGCACCGCGTAGCAGCTGCGGCGGCGATGCGATGGGGCGAGCCCATCATTCCCACGGCGATCACGGAGATTACCGAGGATGGCCCGTCCTACCGCGGAAAATCCGCTGTGGCGCTCGCGCGAGCCGGAACATCGTTCGAGGCGGTTGCGGAGTGGCTTTGGACCGGGCTGTGGCTCGACGAAAAAGTCACGTGGCCGGCCATTGAAATTCCCGCGTACATTCTTGAGCTGTTCGAACGGCGCGCTGGACGGTCGAGCGAGCACTTGCTTTGGCATTTTGCACTTCTGACGCACCACCTGGGTGCTACGCGGCAGGAGCGCATTGAAAACGGATCGATCCCTGATGCCCTCGTTGCAGCGCGGCAACTCATTCAAGCGATGGTCGGCTGTATGGGCCTCATAGGACCGAAGCGAAAATTCGGCGTTATGCACCATGGCGAATCGGTGTCACAGGCGCTGGCCCGAGAGTTGGGCTTGCCGGCCAATGAGTCCAACAGCCGGGCCATAGAGGCCATCCTGATCTTGCTCGCCGATCACGAGCTAACAGGTTCAACCTTTGCTGCGCGTGTAGCGGCCTCGTCCGGTGCGCTGCTGCACGCTTGCATTACCGCGGCACTTGCGACCCATTCAGGCACCGAGATCGGCAAGCTCTGCGACCGGATCGAAGACTTTATCAAGCCGTTCGAACGCGGGGAGTCACTGCTTGAACATGTGCGATTCTTGCAGACCAAGGGGATTACTCCTCCTGGCTTTAACCATCCCCTGTACCGACGAAGCGATCCACGGGGGAGTTATCTCATCGCGGTGGCGGCTGACTTCCCGCGCAAACCGATTCAACTGAAAGAGACACTTAAGTTCCTGGAGAAAGCGCAAAGTACCATGCGGCTTTACCCTCGGTTTGAGATCGGCATTGTTGCGCTGGGCCTCGCGCTCGGCTTACCCCCTCGTGCGGGCGCTGGGCTATTTGCCATCGCTCGGACGTCAGGCTGGGTGGCGCATATCCTCGAACAGAGAACTGCCGGATACCTAATCAGGCCTCGAGCACGATTCGCGTCGCATCCTTAGGCGCAGCTTGCGGGTGAAAGGAAGACGGCGTGGGTCGATAGAAATCGTATCCGGAGCCCTTTCTGTTAAAGGTCCAAGACGATTTCCTCGGTTTTCGATCCGGAACAACAGATCATCATGACCTTGTTGGTGGCTTGTTCGTCAGGCATCAGGACCGAATCCCGATGGTCCGGAATTCCCGCAAGAACTGTGGTCTCGCAAGCGCCGCAAATTCCTTCCGAACAGGAATAGCTGGCGGATATTCCTGCCTCGGTGAGAGCTTGAAGAATCGTGCGCCCGGGAGGCACGGAAACGGTGATGCCCTGGCGCGCCAACTTGACGATAAATCCGCCTTCCTGCGACGGAGCTTCTTTCGGCGTGAAGTATTCGACGTGCTTATATTGGTCAGAAATTGCGGCTGCCGCTTCGTCGAAGGCGGCGATCATCGGCAGGGGTCCGCAGCAATAGAGATGCGCTTCCGGCGGCGCGGACCTTATGATTTGTCCCAGGTCTAGAAACTTGCCTGCGCTTTCGTCATCGAGATGCACGTGGCTTGGCTGCCCCGCTGGCAACTCGTCGCGAAAAGCCGCATCGAGCCGTGACCGACACGCGTAGTGCAGTTCCCAGGATTTGTTGAGCTTGTGGAGCCGGTGAACCATGCTGAATATCGGCGTGATGCCGATACCCCCTGCGATGAGCAGGGAATGCGACGCATTTTCTTCCAGTGGAAAGTTGTTGCGGGGCGGGCCGATTTTAACGAGGTCCCCGATCCGAAAGTTATCATAAATATAGGTTGATCCACCGCGACTTGCGGCGTCCCGCTTAACGGCGATTGTAAAGCTCGCCGTTTCGAAGTCCTTCAAGATCAAGGAATATTGGCGAACGAGACCGTTCGGCAGAAAGAGATCGATGTGCGCTCCTGCTCCAGCGGGTGGTAGTGGAGTGCCGTCCAGGGATTCCAAACGATAGACTTTGATATCGCGTGCGGGTTCGGTCACCGACGAGATCCGAACATTGATCAAGTGTGCCACGTCTTCTCGATTGTGATCGAGGTCCATCGGCCAGCATTCTCTGGATTGCTTCAGGTCAAGCGTTCGCAGCTGCACGGGGCTCGGAATTCAGAAACCCGTACGATGCCGGATGCCGTGCGTTACATGCGGGACACACACGTCTGTCGTTGTCACCATTGAACAGTGCGACCTGCGCAGCAGTGCTGTTCAAAAATGCTTCGAATCGCCTCTTGGTGATCTCGACGCTGTGCTGGTGAAGAAGCGTTCCGCACGAAGGGCAGACCCAAGCGGAAGACAGGGTGCCGGGGAGTCCTTTGGAACCACCCAGGATCAGCGTGTAGTAATGTCCATCGTTTCCCGGCGCATCGACCCAAACAGTGTCAACGTCGGCACGCATCCAGAATCCGAACAGGTGCTGGACGTGGAACCACGTCCCTCCCTTTATCGCATGCAGGATTGCCCGCGCCGTGCTCACCGGGACCGGAAGAACCCGGCTATCGAAAAGCTCGTGGAGAACATAGGGCTCCTCGGGAACTCGCCGGTTGCCAGACCAAATCGCGTAATCGCCGATGAGCTTCCAATCGCTCGACGGATCAATCATCGAGCGGGTGTAGGACATTAGCGGCTGCGGAATGCCCGCAGCCGACGAGGCGTCGTCTACCATAGCTGCCGTGCCTCGCGCACTTCAGGCGTGTCGTTGTGATGGAACGCGGTGTACCCCAGCGGATTGACGTGGCCACATTCCTTACATGTTCGGTGCCGAATCTCGCTGTTGTAGCTGTCGACGGCGGATTTCTCCCAGCGCCAGAAGTGGCGGAAGTTTTCCAAGCCAGTGACGAACTCGCTCATATAAAGCAGCGTCGTGCACTTCTCGCAGTACCAAGCCGCACGGTCGCTCTCCTGTCCGGTCGGTCGTCCCATGACGATCATCAGGTGATCTGGGTCGCCTCCAACCCCGGGCAGGGGAATGATGATCTCGTCCTTGTCGTTGATATGCCAGTACCCGAACACAAACTGCGTGTGATGAGGGGTTCCTGACATCGTGACGTGGGCGACATACGGCTTTCGTTGAACCTCGACGATCCCTTTTGGACCGATCTCGAAGTTCTTCCGGTTCTTCACCAATCCGATCGTGGGGCTGTGATCGTCGATCGTCTTGGAGGTCTCATGCGCGACCGGACGAATGCCGTAGATGTTGTCTCCAATCGGCGCGAAGCCCTGCAGCTTCTGAATGATCTTGTCAGTCATGAAGTCCCAGTCGCCCAGGACTTTCTCGATCGGTTCGTCGACATAGATGTTGGTGTACATCGGGCGTCTCCACGCGTTGAGTGCCGGCAAGGCGTGAGCGCGTTGTCGGCGGCGGCTAAGGCTCTTTGTATCCTCAGCTTTGGACGCTGTTCAGGCATCCGCAGAATAGCAAACTGTCAGGAACCTGTCCACTTGGGCAAACGTCAGTTGACAGTAACCTGCCAAACATATTTGCCCGTGTCGTCACGCCTTGCTTGAAGACTCGGGGCCTCTTGCGCCCGCTATTTCCGGGCGCCGACCTCAGCCAGCCAGGCGATCAGGAGGTCCGCGATCTCAAGATTGTTCTTGTCCATCATCATCATGTGGGTGTTGCCCTTGATCCCGGCCTCGGGCAGCAGCAGGAACTTGGCGGAGCCGCCGGCCGTCCGGATGGCGCCGATCGTTGCGGCGCAGTTATTGCGCCGCCCGTCGCTGTTGGGGCCTGAAGCGCCGACGGTATTGTCGCCCCAGACCGCGAGCATTGGAACTTTCGTGAATTGCTTCGCCACGTCGTCCGCACTCAGCGGGCCGCAACTGCCCTCGACGTCGACGAGGGCGCGTATCTTGTCGGTGCGTTGGCGCACGAGGTCGAGCCCATAGCCGCCCGATTGCGAATGCACGATCACGATCGCCGGGCCGATCCGGTCGAGCAGCGCGACGAGGGCCGCCACGGTTTCCGTCCCCGTTTCCCCAAGCGTCACTTCCGCGTTCGGGACGAGCTGTGAAAAATACTGATCGATCGCCTCGCCGGGAAACCGTGAGCCAGGATAGAGGTTGGGGTAGGTGGCGCCGAAGTGGAACGACTGCCAAGCGCGCTCGCGCGTCGGGAGCGGGATATCGGGTATCGATTTGGCATCGGATTGGGCGCGAGCACGATTGATCGGCGTCGGATTGAAACCGGAGCGCCCGCGGCCGGCGTGGTCGACGACGTAGACCGGGAAGCCTTTGCGCGCGAAGTAGGTGGCCCAGCCTTCGCGTCCGTCCGGCGTCGTCTCATACGTGACGCCGGTGTGGCCGGAACCGTGCACCATAACGATCGGCGGCGCGCTGACCACTTTCGGGATGCGATAGTGCACGTACATCTGGTTGATCGTGATCGAGCCGGCACCGGCGCCGCCGACGACGGCATTCGGCGTGCCGGGATATTCCGAGCGCACCACTTGTCCTCCGACGAAGAAGGTGCCTTCGTCCGCGAGTTCCAGCGGTCCGCCAAGCGAGCTGGCAATGGCGGGTGCAATAGCCGCGGCGGTAAGTGCCGATGCCGTCAACGCAGCGTACCCGAACTGGCGTTTGTTCATGGTCTTCCTCCCAGAGTGTCTTGGTGTTTGCGATTTGGAATCTTGGCATCCGACAGTTCGGAAACCCCTAGTCCCGCATTGCATACAGGATTGACAGTAACCTGCCAAATTGATTAGCTGCCCACTAGCGCGGTGGCTGCATCACTGTGGGAGGACACGAGCATGTCTGAAAGCCTTAGATGCGAACGCGAAATTATCGTGGATAAATCGGCCGACGAGGTCTGGGAATGGTTGTCAAACGTGCGCAACGTTATGACAGCCAATCAGTTTCACATGCGTCTCGACTGCGACGACGCGGAGATTCGCAATCCGCGAGCCGGCCTTGAGGTGCCGATCCTGCATAATATCCTGGGCCGTCAAGTTCACAGGATTGCGCGGATCACGAGGTTCGAGGACTACGCGATATCGTGGGGTGAACGCGTCCCGGACAACTGCGGCTACGTGGACTCGTTCCCTCATAGCGAGGGGTGGAAAATCGAGTCGCTGGGGACAAATCGGTGCCGAATTCAAAATCATCTGCGTGGGGCCTTTAGGCTGCCGGTGGGCAAGCTCATTGGCAAGCACGTCTGGGACACCGTCATGCCCTCGATCCTCGATCACGATCTCCAGGATGTCGCTTTAGCGGCCGGTGCGATCGATCGGAAGGTACCGGTTCAAGTGCCACCTGGTGCCGCCGCATTGCTTCGGCTCGTGCATGCTCGGCAGATCGATGGCCAGCCGGTTGAAGAGGTTTTGGACTTGTCGCTGAGTCTGACGAAGCCGTCGAACTGACCGCGAGTGGCCGCGTCGAGCTTGCTGTCGGGTTTGGCGGATACGGAAACTTCGATCGGCGGAATGTAAGGGACGGCGCATCTGCGCACGTTCCTCGAGATCTCAGTGTTCAGCCCACATCAGTGTTCAACCCACAAAGGGCGGTGGGTCGAATTTCCGTTCGTATCGCTGACGATCTCGATCATCGCGAGTCGCGATAAAAAATCCGATCGCGGTTCAACATAGCTCGAGTATTTCGGGCTCGATCGTGCCCAGACGCTGAGCGCCCCCAGGGGTGATAACCACCGAGTCACCCCAGACGACATCCGTGTGGCCCTCGCGGGTTACCATCGGCTTGATGATGAAGGATGCGTTGTCCTCAAGGACCCAGCGCTTTATTTCCTCACCTGCGGAGAAGACATAGATCGGCGCATCGTCACCGAGCCCGCGCCCATGCATCAGGAAGCGGATGCCGCAGGGTGTGCCATTCGCGATCGCCTCCGTACGCGCTGCGAGCTCTCCTAAGGTGATGCCCGGCCTGGCCAAGTCACAACAGAGCGCGACCGCCTCCTGCTGAATCCGCCATTGCTCGCGATAAGCGGCGGGAACGCGGCCCAGCACCGCCATCTGCGTGACCTGTCCGCAATAGCCGGCATAGCGGCCCTCGACCTCGACGCGCATGAAGTCGCCCGGCGCTAG
>Ga0075420_100000137_pt1 | contig 49550 bp, 37 predicted proteins | sample SoiMetdeltSBSDD4_FD_75296 | JGI IMG/M metagenome (GOLD analysis project Ga0075420, IMG submission 75296) | Bulk soil microbial communities from a Populus tree surrounding site in Tennessee, USA - Soil MetaG P. deltoides SBSDD4 | ecosystem: Environmental > Terrestrial > Soil > Tree plantation...
GATGGAACCCAGCGCGGACCGGTCGTCGGTGCCGATGATGTTGACGCCGCGTTGGACCCGGGCCAGCGGGGCGATAAGGACGTCCACGCCCATGCCGGGGGCCTCTTCGAGCCGGTCGGCGGCCAGTTCCCGCCAGCCGACCCGGTCGGGCCGGTCGTCGCCGGTGTCTCCGATGTCCGGTGCGGCCTGCGGACGGACCGCCAGGCAGATGCGGCGGGGGTCCGCGCCGGCTCGCACCAGCCCTTCCGCGGCAGCGCGCGCGCCGTCGTAGGAGGTGGTGGCCAGCAGGATCAGGCGGCGGTCCGGATCCTCGTCCGCCAGGCGTCGCAGTTCCTGGTCCAGACGGGTACGCCACAGCAGTTCGGCGAGGCGACGCAGCGCCTCCTGCCGCCGGGTGCCTTCGGTGCCCGACACCCGCACCAGGCGGCGCTCGTCGGCGACCTGGTCGTTGACGTACGCGGGCAGGATCCGGACTCCCTGCGGGTCGTCGTCGGTGACCCACCAGTGCGGTTCGAGGTGGACGTGGTGGTGCGGCGCCTGCGGGAAGAACGCCGTGGCTGACAGGCCCAGCACTGCGCGGCGCGTTCCGGCCCGGCACAGCGCGGTGATGTCGGCGAGGGTGGTGGTGTAGACGTGCGGGTCTCCGCCGAACGCCGCCGCGTTGAGCCGTATGGGCAGGCGCCCGGTGGGGTCGACGTGGTGGCTGAACGCGAACAGCAGCCGGCCGAGCGGGCCGTTGGGCAGCGCCCGCCACCGGCTGTATGGGCCGAACGTCTCGGCGATCTCCCTGGCGGCCGGGACACCGGCGGCGGCCAGATGCGGAGCGTCGAAGACGAACTGGCGTAGGTGCTGACGCAGCCGGTCCAAGATGGCGCGTTGCAGCAGCCGGTTGATGGCCTTCGCTCTGGCGTGCTCGTCGCCGATGCGCTCAGCCAGCAGCTCGTCGAGGCGTTCCCGGCTGTCCTGCAGCCTCGTCGCGCCACTGCCGACCTCGGTCACGGTGGCCAGGACCTGCCGCACCGCGGCGAACTCGGCGGGCTCGTCGACCTGCGGCGGCTCCTCCCCCGGGAACAGCGACTTGAACCCGCTGACCATGTCCGGTGTCAGCGGTTCGTGCTCGGCTAGGCCGTACAGCTGCGCGGTGAGCGCGCCATCCCAGCGGCGCGGCACCAGCCAGTACCGGCCGGTCGCCGCGCCCGCGGTTCCCTCGACGCCGATGGTGCCGAAGTACAACGCGGCGGTATAGAGCGAGGCCAGGAACTTCGAGTGGTGCACCATGTCCCGGACGCTGGACTCGACCTCCCGGTTGATCCGGCCGGCCGCCCGCACGTACTCGGCCTCCAGTTCGTGCAGCGGGGTACGGGTGCTGCCGCGACGATCCAGGACCAGCCCGCGGGCCGCCTGCGACACCACATTGTTCTGGAAGGCGTCGATCTCATCTATCACGACAAGGTGACTGCGCCGGAGCACCAGCTCCTCGACAGTCATCCGGTCGGTCAGGCCACGCTCGTCGCGGACCGGAAGGTGCAGCCGGCCGCTGTGGAAGTTGGCGTGACTGGTCACGATCACCGAGGCGTCAACGGCGGCGCGGGCGAGGCGGAACTTCCCGCACGTCGTCCGCCACGGGCAGGCCCGCCGGGCTGCGGCATCGTCCCCCGTTGGCTGCAGGCTGATGCACGGCTCCGCGCCGGGCGCCCAGCCGTCGACCGACCCCTCGGTCTCCGCAGCCGCGGCCAGCGCACACCCGTAGCCGAGCCGGTCCATGGTCCACTCGCCGTCCGGGTCCCAGGCCGGCCCCGTGCGGACAACCTTCTGCACGGCATCGAACACCGCCGACGGCGACATCAACGCGGTGGCCGAGGCATCCACGCCCAAGGCGTCCAGGTCCCGTTCCACGGCCCGGGCGAGCTTTAGCACGTCCGCATTGGTCGGCACCACGATGGTGACGACCAGCTCGTGAGCGGCCATCCAGCAGGCCACCACCTCCATGATCACGCTCTTGCCGATGCCGGTCGGTGCGTTGAGCAAGCGGGTCTCACCGGCCGGCAGTCCGAGGATCCCATTGACTGAAACCGCTCCGTCGACGGTGCGGAGCCGCTGGCAAAGCTTTGCCACATACCGGGCGCGGTAGCCGGCACCCTCGCGCGCGGCGTCGATCTTGCCGGCCAACTCAACGAGTTCGTGCACGGGAATCAGGATCTCGTCCGCAGGCGGAGAAGTGCGCAGCACGGGAGCCGTCGGTTCCGCCGCCGTGAAGGGGTAGGCCGGCAGGACGTACCGCTGGTCCACCACCTGCACCGCGCCGGTACCGGCCGCGACGCGGACCGTGGTGTGGTACCGACCAGCGTGAGCCACCGGAGTGTGACCCCGGCCGACCGTGCTCCGCCGCTCCAACTCGCGCAGCGCCTCGTCGACGAAGTCCCGCAGCGGCATCCCCGGCCCGCACGCTACCGTCAGCGCGTCGTCGGCGTCGGCAACCAACCGGCAGGCGGGCAGCCCATCCTGGTCCAGGCCCTGTCGCAGCGCCCGGCGCACCCACTCGCCGTCGGCGTACTCCGCCCGCCGCAGCCGCAGCAACCGCACGATCCGCTGCGTATCGACCTCGGTCAGGGCACGCCAGGCAGGCCACACGTCGACGTGCCCGTCGAGCAGAAACGCCACATCCCGGCTGGACACCAGCACCGTGCCGGCGTCCGCCTCCAGCGGGAAATGCACTGCGGCCAGCCCGACCGCCGCGCGGAGCAGCAGCAAGGTGTTCTGCTCCAAACCGTCGTCCTGTTGCGGGCGGGTCACGACGCACTCCGCTTCCAGCGCCGCACCGCGCCCTTGACCTGGCCCACCAGCTGCCGCTCGGTGAGGACCGTGTAGGCGGGCAACGCCTCGCGCACCGCGTGGACCTGGCCGGCGTGGGTGTCGGGCAGTACGACGTGCCGCGCCGCGGGCGGATGCTCCCGGATGTGCCGCAGCAGACCTTCGACGGTCGCGTGTTCCTTCACGTCAACGTCCCAGCGCCGGTCACCCACCACGATGTCCAGGTCGTAGCGGTCGCAGCCCGGATACAACTGGACCATCGCCCCGGCCTCGGTGAGCAGTCCAGCCAGCCGTAGCTCGGTGGCCCCGGGAACCACGACGAACCGCCACACCGGCTCCTCCACCTGCACCGCGCCGTCGGCGTTGTGCCGTTCCGGCAGTCCGTGCCCGACACCGGAAGGCAGCCGCCGGTCCACGGCGATCAGCCCCGGGCCGCCCTTGCCGCGTTCGGTCACCTGGTACGTCGCGGTGTGATGGCGGTAGCGACAGCGCACCAGCCGCTCCCGCACGTCCATCGGCCACCCGCACACCCGGCAGGGCCACCACCACCGGTGTCCGCCGCCGTGGTACGCCTGCCCGTCGGTCACCGGCACGTAGCGGGCCACCCTGTGCGCCTGCCGCCGGTTGCACTCCTCCACCAGCCGTTGCTCCGGACCGGCGGCACACTCGACGACGAACTGACGGGCCGTCCGGTAGGCGGCCTCGTCCGCGGTAGCGACGAGCCTCGCGAACATCTCGTTCTCAACGTCGTTGGCTCGCATCCACGACCACGACGGCAGCCAGTCCCGCCCTGGGTCGAGGCCGGTGATCACCTCACGGACGTAGTCCGATCCGATCTCATATGCGGCGTCGGCCAGCGCGTCGTCATCGCCAAGCAGCACCACCTCGTCAACGCCGTCGCCGTAGCGGCCGTCGCCGCCATCCGGGATCGGAGGCAGCAGCGCGCCCAGCGGCCGGCGAAGGCACCGCACAAGGTCCAGCGGGGCAACCGGACCCCGGCCGGGTCCCAGCTCGAACATCACGACACCGGTCATCCGTGCGGCCTCCTCGAACGCCCGCCGCTCGCGGTCCCGTACAGACCAGGCGTACGCCGCGCGCAGGGCGGCCGAGGTGATCCGGGCACGACGATCGAGCACGCTCACGTCGGGCCCACCCCGCGTTGTCACTCCCGCTCTGCCCTTCCCTCATGATCGACCACAACGAAACTCACCTTCGGACGTTGGTCGCGACGTACACGGTCTCCGTTGACGCCGGTGACGCTGGCCGGCATGCCGCTCAGGGACGCGCACTGCCGGGCGAATTCGTCGCGCAACTGGCGCAGCGGCAGCCGCGCGCCCAGCAGCCGGAAGAACTCCTCGACCCGCCAGGTCGCCAACCAGCCGACCCGCGACATGTAGAACGACACCTCGTCGATGCGGTACGCGTCGTCGTAGTCGAGCAGCACGTACCCCGCCAACTGCCAGATCGCCTTGTCCGTCAGAACCTCCGGCCGCGAGACCGACTTGATCTCGATCAGGCGCCTACCGACGACTAGGTCCGCGTCGGCGCCACCCACGTCGCCGCTGCCGGCGAACGTCGGCGCAGCCCGGCAGATCGCCACCTCCGTCGCATCCCGCAATCCTCCAAGCGCACGCTCGGCAAGCCTCACCTGCACCTGCAGGTCCATGACCGCGTAGTCCGGAACGCCCGCCAGCAACGAGTCCAGCCCACTGCCGCCCACCATGTCCGCCAGAGGCGACCCGGGGGTGATCGAACCGTCCCGGAAGACCCGATCGAACCAGGCCAGGGCGAAACACATCCGGTCCAGGCGAACCTCAGCCTGTCGCTCCAACAGCCAGCGGTGCCCTCGCCGGTGGGGCCCGAAGGTGCGCAGATGCTCCACGTAGCCATCGACCAGCGCCTCACCGGCGCGCCTTGACACCGGCCCGCCGAGCACGCCGGCCAAGGCCACACCCGCAACGGCCGACGGCGGCGCCTGCGGCGCGACGAACGCGCAGCGAAGGCGGAAGTCCACCGCCATGCCCAGCAGATCCCAACGCACGACGGTCCGACCCGCCGCCACCGGCCGCTGTACCCGCCACACCGGAAACGCCGAGACGTACGACGCACGAACCGCCGCCGTACGCCGAAGGCGGGTACCGAACCAGCAGGTCAGTTGGTGATCACTATCCGCAATGACCGACGTCAGACTCACAGGCGGCATGATAGGGACTACCACCGACAATTCCGTCGGCCCGACCGCGGCATCGTTCTCCACGAGGGTCGACGGTCGATCCGGCGCCTCTCGGGACCGACCTCCCTGTCGGTCGAGGCTTCTCTCGCTATCTGTCGACGGCGTCGACCACGATCGCGTTCGGGTTGGTGCTGTCCACCGTGCGCCACTTGATCAGTTTGCCGTCGGTGGGTGCGGCGCTGAACGGTGTGATGATGTGGAATCCGAGGGTGACCTTCTCGGGGTCGATGGCGCCGCCCGGTGTTCCGCTCAGTGTGGATATGTCCTCCACCACGGGGTACACGATGATCGCCGCGGTCTGGCCTGCTGCCAGTGCGTCGGCGGCGGGATCCTCGGTTCCTGGATCGATGCCGGCGATCCGGAATGCGGCGTGGCGGTGCGGGAACTCGCTGATGACCCGAAATGAACCGGTGGGCGTGCGGGTACGCGGGAAGATGGTGAACGGTCCGCTGTCCAGAATCGTGCGCTTGGTCTCGGGCTTGGCCTGTTGGGGCAGCATGACGACCCACTGGCGCAGTTGGTCCGGACGGAGCGCCCGTAGCCACGCCAGCTCGGGTGCGAAGGTGTCCGCGGACAGCCAGGTCAGCCCACCGAGCACGTCGAGTAGCTCCCGGTGGCTCACGGTCGCGACCCGCGCGTCGAACGTTCTGGTCCCCCGGGAGACCCTGAATTGAACGGTGCGGTCGACGGCGACGAGGATGGGCTTCCAGAGGCGGGTGTTGCGTCCGATGGCCTCGGACGCACGCGGGTAGGCCACCTTCTCTAGGCCTTCCCCCGCTGAGCTCTTCTCCGCCAGCTGGGCGTTCCACATCTTGTTGCGGGCCGACGGCCGCAGATCGGGTCGGTGTTGCGCGATGAGCGGGGGCACCTGGCGGGGGGTGATCTGCCGTCCGTTGGCCGACGGCCTCGCGTAGCGGCGCATTTCCTGCCGGAGGAAGTCCTCATCAAGGCATGCGGCCTCGAACATCGCGTGGAGGTCGGGCGTGGTGTAGAGGCGGACCAGGTCGCGGTATCCGGGGCGGAAGCCGAACCATCGGCCCATCTGCATCAGGGTGTCGACCTGAACGGTGGCACGTCGGTAGTAGGTGATGGTCAGTCCCTCGACCGTGAAGCCGCGGGCGAGCTTGTTGCCGCCGACGAGGATCCGCCAGATGTCGCGCTTGTCGAAGTCGAGGCTCTCCTGCTGCTTTTCCAGGTCCTTGTCACTGTTGACCACGATAACGGGGCCGGCGTTGCGGTCCGGCGGGTTGATGCGGCGCAGCGCTTCGGCGAGGTCGGCACGCAGTTCGTCGAAGTTGTCCGGGGTGGGCAGTCGCGTCAACGCCCTGGAGACAGGGAGGACATCGCTGTCGTAGAGTTCACGCAGCCGCTGCAGTCCTGCGGCGGTGTAGTAGCCGCCGGTGTTCCAGAGGTGGTTGATGACAGTGGCCGCATCGCGGTGCGCTTCGCGTTCCATCGCCTCATGGACGAGCATCGTGTGATGACGGTGGGTTCCAACACCCGACCGCTCCCGGTGGATCTTGACGGCTCCGGTGAGGAGGTACATGTCGAGCGCCCGACGCAGTTCGCCATCGTCGGGATCGTCGGAGAGATAGCGGACGTGGGCGCGTTCCTTCGATGTCTCCAACGGCCGTTCGTGCAACGCGACATCGGTGTCGAAGTCGTGGAAGTCCTCGGCGCCCATGTAGCCGGTTGGCCGGGCCAACGAGATCAGGAAGTCGCGGGGGAAGATGTCCTGCACATCGGACGGATCGATGAACACGTTGGCGTACGGTGTGGCGGTGTAGCCGACGTACTGGGCCCGCGGCATCATCGTCAGCAGTTGGCCGATGAGCCTGTTGATCGCCGTGCGTTCCTTGCCCTCCGCCTTCCATTTCTTCGGGCTGGTGGTGTTCACCGACGCCTGGTCGGACTCGTCATCGATGATCAGGACCGGAACCTCGCCGAGGCGTTCGGTGATGCGGCCGAGGTCGGCGACGAGGTCTCTGAGGACTGTGGAGTTCTTCTTCGCCACCACGAGTCGGGCGTTGCTGGTGAACAGGTTGATTGGGTCGTGGAAACGCCGGTTGCGTTCCCGCCGCTCGAATTCGAGGGCGGCGAAGCCCTGCTTGAGTCTGCGATAGTCGCCGGCGTGGTTGCTCAGCCGGTGGATGTCCGGGAATCCCGAATCCGACGGGCGGCCGCCGTGGCGGACGAAGCGGTCTGAGCGCCACTCGGGGTCGTCCTGATAGTCGTGGCCCTTCTGGTCGTGCGGGGAGATTTCCCGTTCGAGGTTGTCCCGGCCGCACAGTTCCATGTCCAGTCGCCGCTGCGTCTGGGCCCGCAGCATGTTGGTCGTTCCGGTGAGCACGATGACCAGCCGGTAGCCGGCGTCGACCGCCTTGGCCGCGACGCCGGTGAAGTTGGCGGTCTTGCCGCTCTGCACGTATCCGACGACGAGGCCCTTGGCCTGGTACGCCTGGACACGGGTCGGATCGGACAGTCGCTTGACGACCTCTTCGGTCGCCTCGTCTAGGCCGGCGACGGCGTCCGGATCCCATCCTTTCTCCAGCAGGTAGTCGCGGTAGTGCCTCCAGTAGAAGTCCCGGGCGCAGCGGCGTTCCGGCGTGCGCCACTCCTCCCAGTCGTCGGCGATGACGATGGTGTCGTCGAACGCGGCTACCGGAAAGAGGTCGGCGAACATGGCGGCGGTGGGCGCGTCGATGCCCAGCGCGGTGTTGGTCGCGGCGCGGCGGGCCGCCGTGTTGCGCTCGGTGCCCTCCATCCATGGGGCATCTCCCTGGACGTGGTCCCATCCCGCGAGCACGTGGGCGAACTGCTGCCGCAGGGCATCGTCCGGGCCCGCGGCGCGCAGGTGCGCGACTAGGGCGGTGCCGTCGAGGAGAGACGCATCGCCACCGAGCATGGCCGCGAGCTCGTGCAGATGTCGCGGGCCGAGCCGCTGCATGCCGTCTAGGGCGGCGCTGTATGCGGTGGTGAGCGTGTCGCTCATCGCAGCTCCAGTTGTGCGGTGGCCAGTGCGGCGTCAAGCGGTGCGGGCAGCTCGTCGACCGGCCAGCCGTTGAGGTCCAGCCGGTAGCGTGCGTCCGTCACGCGCGCGAGGTCGACCCCGGCGGTCTCCAGCAGCCGTGCCGACAGGCGGGGGAAGCGGGTCGTTACCGCGAAGGCGGCGGGTGTCGTGCGTAGCCGCCACCGGTGATGACAGGTGGCTGCGTACCGGTCGTGCCAGCCGGCTTCGCGCAGCCGGCTGTCGAACCTGTCACCTTCGACGGCGCCGGGAAACAGGGTTCGTACCCGGTCTATCAGGTCGGGCAGTGTGCGGCCATCGGAGCCTGCTCCGGTGACCTGGTAGGACACCAGCCACAGCGGACGTTCCCCGGTCGGCTCGAGCTGGGTGAGGGAGGCGATCCAGTGGGCGCGTCTCTCCGATGTTGTGGTCTTGACCTCGATGTCGTGTTCGGAGAGGCCGAAGTCGTGTTCCTCGCCATGCCCACCTCGCCAGCTGTCCAGGCCGGCTTCGGGCCCAATCGTGCGGGCGAGCCCGGCCAGGATGCTGAGTTCTCCGAGCAGCCCGATCTCGGTCTCGCGGGCCAGCGCGCCATGTGGACGGAGCAGGTGGCCGAGCCGCCGCAGCGTCTCAGTCAGCGCGGCGGTGATCGATTTCCGGTCCAGCTGGACCCGGTCGGCGACCGCGCACAGCACCGGGTAGGCGTCGGTGAACAGCCGCGCGTCGCTGATCTCAATTTCGATCATGCGTTGCTGGTCGTGGTGGACGGCGCGAACGGTGACATGTTCCAGGCCGGTGGCGACCGGGACCTCCCGCGGGCCGGCCGGTCCCCGGAGTCCGATGCGGACCCGGTGCGGGTCGATGAACAGATGCAGACGTGGTGGGCCGGGCAGCGGGTGTTCGATCGGCGCGCCGCTGTGCAGGTAGGCGGCGAAGCTGTCGGCGCTGAGATGGCGCTCGGACGACGCGGTCACGCGCGGGCCTCGTAGGTGGTCTTCTCGGCTTTCGCGGCGGCGGTCAGGATCTCCCGCCACAACTCGATGTTGTCCTTGTCACGCGGACCGAGATGGGATCCCTCGAACATCTGTTCCGTGAGCAGAAAGAGCAGCGCCTTGATCAGTGGGAGATCGTTGAGGCCGCCACGGCGGCCGCCCAGCAGTGCCCGGCGGTACGTGTGGTTGATCCACAGCGTGCCCGCCGCCCGGTCGATCTCGAAGAAGTCGTCACCCGCGAATGGTTTCCACAGAATATTGAGCGGCTTGTCGTTGCGTTGGGGAAGTTCGTCGCGGATCTCACGGCAGACCTGGGGGTGCAGTCCTCTGCCCGGTGGCAGAACGGCGGTGCGTTGAGCGGTGACCCGCTGGTTCGCCTTGACCCAGATCGCCTCGGCGGCTTGAAGGTAGTCGCCGATGGTGGTGCCGTCGGCGGCCCTGGCCGAGCTGATCATCTGTGCGAAGTGGGGTCCGGCGGACACGCGGGACTTCTCGGGGTTCATCACGAACAGCCCGCAGACGTCGCCGTCGATGTCGACGGCGACACGGGCGAGTTGCAGCTTCTTGTCCGGCGCGTGCACGCCCTCCCAACCGCCGGCGTGCAGGAGGCGGTCGCGGCGGTAGAAGTAGATTCCCTGCCGTTGTTCCGCACCGCCGGGCAGACGGTACTCGGGCAGGTTGGACCGTCCCGGCCAGATGTGGCAGCGCAGAGCCACGCGGACGCCATTGAGATCCGCGACGAGGGTCTTTGGCCAACCGGCGACCGCTCTGGGATAGCCGAAGGGATCCAGCGCGCTGACCGTGTTGACGACGCCGACACCGCGGCCGACGTCCTCGACGTCGATCCAGATTTGGACACGGCCGTCGCCGAGGATGCGGTGAAACATGAGGCCGAGGTGTCCCTGCAGATGGGAGATGGTGCGGCTGAGGAACTCGTCGGAGTGCTCCCGGTCGTCGAAGGCCGGGAACGCGCTGACGTCGTCCCAGCGCACGACGGTGCCGGAGGCGGCCGTGGGGATCGGCCAGCCGCGGCGTAGTTCGGCAGCAGCGAAATCGGAGGGCACCCGATCGCAGTGGAATCCTTCGCGGTCTCCGGTGAGCAGCCAGCGGCGCCCCACGGCGTAGGCGTCGGCGGCCTGCGACAGCACCGTGAGACTGCCGGCCTGGCTGAACGAGGCGGCCTTGAGGCCCAGCCCGAAGCGGCCCAGGTCGGTTTCCGCGTAGGCGCGCCGGCCGCCGACCGTCATCGCCGCGTCGATGGCGTCCGGGGCGATTCCTTGACCGTTGTCCACGACGTAGAGACCGACCAGACGCGGACCGTGCTGCACGAAGCGGATCAGCACGTGCGTGGCTGTGGCGTCGATGGAGTTGTCCACCAGGTCGGCCAAGGCCGTCTCCAGGGAGTGGTTACGACCCAGGGCATCCAGCGCGCGGGGATCGGGTGGTAGCTCCACCGTTCCGGCGGTGGGAACCTGCCGGTGCCAGTCGGACATGGTCGGACTCCGTGGTGAGGGTGCTTCCTGGTGGTCGGTGCGGTCAGAATCCGGCAACGTGGCGGAATCCGTGGGATCGGGCGAGACGCATCAGGGCGACGCCGTCACGGACGTGCCGGCCGGCGGGATCCCAGCCGTTGGCCAGCGCGTGGGCGATCTCCGAGGCGGCGTGTCTCTGGGTGGCGTCGAGCAGTCCGGTGGCGGAGGCCCATGCCGTGAGGTCGGTCCAGTCGTCGGCGGACGTCGACTTGATCAACGCCATGTCGGAGACGGACGTTTCCGGTTCGGCCAGTTCCGCCTGCAGGTCCGGCGGCACCACCCAGTCGATGTCGCGGACCGCGTCCCAGCACTCGAGCCTCTTGGTCCACTCACCGACGTTCGTCCGGCCCGGTGGTGGAGAGGTGATCACCTTCTGTACCAGGGGGCACAGTTCCGCGATCGACGCCTGCAGCGTCGGCGAGAGGTCCTGCTCCCGCCAGATCCGTTCCAGGTCGATCCGCCCTGCGGTGGCGTGAACGAGTTTCGCGATCGTGTAGGTCACGATATTCGCCTTGTAGCCGCCGAAGTTCTGCTTCGCGACGATCTTGTCGGTGCGTCGGAACAGGATCGCCCGGGCGACGAGGCGACGGCAGTAGTCCTTGTCCACCGCGACCGGGCTGGTTTCGAGGTCCTCGGAGAAGACGACGAAGTTCTTCTCGGCGCCGAGACTGACCAGGTGGGGAGCCTGCTCCCAGGAGTGGGTGAACTTCGCCAGATCCGACTTGGTGAATTTCTGCGCCAGCGGATTCACCGTCTTGAAGATCTTCTGCCGCGCCGGGGTGTTCTCGCGGGCCAGCGCGTTGGCGTACTGGCCGCGGGCACGCTCATAGAACCAGTGCGTGTCGTGGGGGTGCGCTGCGGTCGCGGGCGCCCACAACGTTCTCATGATCCGCTCCACATCGACGTGGAAGCCGCTGTTGGCCTTCAGGTCCGAGGCGGTGACCCTGTTCTGCGTGTTGGAGTAGGCGGAGATCTGCGGAACGATGTCGTCCAGGCGCTCCGGTGAGACCACCGTCAGCTTCATCTGCACCAGCACGGCGCCGATGTCGACCTTGTTGCGGTGGGCATGGTGGATCGTGGCGGTCGTCTGACCCCCGTTGACGATCTGCAGGTTGTGGATGCGCCGGATCAGGCGCTGCCCGGACGCCGTCTCCTCGAAGTCGACCTTCGACGCGGTCGCGGCGATGCCGTTATTGTAGGCCAGGAACCGCTCGGGGTTGGCGCGCAGTGTCTCGAAGATGCCGCGGTTGACGCCTCCACGTATCTGCAGGAACGACCGGACGTTCAGCTCCAGCAGCCGGGCGCCGTGGGCGGAGTACAGCTCGGCCAGATCGCTGCCGGGAACGATGGACAGGAACACCGAGTAGTCCTCGTTGGTGCGCGGGGTGGCCAGGCAGGGCAGACCCTGCGGAAACTCCGCGACGATCGGTTCGGCCTTGCTGCCCGACGTCGCCCAGTTGGCGAGTCGGCGCAGATCCCACACGTCACGGCTGACCCGCCGGCCCTGGAACGACAGGGCGGGCATGCGGTCACGCATGACACTGCGGGCGTTGGTGATGAGCAGGAACCGGATCTTCTCGACCTGGCCGAACCGTGTGTTGATGACCGCGCACATGCCAGTAACGTCCGAGGCCGGGTCACGTCTGTCGATATGCCCCGCCAAGCAGCGGCTGAGGAAGTTCTCGACCCGTTTGAAGGCGGCCTCGATTGAGCCGCGGTCGACCTTGTGATCCTCGTCGGCGCGGGGGCTGTAGGCGGTGAGGAACAGATCGAGGCAGCGGTCGTCGGACGAGACGCCGTAGCCGCTGATCTCGACCCCGTGGTCCCTGAAGTGGACGGGCAGGGCGTCCTCGGCGTGTCCGTCGGCACAGAACTGATCGAGCATCAGCTGGGTGAACGCTTCGGACAGGCCGCCGCCGTCCATCTCGGCCTGCGCCCTCACCTCCTCCATGAGGTTGTGGGCAAACGCCCCGACATCAGCCTCAGACATGGCCACCGTCCCTGGACAGGCTCGACCGCGGCCACGTCCTGCGCGACGACCTGTTCCTGGTATGTGCCATGTCGCTCTCCCGGGCAGTGATGGGCCGGTCGCAGGACAGGGCACTGCTGCGGCCGGCTCACGGCGGGTGGTACGCCCTTTCAGGATATGCGGGGTACCGACAGTAACCGTTCCCCCGAGTGTGGCGGGCTGGGCCGTGGCCGTCGGTCCGGTCGGTCTGTCCGTTTCGGCCGTTCGGCCGACCGACCAGCCTGTTGAACCGAGCACCCGGTTCGACGGGCTGATTGATCCGCGTCGGCGCTGCCGGATTGTGTCGGTCAGGCGAGGTAACCTGCCCGGGACGTATGGGATCAACGGTACGGGAGGCGGCTGGGGTGAGCGACGCGGCGGGTGCGCCACGCAAGCGTGCCGGCTACGGGGTCAAGCTGGTACGGGGGCCGTTCGTCCGGCTGCCCCCGCACCCGCAGGCGTGCGGGACCGACGACCAGTTTCTCCGCTTTGCCGCCGCCTGCCGTGACCGAGGTGAGCGGCTGGCGGCGGACCTGTTCTGTGGCGCCGGCGGCCTCAGTCACGGTCTGACCCAGGCCGGCTACCGGGTCGTACTGGCAGCCGATCACGACCCGGAGTCGGTGGAGACCCACCGCCACCACCATCCCGGGCTGACCGTCGAAGGGGACTTGGGCGACGCCGCCGTCATCTCCCGGATCGGTGAACTCGTCCGGAGGGCCGGCGTGGAGCTGCTGGCCGGAGGGCCCCCGTGTCAGCCGTTCTCCAAGGCGGGGCGATCGAAGATCCGCCATCGCGTGCGGCACGGACTGCGCCCGGCACACGACGAGCGACGTGATCTCTGGCGCTCCTTTCTCGAGGTCGTGCAGATCGCCCGGCCACCTGCCGTGGTGATGGAGAACGTCCCGGACATGGCCCTGGACCGGGAGATGTTCATCCTGCGCACGATGGTCCACGAACTGGAGGCCGTCGGGTACAGCGTCGAGGAGAAGGTCATCGAAACCCTGCGCTACGGGGTTCCCCAGTTCCGGCAGCGGCTGATCCTGGTGGCCCTTCGCGACGGTCTGGTCTTCGACTGGCCCGCCGAGGTTCCCGAGCGGGTCACGGTGTGGAACGCGATCGGCGATCTTCCCGAGGTGGAGGGGGGCTGGCGTCCCGACGGTGGCGCGGATGGGTGGGCGTCCTATGACGGCCCCGTCAGTAACTTCCAGCGCGCGATGCGGGCGGGCGTGCCGTCGTCTGATGCCCACAAGGTGTACGACCACATCACCCGGCCGGTCCGTGAGGATGACCTCGCGGCATTTGACCTGATGGGCGAGAAGACCCGCTACTCGGATCTGCCCAAGTCGGTCAAGCGGTACCGCGATGACATTTTCGACGACAAGTACAAGCGGCTGGAGGAGAACCACTACTCCCGCACCATCACCGCACACATCGCAAAGGACGGGTACTGGTACATCCACCCACGCCAGGATCGGACCCTGACCGTGAGGGAGGCGGCGCGTCTGCAGACCTTCCCCGACCACTTCCGCTTCGCGGGTCCGCCGTCCGCGGCGTTCCGTCAGATCGGAAACGCCGTACCGCCCGTCCTCGGGCGGCATCTGGGCGCGGCGGTCACCGCCGCTCTGAAGGAACGCCGGGCGGTCCCGTACCGGACAAGGGACGTTGCGGCCGCGCTGGCCGCATGGTTCGACACCGATCCCCTGTCAGCGACGCCGTGGCTGCGTGACGCCACGCGTTGGCAGGTTGTAACGGCCGAGATTCTGCTCGACCGGGCGCACGCCGACCAAGTGCGCTTCGTCTGGCCGCTGCTGGCCCGATGGCCCACGCCCGCTCAGACGCTGGACGCCGTCAGTGAACTGCACGAGATCGGCGGCTGGATCAACCGGCGCCAGCGGGCCCGCCGGGTTGAGGCGCTGGCTCGACAGCTCGGACCGATAGCCGAGGTTCTGGACGACGACGACCGCATCGGCTCCATCAAGGGCGTGGAGGAGTCGGTGTTGGATCTGGCGGTGCTAGCCGTCCCCACCAGTGGTGAAGACGACTCCGAGGAACCCGTGCTGACGACCAAGGGTGTCCTGCGTGTCGCCCGGCGGTTCACCGGTGAACTCGTCGACCGGCGGAACCGGCTCAGCGACGGACGGCTCGCGCTCGCCGGCATGATCGGCGACGACGCCAACGCCCGGCGCGCCCACCTGGGGTTGATCGAACTCGCCGCGACCATCTGCCGCAACGGGGAACCCCACTGCGGCACGTGCCCACTGCGGGCCATGTGCCGCAGCGCCGGACCCGCCACATGAGCTCGGTGGACGGTCAGTCGGACAGGCCCAGCGACTGGGCGACCTCCGGAGCCTGCCTGCGAACGACATCAACGATGCGTCGCCATGCGTCGTACTCGCCGACCTGCATTGCGGCAGCCCGCAACGCCAGCCCCGCGGTGCTCACCGGGGATGTGTCCGGCTCCGGCAGTCGGGCAGGCACCGGGACGGGCGGGCCGCTGTCCGTCGCGGGCACGCTGCCCGAGACAGTCCTCGGTGTCTTGCGGTAGGCGTCGTCAGCCCGGATGCACAACTCGTTGATCGGACGCTCCAGCAGCTGTCGGAGCTGGGGCGGCATGGTCACGCGCATCTTCGGAACATTGATGTTGAAGACGAGATCCAGGTCCGTGTCGAAGTCCAGCGCCGCCCTGGCCAGTTTCGTGTGCTCGTCAATGCCCCGGATGCCTCCCCAGCCGCCCCACTGCACGAGCCGGTCCGCCCGGTAGATGTACAGACCCTGCTGCCGGTTCCAGTTCAGCGGACCGGACATACGGTCGAACTCGGCGGCCGAGGAGAACTGGTCGCGTGACGGCAGCACAAAGGGCGTTAGAGTGACCGTACCGGAGATCTCGCCGACCGCGATCTCGAATCGTTGAGCCGGGAACACGGTGCACGCCGGTTCGTCCCGGGCGAACGGGTTCCACGGGGCGACCTTCACACCGTTGACGGTGATCACCAACGGCTCGCCGACGGCACCCTCGATAAAGCGGTGGAACACGATGCCCAGATGCTCGGCCGTCCTGTCCGCGAGTCCCTCCAGCCGGCGACGGGCCCAACCCCCCTCCGGGCGCTTCTCGGGCAGGACCCGGTCGAGTTTGCGCCAAACCACAACCGTGCCGCCGTTGTCCGCGACCAGCTGCCGGGCCCGTGTGACGTGCTCATCCGACCCAGGGGAGATGACGACCCACTCGTCGAAGTCGGCCACTACGTCCAGATCGATCACCCGGGCCGCCGTGCGCGCCGAGGACCGGGGGCGGCTCACCACCGTCACCGACCTGCACTGCGACAGTGACGCGGTCTTGAGACCCAACCCGTAACGGCCGAGATCGTTACGGCCGTACTCGCGGCGGCTGCCGTAGCGCAGCGCCTCCAACAACGCGTTGACCGACATCCCCACGCCGTCGTCGGCGATGGAGACCCACGAATCGGGTCCGTCGAACCTGATCTCAATCTCGACGCGGGTGGCGCCCGCAGCGACACTGTTGTCGACGATGTCTGCGACCGCGGTGGGAAAGTCGTAGCCGATGTCGCGCAGCGACTCGGTCAGCCGGGCCGCGGAAGGCTCCACGTTGGTGTACGTCACCCCGGCCACGTCGCTCCTCCCTGTCGAACCCTCGATGAGGACCAGGATCTCACATCGATCTCCACGGTCAAGCGCCACGTCGTCATGGGCCCGTGGGCATGTCCAGCCTCAGGCGCCACTCCCGCTCGATCCGGTCGGCCGCGGCCTGCACGCTCTCGTGTTCCCATACGTGCAGCGGTGTCCAGCCCAACGTGGTCAACGCGCAGTCCTTCTCGCGGTCGCGCTCCACGTTCCGGTCCAGCTTCGCCTGCCACCACTCCCGGTTGTTCCGCGGCATCACCCCGTGCTCGGGACACCTGTGCCAGAAACAGCCGTCGACGAACACGGCCAGCCGCGCCCGCGTGAACGCGATGTCCGGTCTTCCGGGCAGAGTTCCGAGGTTCAACCGAAAGCGCAGGCCGCGCCGGTGCAGCTCCCGGCGCAGGGCGACCTCCGGGCCGCTCGAAACCCTCGGCATGCGGCGCATCTGCTCGCTGACCGTTCCGTTCAGGGCGGACGGTCGCCGATCCGGTGCTCGCGACACGCAGCCTCCCGGCGACATCAAAACCAATGGCGACGTCGGACAAACCGGACAGCTCGATCGCCGTCATGTCGACGAACACCGTACCGCCGACGCTTCGCATCGGTTCGGCACCCTCCAGGCATCGATCATAGGCGGACCGTAGAACATCAGTACGACAGAACGTCGCGGCGACTACCGTGCGGATTAATGAGGTGGTTGAGGTGGACGGCTTGGCCGGGCAGATCGTTGCAGCGCAGGCAGGCACGGATCACTGGTCCTGCGCCGTCCCGGTCATTCACGGACAGGTGGTGCTCCCCTGCCTGTAGCCGGTCAGCCACCAGCGGCAGCCGACGCGGGTCGCGCCCACCTCCTTGGCGCCCATGGCCGCGCGACGCAAGGCGCCGCGTCGCCGGAGTACTCGCAGTCGGATGTTCACCGGCCGGCGACGCCGGTGATTGGCTCCGCGGGTGTTATGCGGCCTTGGGCGGCTTGCGCGGGATGAGGTTGGCGTCGGCGTTGGCGCGTTGCAGTTCGAGGAAGACGGCGGTGTAGGTGTCGGAGGTGATGCTGAGGGTGGCGTGGCCGAGGGTTTCCTGGACCTCTTTCATGTCGGCGCCGCCGGCGCAGTGCCGGATGCTGGACGCCAACCCCGACATTCCCGCGCGGGCCAACATCGGCACCTCCACCTGGGTACGCCGGGCTGGGACGACGGCACGGGTCGAGACTGTGGCCCGCGGCGCCCGCCCCGAGACCCGTTGGCGCAGCGAAGGGCAGGAACTGTCGGGCCCAACTCGCCGTGGATGCGGCGCTCCTTCCCCGTGGCCGCGTCTCGGTCCGATGTCTGGTTCTGGCCCACTTTTGTTGATCGAGGTTGGCCCCTACGACCGTCCAGTGCGTAGGGTGCTGGGGGTGCGATCATGGGTGTCTGGTCGACCTGCTGCCGCATCTGGCCGGAGTCGTTGTCGACCGTGTGGGGCAGACTGCGGGCGGGGTGCGGATCTGGGCGCGGGCCAGGGCTGATGGCGCCGCATGTCCGATCTGTGGTGTGGTGTCGACCCGGGTGCACAGCCGCTACCAGCGCCAGCTCAGCGATACCGCGCTCGGCGGCCGGCCGGTGGAGGTCCGGCTGCGGGTGCGCCGGTTCGTGTGTGCCCAGCAGTCCTGTGCGACCCGCCGGTTCGCCGAGCAGGTTCCCATGTTGACCTCCCGCTACGGCCGGCGCAGCCTGCTGCTGGCCCGGACGCTGGAGGCACTCGGACCGGCCATGGCTGGTCGGGCTGCGGCCCGGCTTGTCTGCCGGTTGGGCGTGCTCGTCTCGCGGAGCACCCTGTTGCGGCTGGTCCGGCGGCTGCCTGACCCGCAGCCGGCCTCGCTTCGGGTGGTGGGCGTGGACGACTTCGCCCTGCGGCGGGCACGTCTACGGCACTGTCCTGGTCGACCTGGACACCCACCGGCCGGTCGACGTGCTGCCCGACCGGGAGGCCGTCACGCTCGCCGGCTGGCTGCGCGCCCACCCTGGCGTTGAGGTGGTCTGCCGGGACCGGGCCGGTGCCTACGCCGATGGCGCCCGCAGCGGCGCGCCCGACGCGGTCCAAGTCGCCGACCGCTGGCACCTCTATGGCACAACCTGGCCGAGCACGTCGAGAAGGCGGTGGCCCGTCATCACAGCTGCCTCAAGCAGCAGCCCACCGATTCCGCACCCCTGGCCGCACCGGCGCCGGACCTGCGGCAGGTCGCCGCCGATGCGGCGGTCGAGCATGCGCAGCGCAGCAAGCTGGCCGAGCGGACCCGAGCCCGGTACGAGCAGGTTCAGGCACTGATGGCTGACGGCAGGGGCATCAAGGCCATCGTCCGCGAGCTGGGCCTGGCCCGGCAGACGGTACGCCGGTTCGCCCGCGCCGCCAGCGTGGAGGAGCTGCTCGGCAAGGCACGAGCCGGTAGCCGGTCGTCCATTCTGGACGGGTTCACCGACTACCTGCACCAACGCTGGAACGCCAGCTGCACCTGCGCCACCACCCTCTACCGAGAGGTCATCGCCCTGGGCTACCGAGGTAGCTACGCAACTCTGCGCAGCTACCTGCGCCCGTTCCGTGTGCGCGGCGTCGCGCCGGCGGAGCCGGCGCCGAGACCAGCCCGACCTGCACTCGTTCACTGCTGGCCTGAGGCGTGACTACGACGCGGTCCGCAACGGGCTGACGTTGCCCCACAGCTCCGGCGCGGTTGAGGGCACCGTCAACAAGATCAAGATGTTGAAGCGGCAGATGTTCGGCCGTGCCAAGCTCGACCTGCTCCGCAAGCGAGTGCTCCTCGCCCAGTGATCGGAGCCGACCAGGGACCAATCTCGATCAACAAAAGTGGGCCAGAACCAAATCAGGCTCGCACGGCCAAGCTCACCGTCGATCGCGCAAGAGCGCCCCGCAGTGACGCCAACAGCCAGTGTGTTGAAGTTGCCGACAACCTACCCAGGGTCGTGGCGGTGCGCGACAGCAAGCACCCCGCCGGACCGGTGCTGACCTTCTCGGTCGAGCAGGGGCAGGCCTTCGTCGCCGATGTGAAGGCCTCCTCACCTCCACCGTCTAAGCACGGGCCGCAATGTCACAGCCCATGGCAGGATGTGACCGTGACACGTTCCCGACGATGGGCGATCTTTGTTGTCGGCGGCATCGCGGCGCTCGGTTCGGCGTTGGCCGCCGTTCTGTTTGGCGTCCGCGGCATCGAGGTCGCCAGCTGGTTGGCCGGAGTGTCCAGCTTCGTAGTCGCGGTCGCGACATTGGTAACGGCGCTTCCGGCCGGCGGAGACGCCGATCACGAGTCGAAGCCGGAGGCGGGTTCATCCGTGCAGGCCGCCGGTGAACGGTCGATCGCAGTTGGCGGCGACGTCAGCGGGATCGCTTCCACTGGCAACAACTCCACTCTCGTCCAGGAGCGGTGAGTCCCTGGACGCGGCGGCGAGACCCGGAGCCGCCGCCGGCAGCCGAAGCGCGGTCGTCGGTGGAGGCGGCCGGCGCGCAGTCCGTCGCAATCGGTGGCGGTCTCGACGGAATAGTTTCGACCGGTTCCGGCGCGACTAACGTACATGTGCGGGTAGGGCATGCGGTGGTGTTGCCCCCGGCCACGATGCTGCCGCCGTCTCAGGTCGCTGCTCCACAGACACTGTTGAACCTTCCGGAGCGTCCGGGGATCTTCGTCGGTCGGAGAGACCCGCTGGATCGCCTCGACACGCACCTGGCGGCGCCAGGCGGAGTAGTGGTCCAAGCCGTGCATGGCCTCGGTGGCATCGGCAAGAGCACCCTGGCCGCCCGGTGGGCTGCGGGTCGAACGGACGACTTCAACCCGGTGTGGTGGATCACCGCCGACACGCCGGCCGCGATCGACGCGGGCCTCGTCGGCTTGGCGGTGGCATTGCAGCCGGAACTGGGCGGGCTGTTGCCATTCGAGGCGCTCCGCGAACGCGCCGTGCAGTGGCTGTCCTGCCATCAAGGATGGCTCCTGGTTCTCGACAACGTAACCGACCCCGCCGACGTCACCGCGCTGCTCACGCGCGCGCCGACTGGCCGCTTCCTCATTACCAGCCGGAGGGCCACCGGCTGGGCCGGCATCGCCGCTACGATCCGGCTGGACGTGCTGGACCTCGACGATGCGGTACGGGTGGTCGACACCATCCTGCGAGATCACACGGATGAGCCGGATCTTCCTGGCATCGCCGAGGTCTGCGCCGAACTGGGATGCCTTCCTCTCGCGATCGAGCAGGCCGCCACCTTCATGGCGCAGGCGGGCGTGCCGCCCCGCGACTACCTGTCCATGCTCGCCGCCTACCCCGCGACTATGTACTCAGCGGCCGGCGAGAGACGGAACGCCGAACGGACCATCGCGCGGATCTGGCGGGTCACTCTCGACCGGTTCGCCGACGAGCCGCTTACCGCTCACACGCTGCGAGTGCTGGCCTGGTACGCCTCCGAAGCCATTCCCCGCACGCTGCTCGACGGGCTCGCCGAACCACCGGCCATCGCTCAGGCAATCGGTCGACTCGCCGCCTACAACATGCTCACCACCGATTTCGATGCCGGCGCCGTGGCCCTGCACCGGCTAGTGCAAGCCGTCGCCCGTACGGCCGATCCTGACGATCCGCACCGCCAAGCACACGACATCGAGACGGCACGGCATTTCGCCGCCCATGCCCTCGTCGCGGCGCTGCCCACTGACCGGCACGATCCGGCCTCCTGGCCGACGTACCGTGCCATGATCGGTCACATCGAGGCCTTCGCCCAACACGCCCCTGAGCACACCAACGCAATCACGGGTGTCCTGCTCACCCAAATCGGGGCATTCCTGGACGAGCAGGGCGCCGTCCAGCGTGCTGTCCGGCACCTCGAACGAGGCGTGGCCGCCCTGCTCGACGACGGTAGCTATGACCGCCAGAGGGCGCTAGGCGGCCAGGCTCTGCTCGCTAAGGCCTATCTGTCTGCAGGCGACATCGAACGCGCCGTCTCGCTGACTGAGCGGATATTCACGGAGAGCCGGCGGATCGCCGGCGACGATCATCGGAACACCATCACCGCTGCTAACAACGTCGCCGCCGCCTACCGGACTGCGGGCAATCTCAAGCGGGCGGTCCCGCTGCTCGAACAGACCCTCGCCAACAGCAGTCGGCTTCACGGTGACGATCATCCCGAGACGCTTGTCGTGGCGAGCAACCTTGCCTCCGCTTACGAGGCCAAGGGCGACCTGAGCCGCGCGATCGACCTGTTGGAACGAATTGTCGCCAACAACCGTCGGGTCCTCGGCGACGATCATCCCAACACCCTGACCGCTCAGAACAACCTCGCCTGCACACTGACTAAGGCCGGCCAACTGGACCTGGCGATGGCCCTTCACGAGAAGACGATCGAGGCTCGTCGTCGGGTCCTCGGTGCCGATCATCCGGCCACGCTTGCGTCGGCCAACGATCTAGCCGGCGTCTATGAGTCCGCCGGGGATGTGTGGCGAGCCTTCCAGCTTTACCGGCGTACGTATGCCGACCGGCTTCGCGTCCTCGGTGAAGACCACCCAGATACCTTGACCTCCGCCAGCGACCTCGCCGACACATATGCTCGGGTCGGCAATCTGGGGCGGGCCATTCCCCTGAACGAGAAGACGCTGGCGGCGCGCCGCCGGGTGCTTGGGGATGAGCACCCGGACACATTGCAGTCGGCGAACAACCTCGCCGATGCCTACACCACAGCCGGGCGGCTGGACGCCGCGGTCCCGTTGCACGCGCGCACCCTCGCAGCGCGTCGCCGCATCCTTGGCGACAATCATCCGCAGACGCTGATCTCGGCGGGCAACCTCGCCTGTGCCTACCACCTCGACGGGCGGGCCGATCGGGCGTTGGCCTTGGCGGAATATGCACACGCGACGGCCCTTCGAGCCCTTGGCCCAGGCCATCCGCAAACGCTGAAGATAGCGCAGCTGCTCGCTGCGATGCCCAAGCGCCGACGCTAGCTAGGTCGTCGCCCTTGCCAAGGGCATGTCGGCTGTGTCAACGAGGACGTCTACGGATCGGTGCGGCTGCACGCGGAACATTCCGGTGGTGTACCAGCCGCCGTCGGCCCAGGCCACCCGGACACCGCCGCCACCCGTTATGATCTCGCCCACCAAGTCGAGCCGCCTCAGCGATAGCGCAGTCGGCGGATCGAGACTGATCGAGACTAAGGAACAGCGAGCCAGTTCAACCGTGAGATGGCCGTGCGCAGCCGGTCTTGGAACTCAGTTACGCGAGGCACATCCGTGTAAGGGTCAGAGTCGGCCAGCAGTTCGCGCAGCCTTCTCTTGATCATGGCCGATGCGGTGTGCTCGGCCGCGTCCATTGCCCGGTCGCCATCGTCGCTGGCTTGTTCTGGTTCGCCGGCGATGAAGCGTACGCGCGCCAGCCGGATGTACGAGAAGACCTTGTTCCGTCCCTGTCCCTCGCCGACGTTCGACAGGTGGTGAAGAACGCGTTTCTCTACCTCAGCCGCCAGGGCAGGATTGTCTCGCGCCAGTACGAGGTAGGTTGCGGAGGCCATGGCGGAGAGTTCCGCCTCTGACATGTCGATCGCCCTGTGCCACGTAGAGACAGCCGTTGCCCGGTCTTCATTCGTGGCCTGAGCATAGAGATCTTGCGACAGGCTCAGCGCGCTCTGTACTTCCGGAACGCAGGAGGGGCCAAGGAAGCACAGCCCTTCTTCGACCCGCTTCGTGGCGAGGACTGCGCGCAGGACGTTGAACCGGTGACGGTCTGAAGGGAGCTGGTTGATCGCAAGATCGTGCAGGCGGACGGCGGTGTTGGGCCGGCCGAGCCACTTCATGAGCTGGGCCATGTCCGACAGGATGCTGATAACCAGCAGGGGTGCCCGGGGGTCAGTTGACTCGCGGGCGGCCTGGAGCCCGTAGGTGAGGTAGCGCTGTGCCGGGCCGGGCATCTGCGAGTCGTGGCACAGCCAGCCGACCAGCCCGGAGAGCTCGGCGATGGCGGCCAGAAGGCGGTTGCCGGTGCGCTCGCTGTAGCTGGCGTGCTGGGCCAGGTCGACGGCGTACTTGAGCTGGCCGACCGCAGCTTCACGGCTCAGCGCCCCGCCGCTCTCGGCGTCGGTAGCGGCGAAGTAGCGGGTGGAACGCTCGATGGCTTCTACGTCGCTCACGCCGATGCGCCGGACACCTTCGTCCTTGCCGGGCAGACGGCCGGGCGGCACACCGAGCCACCGGGCGACCGGGGCCAGCAGCGCCGGGCCGGATATGGCCTTGACCGCTTCGGTCAGCGTCTCTCGCCTGGTCAGCATGTCACTCCTCACGAAAATGCCCAGCTCGTCCAGCGTGCGACCGGCGGCCCACGGTTGCCGGTGCGGTGGCTCTGGGGGCTGACCGTCGCGCAGCTGCGGCCAGATCACCTCCACCGGCACCGGCACGCCCCAACCGTCGCTGAGCACGGCGGCCACCACGTCGGGGTTCTGGCTCTTGCTCCCGGCCAGCCAGCGCTGCACGGTGATGTGGTCATACGCAGTCTTGACGCCGTGCATCTGCCAGCCACGGTGGTTGATGGCCTCGGCGAAGCGCTCCAACGAGCTGTAGCCGGCGCCACGGATCAAGGTCTCCAGGCCGGGGTTGACGATGCGTTTGGGGCGCCTCATCATGGATTGCCCTTCCTCGATGGTCATAGGTGCTCCATCGACTCTCACGGTATCCGCCGTGGCCGACGCCGTAGACGATCTGAAGCGGACACGCACCTTTCGCGCACCCTGGCCACGCGATGCTCTGTGATCTCTGCGGCGGCTTGGCATCAGCGTTAGCTGACCAAGGCACCGGACTTCCCCGGCAGACCGGGAGAGGACAACGGGACTCACACGTACGGGCCCCTCTCCCGCTCAGGGAAAGTTCGGTGCCCTCATCGAGGGAAACCTTGGCGCGAACGGCGCGTACGCCTGAACTTGCCAGATGGCAGCGCTGTTGCCGCCGGGCTTGCTCGGAAGGGGTGGTGTTCGTGGGGTTGGCCGTGGTTGGCCTGGTGGCGCTGGCGCTCCTCATCGGCTTCGCAGCCGGGTTCGTGACCTTCCGGCGGTCGCTGCGTTGGTGCCCGGCCTGCGGGGCGGGGTTGCGCTGCGTCGAGTGCGCCGGCCGCAGGGCGGTGATGTCCTGATGGGCTCGCTCGCCGGCGACGACTGGCCGGAGATCTCGGCACAGATCGTCGCCTACTACCGCGACGTGCTGGTCACGCGCGAGCGGTACGTGCTGGTACAACTTGATGCTCTGCACCGTCAGTTCCCGGCCGAGGTCGATTGTGACCGTTGAGCAGAACGAGGAGCAGGCCGAGCCGAACCAGACCATGCAGCGCAACGATCTGCTGCGCCGGGCACGTCTGCGTAGACCCTCGCCCCGTGATCCGACGTGTCCCATGTCTCAACGAGAGTTGGCCGAGGCGGTCACCGCGCACGTCTTCCGTACCACCAAGCGCGACGTGCCTCTGGATCGGCACTACATCAGCAGACTGGAACGCGGACGGTCACGGTGGCCCGTCGCCGACTACCGTGACGCGTTCCGCGTCGTACTTGGCGTAGCGACCGATGCCGAGTTGGGGTTCTACGTCAAGCAGCGGGTACCCGGCTCGCGCTCAGCGCCACCTGCGCCGACACCTGGGATAGCGGCGAACAGGGGCGCTACCGAGCTTCTCGACGGCGATACCGCCTCCGTGCAGCTCGTCATCAGCCCCGGCATGGCCATCGTGCTCGTACCGGTCGAGGCTGTCACGTTGGCTGTGCTGGTCTCCAGCAGATCGAGCGCGTGACCGTGACCCGTGCTGGCCCGCTCTCCAGCAGTTCCGGGAGGTGCCTACCGCGGCTCGGTTGAGTTGGTCCTGGTCAAGTGGTGAAGGCGGCTTTCCAGAGGGCGAGCCAGGCGTGGGCAGGGGACAGTGCCTGATTGAGCAGGTGCGGAACCAGACGGGCTGGGGCGGGCAATGCGGGGGATGTTGATCAGGTGAATGCGGAGGGTGGTGCCGCATGCGGCGGCGTAGCGAGCGGTGCCAGTCAACGTGCCGAAGGCACACAGCAGGTTGTGACAGATCGCGGCGAGGATGGCCCAGGCGGCGTTGGCGGGGAACCGGCCGGAGGGCTGGTGTGCTCCGAGCCCGTCGATGAGGTCCTCCACCTCGGCGACGTGTACGACGGTCAGCGCCGCGGCCGGGTGCCGGTCGCGGACGGGGTTGTCGGGCGGGCCCCGACAAGCGGGGCAGGTCGACCGGCCGAGGAGGCGTGAGGTGGTTGCCACCTCGATCGTCGGGCGTGTGTCTCGGGAGATGATGCTGGACAGGCTTCAATGAATGAGTCCACCCATACCGCGGACCAGACCGCGCCCGACGCGACAAGCCATGCCGAGCGGTGCACCAGGCTGGTGACCGGTGCAGGGTGTCGGGTTCGTGGTGCGGGTTGCCGACCGCAGACTGCCTGGCCATGATCGTGATGGTGGTGAAGCTCATCAGGTGCTCCAGGTGTGAGACGGCATTGGGAGACTCGGGCGGCGAGACTGCCGGCCGCAAGGACTGCACGAGCTAGGAGGACCCAACTCGCCGTAGATGCGGCGCTCCTTCCCCGTGGCCGCGTTTCGGTCCGATGTCTTGCCCCTCAAATGCCTGCTGTGGGGCTCCAACACCACGCGTGCGTCAGGGCGGGCACCCAACAGCGACCCAACAGACCCCAGCTGTTGGGTAGAACACAGCGGAAGCGGCAGCGGGATGAACGCCAGCTCCTCCGGCGGGAGCCAAGCCGGGACGGCACCAGTCACGTTTGTCTTATCGGTGCCGATGGCATCGACCGCCGCGCCGCGTGGGGGTCGCCGGGGGTTCGGCTATCCCGCGGCTGAGGCGGCGCGTTCGGCCTGATCGCGTCGTGTGGACGAGCTGCTGGGCGCAGAGTCGGTCGCTGTGAGCCCTGCGGTCCGTCCGTATACCGCGTCGATGGCCGCCTGCACCTTCACGGCGATGCTCTTGAGATGGTGGGGCGACGGAGCCCCGACGACCAGCCCAGGGGGCCTAGGTAGTCGGTATCGCCGCGCACCCCGACGCGAGCGGCACGGGGAGAACAGCCGCTCCGGGCACCGGGATGCCGACACCGGCGGCCTCTGGGTCTGATGTGTTACCCGTGATGCCGCTGTTGGTGCCCAACACCATGCCCGCGTCGGCCGGTGGACCCAACAAGGAACCCAACAGACTGGTCGCTGTTGGGTGCGGCGCGCTGTATGTGGTGGTGTTGGGTGGGGGCGACCAGGAGCGCCGGCTGGCCGGCGGGGATCGCCTACTCCAGGTGATGTTCGGCCTGGCACCCGCGGTGGATAAATGGGGCAACAAGCATCGCCTGTTGGGTGGATCAGGCATCCACTGTTGGGTGGACTATGTATCTACTGTTAGGTGGATTGGCCATCGACTGTTTGGCTGATCTGGTAGTGAGTGTTCCCGCTGTCGGTGCCGCCCGCGGCCAAGCTCGCTTGGAGCCTGCTGAAGCTGTCGGGACCGATGAGCTGACCACCGGCTCGGGATATACCATCCACGGTCGACGGAACCCAGCCGGCCGACCAACCTGGTGATGAGTTCGAGCCCAGTCCATTCGTTGTCGCAGCGTCACACCGACACGTGGGCGGCCCGCCGATGCGACGCAGGCCAGGCATCGCCCGAGCCGACCATGACCACGGTCCAGGCAGAGCTTACCCGCGCCGCTGCCCGACGGACCCCGACCGAGCTGAACCTCGACCACACCCGGCTTGAACACCTGCCCCGCGCCTGTCCGCGCGCATCGGGTCGCTCCTCGCTGGTTGGCCGGCGCCGACCTCGGCTGTTGGGTACAACAGCTCGCGGACGGCCGCCGCTTCGTTGGGTGCTGTTGGCAACCAACGCCAGGCGAGCCGTGGCGTGCCGGGCTGCTGATGGACATTTGGTAGGTGCGAACACGGCCAGTCGGCGCGGGAGCCACCCGCCCGATGAGCACTTTCCACCAGCGTCGTACCGACCTCCAGAGACGTGCCACTGCATCATCCAGCAGCGCCAACGCGACCCAAGGCGACCCAGCCGGTGTCGTCGCCGACGCAGCGGCCACCGGGCGGCGACCCGACGACCGCGGCAACGGCCCGCCTCCCGCCGACGGCAGGTCGCGGTTTGCGTCGCGGCGCGCGGCGACCCACACACCAGGCGGGTCGACCGGACGACGACCCACCGCTGAGCTGCGACGCCGCCGCTGATCCGGCCTTGCTGACCCAAGGTCAGCCGGGCTACCATTTCGCCGCCTCGCTGCCAGACAACGGTCGATCCGGAACCCGTGCCCGCACGGACGACGAGCCGCTCCACCTTCGCATCGAGTTCGTCCAGCGCACCGGACCGGTCATGGTGCCGGTCGCCTTGCTCGGTGTGCTGTACCAGCCCGCCCCCCAGGATCGTTCCAGCATGTCGACGACGTACCACTCGGCGAGATGGGCTGCGGTGGTGGGTAGCGGTCGGGGTCGAGGTTGAGCTGGTCGGCGATCTGGTCGTAGGACAGGTGCTCGCGAGCTGTGCGGACGCTGCCTGTACAGAAAGACCCGAAGAGCCTCCAACGGCTACAGCTACTACGGCCTGCGAGCCGGTACCAGCCGACCACTCCGCTGCTCCACCGCGGTTATCTTGCGGTGACCGAGTCGTCGTTCGATCTGGAAGGACCTGCCCGCGAACTTGTGCCGGCGGCTGGAATCCTGCCCGGCCGCCGGCTCTCGCTGCCGCTGGGGCTAGGCCGAGACTCTTTCCCGTTGCGGCATGTCGGCACCGTTGATCGGGTGCGCACGTTCGGCCGGACCTTCGGCCCGTTCGACCTGCCGTAGGCGGGTCGCGGAGATACCGAGCCGCCGTGCGAGCTCCGCTTGGGTCATCGCGGGGAACTTCCCGCGAAGGTTCGCCGCAAGTTCCCGGGTCTCCGCGGTCGGCCGCCAGGGCGTCTTCGCGGCCTTCCAGCGCGGCGCCGACCGCCGGGTGAACGGTTCGGACGTAGCTAGGTGGACCGTGTCCGCGACGGGCTGCGGTGGCAAGGTGGCAGGTACAGCGTCCTTCGAGTGCTCCGGCATGGTCTGCGCACCCATGGCGGCGGGCGCTGGGTGGCTCTGGCCGCCGCGGGTGATGACCTCCACCACGAGCAGGAACGCTACCGCTGGCCACGCCGAGATGCACCGGGCAACCACGGATGGCTCAGCGGCCAGTACGTTGGCGGGTCACCGACGCGACAACGCCGGTCCAGAACGCCAACCACGCCGACCAACGATGACGGCGCCCGTCACCGAGCGCGACGGTGGCGACAACCATCATCCCGTCGACCGAGATCGGCAACAGGGCGGCGATCAGCTGACTGCCCGTACCGCAGGGCAAGGCTAAGCATGTGCGAGTACGACGCCAGCGCAGCAATGGCGGCCAGGATTGGAGCGCCTGCAAGCGAGGCCCAGCGACGCAACGTCATGTCGCACCCCCCGGCCCTATGTCTCCGGCGTCTGTTCCTGGCGTGTCGTCGTCGGTCGGGCCCTCAGCGTCGCGACGGGCCCCCGCCATGGCCAAGGTCAGACCGACCCGGATGGTGCGCCCGTTCTTGTCCGTGCGGATCTTGGCGACCAAGGCGATGTGTACGCAGTGGAGTTCATGCAGGAGTTGGTCAAGGAAGTCGGTCGGGACGTGTCTGCTCCTGACGTAGCGGCATGTCGTGGTGTTCGGATGTGCATGTCCGCCCTTCGGTGCGTCGGCGGCGGTCGTGAGGTAGAACTTCGCGGCATCCGGCGACCGCCGATCATGCCCGGTCCAGCATGAGGAGACAGGACCGGCTGCATGATCGAGTTTCGGTTCGCCGGAGTTGGAAAGTGTTGCGCTGTCAGGAGTAGCGAAGGCGGTCATCGTGCACCGCCCTTGCGCCTTGAACTGGGCAAACGCACCGGCAGGGGGTCACCGATTACCAGGGTGGGGCGGTTCGCATGCTGCATCGTCCGGCCCACAGCGACTCTGACCTGCTGTTATGTCGATGCTCATCGACCATTGCGCGAACCGCTCGGCAGAGGAACGCCCGTGGGCGCGCGGCTACAACGCCAACACCGCACAGGGCGTTGCGGGTGATCCCCGTATGCATGCACAATGCATGTATGGTTGCTCTCCAGATCCGTGATGTGCCAGAAGACGTCCGCGACGCGTTGGCGGCCCAGGCTAGGGCGCGGGGCCAGTCGCTGCAGGCGTACCTGCTGGAACTGGTACAGACGCAGGCCCAACGCCTGCGCAACACAGCGGTCCTCGACCGTTTCGCCGGCCGGTCGGACGGGACCCGGGCGCTGCCCGGTGAGACGTCGGCCGAGTTGGCGCAGCAGCGCGGAGCGTTGGGCGATGCGGCGTGATCGTCGTGGATGCCTCGGCGCTTACCGACGCACTTGTCGACGATGGACCGATGGGTGATGCGGCGCGCGCCGTTTTGATGTCTGACCCGCACTGGGCGGCGCCTGCCCATCTGCTGGTCGAGGTGGTGTCGGTGATACGCGGTAAGGCGCTCGGGGGCAAGCTGGGGCTGCCCCGGGCTCGGGAGGCGATAGTGGCGCTGCCGACGTTGGTTATCGACCAGATCGCTCTCACCCAGTTGGTTGACCGGATGTGGCAGCTCCGCGGAAACATCTCCGCGTACGACGCTGCCTATGTCGCTGCGGCAGAGCTTCTTGCCTGCCCGCTTGTCACCGGTGACGGTCGGCTGGCGAAGGCGGCCGAGGTTCGCTGCGAGATCAGGTTGATCTCCGTGCCGTGACGCCGCTCGGTGTCGCGACTGCGCAGCGTGGGCCTGATCGGTCATCGCGCCCGCCCCTTGGACCTTGACCTACTCAAACGTACTGGGTTACCGGCGATCAGTAGGCGCGGCTCACGCGGCGACGCGTCCGGTCCACACCCGCCGTGACAGGCTTTTCTCGTCGCCTTCGGAACATCAGTGCGAGCCGCGGGCCTGGGTACGCTTGCTGCGTGACTGTCGTCATATAAGCCAGAGGGGCGCCGTAGCTGTCATCGGAGACGTGGGCGGGCACCTTGACCAGATCCAAGGCGCGCTGTCGTTCCTCGGCGCGATGGCCATGATCCTCGGCTGCCAACGGACCTCACGGTGATCCAGGTCGGTGATCTATCGATCGCGGTCCCGACAGCGAGGCGTCCTTGACCTCGTGGATGCAGTTCCATCCCGACGACGGCTACGTACCCTTCGATCAGGTACATGGACACTCGTCCGCGTTGCCTTCAGCGATCAGACCTGGCGCTGTCCCGACCGGGTCCGCCAACGTGCGACGGTTGATTGGGAAGCGCGGCATGTGAGGGTCCGAATCGGCAGGCGCTTGTTCACTCCGGTTCGACCCCAAGCACGGTCGAACCGGAGTTCTGAGCTGGCGACCACTGGTGCTTCACGACGCCGAGGTGTGGCGCGCGCAGCGCGCGTCGACCATGGCCTGCCCCCGAAGATGACCGGAACAGGCAACCCACACCACGACCGACAGCGGTCGCGGCAGTTCCTTGATGACACCCGCCATCAGCGGGCGCTGCAGCAACTTCAGCGTGCCCAGCGGGATCATGTGCGCCGTCGGCTTCACCAGGCGGTCCAGGTAGTCGTACCAAGAGATCATCGAGTCGCCGTTCACCGGATACAACTGACGCCGCGTCTCCTCTTGAGGACTCGTGGGTCCTCGTACGACACACCGAGCAGCTGGCCGTGCCACAGCGCCAGAGTCCGGTCAAGCTGGGATAGGTACATCCAGCGTCCTCGTTGCGCTGGGACGGATCGGGGGAGGGACATAGTTGGCGCTTACTGACCAGCAGTGCAGCTTCTTCCACGACCACGGCTACCTGCACGTGCCGGCGGTCTTCGCCGGCGAGTTGGAGGAGCTGTCGAGTGACCTTGACGCGTTGATGGACACGTGGGCGGAACGCACCAAGGGATGGACAGGGGCCTGGCGCGGGGCCTACATGGATGCCGAGACGGAGCGCCGCTCAGAGCTGGTGGCGCTGCACGACCTGCAGCTCTACTCCGCGGCGTGGGCGCGGGCCGTGGTGCACCGTCCGCTCGTGGAGACTCTGGCCCAGCTGCTCCAGTCGCCGGTGGAGCTCCACCACACGACGATGCATGTGAAGCCGCCGGAGACGGGTCATCCGTTCCCGATGCACCAGGACTACCCGTTCTACCCGCACACCACCGGCGCGTACATCGATGTGCTTGTCCACCTCGACGACACCTGCCATGAGAACGGCGAGATCCGGTTCCTCGACGGCTCTCACAAGCTTGGCCCGCTCGAGCACATCGTCGCGGACGACCATGGGACCAGGACGTCGCCGTTCCTGCCGGTCGAGCAGTATCGCCTGGAGGACACCGTGCCGGTGCCTGCCCGCCGTGGCGACGTGGTGCTGTTCAGCATTCTTACGGTGCATGGTTCGTACATCAACACGACCGACCGCTACCGGAGGTTGGTCCGGATGGGGTACCGCAGTGCGTCCAACCGGCAGCTCAGCGGGCAAAGCTTTGGCCGGCCAGGCCTGATGGTGCAAGGCCTGCGGGCACGGCGCCCGGACGATAAGCCGTTCCCGCAGTCGCTGTTCCAGACGCCAACTACCTAACCGAGGACGGACTACCTCGGTAGCACAGTCGCAAGCCGACGCGTCCGGCCAACCAAGGACTGCTGCTCGGCCTTTGGGCCCCTCCGGGCCGCCGGTCTTGACTTTGGGCTCCGTCGCCTGGAGGGTGTGGCGAGGCAACGGTCGGCCACGGCTCGATCGGGGGAGCGGGATGCCGGAAGCCGTGGTCCAGGCGCGTCCCGGGGCCCCGTACCGGCTGTTGTCACCTGCGTTTCTGCTCACCGCGGTGGCCGCGTTCATGGTGGCCATCGACAACCTCGTGGTCGTGACCGCACTGCCGGAGATCCGGCGCACCTTCGGCACCGGCATCGAGGGGCTGCAGTGGATCGTCAGCGCCTACACCCTCACGTACGCCGTCTGCCAGCTCTCCAGCGCGGCTCTTGGTGACCGCTTCGGCCGGCGCCGGGTCTTCCTCGCCGGCCTCGCGCTGTTCGTCGCCGCCTCGGCCGGCGCGGCGCTCGCCCCGACGGTCTGGCTGCTGGTCGCCGCCCGCGCGGTGCAGGGGCTGGGCGCGTCGATGGTCTCCCCGCTGGCGCTGGCCATCGTCGCCCACGCCACCCCGCGGGCCAGGCACGCGGCCGTTCTCGGCGTCTGGAGCGGGATCAGCGGCATCGGCAGCGCGGTCGGCCCGGTGGTCGGTGGGGCGATCGTGACCTCCGCGCCCTGGCAGTGGATCTTCCTGGTGAACCTGCCGATCGGGCTCGCGGTCCTGCCGGTCGCCTGGATGAAGCTCCAGGAGAGCCGCGGTCCGCACGACCGGCTCGACCTGCGCGGTGTGGCGCTGAGCAGCGTCGGGCTGCTGGCCGTGGTGTACGCGCTGATCAACGGCGACGACCTTGGCTGGACCCACCCGGCAGTGCTGGGCGGCTTCGTGGCGTGCGCGGTGCTGCTGCCGGCGTTCGTCGTCGCGCAGAGCCGGACCACGGAGCCGATGCTGCCGCCGGCCCTGCTGCGCCGGGGCGGCTTCGCCGTCTCCGTCTCGCTCTACGCGCTGATGACCTTCGGGCTGTTCGGCGCGATGTTCCTGGCCACGCAGTACTTCCAGAACGTTCTCGGCTACTCGCCGCTGCGCGCCGGGCTGGCGCTGGCACCGGCGGCGGTGCTACCCGTGCTGATCGCGCCCTTCACCGGCGTGATGTCCCGGCGCATCGGCGGCGGGGCGGTCCTCGCGCTGGGCCTGGCCCTACAGGCGGCCGGCCTGGCCGGGCTGAGCCTGGTCGTTGCGCCGGACGTCAGCTACCTGCGCATGCTTCCGGGCATGCTCCTGCTCGGCGTCGCGGCCAGCCTGTTCTTCGGCCAGATCTCCCGGGTCATCCTCGGCTCGGTGCCGGACCGGTACGAGGGCATCGCCTCCGGGACCGGGACGACCTTCCGCCAGCTCGGCACCACGCTGGGGGTCGCGGTGCTCGGCGCCACCTTCGCCGCCGCCGGTGGCTACCGCAGCGCGGCAACGTTCAGCCACGGCTTCCGTGTCGCCCTGTGGGCCGGCGCCGGGGTGGCCGGGCTCGCCGCGCTGCTGGCGCTGACGCTGCGGCGGGCGGACGAGCCCGGTCGGAGGCTCAGCATGAGCGGCCGGGTCGGCATGAGCCGGCGGGTCGGCGCGGCGGGAGAGCCCGGATGAGCGGGGACAGGGACGAGGTCGTGGACGTGGCGTCCGTACACGGTCGGTTCCAGCCACTGCACCTGGGCGACCTGGAGTATCTGCTGGCCGGGGCGCGCCGCTGCCGCACCCTGGTGGTGGGCATCACCAACCCGGACCCGTGGCAGGTACGGGCCGAGCCGGCCGCGCCGCACCGGGGCGACGGCTCGGCCAACCCGTTCACCTACTACGAGCGCCTGCTGATGGTCGAGGGGGCCCTCCGGGACAGCGGGGTGGCGGACACCGCGTTCCGCGTCGTCCCGTTCCCGCACAGCTTCCCGGAACGGCTGCACCACTACCTGCCGGCGGAGGCGCGCATCCTGCTCACCGTCTACGACTCGTGGGGCGAGGAGAAGGAGCGCCGCTTCCGCGAGCTGGGCCGGGTCACCGAGGTGCTCTGGCGGCGCCACACCACGGTCACCTCCGGCACTGAGGTCCGCCGCCGGCTGCGGGCCGGTCTACCGTGGGAGCACCTCGTGCCCGCCGCCACGGCCCGCGTCATCCAGGGGCTGCCGGCCGGGCACCCGGCTCTCAACACGGGGAGTGCCGTTGGCTGACAAGATCTATCTCATCGCCCTGTGCGGCGCGGCTGACCGGCCCGAAGGCGGCACGCCCACGCCACTGGAGCAGGCCGACCTGCCCAACCTGGACGGTCTGGCGGCCCGCGGCAGCAACGGCCTGCTGACCCTGATCGACACCGACACGCCGCCGGAGTCCGACTCCGGCGCGCTCGGGCTGCTGGGCTACGACCCGGTGGCGCACTACGCCGGCCGTGGGCCGCTGGAGGGCTTCGGGATGGGGTTCCTGCGGCCGCAGGCTGCGGTGTCCACTGTGTGCTTCCGGCTCAACATGGCCAGCTTCGACCCGGCCCGCGCCGAGCTCGACCGCCGTACCGCGCGGGACCTGTCCGACGAGGAGCTGCAGGCGCTGCTGGAGACCGTACGGGCGGAGGTTTCGCTGGCCGACCTCGGTGCCTCGTACGAGGTCATGGGCTTCGGGCGGCACCGCGGCATCATCGCGTTCCATCACGCCGGCGCGGCGCTGAGCGGCGAGGTGACCAGCACCGACCCGCAGTACGAGCGGGTCGGCGCGTTCGGCGTGCCGCGCCGTACCCACGCCGCAGGGCCGCTGCCGTGCGAGCCCATTGTGGACACGCCGGCCGCCCGGCGTACCGCCCAGCTGGTCAACGCGTTCGTCGAGCGCAGCGCTGCCAGCCTCGAGGCGGCACCGGTCAACCGCAGGCGCCGGGAAGGCGGCCGGCTCGCGGCGAACCGCATCATCCTGCGCGACGGGGGTGACCGGCTCCCTGAGCTGAAGCCTTTCGAGGAGCTGCACGGCCGTACGCTGACCGTCTTCGGGCAGGTGCCCGCCGAGCGCGGACTGGCCCAGCTGATGGGCGCTGGCTTCGTCGACGGGCGCCAGCCGGCGGGGCAGGCGGACGCCGACTACTACCGCGACCTGGCCGCGGCGCTCGCCGCCGACCCCGCCGGTGTGGTCTACGTGCACGTGAAGGGGCCGGACGAGGCGGCGCACGACGGGGACGCGCAGGGCAAGACCGACGCCCTGGAGAGCCTGGACGCGCACTTCTTCGGCCAGCTGCTGCCCGCGGTCACCGCCGCGGACACGGTCATCGTCACCGGCGACCACGCCACCCCGTGGCGGCTGCGGATCCACAGCGCGGACCCGGTCCCGGTGGCCGTCGCCGGTCCGGGTGTGCCGGTGGACGAGGTCATGAGCTTCTCCGAGCGGGCGGCGGTCACCGGCCGGCTCGGCCACCGCCGGGCCTGCGATCTGCTGCCGGCGGTGACCACAGTGGGCCAACCAGGCCGGCACCACACCGGGGGAGAGGCCAATGCCTGACGCGGGCTTCCGGCAGCGGGCCGGCGCCACCTTCCGCAGCGTCATCAACGACCTCAAGCGCAACACCGAGGCGGCAGCGGCCGACCTGGGAGTCCCGCCCGAGGTGGTCGCCGGGGTCATCGCCGGAGAGCGGGACCTGCCGGCCGAGCTGCTGCGGCGCGCGGTTGAGGTGTGGCCGGTCAACGAGCGCGACTTCCTGCCGGTCCACGACGACGCGCCGGACGGCGTACGGATCTGCCGGGCGGCCGAGTCGGCGGCCACGAGCCGGGTGTTCCAGCGCGGCGGGGTCGACTACTACGAGTACCGCGACACCGCGATGAGCCGGCTCGCCATGTTCCGTCCAGAGTGGATCAGGATGCTCCAGCCGGTCTCCGACAGCCGGCCGGACAACCCTGCCGTGCAGTGGAACCGGGGGCACTTCCTCTACCAGTTCACCTACTTCGTCGGCGAGGTGAGCTACTACTACGAGTGGGAGGGGCGCCGGTACTGCGTCGAGATGAGCACCGGTGACTCGGTGGCCGGGCTGCCGTACGCCCCGCACAGCTTCACCTACCGGGCCGGCGGCTCCGGGCTGATCCTGGCGCTGACGTACGGCGGACGGCTGCTCGGCGACGCCCAGCAGGAGCTGGGCGCGCTCGGCGCTGACCTCGCCCAGCAGTACGCGCTCGCCGGCGAGCCCGCCGCAGCGGCGGTCCTGCGCGAGCACCTGGACGACACGATGACCCCGGTGGCCCGGCTCGCGGCGGAGAGCGGCGTGCCGCGGGAGCGCCTGGAGGACCTGCTCGCCGGTAAGGACCTGCCCAGCTACGAGGAGCTGGCCGCAGTGGCCCGGGTGCTCAGGGTCTCGGTCCGTGACCTGCTGCCGGTCACCGGCGACGAACGCGACGGCGTGTGCGTGGTGCGCGGGGAGTCAGCGCCGGCCTGGAGCTGGCCGGGCACGGGGCCGGTGGCGTACCAGGTCCGGGGTCTGGCCGGCACGCGGATCTGCCCGGACTCCCGGGGGCTGGAGCTGGCGGTGGTCGGGCGGGACCCGCAGCCCGCCATGCTGCGTACGGGGCTGCACCAGTACTGCTTCGTCATCGGCCCGGACCCGGTCCGGCTGCGCTGGCAGCCCGCCGGCGCGGTGCCCGCTGGCGCGGTGCCCGCTGGCGCGGTGCGGGAGGAGATCCTGCACCCGGACGACTCGCTCTACGTCAAGCCGTTCGTGCCGCACGGCTTCACGCAGCTGGCGGCGGGCCGCTCGACAGTGCTCGTGCTGCGCATCGGCGGCAAGGTCGCCGGCGACACCCGCCGGGAGGCGGCCGCGCTGGGCGCGCCGGCGCTGCGCCGCCTCGTCCGCGACACGGCCCAGTGGTACGACCCGGCGCAGCGGCATGATGCGGCACAGCGGCCTGATGCGGCACAGGCGGGTCCGCGGTGACGGCACCGGCGGTCGTCTACACCGACCCCGCCTGGGCTGTGGTCGACGGGGCCAGGGTCGACCCGGCCACCGCAGTGGTCGAGCACGAGGTGTACGGCGACGCCCTGCGGCTGCGCATCGGCCCGTTCGCGGACGGGCGCTACCGGCCGGAGTCGCCGGCCCTGCGGGAGCTGGTGTCCGGCGCCGCCGCGCTCGTGGTGTACCGCTGCCAGGTGACACCGGAGCTGCTCGACGCCGCCGGCCCGCAGCTGCGCGTGGTGGCCCGGCAGGGCGTCGGCACCGACAACCTCAACGCCGGCCTGCTGGGCGAACGCGGCATCATCGGCTTCAACGTGCCCGACTACTGCGTCGACGAGGTCGCCGCGCACACGGCCGCGATGGTCCTGGCCTGGGAGCGCGGGCTGGTCGCGCAGCACAACGACCTGGCGGCCGGCCGCTTCGACATCTACCACGGCCGGGTGCCGCGCCGGCTGGCCAGCCGTACGGCGGGCATCATCGGGCTGGGGCGTATCGGCAAGGCCGTGGCCGCCCGGCTGCGGCTGTTCTACAGCCGGGTCCTCGCCGTCGACCCGTTCCTGCACGCCGACCACATGATCGGGTACGGCGTGCACAAGGTGGAGCTGCCCGAGCTGCTGGCCGAGTCGGACGTGGTGCTGCTGCACTGTCCACTGAGCCCGGACACGCGCGGGATGGTCGACGCCGCCGCGCTGCGCCGGATGCGCGCCGACGCACTGCTGGTCAACACCGCCCGGGGCGGGCTGGTGGACCCGGAGGCGCTGGCGGACGCGCTGGACCGGGGTCTCATCGGCGGCGCGGCGCTGGATGTCTTCGTGCCCGAGGACCCCACCGCGAGCCAGCGGTACGGACGCATCCTCAAGCTGCCGAACGTGCTGGTGAGCAGCCATCGGGCGTTCCTGTCGACGGAGTCGGAGCTCAGCTGCCGGCGCCGCGTGGCAGAGGGCATCCGGCACGTCCTTGCGACCGGCGCCCCGCCGGCCACCGGGCACGTGCCCGGCTCCGCGGTGTCCAGCCCCCCGCTCACTTCGGAGGTACCGCGATGATGCTGGGCGGTCGCCGTAGCGGCGACGAGACGGTCGAGGTGCGCAGCCCGTGGGACGGGCGGGTGGTCGGCCAGGTGGCGGACGACAGCGTCGAGGACGTGTCCCGGGCGGTCACCACCGTGGCCGGGTACGACCGCAGGCTGGACGTCGCCGCCCGCGCCGAGATCCTGGCCACTGCCGCCGGGCTGCTGGCGCAGCGCCGCGAGGAGCTGGCCGACCTGGTCACCGCGGAGGCGGGCATCTGCGCCCGGGACAGCCGTACCGAGGTCGACCGGGCCGTGGCCAACCTGCGGGTCGCGAGCGAGGAGTGCCGCCGGATCCGGGGCGAGACCATCGAGATCACCGTTGGCGGGACGCCCCGGCTCGCGCTGACCCTGCGCGAGCCGGTCGGCACGGTCGCCGCGGTCACCCCGTTCAACCGGCCGCTCAACCAGGTCGTGGTGAAGGTCGCCCCGGCGCTGGCGATGAACAACGGCGTCGTGGTCAAGCCCTCGGAGAAGGCGCCGCTGAGCGCTCTGGCGCTGGCCGCGATCCTGCACGAGGCCGGCCTGCCGGAGAGCATGCTGGCCGTGGTCACGGGGCAGCCGGGCACGGTGGGGCCGGCGCTGGTCGCGCACCCGGCGGTGGACATGGTGACGTTCACCGGCAGCGTCGCCACAGGCGAGGCGATCGCCCGCGCGGCCGGCATGCGCAAGCTGCACCTGGAGCTCGGCGGCAACGACCCGCTCATCGTGCTGGCCGACGCGGACCTGGAGCGGGCCGCCCGGCTGGCGGTCGCCGGCGCGTTCGGCAACGCCGGGCAGTCCTGCCGCGGCGTGAAGCGGATCATCTGCGTGGCCCAGGTCGCGGACGAGCTCGCGGACCTGCTGCTGGCGCGGGTGCGGCGGCTGCGCTGCGGCGACCCCGCCGACCCGACCACGGACATCGGACCGGTCATCTCCGCCGACGCCGCGGCAGTGGTCGCCGGCCGGGTCGACGCCGCGGTCGGCGACGGCGCGGTGCTGCGCCACGGCGGCGGTCACCGGGGTGCTCTCGTGCCGCCGGCCGTGCTCGACCACGTCGACGCGGCCAGCGAGCTGGTGGCCGTGGAGACGTTCGGCCCGGTCGCGCCGATCATCCGGGTCGCCGACGCCGACGCCGCTGTGGCGGTCGCCAACAGCACCCCGTACGGGCTGCAGGCCGGTGTGCTCACCCAGAGCTTCCCGGCGTTCCTGGAGATCGCGTCACGGCTGCGGGTCGGCGCGGTGGCGCTCGACGACGGGCCCAACTTCGACTCGCCTTACATCCCGTTCGGTGGTGTCCGCAAGAGCGGGATCGGGCGGGAGGGCATCGCGTACTCGATGGCCGAGATGAGTACGGTCAAGACCGTCGTCCTGCCGCGTGTGCACGGCGTGGCAGCCACGTCAAAGCAGTAGCAGTCAATGCACCAGCGACCGAAGCGGTAGCGACCGAAGTAGTAGCAACCGAAGCGGCAGCAGGAGACGGGGGCTTGTTGATGAGCGCGCTGGTCGGGGTACGCCACGGGTTGTTGCGGCTGGAGGCGGCCTGGTGGATGTCGCGGACGTTCCTGTCCAACCTGACCACGTGGGCGGCGCTGGTCGGCTGGGTCGCCGCCGACCCGGATCTCACCTCGTGGGGACGGATGGCGGCGCTGCTGGTGGCGGTTACCGCGCTCAACGGGGCGATGTTCATCATCAACGACCTCCTGGATGCCGAGGGCGACGCGGTGACCGCGCCGTACCTGCCGCTGCCCAGCGGGCTGCTCTCGCGGCGCCAGGCCTGGCTCGCGATGGGGGCGGGGCTGCTCACCGCCGTACTCTGCGTGCTCCTGGCCGCGCCGTCGGCTGGGCGGCTGGCGGTCGCGGCAGGGCTCATCCTGCTCGGGACCATCCCGTCGGCCGGCTACTCCAAGGTGAAGGACCTCGGCATCTGGGGTTCGCTCACAGTGGCGCTGCCGCAGTGCATCGCCGCGGTGGTGGCCTGGGTGCTGGCCGGCGGCGGGCCGGCCGGCGAGCTGCTGCTGGTGCTGGCGTACCTGATGCTGGCCTGCGTATCCAACAACATCCTGGCGGCGCTGCGGGATGTGGAGAAGGACCCGGAGGCGGGTAACCGGACGCTGGCCGTACGCCTCGGCGCGCCGAGGGCGTTCCGCGCCGCCGCGCTGACCGGGTTCGCCGCCCTGGCGCCGGTGCTCGTGCTGGCGGCCGTCCGGCCGGGCTGGTGGGCGCTGGTGTTCGCGGGTGTGGGCGCCGCGATCCACCTCTTCTGCTACCCGCGGCTGCTGCGCAGCTTCGCCGACCCGGAGCGCGACCGCACGCAGCGGCTGGCCGACCAGCGCCTGTGGAAGCTCGGTGAGTACGTCCGGCACAGCTCGGTGGTTGCCGCTTTCAACCCTGTCGCGGGGCTGGTCGCCGGGGTGGTCCTGTACGCGTGCCTGCGCGGCGGCTACCGCGTCTACAACAGCCGGCTGGTCAGCGGCGCCATCCACCGCTCCCTGTCCGGCCCGGTCACGGTGTCCGCCCGTGGCTAGCGCGGGCCCTCGTGTCGCCCGACCCGCACTGTCCAGGATGGAGCCTGATATGACCGGCGTGCTGACCGTCGCCACCTACAACCTTTACCAGGGCGCCAGCCTCATCCCTGCCTACGGTGCCGAGACGCTCGCCGAGATGGCCGAGGCGCTGCGCCAGGCGTACCAGCAGATGACCAGGACCGACTTTCCGGGGCGGGCCGCGGCCATCGCCGGCCAGCTGGCCGCGCACCGGCCGGACGTGGTCGGTGTGCAGGAGGTGGCCCGCTGGCAGCACGGCGAGCAGGAGTGCGACTTCCTGGAGCTCCTGCTCGCCGGGCTGGCCCGGGCCGGCCTGCCGTACCGTGCGGTGGCCACGGCGGTCACCTCCACCACGGCGCTGCACACCGGCGGCGAGGTCGTCGGCATGACCGACCGGGTCGTGCTGCTCGTCCAGGCGGACCCGCCAGCCGGGCGGCTCACCGTCGGCGCGACCGGGCAGCAGCTCTACACCGCCCGGATCGAGCTGCCGGTGCCGTCCGGTCTCGTGGTGACCAAGCTCCGCGGCTGGCCCTGGGCTGAGGTGGAGGCCGGCGGTCAGCCGCTGCGGATCGTCACGACGCATCTGGAGGCGTTCGACGCGGACGTCCGGCTGGCCCAGGGGCGGGAGCTGGTGGACGCGCTCGACGCCAGGGGGCTGCCGGCGGTGGTGCTCGGTGACCTCAACACGGGTCCGGAGGACGAGACATACGCGCTGTTCCGCAAGTGTGGGTTCCATGACGCGTGGACCGACGCGCACGGGGACGCCGACGGCCACACCGGGCTCCAGGCCAGCACCCTGGACAACGACGTCTCAAGGCTCGACCAGCGGTACGACTACGTCCTGCACCGGGCACCCGGCCTGGCCACCGCCTCGGCGGCACTGGTCGGCGCGGACGCGGGCAGCCGCCTGCCCTCAGGGTTGTGGGCTTCGGACCATGCGGGTGTGGTGGCGACCTTTGGCCGGGCGGCGGGCTAGGTGCGGCTCAGTCTCCTGGAGTGCGGCTCGTCTCCTGAGGTGTAGCTCAGCTCCTGAGGTACGGCTCATTCCTGAAGCTGCTGCCACTCGCGCAGGCGCTGGAGCTGGAAGACGTCCTGCACCGAGGCGATCTCCGCCGTCAGGTGGCTGGCTACGCCCAGTGAGCTGATCGACCGGTAGGTGTTGCGCAGCGCAGTGACGACCGCCCGCAGCCCCTGGTTGGCGTAGATGACCACGGAGACGCCGGCCTTTGCGGCGTCGTCGGCATGCCAGTCCGGGTAGGTGGTAGGCACGACCACGACGGGCAGGCGGCTGCGCCACTCGCCGAGAAACTCGAGGACCTCGGCGTTCGTCGGTTGCTTGGAGTGCACCAGCACCGCGTCGGCGCCGGCGTCGGCGTACCGCCGGCAGCGCGCGACCGCCTCGTCAACGCCCAACCCGCAGATCAGGGCCTCGGTACGGGTGATCAGGTAGAAGTCCGAGGTGGACTGTGCCCGCTTGGCCACCTCCACCTTCCGGGCGAAGGCATCGGCGTCGACCAGCTCATGGCCGGTGTCGACGAAGCTGTTCATCTTCGGGTAGGACTTGTCCTCGATGCACACGGCGGTGATGCCGGCCCGCTCGTACTCGTGCACCATGTGCGCCACGTTGATGTTGTTGCCGAAGCCGGTGTCACAGTCCGCGACCACCGGGATCCGGGTCACCTTCTGCACGTCGGCCGCTGCCTGTAGGTACTCCGTCATGGTGAGCACGCTGGCGTCGGGCAGGCCGCGTACCGCGGAGATCTCGAAGCTCGACGCCCACAGCGCGGCGAAGCCGGCCTCCTGGGCGAGGAGGCCGCCGAGGGCGGAGTGCACCCCCGCGGCCTTCACCAGTGTGGACGCTGCGAGCGTCGCCCGGAATGACGGGTAGGTCGTCCGCTGCACAGGTCCCCCGCTTCGTACGCTGCCCTGGCTTCCCGGCGTTACGTTCCGCGGCCCGCAGCATGCGGCACTGCGCGCTGCGAGCGGTTGCCAGTAGAGCAGCGCGGTTTGTCACACGCAACCTGTGGCCGGCAGCGGCGGAGATGTCCACGATGGACTGTGTGGCCATCCTGGAGACGGGCAGGCTGCCCGCCATGGCGGTGGCCTTCCGGCGCACTACAAGGCTGCCAGCAGCGCATGTGCGGCGGTTGCCCGGTCGTATACCACGGGAGAGCCACCCGCCCGGTCCGCGCCGAGCGCCTCGTCGACGATGGCTTCGACGTGCTGCGGCCGTACGCCGTAGGAACCTAGCGCGGTCGCGAAGCCGGCGGTGGCGAGGAGGTCCTGGACCGCCTGGCCGAGCTCTGCGGGGGAGCCCACCCGCAGGATGCCGGCCAGGCCGGCCAGCCGGTTGGCCAGGAAGCCAGGCCCGCGGGGGTCCCGGCACTGGAGGTCGTTGGCCGCGGCGGCCGGCAGCAGGTGTGACAGCGCGAGCGCGCAGGCAAGGCCGTGGGGAATGCCGTACCTGACCGTCAGCGGGTAGGCGAACGCGTGGCCCACGGTGGTCCTGGTCCGGTTGATGGCCAGGCCCGCCTGGAGCGCGAGCGCGCTCATCGTGGCGCGGTCCGTCAGTAGCCGCCTGGTGGTGAGCAGCTCCACCAGCCCGCGGCCGGCCTCCTCCGCGAGCCACCGCGACTCCAGCGTCGACCGGATCGACCAGTAGGACTCGAGAGCGTGTGACAGCGCGTCAAAGGCGCAGCTGAACATCAGTGCCGGTGGGCAGGTGGCGGTGAGGAGCGGATCCACCACCGCCACGTCGGGCCGGGCGCGGTCGGTGTCCAGCGAGTGCTTGATGCCGTCGACGTAGACGGTGGCGAACTGGGTCACCTCGCTGCCGGTGCCGGCGGTGGTCGGTACGACGACCAGCGGCGGCACCGCGACCGCGTCGTCCGGCGGTGCGCCGCGAAGCAGGTCGAGCGCTGCCGGCCGGTCCGGCGGCAGCAGGCGCACCATCTTGGCGGTGTCCATCGCGGACCCGCCGCCAACGCCCACCACCAGGTCGGCGCCGCTGCCCCGGAGCGCCCGGCAGCCGTCCAGCACGTCGTCCAGGACGGGGTTGGCGCGGAACCCGCTGAACACCTGCACCGGCAGGTCGCCGAGCCGCTCAAGAGCCCTGGACCTGGCGATCCCGCGGTCGCTGCCGACGAGCAGGACCCGGCCCGGCCGGAAGCTCGTGGCCACGGCACCGAGCCGGTCGGCGGCGCCGGTGCCGAAGATCAGCTCGAGGTCGACGGCTCTCCCCTCCCTTGCGCCACCGCTGTCCGGAACCGCAGCGCCAGCTCCGGCAGTGTGCCCAGCCTCGTCACCCGGGGCGGCACCGCGGACCGGTCGGCGCAGATATGGACGACGATGAGGTGTGGACCGTCCGCCGCCTCGATGTGCTGGAACGCGACATCCACGCTTCGGGCGTCGTGGCACTGCGTGCTCGTCCGGTAGCCGAGGCCGAGGCCGAGCTGTGTCCACCGCACCGACTCCGACCCGGTCCGCTGCGCGCCGGTGGACTCGTAGCTGCGGTTGTCCAGGACCACATGCACGAGGTTCGCCGGCGCGTACGCTCCCACCGTCGCCGCCGTGCCGAGGTGCATGAGAGCCGCGCCGTCGCCGTCGAGCACCACCACCCTGCGACGCGGCTCGTTGAGCGCCGTGCCGAGGCCCAGGGCGAGGGCATGGCCCATGGACCCGGGCACGTAGAAGTTGAGCGGCCGGTCCGCAAGGGAGCTCAGCTCCCTGCTGATGAGGCCGGTCGTGGCGTACACGATGTCGGCCTTGAGATGCGGGATGAGCGCGGACAGCGCCTCCCGCCGGCGAAAGGCCTGAGCAGGTCTGGTGTCGGGGCCGGCCGCGACATCGCCCACCGAGCCCTTCGGCACCAGGATGCATGCGGGCCGTCCCGCCGAGCGCGCCTCGTCGACCCGGTCCAGCAGCTCACGCAGGCTCTCGCGGTGCGGTTCGAGGGTCCAGTGTGGGACCTTGAGGACGTCCAGCAGCCGGTGGCTGGTGCGGCCCATGACCGCGTGCTGCGGCTCGTCCTCGGCCGGATCCGGCCATCCCCGCAGGCTCATGAACACCAGCACCGGCAGGTCGAACACTGCCAGCAGCGACGTGAGCGGGTTGACGAGGTTGCCGAAGCCGGAGTTCTGGACCAGGACGGCGCTGCGTACGCCCGCCAGCTCCGCGCCTGCGGCCATGGCGAGCGCGGCGCCCTCGTTCGCGGCCGAGACGTAGCCGGATGCCTGCCGCTCGAGAAGCTTGATCGGACCGTTGAAGTAGGAGCAGGGTACGCCGGTGACAAAGGCCACCCCTCGTTGTCGCAGCTCCTCGCAGAAGTCCGTGGCCGGGATCATCATGCCCGCTGCCACGATGGACCTGGGGCTGACATCGTCAGCCCCTGTGCTGTCACGTCCCCTGTGGACACACTGCCTCCGGCCTGGCTGCCTGACGCCACCACCGCATGGGTCGGCGAGGACCATTGTCGCCATCGAGGCCGGGGACGTCACGCCCGCCAGCGGCCCACACCGTGGTGGCCGCGGCCGGCGCGTGCCCGCTCGCCGCCGTCCCTCGGCTGGACCACCCGCACGGAGTTGACAGGAGGGGAGTAGCTCAATACTTTTTGAGGCAGTGAGAGATGAGCTTTCTACAGTAGAGGCGCGGGCGCGGGTCCACGCCGCATTAGGCGACCCGGGCCGGCTGGCCATCGTCGACGCTCTCGCCCTTGGGGACGCCTCACCGGGACAGCTCGCGACCCAGCTCGGGATGGCGACCAACCTCGTGGCCCACCATCTCAACGTGCTCGCCAGCGCTGGGCTGGTCGGCCGTTGCCGGTCAGAGCACGACCGGCGGCGGACCTACGTCCGGCTGTGCCCGCAGGCGCTGACGGCGTTGCGGACGCCGGCCGCGGCAGCGCCGCCGCGGGTGGTGTTCGTGTGCACCCGTAACTCCGCCCGCTCCCAGCTCGCCGCCGCGCTGTGGCGAGCCCGCAGCGGCATCCCGGTCAGCTCCGCCGGCACCGACCCGGCCGAGCGGGTCCACCCTCGTGCGGTGCGTACCGCGAGAAGGCACGGCCTGCGCATCGACCCTGGGCATACGGCTCATATCGACGCGGTGACCGAGGACGGGGACCTGGTCATCGCGGTGTGCGACCACGCCCACGAGACGCTGCCCGCCGGCGAGCGCCGGCTGCACTGGTCCGTGCCGGATCCGGTCCCCGCCGGCACCGACGCCGCGTTCGAGGCCGCCTACCATGACCTCGCCGCCCGCATCGACCGTGCCATCCCCGCCCTGCGCGCCGAGGAGCAGCCCTGATGACCAGCATCGAACCGCTACCGCGGCGGATGGCGGCCGAGCTGGTCGGGACCATGCTGCTGGTCACCACCGTGGTCGGCTCCGGGATCATGGCCGCCCGCCTGTCCCCGGGCGATGCCGGCGTGCAGCTGCTGTAGAGCTCGGTCGCCACGATGCTCGCCCTGGCAGTGTTGATCCTGCTGTTCGGGCCGGTGTCCGGGGGCCATCTCAACCCGGTGGTGTCGGCCGCGGACTGGTGGCTGCACGGCGTAGCCGGGTCGGGCTCACCGCCCGGGAGCTGGCCGGATATGTAGCCGCACAGACAGTCGGGGCGGTCGCCGGATCCGTACTGGCCAACCTGATGTTCGCCCTCCCGCCGGTCACGTTCTCGCAGACTCAGCGTTCGGCGGCGCACCTGTGGCTCGGCGAGGCCGTCGCCACCGCAGGTCTCGTCCTGCTGATCTTCGCCCTGGTGCGCACCGGCCGTACGCCGCTGGTGGCGCCCGCGGTCGGCGCGTACATCGGAGCCGCCTACTGGTTCACCAGCTCCACGTCCTTTGCCAACCCCGCTGTCACCACCGGCCGTGCGTTCACCGACACCCTCGCCGGCATCACCCCGGCCTCCCTGCCCGGCTTTGTGGCGGCCCAGGTCGCCGGGGCGGCGCTCGGCGTGGTCGCGGTCATGGCCCTCTATCCGAGCCGGGCCCGGCCTGGCGGGGGCACGGCGCAGGAGCCGGCCGCCGACCAGCTCGCAGCGCGGAGCCGGCGAGGAGCGAACCGGCCGGCCGGCGTGGCGGCACTGACCGCCAATGAGGAGAGTGCCACGGCATGACCGCCACCAGACCGAGCGTCCTGTTCGTGTGCGTCCACAACGCCGGCCGTTCCCAGATGGCTGCGGGCTTCCTACGCCACCTCGCCGGCGACGCGGTCGACGTGCGCTCCGCCGGATCAGAACCGGCGGACCAGGTCAACCCGGTAGCCGTCGAGGCGATGCAGGAGGTCGGGATCGACATCTCCGGCCAGGCGCCGAGGACCCTCACCCCGCAGGACTCCGCGGCCGCCACCGTCGTGGTCACCATGGGGTGTGGCGACGTGTGCCCGTACCACCCCGGGCAGCGGCATGAGGACTGGGAGATCGACGACCCGGCTGGCCGTGACATCGTCGCCGTACGCGCCATCCGCGACGACATCCGCAGGCGCGTCGAGGAGCTGCTCAAGCAGCTTCTACCGCCGAGCTGACTGAAGACGCGCCCGTGGTCAGGCCAGGCCTTCCCGGGCCCGCTCCACTACCTCCTCTGTGGTCAGCGGGCTCTTCGGGTGGTGGGTCAGGCAGAGTGGAGCCTGGATCTTCTCGAAGCTTGAGCCATCGACCGCCGCGTAGAACTGGCCGGTCCGCAGCCGCGAGATCTCGGGGATGTCGCTGCCCTTGGCCCGGGCCATCTCCCGCGCTGCGGTGATCTGGGTTGGGCTGTTCAGCAGGCCGAAGAGCTGGGTTGCGGCGTTGCCGGGGATCCGGTTGTGCAGCCCCTTGGGCGCCTGGGTGGCGAACATCAGACCCAGACCGTACTTGCGGGCCTGGGACGCGAGCGCGAGCGTGCTCTGGGTGCAGGCGGTCATCGCTCCGGACGGGGCGAGCGTCTGCGCCTCGTCCATCACAAGCAGCCCGCCGAGCGGGCGGTCGCCGGCCGGATGCCGCTTGATCCACGCGAACAAGGCGAGCTGTAGCTGGTTGACGAAGCTTTGCCGCTGCTCGTCGGAGGGGAGCCCGATGAAGCTGATGACCGAGACCCGGGCGCGCTTCCCGGTCGCCGGAGTCAGCAGCAGACCTGGGTCGACCGGTACGCCGCCACCACCGAACAGCGGGTCGTTGACCATTGCTGCGGTCAGCGTCTGTGCCATGTCCGCCGCGATCTTCTCCGCGTTGTCCAGCTCGCTCACCCCGTGTGGGAGCGCCGCCAGCACGCTGATGAGCTCCTTGAGGCTCGACCCGCGCCGACGGGCGTAGTACGTGAGCGCCTGCCGGAGCACGGCCTGGCCGAGGTGGGCCTTGTTCGTGTTCGCGTCGACCTTCGCCCGGGGGGCGAGCGAGGCGACGGCTGCGTCCACACCGGCTGCGAACTCGTCGGCGTCGTCAAGGACACCGCTGAGGTCGGGCAGCGGCTGGAAGCTCAATGGGCGGCCAGACTCACGGCGCGGTGTCCAGATGACCACGTCGGTATTTGCCAGGTACTCCTCAGCTCTTGCTGGGTCGTTGTCGCGCCACCCCGACGGCGGCGCGGGCCACGGGTCACCCAGCCGGGCGAGGTCGTTGTTCGGATCCAGCACGATCGCGGAGACGCCGCTGAGGGCGCACTCCTCGACCAGGCGGCGGATCAGCACGGTCTTGCCCGAGCCCGACCCGGCGAAGATGGCGGTGTGCTTGCGCAGCGCCTCCAGCTCCACGGTCACCGGGTGGCCGTCGTCCACCGACGTACCGACCCTGATGGATGGCCCGGTGTGCGTCGTACCGGTCCGGGCAGGCGCCTGCCTCTCGCCCGCATCGACCAGGCCGTCGGCCGCATCGGCCAGCGCCTCGGCCAGGAAGCTGATGGCGCGAGTCGGGCGGCGGGCGACGAGCCACGGGCGCAGCTTGTCGAGGCCCTCGGCGTGCAGCAGGTCACGTAGCGCCATCAAGATCTTGACATCGTCGGCCGGGAAGGGGAGCCGCTGCCCGCCCGCCGCCTCAAAAGCGGCGACAACCTCTTTGGTACGCGGGCCGCCGGACCACTCGTCGTCGCGGAGTAGGAAGAGCCGGCGCTTGGTGACCCCTTCGGTCAGCCCCGCTGCCGTTGCGGCATTGCGGATCCGGTTCAGCGCTGCTATAGCGTTGCTGGCGGCGATTGCGCGGAACGCCCAGTGCGCCTCGTCCTCGCGGTCCTTGTGGCTCTCTTCGAGGCTGCGGCGCAGCCGTCCGTGCAGGGCCGGTTTAGAGCCGGGTGGAGGATCGACGCTGAACGCCTGCCCAGCAGGCCCCTGCTCGACCGCCCATGCGGTGAGCCCCACAACGAGCAGATCCGGGACAACGGCGTCCTCGCTCCGCGCATCCAGTGCGGGGGCGGGATCAGCGGCGTTGCGCAACTCGGCGAAGCGTGTATCGAGATCCGCCACGGCCTCTGGTGGTGGCGGTTGGCCAAGATTGACGGCGGATGGTGCTATGCCATTCGATGCGACTAGATGCGCCATTTCCTTGACCACGCCGTCGCGCAGGCATGAACGGACGTGTGTGTCGATGGTGATCAGCAGCTCCCGCGGCGTGAAGTCGACCGCCTCGGCGAACGCACATGGGAGCACCGGCCAGGTAGGGTATGGAGGCGTATAGCCGATCTCGCCGAACCTCACAGTGAACCGCTTCTCGATCAGTTCGCGACCTAACTCGGCGGATGGGATCATCTTCAGGGGGGCGGCCACTTTGAACCGGTCCTGGACCGTATCGGTTGCCTTAGTTTTGATAAGCTCCCACACTGATGGCAGGCAGGAGACCACTGACAATGTTCGTCTCGTCATCTCTCGCATGGCCATGAGTCCGCCCGCGATCTGTTCTAGCAGCAGCGCCTGCCGCCACTCCTCCTGCTGCTGGGTGCTGCCCGCGGTCGACTTCGCTGACTGCGCGATTAAGAGGTCAATCTGGTCGACCGCGATGACGGTCGGCCCGGTGAGCGCGAGTAGGCGAGAAACATCGCGAACGATTTCCTGCGCTGAACGCCTTCCTCGCCGAATTCCCCACCCTGCCCGCTCGCCGGGTTCTTCTTCATCGTTGGAGCATAGAAAATTGAATCCGATGTCTTGGGTGTGGAAGTCCTCTGACGCTCTCAGGACAAGTGCACGCGCGGTGTCCTGGCATTCGAGCCCAGTTTG